>SKER01000044.1_pt1 | contig 163524 bp, 148 predicted proteins | sample 4826961 | NCBI WGS metagenome assembly SKER01 (sample SAMN11008804, study PRJNA524170) | human gut metagenome | biome: Human fecal sample; material: Feces; isolation source: fecal sample from pouch patient p47 | host: Homo sapiens | place: Israel: Tel-Aviv | collected 2016-11-16
GTTTGGGTTACAAAAGATGTAATCTGCGGGGGAAACGGCAGGTCAAGATTGACATGGGATTGGCCCTTATGGCCAATAATCTCATCAAATATAACAGGAGAAGCAACCGAACCTAAAAAATAGAGGGACACCAACAAGCGATCCTCTATTTTTCGAGCTCAAACGGATTTTGTCCCAGACTCTTCGTAGTCACTCTAATGAGAAATTATAGAGTGACTTTATCCGTGGGAGAGTTTTGATTTTTGAAGAGTATGAAAACAAAAAAGGTCGAGATTTTCTCAAACCTTCTGAGCCATTAGTTCATCTAGTAGCAATATAAGACCAATTCCCAAGCTATAGGCTAGGAGGTCCGTCCACTCAAAGCCCTGACCTAGGAGCAAGTGTCCCAGGGTTCCCGAGCGAAACTGAACCAGCCAAGGCCATTGAAGCAACTGGGAAAATTCATCCAGAAAACTGAGGACTAGCGCCACTAGGGCTATCTTTTTAAGGGAAAATCGAGGCCAACAAAAGCGCAAAGCCAAATACAGGGCCACTGCCCATAGGCTGTCGCCCAACCACAGAGGAAGACCTGGAAGCTTTCTTGATTGATACAAGCCCCAAAATTATAACAAGGGCAAGGGCTAGACCGAGCCAAATTCTCCTTTTCATTACTTCTCCTTAAAAAACTTTCTATTAGCTCACTAGAAGCTCTTTAGATTAATTCATTGCCTTGGGTAATGTCATATAAAACATCTCTATAAATATAGTTTTAGAGCATTAGCCAGTTGCTCATAGCCTGCCTGGGTCAGATGTAGGCCTTCCTGGGTGTATTCTTCTGCCAGCTGCCCCTGCTCATCCAGTAAAACGCCATAGACATCCGCAAAATCTACTCCCGGCAGTTCTTTCAACCTCTGATTTAGCTCTTGAATCTTAGCATTGCGTCTAATTTTTACCTTAGCTGCATACTGGGAAGCTTCATTGACCGGTAAAACAGAAATTAGGGTTAGACGACTACCAAAGCTGAGACGACGTAATTTATTGAGAATTTCTTCGATGGTTTTAACAATTTCTGCTACCTCAAAACCCATGCCAATATCATTGGTGCCAATCAAGAGGAAAATCTGATCGGGTTGGGCACCTGCCAAGACCTGGTCCACATGTTCCAGCAACCAGTGAGCTGAAGTTCCAGCTATTCCGTGGTTGAGGAACTTGAGGTCCTGTCCCAAAAATTTCTTGAGCGAGAAAAATTCTATGATAGAGTCCCCCATAAAAAGAAGGGAGCCTGGTTGGACCTTCTCCTTTTTAAAGGCTTGGCAACGCTCCTCTTGATGACTGAGGATTTTGGAATCTCTTTTTGGTTCTAAATTCATGCCCCTAGTCTAGCAAAAATTGAAAGAAAATGCTATCGCTTAGGGAAGGGCTAGAAGAAAAGGAAACCGTTATAGAGGCCAAGCGATTCCTCAAGGTATTAATCAAGATGCTTTTCTGGTCATAAAAAAGAGGCTGGAAACAGTTCCAGGCCTCCTTGGTTGTAGGCTAGACACCCACAATAACTTGAGATTAATCGTCGTCATCGTCCTTGTTTTCAATACCGGCACCAGAGCCATACTTATGACTTAGATTGTATGTTTTACCATCGTCATTAGACTTAAACTCAAGGCTAACATAGTCGGCGTGTGAGTCATCTGAATCATAATCTGAGTAGAGAATTTTTAAGCTCTTTTCAACTTCACCGGCAGAAAACATGGAAACTTCATAATAGGCTTCAGATGGTTTTGGGTGTTTATTCTTAACATCGCTCCAGCTGGTTCCACCACTACCAGTATCATAATCACCTTCCTTGAGGGCATCGAAATCGGACTTGGTCCAATCTGACTTGTAGGAAGCATCAGTAGTAATATCATCAGCCTTGAAATCACCACTAACATAGGAAAGAACCCAAGTACCATCGTACTGTTTCTCAAATGAGACCCGCACCTGTTGCTGATTGTCTTTATCAGACTTGTCTCCATAGGTAAGGGTTAAATTATCCCCGGAAATTTCAGCTTCAGTCGCTTTACCGTGTTCCGCGATGACATCAGATACCTTATCCTTATCAATCTTCATATCTGAAATGTCGTCTTGCTTCCACTCGAACTTATAGCTTTTATCTGTATAGTCCTGAACATCTGTACTGTTGTCCTTAACCTTATCGCCACTCTTATCCTTTTTCTTACTGCTTGATACAGATGAAGAATTATCAGATTTACTATCTGAGTGACGAGAGTTATTGACCACGAGGCCTACAACACTGAGGATGACAGCCAGAAAGGCAACAGCAGTCGCAATGATGGACAGCAATTTCTTGCCTTTAAGGTTGAGTACCAAAAGGATAATAGCAAAAATGAGTCCAAGAACAGCTAGGACAAGAAAGACAACCGCCAATGGCGTAAATGACAGAGCCGCAAATAGTACGGAAAGTGCCAAGGAAACAATTGGCAGGATCAAGCCCAAAATCAACTCAGAAGTGTTGGACTTGTTAGCTTGTACTCCTGGGAAACCAGCCTGTTGGAAAGGCTGATCAAAGGCCGACTGCATATTAGGATTAGCTTGGGGCTGCTGGGCAACTTGACTAGCTTGTGGTTGGTTTTGAGCCCCTTGAATGGTTTGACCAGCTTGGGGCTCCTGATTTGGATTAGAAGCTAGGTCTGCTTGAGACTGTGGTGAACCTCCAACTTGATCTGTAGTCGGTTGAGGGGTTACCGCTCCGGCGACCTGGTTTTCTTCGGGCTGGGCTTGAGCAGCCGGATTGGCTGAATTAGCACCAAGCATTTCAGCTAATTGATTCAGGTCGAAATTACTTTCTTTACCTTTGGCAAATTCAGCTGCCGTTGGTTTACGACCAGTCAGGGCTTCAAACTGCTTGACCCATTCTTCATTAATATTCATGATGGACGCTCCTTTTATTTTATCGTACCAGAAATGGTTACTTGATTATTTTAGCATAATTTAAGATTATGTAAAGACTTTCTGCCATATTTTTTTCTAATAGCCCCAAAAAAAGTATAAGTGGAGCTAGATACTGAGCTTGGTCTGGATAAAATTTGACCACAGCACAAACCTCAGCAGATTCAAATCTGTGTATAGCATTAGAGATAAACCAAGCTAAACGATAAAAAAGGAACAAGGTTAGCCTTCTACCCTCTGGAAGGTTAACCCTGTTCGCTTTTTTATTATTGACGATTTTTTCGTATCTACCAGTTAAGAATTTCGGTAGCCAAAATCCTTTTTATACTCTTCAAAAATCAAAACTCTCCCACGGATAAAGTCACTCTATAATTTCTCATTAGAGTGACTACGAAAACTACAATTGTAGTTTTCTATATCCCTGACTAATTTCATAAAAACTGTAATATTGACAGTTTTTACTCCATGTCGCATCGTTAACTCACTTTGCCGTACTTACTGAGGGAAGCGAGGCTTTCTGCATTTCCAACCTCAAAAGGTCTCCCAGACCTTTTGAGCTACCTTCAGTTCGTGCGATGCGGAGCAAAGTTGGTCGATTTCACCAACTTTGTGAGGTTAGTAAGGGAGCTAGGCAATCGCTATAGAGATTGCCGTAAGCTGTCAAGCCATTAAAGTAGCTGATAGCTTTGCTCCTTACCTTGGCTAGATTGATTTTTATTAAGTATTGGGCTCCCTCAAAAAGGTTCGGTTTTATTAGTTTCAGATGACTATTTTTCTGGAGAATATTGAAGCCTGGATACTTTTCCATTATAATAGAGCTAAATTAGGAAAGGAAGGCTAATGTGAGAAAACAATTTTACCTTCTCTGTGCAGCTATTATTTGTGCCATAGTTCTGCTTGGTATTTTAATCGTTCAATATGAGGTCATCAAAAAGGATCTTTCAAAGGTGGCAAAAAGCGAGTTGGCCTATGGTCAAAGACAGGGTGCTGTGACTCTGGTTCGAAAGGGGTCGACCTATATCTATTACCCCAGCAGTGACGAGGGTAAACTTCATGGTGGGGTAAAAAAGGAGCTAGACAAGCTGGCCAAGGAAGCAAAGAGTGGTGATTATCGCTTTATTGGGCTTCGCTATTCGGATTCCAATCTGAATGAGGTTAAACACGCTCAGGTCTACCAGCATACCTATTATAAGGGACTTTCTTCCTTGAAAAAGGGTAAGGCTAAGGACTTGGCAAGCTTCTTTGTGACCTCTGAGCATGAGAGACTAGATCTGCCAGATTTTCTATCACGAACAACAGATCTAAAGGCTGATTTAGAGACTCGAATTGGTCAAGATCAATCCCTCAGCCATAAGGAAGTCGAGAAGGTTTTGGCCAGTCTCAAAAAGACCAAGTTATCCCATCTGGCTTTTGATTATGCTAATAACCAAGTGACTTTCAAGCTGGCCGGCAAGACCATTAATCTCCCTCTGACAGGTCTTTATAACATCCTGAACCCTAGTTATCTCAAGGGAGATGACTTAGAGGCCTATAAGAGCTATAAGCAGGGAGATGGGCGATTGGAGAAAATGTCCGGTCATGTGGTGGCTTTAACCTTTGACGATGGCCCCAATCCTGACACGACTCCTCAGGTTTTGAAAATTCTCAAGAAGTACAAGGCCAAGGCTACCTTCTTCGTTGTTGGAAAATCAATTGCTGGTAATGAGCAGATTCTCAAGGACGAATTGGCGGCTGGCCATGAAATTGGTAACCATACCTGGGATCACCCTCAGCTCAATAAGCTAACGCCTAGTCAGGCCAGTCAAGAGATTAATCAAACCAGTCAAGCCCTTGAAGGAGCCACAGGGAAGGCACCGATTTTACTGCGCCCTCCATACGGGGCTACTAATCCAACCGTTCGTAGTCTGACAGACCTCTATCAGATCCTCTGGGATGTGGATACCTACGACTGGAAGAACCGCACAACCCAGTCCATCCTCAATCAGGTCAAGTCGCAAGTCCAAGATGGAAGTGTCATTCTCATGCACGATATTCATCAGACAACGGTAGATGCCCTGCCTGCTGTCCTAGATTACCTGAGCTCCCAAGGTTATGAATTTGTCACCGTCAGCAAGCTCTATGGGTATGTGTAAAAGGAGATAAAACCTGGTAGCGTTACTCAGGTTTTATTTTTATGTAAAGCTACTTGTGAAATACAGACCTTGAGTAAAGACTTGTCCGCTCAATCAACCAAATTCCGCCCTGAGACCGACCTAAAAATCAGGATTTTGCCTGAAAAATAGGTATTTTTTATGGTAAAATACTAGTAACTATTAGCCTAATTAGGGAGGCCTTCATGAAACTAATCACCAATGTTCAACAGCTTCGAGGGAACTTAAGAGTTCCTGGGGATAAATCCATCAGTCATCGTTCTATCATGTTTGGTAGCCTGGCTCAGGGTCAAACTCTTATTCGTGATATTTTGCGAGGAGAGGATGTTCTCTCAACCATGCAGGCCTTTCGAGATATGGGGGTTAACATTGAGGATGATGGGGACGTCATTCGGATTGAGGGTGTCGGCTTCCAAGGCCTCCGTCCTCCCCAAAAGCCTCTCAACATGGGAAATTCAGGGACCTCCATTCGGCTGATTTCTGGTGTCCTAGCGGGTCAAGATTTTTCTGTTCAGATGTTTGGTGATGATAGTCTATCTAAGCGTCCCATGGATCGGATTTCTATCCCTCTTCATCAGATGGGGGTTGAGATTGCTGGTCGCGGTGAAAAAGATCTTCCCCCTTTAAATATCCATGGCAGTCGGTCCCTCAAGCCTATTCATTATCACTTGCCTATAGCCTCAGCCCAGGTTAAGTCTGCTCTGATTTTTGCGGCTCTGCAGGCCAATGGCGAGTCGATCATTATTGAAAAGGAGAAGACCCGTAACCATACCGAGGATATGATTGAGCAGTTTGGTGGTCACTTGGAAATTTCTGGCAAGGAAATCCATGTTCAAGGGGGTCAAGTCCTGACAGGACAAGAAGTTGTTGTTCCAGGTGATATTTCTAGTGCTGCCTTCTGGTTGGTAGCAGGCTTGATTATGCCTGATTCTAAGATTATTTTAGAAAATGTTGGCATCAATGAGACCCGAACAGGTATTCTGGATGTCATCAAGGCCATGGGTGGAAAAATTAGCCTCAGTCAGATTGATGAGGGGGCAAAGTCTGCAACCATTACTGTTGAAAGCTCAGAGCTTCACGGAACTAGAATTGCTGGGGATATTATTCCTCGCTTAATTGATGAACTTCCCATCATTGCTCTTTTGGCGACTCAAGCGCAAGGGCAGACCGTAATTGCGGATGCCGAAGAGCTCAAGGTCAAGGAAACCGACCGAATTCAGGTGGTTGCAGATGCCCTCAATAGCATGGGAGCTGATATTGAGCTAACAGCCGACGGCATGATTATTCAAGGCAAGACCGCCCTGCATGGGGCTAAGGTCAATACGCTTGGTGACCACCGCATCGGCATGATGGTGGCTATCGCTGCCCTCTTGGTCAAGGAAGGTGAAGTAGACTTGGAACGTGCAGAGGCCATCAATACTAGCTACCCAAGCTTCTTTGAGGATATGAAAGGATTAATCAATGGCTAAGATCTTAATTGGCTTTATGGGCTCTGGTAAGTCCACCATTGCTCGCCTCCTTGATGAGAATTTTGTTGATATGGATAGCCTGATTACGCAAAAGATTGGGATGCCGATTGCAGATTTCTTTGCGACTAAGGGAGAGGAGGCCTTTCGCGCAATCGAGGCCCAGACCCTGGCAGAACTGGCTGATAGCGACCAAGTTATCGCCACAGGAGGCGGAGTAGTTACCAGTCCAGCCAATCGGGAGATTTTGGCTACTAATCCTGAAACCATTTATTTAAAAGCAGACTTTGACACCCTCTATGACCGGATAGCCAAGGATGAGACCAATGTTCGTCCCCTCTTTGTTAACAATAGCAAGGAGGACTTTCAGGCTATCTTTGATGGACGGCAGAGATTTTACGAAGATGCTGCTAATATCGTTATTGATGTCACCAACAAAACACCAGAAGAAATCGTTGAGGAAATCGGATGAAGATTGCCTACTTAGGCCCCAGCGGCTCTTTCACTCATAATGCGGCCCTTAAGGCTTTTCCTGAGCAAGAATTGGTGCCCTATGCTAATATTACTGATGTTATTAAGGCCTATGAAAATGCTCAGGTTGATTTTGCCCTTATTCCGGTGGAAAATTCCATAGAGGGATCGGTTCATGAGACCCTGGACTATCTTTTTCACCAGGCAGATATCTGCGCTGTGGCGGAGATTGTCCAGCCCATTCAACAACAGTTGATGGTCTGTCAGGCAGATAGAAAAATTGAAAAAATTTTTTCTCATCCCCAAGCTCTAGCCCAAGGTAAGGCTTATATTCGTCAGCACTACCCTCAGGCTCAAATTGAGGTAACGGCGAGTACCGCTTATGCAGCTCGCCATGTGGCTGAGCATCCTGACCAACCCTATGCCGCCATTGCTCCCAGTGTGGCAGCTCTGGAATATGGCTTGAAGATTATTGCCCAAGATATCCAAGAAATTGATGAAAACTATACCCGTTTCTGGGTTCTGGGGAAAAAACCTCCCAAGTTGACCTTGCCAGTGCAGTCTAGCAAGATTTCCTTGGCCCTGACCCTACCCGACAATCTTCCTGGTGCCCTCTACAAGGCCATGTCGGTTTTCGCCTGGCGTGGGATTGACATGACCAAGATTGAGAGTCGCCCCCTGAAGACGGTTCTGGGTGAGTATTTCTTCATTATTGATTTGGACAACCAGGAAAGTGAGCTGGTTGACTTTGCTCTGGAGGAACTCAAGACTTTGGGGATTAATTATAAAATTCTAGGAGAGTACAAGGTCTATCCGATTTGACTCTAATAAATGATTGGAAAATAAGTAAAGACTATGGCAAATCACAATTTGACGCATCACGAAGAGCTACGCTACAATTATTTGATGCGCAATTACTCCTACCTGTCGCCTAAGGAGCAGGAAGAGTTCAATTATTTACAGGCCAAGGTTGAGGCCTTCAACCAAGCCCAGCGCAATAGAAGTCCCTATTATAATCAAGATAGCTCTAGCTATCAGGAAACTGACGATGCCCCGTCCTGGTCTCAGGATTATTATCCAGATGAAGACTATAGCTATGATAATCCAGATTATGAAGACGCTGATGAGGAAGATGGCAGGCAATATACGGCTCAAGGGTTGCCACTTTATGATGACGGACGGTCTGCCTATCAGAGCCGACGCTCGAGGAAGCGTGCTGAAAAAGAAGCTCAAGCAGTCGCTCAAAATCTTGAGCCCAAAGAGGCGAGGCCCAAGAAGCCCAAGCGTAAACGTCGTTGGGTTAAAAGAACACTTCTAGCACTCCTCGCCTTAATGCTAGTCGTAGCAGCTGGTATGGGTTATAAGTTCTATAAGGGTATTTCAGCCGTCAATGGGGCAAATAGCAAGTATAAGCCCGCCATTAAGGAAAAATTTAATGGGGAAGATACGGAAGATGGCACTAACATCTTGATTCTGGGGAGTGATAAGCGGGTCACGCAAGGCTCTACTGATGCTAGAACCGACTCCATCATGGTGGTCAATGTAGGCAATAGTGATCATAAGGTCAAAATGGTCAGTTTTATGCGGGACACCTTGATTAATATTGATGGGGTAAGCAGCGATAACTATTCTTATGATCAAAAGCTCAATACAGCCTTTAATTTAGGGGAGCAAGATGGCAATCAGGGAGCCGAGTATATGCGGCAGGCTCTGAAAGATAATTTCGGTCTCAAGATTAAATACTATGTCATGCTGGACTTTGAAACCTTTGCGGAAGCGGTAGACACGCTTTTCCCAAGTGGGGTTGAAATTAATGCCAAGTTTGCGACCGTTGATGGCCAAGAGGTGGATCAGGTTGATGTGCCAGATGACCTCAATGCTAAAGATGGAGTGACTCCGCAACAGACCATCAAGGTTGGAAAACAAAAGATGGATGGCCGAACGCTTCTTAATTATGCGCGTTTTCGTCACGATGATGAGGGCGACTTTGGCCGAACCAAGCGGCAACAACAGGTCATGAAGACCATCATCAGTCAGGTCAAGAATCCGACCAAGCTCTTTACTGGCTCAGAAGCCATCGGCAAGGTCTTTGCCTTGACTTCAACCAATATGCCCTACAGTTTCCTTCTGTCAAACGGAGTCTCTGTTCTATCAGATGCCTCTAAGGGGATTCAGCAAAAGACCATGCCAGAAAATGGTGACTGGGTTGACGATTTTGATATGTATGGTGGTTCTGGTCTCTCCATCGACTTTGACCATTATCGCTCCCAACTGAAAAAGATGGGTATGCGGTGATTTCTTTAACTGTGATATAATTGAGAGGATTGAGTCCTCTCCTTTTTTTGTGGGTTGGATAAATTTTGCTAGAAAAGAGAAGCTATGCTAAATAAAAATGATGTGATTGACGTTGAAATCCTTGATTTAAGCCACCAGGGTCAGGGGGTTGCCAAAGTAGACGGTCTGGTTTTCTTTGTCGATAATGCCCTACCAGGTGAGAAAATTCGCATGCGGGTTCTTAAGGTTAAAAAGAAAATTGGCTATGGTAAGGTTGAAGATTATTTGGAGGTCTCACCAGACCGAGTGACGGATTTAGATGCTAGTTACCTGAGAACTGGGATTGCTGATTTGGGTCACTTTAATTACGAAAAACAGTTGGAATTCAAGCGGAAGCAGGTGGTCAATAATCTGAGCAAGATCGCTGGTCTTACAAACATTGAGGTTCTGCCTACTATTGGAATGGATCACCCCTACGCCTATCGTAATAAGGCCCAGGTCCCTGTTCGTCGTGTCAATGGACAGCTGGAAACCGGCTTCTTCCGTAAAAATTCCCACGACCTGATTCCGATTGAGGATTTTTATATCCAGGACAAGAAGATTGATAAGCTCATCCTATTTGTGCGCGACCTCCTGCGACGCTTTGACCTCAAACCCTATGATGAGAAGGAACAAACGGGTCTCATTCGCAATTTGGTGGTCCGTCGGGGGCACTATACTGGTGAAACTATGCTGGTCCTAGTAACCACACGACCAAAGATTTTCCGCATTGAACAGCTCATTCAGCAAATCACTCAGGCCTTCCCAGAAGTCGTTTCCATCATACAAAATATCAATGACAAAAATACCAATGTCGTCTTCGGGCCAGAATTTCGCACCCTCTACGGCAAGGATACCATTAGCGATAGCCTCCTAGGCAAGACCTACAGGATTTCTGCCCAATCCTTCTATCAGGTCAATACCCTCATGGCTGAGAAGCTCTATCAGACGGCCATTGATTTTGCTGAGCTGACCAAGGAAGATGTGGTCCTTGATGCCTACTCAGGTATTGGAACCATCGGTCTATCTTTAGCTCAAGAGGTCAAGCAGGTTTATGGGGTTGAAGTGGTGGAAAAGGCCGTCGAGGATGCCATGGAAAATGCTAGAGCTAACGGGGTCAGCAATGCTGACTATGTCTGTGCTCCTGCCGAGAAAGCCATGGCAGCTTGGAGCAAGGCAGGTATTAAACCTAGTGCTATCCTAGTTGACCCGCCGAGAAAAGGTTTGACTGAAAGTTTCATCAAGGCTAGCGCCGCTATGCAGCCCAAGAAAATCACCTACATCTCTTGTAACCCAGCAACCATGGCGCGTGACATCAAGCTCTATGAAGAATTGGGATTCAAACTGACAAAGGTGCAGCCGGTTGATTTGTTTCCACAAACGCACCACGTCGAGACCGTAGTATTGATGTCAAGGAAAGACACATGCTAGGCTCGAAAGCCCTTGATTTCAGGCACTTTTCGGCTTCCGCCAGCTTCGAAAGTGGCCGGGTGGACGAACGCTCTGCGGTAACTTATCCAAGCGATTTTTTGGCAAAAATGTGATAGGGTTGGGTTGCCGGTTTAGATGTCAGGGGTTGAGTTGCCAGATTAGATGTTGGGTAGGTTGTGGCTGCGGATTAGATGTCAAAGCCGGGAAGGCTTGATAATAGGACTTTCTGTGAGAGGGTCTTAATGAGAAATACTTTGTTTTTCTGCTGAAGCAGGAGATCGACAAGTCAGAATTGGATGGTAAATATGGAAATAGTAGACGGAAAAGATTATATAGACCAGATAAAGGATCTGATTATTCAATATACAAAATGGCTGGGTAGAGATCTGTCATTTCAGAATCTTGATGAAGAATTGAAAGATCCGGCTCATAAGTATACGGCTCCGGAAGGAGAATTGCTTGCCGCAGTTGATAATGGAAAAGTTGTAAGTATGGTTGCATATCACAGGCATACCAATGAAAGATGCGAAATGAAGCGGTTGTATGTCCTGCCGGAGACAAGAGGCACACACATGGGAGACAAGCTGGTAGAAGAAATCCTGCAACATGCAAAGAATGCGGGCTATAAAGAAATGGTGCTTGATACGATCACACCTTTACAGGCGGCGATTCATCTGTATAAAAAACATGGATTTGCTGAATGTGAGCCTTACTACCATAATCCTATGGATGACGTAGTTTATATGAGAAAAGAATTATAGAATTTCGTTTTGTAGAGAAGAAAATCCAAACCTGCTAATGAACTTGATTTTTTTGGAGGAATGAAGATGAGTAAAACAGTAAGACTGATTTACCCGGACTATCAGTCGGGAGGACTTGATACTTATTATCTCGGATCGAAATTGATGAGCTGCATCATCCCGAAAAATGCAGAGCAGGAAACTCTAACGGTTCAGATTGATCCTCCCGGAACGAAGGAATATGAAGTGACAGATGGCATCTACGCCAGAGAGACTGTGGAGACAAATATCATACAGGGCGGGAAGCTGCTCGAAGATGCAGCTCCGGACAGGGTCATCACCATCGGTGGCAATTGTCTTGTATCACAGGCACCGTTCGACTATCTACATGGCAAATATGATAATGTCGGTATTATTTGGATTGATGCGCATCCGGATGTTTCAACACCGACAGACGGCTACCCATACGTACATGCGATGGTGCTCGGTAATCTGCTGGGCGGCGGGGATGAAAAACTGTCCGGACTGATGAAGAGTCCGAAGTTCAAACCAGAGGAAGTGCTCTATATTGGTCTGCAGGGACTGCATGATTATCAGGAAAAATTTCTGAAGAACAGCGGAGTCCGCTTCAAAGTGCAGGATACGGATTTCCTTTCAGATGAGGAAATCATTGCCTTTATGAGCGGTTTTGAGCATATTCTTGTGCATCTGGATATTGATGTGCTGAATGCAGCGCTTTTCAGTGATACATACTTTGCCAATCCGGAGCTGGTTGGATACGGTGCCGGAGGCGGCAGGATGACGATGGAAAAACTGGCTGATGTACTGAAACTGATCGAGGATCATGCCGACATCGTTGGATTCACGATTGCGGAATATCTGCCGTTCTCTGCGCAGAGGCTACACAATCTATTCTCGGAAATGCAGATTTTCAGAAAGTGAGCGAAGGAAAATACAAATTAAAACCGACAACAAAAGAGAGCAAGCCGCTTCAGAGGTCTCCCAGACCTAGGAGAAATTTATTATGCCAAGACCAAGGACAAAAAATGATTTAATAACTGCTGCCAAAGAAAACTATGAAAAGTTAGATTTACTTATTTCAAAGATGACTGAGGAAGCGTTAAATACACCATTTGATTTTTCAAAAGAGGAAAAGAAAAAAGAAGCCCATTGGAAAAGAGATAAAAATCTAAGAGATGTTTTAATCCATCTCTATGAATGGCATCAGCTTATTTTGAATTGGGTACATTCCAATCAAAAGGGAGAAGAAAAACCATTTTTGCCTGAACCATATAACTGGAAAACTTATGGAGATATGAATGTGGAGTTTTGGAAAAAACATCAAAATACTTCTCTTGAAAATGCAACTAAAATGTTTCATAAATCCCATAGCGATGTTTTACAGTTGGCTGAAACCTTTACAAACGAAGAACTTTTTTCAAAAGGTGTATATAAATGGGTTGGAGGGAGTACGCTGGGTTCCTATTTTGTGAGTGCGACTGCAAGTCATTATGATTGGGCAATGAAAAAGTTAAAGGCTCATCAGAAAAATTGTCAGTCCACATAATCGGAATAGGTAAATCGCCTCTAGTGGTTACCGTTTTGCTTCCTCAAGTCTGAAAATAGGAAGGCGGGGCTGTCAAGGTCATTTGACGACCCAATGAGTTCTATCCCGCTATCATGCAACTAAAGATTACAAAAAACCTATAAATATGCCGTCTTTGGTTGGTGGAAATTAGGCACACCCTCGGGTAAAATTAGTCTAGAAATTATCGAAGGAGGGTGCGACATGAAAGTGGTAAAAATCATTTTAATCATTGTTCTGATAATTGTTGCCATAGGAGCTGCAGCATTCGGGATCTATTGGTATCGTAACATCCATTGGTATGACAAATATGAGGAAGCTTTGACGGAGGTTCACGCTGCAGAAAAGCAGGTGAGATTACCGAACGGCAGCACCATCAATTACGGAGAAGTCGAGAATGATAAACCGCCGCTTCTCCTGATTCACGGACAGATGAGTATCTGGGAAGACTATGCGCTTGTCATGCCTGAGCTCAGTAAAAAATGGCATATCTACGCTGTCGATGTATATGGACACGGCGAATCATCACACGACGAAAACCTCTATTATCTCGATGTGAATGGTAATGATCTGATCTGGTTTATCAATAATGTCATTGGCAAGCCTACAGTTGTTTCCGGACATTCTAACGGAGCCATTACAGCAGCCTATGTCGCAGCTTACGGCGGTAATAATATTTCAGGCGTAGTGCTTGAAGATCCTCCGATATTTTCGACAGAGGGAGAAGGCTGGGAAGATAGTTTTGCCTACAAGGATACATTTAAACCTTTGCATGATTACAACAAATCAGACAAGACAGAGTGCTGGGAAGCTTATTACCTCCGCCGCTGTTACTGGGGACAGCTCTTTATGAAAAACGCTATGCCGGGTATAGCTGATTATGCTCAGAACTATCACGACAAGCATCCTGATGAGGCCGTAAAGATTGGTTTTCTCCCTTCTTCTAGCTGGTATGTATTTGAATATGCAAGAGAGTATGATTTTGCCTATGGAGAGCGTTTCTATGATCTGAGCTGGAATCATGGCTTAAGGCATGAGGATATCCTGTCGGATATTGAAGTTCCATGCGTCTACATTCATGCCAAGGAACAGGTGGCTAAGAACGGAACCTATCTTTGCGCGGCTTCCCGTGAGCAGGCTGAGCGTGCCGTTTCCTACATCGGCGATAATGGCAGGCTGGTGGAAACGGATACAAGTGATCACGTCATACATACCCTTCATCGTGATTTTTATATCCAGTCGGTTAATGCATTACAGAAATGAGGAATTTGATGTGCTGAAAGAGAATCTGATCATGCTACGGAAGCTGAAAGGCTTTTCGCAGGAGAAAATAGCAGAGAAGATAGCTATTTCCCGTCAGGCATACGGGAAATGGGAGAGTGGCGAAACAATACCCGATATAGAAAAGTGTGCCTTGCTGGCCGAGGTTTACGGAGTCACCATTGACAGTTTGATCCGCGAGTACCGTGTAGAGGATACGCCTATGGTACCAGCTCCGGAAGGCAAGCATATCTTCGGAACTGCAGCAATAAGTGAGCGTGGCCAGATCGTGATTCCGAAAGAGGCGCGGGACTTGTTCGGCCTGACCGGCGGGTGCAAATTGGTCATCCTTGGAGATGAAAAGGAAGGACTAGCATTGGTCAGGGCTGATAAATTTGAGAAGGAGATAAAAGACCTCCTTGCAAACGCTGGGATGACTACCGACAGGTGAAGGTGTAAAAAATGAGGGCGAGCCATCCCCATGAAACTCAACGACGACTCCTGTTTTACGACTGGCTTTATGCAGGTAAAGCTCAATCTCGCCATTCTTAACAGGATAGCAATCGTTTGGCTGTCCTGTTTTTGCTTATTAACGATGGCCAGATTAGCTTGACGCATCATCGGTAATTTCTCTTTAAATTTTGTTAAAAAATCAGTCATAGTGTTAACCACCGCACTATTACCTGAAATATTCGTGATAGTTAAAAATATAAATTATCCCTTGTGCTAGTTGATATCCAGATAACTTAAGTTACAGGAGAGAATGATTTGTCCAAGCATAACTTGTAGACCAGCCATTCTTCTTTTAGGCAATTGTTTCCCCTGACATTGTAAGTGATGAGATTTAGCGGTATATTGTAAGTGACTCATTTGGGTGACTTCCTGTTCGTTTTGTCACTGACAGTAAGTCCACATGGGTTTTTTCGTAACTTTTTAACTAGCACCACGGATATAGAATTATATCCATAACACTGTTTAAAGCTGGTCCACTCTAGACTGTAGACTAAGCTGGCAGCAGCTGGTTTTACCGTTTGCTATGATGTGGGAATGATTATTGAGACGATGCCCCTTAATAGTAAGCTAGAAAATGATTAAAGGAGCTTTACAGATGTTAACTAAGTATCGGCAGCGATTAGAGAGGATTTTGGAAAGACTGATCTGGGAATAAATCGCAAGTCTTCTGATTCGCAATAAGAGGCTGCGCGCTTTTCTCTTTATAAGTCTAGGCTTTGCCTTTAATATCCTCTTTATCCTCTATAATCTCTTGATCGGTCAATTCAGCTCCAGCTTAGGATTTTATGCTCTGGCCCTTTACTAGGGTATTCTTGCTGCCATGCGTGTACTGCTTTTGAGTTATGGCTCAAATTAGAAGAAGAAGCATTTGTTCAAGTTGTCCAAAGAATTGCCTACCTCCTCATCTTTTTGGTCATGCTTCTAATGGCATCTCATATGACCGGAATGGCCAACAAGGCTGTTCAGACGATAAGGGGGTATATGATTATTCCCAGCGCCTTGTATACTTTTAGCAAGCTGGGCATTGCTATTTACAATGTTGTTGTCTCCCATAAGCGGCAAAGTCTCTTTTGGCAGACGCTTCGTCTGGTCAGCTTTTCAGATGCGTTACCCTAGAGCGAGTTATGTTGCTGTCAAACCAGTCTGATCAGCGCTTCTCAAAAGATTTGCTCGGCGGCACAACCTTCCTGGTATGTGTTTTGCTCCTCTATATGGGGATTAAACTCCTGAAGTCAAGCCAGAGAATGTCTCGTTAATGGCTTAACATGTTTAGACTTATTGCTCTTTTAGAGTGTCGCCTTTCTTAGAGGTTAGCCCAATCATAAAAGGTTTGAGGTTGCCGTGCTGAAAGGCAATTCCAGTGTTTCCCTAATAGACAAGAACCTGCAGCTATAGTTAAGCCGCAGGTTTTTCTACGTGAGACTCAATGAAAAGGGATAGGAGATGAAAACAGGTCAGCTGACGGCTGAAAATGGTATAATGTTATCTAAATGTCCGGGAAAGGGAAAGCAATAGGTATGACAGTACCGTTGATGACATCTTCCCACTCCCTTTGATGTTAGGAGTATTCTATGACAGGAACTTTTATTTCTTTGACACTCATTACCTTTATAGCTGTGGTGACACCGATGGTGGCACGTTTAATTCCAAGACAGGTTGTGCCTGAAACGGTTATTTTGATTGCGGCAGGGGCAATATTTGGTCCTCACGCCTTGAATTTTATCAATTCGGATAGTGAAGCCCTCAAACTTTTGTCTGACTTGGGCTGTGCCTTTCTTTTCCTCTTAGCAGGTTATGAAATTGACCCCAAGGTCATCGTCGGTAAGGAGGGGAAGAAAGGCTTTTGGACCTGGGTGGTGACCCTGGCCATTGGTCTAGCTGTTGCCTTCTTTATGCCTGACATTGCTTCGGGTAAACAGGGCTTGATTGCGACGGCCCTACTCTTTACGACAACCGCTTTGGGAACCCTCATGCCCATTCTTGAGGAGAGGGGGCTGACAGGGACCCAGATTGGTAATACTATTATCGCCTATGGGACCTGGGGAGAAGTGGCAACGGTCATTGCCATGGCCATCCTGCTCTCAGCTCGGTCAACTTGGAAGACAGCTGTTATCCTCGGTGGCATGCTGGTCATTTGTATCTGGCTGGCTACCTTGGGCAATAAGGCGGTTCAGCGCGGTGGCGCCATGTACCAGTTTCTGCATTCCAAGGCGGATACCAATTCCCAGATGACCGTGCGGGTGACCATCCTTTTGATGATTGTCTTGGTTGCCTTCTCCTCCATTTTTGAACTGGATATTGTCCTAGGAGCCTTTGCGGCGGGCTTTGTTCTGCGCTTTGTTATTCCTGAGGACAGCCATATGCTGGAGAAGAAGCTCAATGGGATTGCCCACGGTTTTCTCATTCCCCTCTTCTTTGTCATGTCCGGTTGTGGCATCAATCTGATGGCTGTGGCCAAACAGCCTGGGCTTTTAGTCACCTTCATCTTGGCCTTGATTTTAATTCGAGCTATTCCTATAGTGATTTCCTTGTCCCTAGAAAAGGATCCCGATCAACGTCTGGATTTGCACAATCGTTTTTCAGTGGCCTTTTACTGTACGACAGCCCTCCCTCTGATTGTAGGGATTACAGGGATTGCGGTTAATGATAAGTTTATGTCCAGCGATATTGCTTCAGTCCTGATTGCGGCTGGGGCCATAACCGTCTTTCTCATGCCTTACTTGGGAGCTTTGACCTATACGGTAGTTGACATTGAGCCTATTTCAGCTGTGCGGGAAATTTTCCATTCGCCCAAGGACGTTTCAGCTATTATCCATCGTCACTTTGAGCGGGAGCGAGAAAGAGCTCAGCAGTATCGTGATTATGCGGCTAAGCGGATTGCCTGGGGTCTGGATAGCATCCATGACCCTCAAGAGCGAGAGGAGATGCGAGCTGTTTTGACCAAGAATAAATTAGAAACCCAAGATTTCCGTAAGGAACAATTCCAACGGCGCAAGGCTCTTTATGAGAAGCATCGCAATTCGGTCAAGGAGGTCTATAGCAAGTACCACGGTGGTCAAGTGCCAGATGACCACTTCCTGCGTCTCTTGGAAAATCACCGTTTCCAAGAGGAGGATGAGCTTTAAAACCTTGGAGGTAGTCCATGTCCCAAAAAGACAAACAACACAAAGAAGAACTCTATCTGCCTATGGATGCAGCCATCATAGAGGAACAGACGGCCTGTTTAGAGAAGCTCTATGATTTCAATCAGACCCGCCATTGCGAAGTTTCTAAACGACAAGCCCTCTTAAAAGAAATGTTTGCTGAAATCGGAGAGCACTGCTATATCGACCCCCCTTTTCATTCTAATTGGGCTGGGCACCATGTCCATTTTGGTTATGGGGTCTATGCCAACTTTAATCTGACCTTGGTGGATGATACCCATATTTATGTTGGCGACCGCACCATGGTTGGTCCCAATGTGACCATAGCGACAGCAGGTCATCCAATTTTACCCCAGCTTCGACGCCAGGGCTACCAGTACAACAGTCCAGTTCGGATTGGTCAGAACTGTTGGCTAGGCGCTAATGTGACCGTCCTGCCTGGTGTTACCATTGGGGATAATACGGTTGTCGGGGCTGGTAGTCTGGTGACTAAGGATTTGCCAGCCAATGTTGTGGCTGTCGGCAGTCCCTGTCGAGTCCTTTGACCAATTTCTGATCGGGATAGGACCTATTATTTTAAGGACCATCAGATTGATTGGGAGGCCCTTAAGGGTTAGTCCAAACTATTGGAAAGCTAAAGGAATCCAGACCCTCAGGTTTGGATTTTTGCTATAATGAGTCCAAGAAAGCAAGTAAGGTGGTAGAAAAATGGCCCATGATTTTTTAATGCGACTCTTTTTCTTGGAGGCCAAGCCAGAAAAGTTAGGAGAGTTTGCTCAGGTAGGTTTAGATAATTTTCAACAATCCCAAAATCTGGAAGCAGGTACACTCTTTATGGTCTCGGGCAATAAGCAGGGCCAGCCGACGAGCAAGGTTGTTTTTGAAATTTACGCCCATCAAAAAGCTTATGAGGAACATGTCGCCTCGGGACACTTTCAACGGTTTGCCGAATTTGCTAGGGAGGGCTTTTCAGACCGCCAGGTCATTGGTCTGCAACCAGAGGTCTTATTAGAAAAGGCCAGTAAAAAGACCTATCTAACTGGGCAAGCTCCTCATCTTCGACTGGCAAGACTAGAAGTAAAAGCCCAAGATACCCCTGTCTTCAAGGAAATTGTGGCTGAGGAAATGCAGGCCGCTCTTGAAAAAGAGACCGGTGTCTTGGCTTTGCTGGCAGGAAGAGCACCTAGCTATGTTGGATTGGGCCATTGAACAAAAGGACCATCCCGTTGCCATCCCGTTGCCATTCGGGTACCCGTCGGTCCTCTTAAGGAAACTGGTCAGCCTGACCAGACAGATTATTCTATTTTAAATAAGAATCAGGTTACCCAAGAGGGCTCCCAAGTTGCCATCTTTGGTCTAGGGAATTTCTACGGTTTGGCCCAAGAAGTGGCCAAGACTCTGGAAGACCAGCATGGAATCAAGGCTACCCTAGTCAATCCTAAATTTATCACGGGTCTGGACAAGGAGCTTCTAGATTCCCTATCCGCCAAGCATCAACTGGTGGTAACCTTGGAGGATGGTCTCTTGGAAGGTGGCTACGGTCAAACCATTGCCAGTTATCTGGGTAATACTGATATTAAGGTCCAAAATTATGGTATTGATAAGCATTTCCACGACCGCTATGACCGTCAAGAGCTGATGGCTAAAAATGGCCTTAGTGTGGATACTATCGTTAAGAATATTTTGCAAACACTTGCTAACTAGTTGGGGTTGAGTCTGGGGCAGGCCCCCATGAAGGTTTTGCTTTTCTCCCCAACTACTATCTTGAAAGACTGTGGATTAGAAATCAAGAGATTGTCTATTGGTCTTTTTATACGTAATCTTCCAAGATTACACATTTTTATGGGTGAGGGCAAAGTCATCATAGGTGTCTGTCCTAGTCTCTAGCGTAACCTACGATAAACAATTCTAGAAAGGAAGTAGGATTTATGCAAACTATTTCTATTGTCAATGATCCACAAGCTGTTCCAGAAATTGTACAAGGATGCATGCGCATGCCTGATTTAAGCGATCAAGATGCTGCTCAAGTTATTAAAACAGCCTATGAAGCTGGTATTACCTTCTTTGATCATGCCACTTGTTATGGAGAAGATGGGGCTGATGAACGTAAATTTGGTCAAGCCTTTAAGCTAACTGGCCTCAAGCGAGAAGATATTTTCCTACAATCAAAATGTGGCTTACGTTTTGAACGTCAGGAATTCGATTGGACCAAGGAAAATATTTTAGCTAGTGTGGATGAAAGTTTGGAACATCTGCAAACCGGTTATCTGGATTCCCTATTGCTTCACAGACCGGATCTTATCTTTGATCCAAAAGAAGTAGCCCAAGCCTTTGATGAGTTAGAACGTACAGGGAAGGTCCGTTATTTTGGTGTTAGCAACTTAATGCCTCTGCAAATTGAACTCCTTAAAAAGTACGTTAAGCAGCCCCTTGTTTTTAACCAACTACAGCTTTCTTTGGAGCAGTCTCAATTGATTGATCAGCCACTTTATATGAATAATAAGGAGACTGATATGTCTATCAATCGTGATGGTGATGCACTAGACTATTGTCGCTTGTACGACATCACCATTCAGGCTTGGTCTCCGCTTCAATCTGGTTTCTTTAAAGGAACCTTCCTTGATAATCCGAAATTTCCAGAATTAAATACAGTTTTGGAAAAATTTGCTCAGCGTGAAGGGGTGACAAAGGCTGCTATCGCTTTAGCCTGGATTTTACGCCACCCAGCCAAAATGCAGGTTATTATTGGCAGCATGAATCCACAGCACATTGAGGAAGCTGCTCAGGCAAGTAAAGTTAACCTTTCCCACCACGATTGGTATGAACTTTATCTAGCTGCTGGAAAATATTTACCATAAACAAAACTAGCCCTGCTCGGATGAATAGGGCTTTTATCAGTTCGTATTGGTGTGCTACAGGGACAGAGCTCTAAGAAGCAGCTAGTGGCCTTGGTAGAAGTGATTCGTCAGGCCTGGTGGAATTATAGTGATCCAGAGGTGGATATTCTTGCTTTCAGTGGCAAGGAAGCCCACCACACAGTGACTCCCATAGCTAGAAAACGTCAGGGGCAATTCGAGTTGGACCTTGTCTTACGAGATAATCACACTTCTGAGCAATTTCCTGACGGGGTCTACCATCCTCATGCTGATGTTCAGCATATCAAAAAGGAAAATATTGGCCTGATTGAGGTCATGGGCTTGGCAATCCTCCCTCCTCGTCTAAAAGAAGAGCTAGCAGAGGTTGAAAACTACCTGACAAACCAGTATAATGAAATAGCTGACTATCATAGGGACTGGGCGGATGACTTGAAAAAGTCCTTGATCATCAATCCAGATAATGTTCATCAGCTTGTCCAAGAGGCTGTTGGTCAGGTCTTTGTCCGAGTTTTGGAAGATGCCGGGGTCTATAAGCGAACCCCAGAAGGTCAAGCTGCTTTTAAACGTTTTCTAGAGACAGTTGGGATTGAATAAATGTAGAAAAAGTCCTTCTCCTGATTTTATTAAAGGGAGGGGCGCGTTAAAGACTTGATCTCGTGAAAAAGAACTCTTACATTCTAAGAGGTTTTCATGAGGCTGGGTTTCATGCAATAAAGAGAGGAAGGAAGGGCTTAGGCCCTAGTGTATCTGAAAAGATGGCAATTCTAGTTTTGGGAGGGGCCGGCTATATCGGCTCCCATATGGTGGATTATCTGGTCCAAAAGGGCCAAGAAGAGGTGGTTGTTGTTGACAGTTTGGTGACTGGTCACCGGGAGGCTGTCCATCCAGCTGCCAAGTTTTACCAAGGTGATTTAGCTGATCAAACCTTTATGCGTCAGGTTTTCAGTGAAAATCCTGACTTGGATGCTGTTATTCATTTTGCGGCCTTTTCTTTGGTGGCTGAATCTATGGAAAAACCGCTCAAGTATTTTGATAACAATACCGCTGGCATGATTAAGCTCTTGGAAGTCATGAATGAGTTTAATATCAAGCACATTGTCTTTTCATCAACTGCGGCGACCTACGGTATCCCTGAAGAAATCCCTATCAGGGAAACGACCCCGCAAAAACCGATTAATCCCTATGGTGAGAGTAAACTCATGATGGAGACCATCATGAAGTGGTCCGACCAGGCTTATGGGATTAAGTTCGTTCCCTTACGTTACTTCAATGTAGCTGGAGCTAAGCCAGATGGCTCAATCGGTGAGGACCATGGTCCAGAAACCCACCTACTGCCAATTATCCTTCAAGTAGCGCAAGGGGTTCGGGAAAAAATCATGATTTTTGGCGATGACTACAAGACGCCAGATGGCACCAACGTGCGTGATTATGTCCATCCTTTTGACCTGGCCTCAGCCCATCTTTTAGCTCTTGACTATCTGCGCCAGGGCAACCCCTCAACGGCCTTCAATCTGGGGTCTGCGACAGGATTTTCTAATCTACAAATCCTAGAAGCTGCCCGCAAGGTAACAGGTAAGGAAATTCCTGCTGAGAAGGCTGATCGCCGACCTGGCGACCCTGATACACTGGTTGCTGATTCAACTAAGGCTAGAGAAGTCTTGGGTTGGGCACCAGAATTTGACAATATCGAAAAAATTATCACAAGCGCCTGGGCTTGGCATTCCAGTCATCCCAAGGGCTATGATGATAGGGACTAACCTAAAGACCATAAAAACTCCTGAGCCACTTTGTGCGGCTGAGGAGTTTTTTAATCGCCAAGCTTTCTAAAATTCTAATAGAACTAGACTGGCTTTTTTGCCTTCCCCTAGGCATCAATTACTAACGACTGGGATGATACGACTAACGATAAAATTTGCGAATTCTCTTGTCTAACTTACTTAAAAACGGTATAGTAGTGGGTGTGAAAACGATTTCTAAAAAGCGAGGAAAGAGCAATGGAAAAACATTGGTGGCACAAGGCAACCGTCTATCAGATTTATCCCAAGTCCTTTAAAGACTCTAATGGCGATGGGGTCGGTGACCTGCAAGGTATCATCAGTAAATTGGATTACCTGCAAAAGCTTGGCGTAACAGCTCTATGGCTCTCTCCTGTTTACCAGAGTCCCATGGATGACAATGGCTATGATATTTCTGATTACGAGGGCATTGCCGACATCTTTGGTAGTATGGCTGACATGGACGAGCTACTTGACCAGGCCAATCAACGAAATATCAAGATTGTTATGGACCTAGTGGTCAACCATACGTCAGATGAACATGCCTGGTTTATTGAAGCCAGGGAGAATCCCACTAGCCCAGAGCGAGATTTCTACATCTGGCGGGATCAGCCCAATGATTTGCAGTCTATTTTTGGAGGTTCAGCCTGGCAGTATGACCAGAAATCGGGACAATATTACCTCCACTTTTTCAGCAAGAAGCAGCCCGATTTGAATTGGGAAAATGACCAGCTCCGCCAGAAGATTTATGACATGATGAATTTCTGGATTGCCAAAGGCATCGGTGGATTCCGCATGGATGTTATCGATATGATTGGCAAAATCCCTGACCAAGGGATTTCCACTAATGGTCCCAAGTTGCATGATTACCTAAAAGAAATGAATGCAGCCACTTTTGGTCAGCATGACCTGATGACGGTAGGAGAAACTTGGGGAGCCAGTCCTGAGATTGCCAAGCAGTATTCTAATCCAGACCATCAGGAGCTGTCTATGGTCTTCCAATTTGAACATATTGGTCTCCAGCATCAACCGAATGCTCCCAAGTGGGACTATGCCAAGGAGCTGGATGTACCTGCTCTCAAGGCCATTTTTAACAAGTGGCAGACTGACTTGGAGCTGGGTCAGGGCTGGAATTCCCTATTCTGGAACAACCATGACCTGCCTCGGGTTCTCTCAATCTGGGGTGACACAGGAAGCTACCGAGTCAAATCAGCTAAGGCCTTGGCTATTTTGCTCCATCTCATGCGAGGGACGCCCTACATCTATCAGGGCGAGGAAATCGGCATGACTAACTATCCTTTTGCTGGCCTTGAGGAAATCAATGATATTGAGTCCTTGAATTTTGCCCATGAGGCTTTGGAAGAAGGCCAAAGCCTAGATGCCACCATGGATAGCATCCGAATGATTGGCCGAGACAATGCTAGAACACCTATGCAGTGGGATAACTCTCGGCAGGCTGGCTTCTCAAGTGCAGACAAGACCTGGCTTCCTGTAAATCCCAATTATGAAACCATCAATGTCCAGGCTGCTCTAGCAGACCCTGACTCCATTTTCTATACCTATCAGAAGTTGATTGAGCTCCGTAAGGACAATGAATGGTTGATTGATGCTGATTTTGAGCTTCTAGAAACGACAGACCAGGTCTTTGCCTATAAGCGGAGCTATGGCTCAGAAAGCTATCTGATTGTGACCAATCTCTCTGGTCAAGCGCAAGATTTTTCTTGGCCAGATTCTTTCGAGGAAATCCTCATCAGCAATACCGATGTAGCAGAAGCCCTGAGAGAGCAGAAACTCCAAGCTTGGGATGCCTTCTGTCTCAAACTGACTGACTAGTGAGGGCACAGAATTTAAAATTAAACGGAAATTGTTATCTTTCCTTAAAGAAGACCTGATAACTTTCCTAGCTGACTCCAGCAATGATAATCCTCACACCCCCAAAAGAACCAGACGACAAATGAGTCGCCTGGTTTTCTTTCTAGTAAAGACTTGCAAAAAGCTTTCAGCAGTAGTAGGCTAAGGTTAGTGATAACCACTAGGTATATCTGCCTGGTGGAATAGTAGAGAGAGCGGCTGGAATTATATGGGAATTTCATGTCCATGGTTATTCAGCTTGCTCTCATAGAAAGAGGATATTATGTCACCTTTAGAATTATCATTTAGCACCCTAGAACGGGCTCAAGAACGTTTTTTAGAAACCCTGGACCAGATGACAGTAGCAGAAGCCAATACCATGCCCAAGCCCTTAATTAAATCAGTTACTTGGCTTATTTGGCATTCGAGTCGAGTTTTGGATTATCAAATCTCCCCTCTGGCAGGCCTGCCACAACTCTATGAGGCTGCTGGCTTTAAAGAAAGATTTAATCTTGACCTGCCCGATGATACGCAAGACTGGTGCCACACTCCTCAAGAAGCGGCCAAGGTAGTTGTTTCTGATAAAGAGCTCCTCAAGGACTATTTACAAGCAACTATGGAGCAGACCAAGACTTACTTTGCCCAATTGGATGAAGCCAGTCTAGCCGACATTATCGACCGCAACTGGACACCTGCGGTTACCCGAGGAGTTAGGCTTGTTTCAACAGTAGATGACATCGTCATGCATTCAGGTCAAGCCGTTTACACCCGTCGCTTAGTCATTGGTAAGTAGCGTAAAATTAGGAGGAAGTCCCATGCCTCAAGCCTCACTTTTTGATGCAGATATGCAAAAATCTGCCCCCCTGGCCAGTCGCATGCGTCCCCAAAGTCTGGATGACTTCGTTGGTCAGGAACATCTGGTCGGCCAAGGAAAGTTTCTGCGAGAAATGATTGAGAAGGACCAGGTCTCTTCCATGATTTTCTGGGGGCCACCAGGGGTTGGTAAGACGACCTTGGCAGAAATCATTGCCAAGAAGACCAATGCTAAATTTATCACCTTTAGTGCTGTTATGAATGGCATCAAGGAAATCCGGACCATTATGAATGAAGCCGAAGAAAATCGCAGTTTTGGTGAGAAGACCATTGTCTTTATTGATGAAATTCATCGCTTTAACAAGGCCCAGCAGGATGCTTTCTTACCTTATGTTGAAAAGGGTAGCATCATCCTGATTGGAGCCACGACAGAAAATCCTTCCTTTGAGGTCAATTCCGCCCTCCTATCTAGGGCGCGGGTCTTCGTCCTTAAACCCTTGGCCAAGGGAGACATTTTAAATCTCCTCAAGCGAGTCCTTCGCTCAGAGGATGCCTTTCCTGGTATCATGGTCGAAATTTCTGACGAGCTTTTGGAAAGACTTGCGGTCTATGCCGGTGGAGATGCTAGAACTGCCCTCAATACATTGGAAATGTTGGTCTTAAATAGTGATAAGGAAGACGATAAGGTCACAATTAGGGAAGAACTGCTGACGGACCTCCTTGGCACTAAGACCCTCCAGTATGATAAGGATGGCGAAGATCACTATAATATTATCTCGGCTCTACATAAGTCTATGCGCAATAGCGATGCCGACTCCGCCGTCTACTGGCTGGGCCGAATGCTGGCAGGTGGTGAGGATCCCGTCTATATTGCTCGTCGCCTGGTGCGTTTTGCTAGTGAAGATATTGGTTTGGCTGATAATAATGCCCTCAACCTAGCTATCAATGTTTTTCAAGCCTGCCGATTTATTGGTTTACCTGAATGTGATGTCCATCTGACCCAGTGCGTGATTTACCTCTCCTTAGCACCAAAATCCAATGCTACTTACAAGGCTCGTGTCGCCTCTCAAAAGGACATCAAAAAGACCCTCAACGAACCGGTTCCCCTGCATCTGAGAAATGCGACAAGCAAGCTGATGAAAGAAGTGGGTTATGGCAAGGGCTACCAGCTAGCCCATTTCTATGATGATAAATTGACCACCATGCCAACTCGCCCTCAAAGCGTGGTAGATCATGTCTATTATCAACCGACCGACCAGGGAAATGAGGGTCGCATCAAAGACCGCCTTAACTATATCAAAGAATGGAAGGCTTCCCACTCCACCGACTTCCAAGCTGGTGAGGAGGAGTAGGGAGGTCTATAATTCTCCTCTCTAGATTTACTAAAGAAAGTAATAAAATGAACAAAAATCCTCTTTACGAGCTAATGAAAATGTCATGCTTTCTTTGAGCAACTCCATTGCTGGAAAGGAGGCCTTGCAAATGGGCGCACCTTAGACGTCTTACTTACCATCGGAGTGAATGTGGTATCCGGTATTCTGCTCTACTTCATTGACAAATGGTTGGATGGTAAGGACAATTAGCATTGTCAGCCTCAAGCACCCCTTAATCTGAAAAGAAGGTAAAAAAAGCCTCAAGGAACCGGCATTCCTTGGGGCTTTGGTGTTGCAATGAGCACTACCTTAGTGATTAAAAAGGATATCGTCTTAAATCTATTCTGTCAAGAAATTTGAAATCTTCATCCCTTTTCAAAAAGTACCTTGGCGCTTAATGGCATGGCTTAACCTCCAGTTCTTTCTTAAGTTTATTCTAACCCAGTTGTATCATTTCGTATATACTAAAGCTTACACTTAGTCAAATTTCAAACCCGCCAGGATTCAACCTGATGGGGTCTTTAGAACAAGCTTATTCTTCATCGGCCCTTAGTACATGAGTCAGGGTCTCATACTGGGCCTTGATATCGTCGCTCAGTTTGCTATCGGTGATGACATAGTTGAAATCGCTAGTTTTATAGAAGACGAAGAAGTCGTAGGAGTCAAATTTCTTGTGGTCAATCAGGAGGTATTTTTCAATGGATTTATTGAGAGCTAATTCTTGGATGGTACCTTCGGACTCACTATAGGTGGCCACAGCATCCTTATAGATGGCATTAGCCCCGATGAAGGCCTTGGAAAAAACCAGACTATCAATATTATTGCTGGCCAGAGAGCCAACGAAGGCCCCAGTAACGGGGCGGTATTCACCCCCAATCAGAAGAAGGTCAACGCTAGGGCTTTCCTGTAAGATCTCAAAGATAGGTAGACTATTGGTAATAATTCTAAGTTTGCGCTCAACCAGTTCTTGAGCTAGAAATTCTAGAGTGGTTCCTGGTCCGATAAAAATTGTTTCCCCATCTTGAATCCGTTTAGCCGTATAGGCAGCAATTTGTCGTTTTTCAGCAACCTGTTGGGATTGCTTTTCTAAATTCGTCTTTTCCTGGCGGTTTATGGGACTGAGACTTTGAGCACCACCGTGAATACGGATTAAACGGTGCTCTTTTTCTAATTGGGCCAAGTCGCGACGGACTGTCATATCCGAGACCTGCAAGGCCTCCATGATGTCAGTGACCCTGATGATAGATTGCTGGGACAGCTGGTCCAATATCCAATTTAAGCGTTCTTTCTTGATCATTTAATGACTCCTGTCCTCATTTATGATGCCATTATATCATATAAAGAAGATGAAAAACACATTTACGAACAAAAAGTCACAAGAAACTTTTATAAAAATTTTCGAAGATTTTTGTAAAGAAAGTCGAGAAGTATTAATTCGAAAGGGTTTGCAGCGTGTTTTTTAAAACAAACAAAAACATTCAATTTTATCTTGACAAAATGTTTGTTTGGGTTTATTATAATCTCGTAGCAAACAAAAGCAAACAAAGGAGAACGAAAATGGCTATTGTACTTGGTGCCGATCAGGCAGGTAAAAGACTCAAAGACCTTATTAAGGCTTATCTGAATGAAAAAGGACTGGAAGTCCTCGATGTTACTGATGATTCCCAAGAAGATTTTGTAGATGTGACCTTGGCTGTGGCTAAGGAGGTCAATGCTACAGAAGGCAATCTTGGGATTGTGGTGGATGCCTATGGGGCAGGCCCCTTCATGGTAGCAACCAAAATTAAAGGTATGGTGGCAGCGGAAGTTTCTGACGAACGCTCAGCCTACATGACCCGGGCCCACAATAATGCTCGCATGATTACTATGGGGGCAGAAATTGTTGGTGATGAATTGGCAAAGAATATCGCCAAGGGCTTTGTTGAAGGGCACTATGATGGTGGCCGTCACCAAATTCGTGTCGATATGCTGAACAAGATGTGCTAGACAGTTGTTTGAATTGGAGGAAATAAAATGAAAATTGCTATTGGTTGTGACCATATCGTAACGGATGAAAAGATGGCGGTCTCTGAATTTTTAAAGTCAAAGGGACATGAAGTTCTTGACTTCGGGACCTATGACCATGTTCGGACTCATTATCCTATCTATGGTAAACGGGTTGGCGAGGCTGTTGCTAGTGGTCAAGCCGACTTAGGTGTTTGTATCTGTGGAACTGGTGTTGGTATCAACAATGCTGTCAACAAGGTTCTAGGTATCCGCTCAGCCCTAGTAAGAGATATGACAACAGCCCTCTATGCTAAGGAAGAACTCAATGCCAATGTAATTGGTTTTGGTGGCAAGATCACGGGTGGCCTCCTGATGAATGATATTATTGATGCCTTTATCAATGCCGATTATAAGGAAACGCCAGAAAATAAGAAGCTGATTGCTAAAATCGAACATTTGCAAACAGCCAATAAAGACCAGACTGACCCAGATTTCTTCAAGGAATTCCTTGATAAGTGGAACCGTGGCGAATACCACGATTAATGATTTTGGAAAATCAAGAATATCGCATCGTTAGCTTGCCTCTCTAGTGAGTCCCGTGTCTGTTTTTGATTTTCATTGACCATAATTTTGACCATAAACCTAGTTGTTACGAAAAATTCAAATATTGTGAGGAAGTAAAATGGTATTGACTGAAGGAAAACGCAAATACATGGAAAAATTAAGTGATGACAAGGGCATCATTTCGGCCTTGGCTTTTGACCAAAGGGGGGCCCTCAAGCGATTGATGGCTCAGTACCAAGATGCTGAGCCAAGCGTTGCCCAAATGGAAGAGTTGAAAGTGTTGGTGGCAGAAGAATTAACACCCTATGCTTCATCCATGCTCTTGGACCCTGAATATGGCCTGCCAGCGACCAAGGTTTTAGATAAAAATGCTGGTCTTCTCTTAGCATACGAAAAAACGGGCTATGATACTACTAGTACCAAGCGTCTGCCAGATTGTTTGGATGTCTGGTCGGCAAAACGTTTGAAAGAGCAGGGAGCTGATGCTGTTAAATTTTTGCTTTACTATGATGTGGATAGTAGCGAAGAGCTCAATCAGCAAAAGCAAGCCTATATTGAACGGGTTGGCTCTGAATGCCTTGCCGAAGATATTCCTTTCTTCTTGGAAATTCTGGCCTATGATGAAAAGATTGCGGATACCAAGAGTGCAGAGTTTGCTAAAGTTAAACCGCACAAGGTTCTAGGGGCTATGAAGGTTTTCTCAGAAGCCCGCTTTAACATTGATGTGCTCAAGGTTGAAGTTCCAGTTAATATGAACTTTGTCCAAGGCTTTGGTGATGGAGAGGTTGTCTACAGTAAGGAAGAAGCTGCTGACTACTTCAAACAACAAGAAGCAGCAACCAACCTGCCTTATATCTACCTCAGTGCAGGTGTTTCAGCTAAACTCTTCCAAGACACCTTGGTCTTTGCTCATGAGTCTGGAGCTAATTTCAACGGGGTTCTCTGTGGCCGTGCCACTTGGGCAGGTAGCGTTAAAGATTATATTGAAAATGGTCCTGAAGCAGCCCGTCAGTGGTTGCGGACCACAGGTTTCCAAAACATTGACCAATTGAACAAGATCCTACAAGCAACAGCCACCTCTTGGCAGGAAAAGGCTTAAAAGCAGTAGATAAGTGATTTGTGTTTAGAGAAAGAGAAGTGCCTGGCATTTAATGATAAGCATTGTATTTCTAAGGTTACTTGAAATTATCTTTGAAAATATCATGAAAAGTAAGGGTTTACATTTTTCCTTGTTTATGTTAATATAAGTACATAATTGAATAGGGTGGATCGTAACTAATCAGACTAGGCGAGACTACAAATGAATCGGAGAATTAGTAAATTTCTTGGGTTTGTTTGTGGTCCCTTTTTGTTTGAAATTAGAAAGGAGGAAAACCATGTATCGGATTGTTCAGGCCCTGAATAATAACGTAGCCCTTGTAAAAGATAAATACGGAGAGCAAGCAGTTGTTATGGGGTTGGGAATTACATATAAGAAGTCCAAAGGCGACTTAATTGTTAGCGACAAAATTGAGAAAGTATTTTCACTAAAGAGCTCAGAGTCCAAAGAAAATTTCTTGACACTCTTAAGGGATGTCCCTCTTGATTTTATTACGGTCACCTATGATGTAATTGACAGCTTATCCAGCAAATATCATTACCCTGTTCAAGAATATCTGTATGTAACCCTGACTGACCATATTTACTGCTCATACAAGGCTATCTTGGATAATACCTATCAAAAGAGTGATATTCGTCAATTATCGCAAGAATACCAAGAAGAGTATCAGATGGCTACAGAAGCTTTAGCAATCTTTAGAAGTAAGCTCTTGGCTGACTTTCCTGATGATGAGATTGGAAAAATTGCTCTGCACTTTATTAATGCTAAGAGCTTAAAAGTGGATGATAAAAAATTAAAGGTCCGTACGGCGAAAACGATTCTAGAACAAGTTCAAAAGATTCTGGAACAATATGATATTAAACGGACTAAGACTAATGTCAATTTCTATGACCGCTTGATGGTTCATTTGACTTATTTCATTGAATACTTGGATAGAAGTCGAGACGATAATTTGTCTTTGCTAGAAATGGAAGATCAGATAAAGCAGACATATCCAAGAGCTTATCAAATTGCTGATGAAATCTATCGGATTATCATAATCGAAACAGGGGTAGACTCATATCCAAGTGAACGATTTTATATCGCACTACATATACAGCGCTTGTTATAAGTTCATTTAGAAGGAGGAAAAAATGAATAGAGAAGAAACGACCTTATTAGGTTTTGAAATTGTTGCCTATGCGGGTGATGCTCGCTCAAAACTACTAGAAGCTCTAAAAGCGGCGCAAGCGGGAGACTATAAAAAAACTGAAAAGCTGATTGAAGAGGCAGATGCCTGCCTAGTTGATGCCCACAATGCTCAAACAAGTTTGCTACAAAAAGAAGCATCGGGCGATGACATTGCTTTTAGCGTGACCATGATGCACGGTCAGGATCACCTGATGACAACCATGGTCATCAAGGATTTGATTACCCATATTGTCGAATTGTATAAGAGAGGAAACTGATTATGAACACCTTGATTGCTCAAATAGAAAAGGGAAAACCCTTCTTTGAGAAGGTATCTCGAAATATTTACTTACGGGCTATTCGGGATGGATTTATTTCTGCTATGCCGGTTATCCTGTTTTCGAGTATCTTCCTTTTGATTGCCTATGTTCCAAATATCTTTGGCTTCACCTGGCCTAAGACTATTGAAAATGGTCTGATGACGCCCTACAATTACACTATGGGAATTATCGGATTCTTGGTTGCTGGAACGACGGCAAAATCTCTGACAGATTCTATGAATCGTCGTTTGGAAAGCACCAATCAAATTAACTTTATTTCGACCATGTTGGCCTCAATGGCGGGCTTCCTGATTATGGCGGCAGATCCTGCCAAAGAAGGTGGCTTCCTTAGTGCCTTTATGGGGACAAAGGGACTTTTAACTGCCTTCATTGCAGCCTTTATTACCGTTAATGTTTATAAATTCTGTGTCAAACACAATGTTACCATTCGGATGCCTGAGGAGGTTCCACCAAATATCTCTCAAGTCTTTAAAGATATTTTCCCTTTTGCCTTCTCAATCATTATTCTCTATGCCATTCAATTAGTGGTGCACACCCTTATCGGTGTAAATGTCGCGGAATCAATTGGAACCCTTTTGGCTCCCTTGTTCTCGGCAGCAGATGGTTATCTTGGAATTACCATTATTTTTGGTGCCTATGCTCTCTTCTGGTTTGTTGGCATCCATGGTCCATCTATTGTTGAACCAGCGATTGCTGCAATTTCTTATGCCAATGTCGAAACTAACTACCAATTATTGCAGGCTGTCCAACATGCTGACAAGGTAATCACCTCCGGTACTCAAATGTTCATTGCTACGATGGGTGGTACAGGGGCAACTCTGGTTGTACCATTTATGTTCATGTGGTTGACTAAGTCGAAACGAAACAGGGCCATCGGGCGTGCCTCAGTTGTTCCAACTTTCTTTGGGGTTAATGAGCCAATTCTCTTTGGAGCACCTATCGTTTTAAATCCTGTCTTCTTTATTCCATTTGTTCTAACACCAATTGTTAATGTTTGGTTGTTCAAGTTCTTTGTTGATACTCTGGGCATGAATAGTTTTAGTGTCAACCTACCCTGGACAACTCCGGGTCCTTTGGGAATTGTTATGGGGACAGGTTTTGCAACTTTATCATTTGCTCTTGCTGCTCTCTTGATTGTTGTTGATATTGCTATCTATTATCCATTCCTTAAGGTTTATGATGAACAAATTTTAGCGGAAGAAGCAGCAGGTGGAGATGTAGCAGACTCTCTCAAGGAAAAGGTCGCTGCCAACTTTGATACTAAGAAGGCTGATGCTATCTTAGAAAATTCAGAAGCCAAGTCTAATGGCGGAAGTGGAAACATTCAAGAAGAAACCAATGTACTAGTTCTCTGTGCTGGTGGTGGTACGAGTGGACTCTTGGCTAATGCTCTCAATAAGGCAGCAGCTGAATACAATGTACCGGTTAAGGCAGCCGCTGGTAGCTATGGGGCTCACCGTGAAATTCTACCTCAGTATCAATTGGTTGTTCTAGCCCCTCAAGTGGCATCCAACTACGACGATATGAAGGCTGAAACCGACAAGTTGGGTATTAAGTTAGCCAAAACAGAAGGGGCCCAATATATTAAATTGACTCGTGATGGTAAAGGAGCCTTGGCCTTCGTAGAAGAACAGTTTAAAGATTAAGGAGTGGTTTGAAAATGAAAACTTTACCAAAAGACTTTATTTTTGGTGGGGCGACGGCGGCCTACCAAGCGGAAGGGGCAACCAAGACGGATGGTAAAGGTCCTGTGGCTTGGGATAAGTATCTAGAAGATAACTACTGGTACACGGCTGAACCGGCTAGTGATTTCTATCATAAATATCCAGTTGATTTGAAATTGGCTGAGGAGTTTGGGGTTAATGGGATTCGGATTTCTATTGCCTGGTCCCGTATTTTCCCGACCGGCTATGGTCAGGTCAATCCAAAAGGGGTAGAGTTCTATCATAAACTCTTTGCCGAATGTCACAAGCGACATGTTGAGCCCTTTGTGACCCTCCACCATTTCGATACACCTGCAGCTCTCCATTCCAATGGTGACTTTCTCAATCGGGAAAATATCGACCATTTCGTGGATTATGCAGCCTTCTGTTTTAAGGAATTCCCTGAGGTCAACTATTGGACGACCTTCAACGAAATTGGTCCTATCGGTGATGGTCAGTACTTGGTTGGTAAATTTCCTCCGGGCATTAAATACGATCTGGCCAAGGTTTTCCAATCTCATCATAATATGATGGTAGCTCACGCGCGTGCCGTCAAACTCTTCAAGGATGCTGGCTATTCAGGAGAAATTGGCGTAGTCCATGCCCTGCCAACCAAGTATCCGCTTGCCCCTGAAAATCCGGCAGATGTAAGAGCTGCTCAGTTAGAGGACATAATTCATAATAAATTTATCTTAGATGCAACCTATCTGGGGCATTATTCCGACAAGACCATGGACGGGGTCAATCATATTCTAGCTGTTAATGGAGGAGAATTGGACCTGCGCTCAGAAGATTTCCAAGCTTTGGAGGCTGCCAAAGACTTGAATGATTTCTTAGGAATTAACTATTATATGAGTGATTGGATGGCTGCCTTTGATGGTGAAACTGAGATTGTTCACAATGGTAAGGGAGAGAAAGACAGTTCTAAATACCAAATCAAGGGTGTTGGTGAAAGAGTCGCTCCGACCAATGTTCCAAAAACTGACTGGGATTGGATTATCTACCCTCAAGGACTCTATGACCAAATCATGCGGGTTAAGCGGGATTACCCCAACTACAAGAAAATCTATATCACCGAAAATGGTCTAGGTTATAAGGATGAATTTGTCGACAATACGGTCTATGATGATGCCCGGATTAACTACGTCAAGCAACATCTGGAGGTCCTCTCAGATGCCATTTCTGGCGGCGCCAATGTCAAGGGATACTTTATTTGGTCGCTGATGGATGTCTTCTCCTGGTCCAATGGTTATGAGAAACGCTACGGCCTCTTCTATGTCGATTTTGACACGCAGGAACGCTATCCTAAGAAGAGCGCCTACTGGTACAAGAAGCTAGCCCAAACTCAGCAAATTGAGTGAGGCACAGCTACTTAGAAATGAACGTATTAAGAGGCTTGAGCTAGGTGAGTTCGGCCTCTTAAGTCTATGGAGGAGTTTATGGTAATCCATCTAAAAAATGATAATCTGGAAGTTCAATTTAGCCAACTGGGTGGCGCTTTGACTTCCATTAAAGATAATGATGGGATAGAATATCTATGGCAGGGGAATCCTGATTATTGGTCAGGTCAAGCACCAGTTCTCTTTCCTATCTGCGGTAGTCTAAGGCTTAACTGGACGGTTTATCGGCCAGCTGAGCGACCTCATTTCACAGGCTCCATGCCCCGTCATGGTTTGGTTAGAAAAGAGAATTTTACTCTAGAAGAAGTGACTGAAACTTCAGTGACCTTCCGCATCAAAGCAAGCGAGGCTATGCTCAAGGCCTACCCTTATCAGTTCCAGTTAGACATCAGATATACTCTAACAGGTAAGATGATTAGGGTTGATTATTTGGTCACCAACAACGAGGCTGAAAAGAATATGCCCTACTTCATCGGTGGCCATCCAGGCTTTAATTGTCCCCTGCTAGCTGACGAGGACTACGAGGATTATTATTTAGAGTTTGCACAAGAGGAAACTTGCTCAGTCCCCAAATCTTTCCCAGACACAGGTCTCTTAGACCTGCAGGATCGCAGTCCCTTCTTACAGAAGCAAAAGACCTTAAACTTGAGTCATGATTTATTTGACCAAGATGCTATCACCCTAGATCAACTCAAATCGCGCTCAATCAGCTTGCACTCCCATAAGCATGACAAGGGTATTCAATTAGATTTTGAAGATTTTCCTTACTTAGTCCTCTGGTCAACAACTAATCAAGGCCCTTTTATCGCTCTGGAGCCCTGGAGTGGTCTTTCCACCTCCTTGGATGAATCGGACTATTTTGAGGATAAGCGAAACGTTAGCTGGGTCAAGCCTGGTCAAACCGATCTAAAGTCCTTTACAATCAGTATTCTTTAGAAAGCCGGTAAACTTTATGTTAGAAAAACTAAAAGCCCTAAAAAATAAAACCATGGCAGCTGCTTTTGAAATTGTCTATATGGTTACCTTTAAAGATAAGTCGGCTATTCCTCAAGTCACTCCAGCAATCCAATCTCTCGCTAAGTGGTATATCACTAGTGGAGATGAGTGGTACGGTCATTCCGAGGATTCCCTGGAAGATTTCAAGGCTAAATTTTTAGACTTGACTGGACTGACTGAAGAGCAGGTTGTTTTTACCAAAGAACACCTCCCCTTTTCAAAATAAGGCTTAAGAAGTCTGAGCAGATGAAGCAGGAGCAGGCTGTCACTCTCGGAGCTAGGATAGAAAATAACACTAGTTAGTAACTAGGGGTTCGCTCATCTGTGGACCCTTTTTAGTTTCTTCCAATCTTTTCACTGCTAGGGTGGACCAATCCTAATCCTTCCTATTGTTTTAAGGGAGCTTTTGCTATAATGGAAACATGAGAAGACGATGGTTAATCTTATTTAGTCTGGTCTACTTTTTGATTGGCTTGGGTCTGGCTGCTAATTTTATAGAGCGACAGGACATGACCCTATATAGTGGCAAGACGCAATACCGATTCCAGGAGGAAAAAATTAAGGCGGTTGACCTTAATAAAAAACTGGACCTCTACCAAATGCAAGTAGACCTGCAAAGTCTGAAACCCCAGGCAGATAAGGCCATGGCCCAAGTCAGGGCAGGGGTGGCTAAGCTCCGACAGATTGGTTGGTCGGATTCCGTTATCTACTACGCCTATCTGCAACCCCTTGAAAAGGAGTGGGACGCCAGCAAACGTGACCAAGAAATCAAGACCATGAATCTAGAGAAAGAAAAGTTGGCTAGCCCCACCTACAATCGGCTTCTAGATAAGGAAATCGCCCTGATGCGACAAGAAAAATCTAAAAACCTAGAATTTTCAAGCCAGCAAAAGCGAGCCAGCCATCTCTTGAAAATCGCTCTGAAAACCATTTCCATGCCTTCCAATCTATCAGGAAGTCAGACGGAAACGGACCAGTTACTGGGACATTTCGATGAAGACCTAGAACCGGATTCGCCCTACTGGCGCCAATTGGCCCTCTGGGTTCAATACACCTTTCCAAAAGGCTTGTCCAAAAAGAAGGCCTTCTACCGTCAGGTTCATCAGTTACGCTATGTGATTTCTGCCCAGCAGGCGGATTATATTCGTCGCCACCATAAAAGAAAGGGCTGGACCGATGCCCAGGCCCTGGCGGACTATGTTAGCGACTTAGACGAGAGCAATACCTTTCTTGAGGAAATTGGCGTGGATAATTCTGACTATTACTACGATTATAGCTCGGACGAGTCTGCTCGCCTCCATAATAAAATTCCCCTGCGAGACCTTGAAGGAGAGCCAGAGGCTGGCCAAAACCAGCCAATGGACCAATCTCTTCATATCCAATTTAAGTTGGTCATGCATTTTCATACGGAGTTTATCCTAGACGAAAATGGCCATTTTGTGAATGAATTAGACAAAGAAGGCAAAAGTGAAAATGGGATAGCTAACGGTGCCAGCTTTAATTATGCTCAAGCCAATAGCGACAGTCATCAAATTTTAGACATTAAACCCGCCCAAAAATTAGATCCGTCTTTCCGCAAGAAGGTCATTAAAACCTACAAGATTCCAAATACCTTGAGGGATGAAGGCTCAGAAACAGCTAAGAGAAAGTGGATAGACAGTTATTTCAATGAAAATGGTTACTTTGCCTTCAAGGGGAAGAGTCGCTACCAGGCTGTCAAGGATCAGGTGGATGCTTTTAAGGAGCTGGTCCAACAATCTAGCCAGAAAAGAAAAACCAAGGAAAGCCTCAAGTGAAAGTTACCTGAGGCTTTTCACTTGCGCTTAGCCAGATGGGCCTAGGATAGCAGTTTCTAGCAAACGAAAATGCTTGCTTCTCATGTAAGCGTCCGCCTTCTTTATCGCTAACTGGCCCTTTGTTTGGAAGAATGAGTGAATTAAGGAGTATAATGGAGGTAATAGATGGGAGGTTGCTATGAATCAAAAAGAACTTGAAGGAATTATTCAAAAGGCAAGAAATCCGATTATTGTGACAGGAGCCGGTGTCTCTACCCTTTCGGGGGTACCTGATTACACAACTATGAAAGGAACTAAGGTCGGAGGCCGTTATTTTCAAGCTCGGCAAATTTTATCACGGCCCTTTTTCCAAACCTATCCTCGAGAATTTTGGCGGTGGCATCAGCAACAGTTCTTGCAAAATCTTAAGCCCAATAAGGTTCACCGCTGGATTGCCAAGCAGGCTATCCCTGTTTTAACACAAAACATTGATGGCCTCCACCGTTTGGCAGGGTCTAAAGCAGTCATTGAATTTCATGGAAAAGCCGACAAGGCCCTCTGCCAAGTTTGCTTTGGGGAGATAGACCTGCGAGATGGCCAGGCTGTTTTGGAGCACTCCCATGGCTTACTCACCACAGAACCTCTACACATTTTGGCAGACCATGCGGATACCGAGATTGTCCTCTATGGGGATGCCATAAAACCAGCTAATTTGGAACTGGCAGTTGACTGGACCGAATCCAGCGATTGCCTGCTTGTTATCGGATCGACCTTGGAAGTCTATCCTCTGGCAGGCTTGGTTTTACATCAAGCCCCCAAGAAGATTATCTGGATAGACAAAGCCAAAAACGGGGTAGCCAGAAGCCACCCCGATATTACTTTTATTCAGAAGGATTTTCGAGACTTTTTTGACGATTAAGATAGAAGTAGACACCATTTCAAAACTAACAGAGAATCTGACTATCCTCATACAGGCGGTTATTTACTGATTGCTAACGTCCTCTTGGTGCTCACCTGTCACATACATGGTGAAGCAGGCCTTGGCAAGCAGGTCCTCAGCTTGATTTTTGATAAGGACATCGATGACCTTGGTGGAGCGACCGTCATGACTACAAGTTCCTTCGATGGTCAGTTGGTCTCCCAAATTTCCAGCTTTTAGGTAATTGATATTGGCTTGCAAAGTGACCGCATCGTAGCCAGTCGAAATGGCAGTTAGGCCACTGATCTGGTCACACATGGCAAAGAGGTAGCCCCCGTGGGCCTGGCCATAGTAATTCAGAGAAGATGAAACAATGTTACTCCTGACAACCACATGGCCGTAGTCAAAAGTCACCAATTGATAGTTTTCAAAAACCTCTATTTTATGAAGATAATCCTTTTGCATCTTTATGGCTCCTCATCATTAGACTATCATTAGCATAAGACAAAAGACCGAAAAAATCCAATCTGGAATCAAGTCCCAGATTGGATTTTTGAAAATTATTTCCAGAAATTTTCTGCGATTTTTTGGCCTTGTTCAATCTTTTTCCATTGTTGAGGGATGGTTAATTCATTCCCTGAATCACAGGAGGCAAAGCCACATTGGTGGGAGAGGAAGAGCCTTTCCTTAGGGAGAATTTGGCTAGCCTCTTCCAAGAGCTTGTAGACACGATCTTCATCGTCTAGTTCAGTTGTCTTAGAAGACAGCAGTCCCAGAACAACCTCTGCATCTTTGTCCTTCAAGGCCTCCAGAGCCTTAATATCACCAGAAGTGTCGCTATCCCATTCTAGGAAGAAGCGGTCGTAGTGCTGATTAGCCAAGAACTTCTTGGCAATAGCTTCATAGGTTCCACCGGTTGCTGAACGACTTTCGTAGTTTCCGCGACAGTTATGTGTCCAGACCTTGAGCCCAATTTGGTGGCCATAGTCAGCCACCTCGTTATTGATGGCAATAAAGTCATCTGCCAAACCAGCTAGTTGCTCATTACTGAGACCAGCAAATGGGGTTAGGGGATTGCTGGCATCGAAGAGTTCCCAGAGGCAGTCGTCAAATTGGACGATTTGGCCACCGGCCTCCTTGTATTCAGTCAAGAATTCCTTATAGGCGCCAATGAGTCCTACCTTTAACGCTTCATTAGTCTTGTAGACTTGGTTAGGACCAGCTAACTCATCAAAAATAGCTAGTTCAGTATAGGCATGGGCAGGTCCCCAAATGGTCTGCTTAGTAGCTTGGTCACCAGCCTCCTCTTTAACCAATTTGTAAATATCAAGGAAGTGATGATTTTTACCAGAGAGGGGCTCGGTAATCCGAATACCGATATCCTTGCGAGTCTCAAAATCCCCTTCTTCATGGTCTTGGAAGGTATAGCCTTGTTGGGCGATGTAACGCTCAATCCCCTTTAAACCCCAGACAAAGTCAAGGTGCCACATGGAGCGACCAAATTCGCCGTCAGTCAAGGGAGAAATACCGTGAGCCTTTTGTTCTGCCACTATTGCTTTGATGTCGGTAGTTTCAGTCTCTTGATAGCCTGGTAGGGCATCGTAGAAGGGGTAGGAAATATCATCACGCTCTTCAATTTGCGTTTTATATTGACGGAGATTAGCCGGACGTAGGAGTGAACCAACCAATTGGAATTTTGCTTGTGACATTCATCGAACCTCTTTTCTTAAGAATTGTTATACTAACTATTGTAAACTGTCACTCCTCATTTGAAAAATAGTTAATTCACTGCCAATGGTATAGCTAATAACTATAGCTTGAGTGAGGCGGTCAGGAAAAGGTCAGCCTAGCTTCTTTTGACCAGAGAAAAAGTAGGCCACTTGACCTACTTCATTGAGCGCACTCTATAGCTTAAGGAAAATTGGAATTTCCTTCCATTTCCTATTTTAATCTTGGCTCTTACTTAAATAAGTTTTTCCAGAATCCCTTTTTCTCAGTCGTTTCCTCCTTGTCTGATTCAAAGAATTGGGGATAAAGTTTAAAAATATCGGTTTCTTCTTGGTGGACGGCCTGGTCTGTGTGAATCAGTAAATCAAAGGGATGGTCGCCACCTTCATTGACATTGGTGAAGCTGATGCCAGCTGTCTGAGCCATTTTCATGTAGATGACCTGGTTGGTCTGGGTCAGATTGGAACAGGATTTAATTTTAAGGACGGGATGCTTTGCTTTTAAATCTTCTAAGATTTTGGGGAAGGCGGTTTTGACATCATCACGGTTGCCCATATTTTTATCAATGGTCAAAACGACACGCTCACGAAAGGTTCCGATATAACGCCTTTGTTCATCAGGATTAAGTCGGGTCTCGCCAGAAGCAGCAGTCATTAATTTCTTTTCTAAATTATCCATAGATTACCTCGCTACCTTATTTTACCATAAGGTGAAGAAGATTGACTAGACTGGCCTATTGAAGGGGATATGGAGGCTCTGGAAAATTTTTTCAAAATTTTAAAAATAATGCCTGGGGCTCTAGGTTCTTGTTTGCGAATTAACAAAGTTTGTGTTACTATTGTGGTGTAAAAAAATAAAACTCATAAGGAGAGTATTGTAATGTCAATTATTACTGATGTTTACGCACGCGAAGTCCTTGACTCACGCGGTAACCCAACACTTGAAGTAGAAGTTTACACTGAATCAGGTGCTTTCGGACGTGGTATGGTTCCTTCAGGAGCTTCTACTGGTGAACACGAAGCAGTTGAACTTCGTGATGGTGACAAATCTCGTTACGGCGGACTTGGTACTCAAAAAGCTGTTGACAACGTAAACAACATCATCGCAGAAGCTATCATCGGTTACGATGTGCGCGACCAACAAGCAATCGACCGTGCAATGATCGCTCTTGATGGTACTCCAAACAAAGGTAAATTGGGTGCAAACGCAATCCTTGGTGTGTCTATCGCTGCAGCACGCGCAGCTGCTGACTACCTTGAAATCCCACTTTATAGCTACCTTGGCGGATTCAACACTAAAGTTCTTCCAACTCCAATGATGAACATCGTCAATGGTGGTTCTCACTCTGACGCTCCAATCGCTTTCCAAGAATTTATGATTATGCCTGTTGGTGCACCAACATTCAAGGAAGGTCTTCGTTGGGGTGCTGAAGTATTCCATGCTTTGAAGAAAATCCTTAAAGAACGTGGTCTTGAAACAGCTGTTGGTGACGAAGGTGGATTTGCTCCTCGTTTCGACGGCATCGAAGATGGTGTAGAAACTATCCTTAAGGCTATTGAAACAGCTGGTTATGAAGCTGGTGAAAACGGAATCATGCTTGGTTTCGACTGTGCTTCTTCAGAATTTTACGAAGATGGCGTTTACGACTACACTAAATTCGAAGGTGAAAAAGGTGCTAAGCGCTCTGCGGCTGAACAAATCGACTACATCGAAGGTTTGGTAAACAAATATCCAATCATCACAATCGAAGATGCTATGGATGAAAACGACTGGGAAGGTTGGAAAGCCCTTACTGAACGTCTTGGCGATCGTGTTCAATTGGTTGGTGACGACTTCTTCGTTACAAACACTGACTACCTTGCACGTGGTATCAAGGAAGGTGCTGCTAACTCAATCCTCATCAAGGTTAACCAAATCGGTACTTTGACTGAAACTTTCGAAGCTATCGAAATGGCTAAGGAAGCTGGCTACACTGCAGTTGTATCTCACCGTTCAGGTGAAACTGAAGATTCAACAATTGCTGATATCGCAGTTGCAACTAACGCTGGTCAAATCAAGACAGGTTCATTGTCACGTACAGACCGTATGGCTAAATACAACCAATTGCTTCGTATCGAAGATCAACTTGGTGAAGTTGCTCAATACAAAGGTATTAACTCATTCTACAACCTTAAAAAGTAAGCTTGTAGCTGAGTTTGGATAAAAAGAGCTACTAGGTTTCCTAGTGGCTTTTTATGTGTACTCATGGTACTGAGATAGTCATTAGCTAACCCCACCATCCTTTTAAAAATTTTAACCAAGATTCTAGTTAATACTCATTTAAATTCAAAAATAGCAGTTATTACAAAAGAATATCCACTGTTCTAATCTCAGTTTATGTAAACAGAATAGACAAATTGGGATACTTTCGCCCTTGTGGTATTATTCGTAACAGTTGCGCTGTTACGAATAACGGAAATTTTGAGACCCTAGGCTCAAAAACTAGCAATGAAACTCCGGAGGAGGTTGCTTGCGTCCGCACAACCTAAGAAATATCCCAAATGCTAATTTTGTTTTTCAAAGAGTATAAGATCACAATCTGAAAATCTTTTTCCTCTTTAAGAAAGTCATATTTTCGAAAAGAATGGCTGTCCACTTTTGGTGGACAATCGTTTGTAAATCCTGCCAATAAAGTCCTTGGATGCCGCTTGTAGCTGATTAATCATTCTCTAAGGTTTTTAAAGACCTTGTGTTTGAAGCCGTCTTTACGAATCTCCGCCCAAACCTGTTCAATGGGCTTCATTTCAGGGGAATAGGAAGGAATAAAAGCAAAGGAAGTCAATATTATTGGGGATCTCTAAAGTCTTAGCTTTGTGCCAGTTTAGGAGCACTGTTTGAGGTTGCAGAAAAAAATAGAAGACAACAAGTTTACCAAGGTGAGGTAACAATTATTGGCGTCTGATTTAACAGGGGATCAGGTTTCTTTGAATGCTTGTGATTGGAGACTGGTTCAATAGTTCTCGCTTGAAAATACTTTAGCGTCATGACGCTATCTATAAGAAAAATTTATAGCGGAGAATAAAAAATATAGATTAGACAGATTCTTAGAAGGTGATAGAATGAAAATAAGTTTTGTAGGTGTCTCAATACACTTATATTTTTAGAAAAGCAATGGATGTTATAGGAGGAAGTCTATGGTTATCAGTAGAAAAGAGAGAGTCATAAAAGCCTTTCATGGAGAATCTGTGGACAGAGTGCCGGTCGGTTTTTGGTACCATTTTTTGCCAGAAGATGAATTAGGTCAAGGGCTTAATAACCACACTATTTTTCAGAAGAACCTTGAAGGACATCGTAAATTTATTAAGGAAGTAGATCCTGACTTTATTAAGATTATGAGCGATGGCTTTTTCACTTATCCCAACCCTCTAATTACTACAGGAGTCTCCTCTATTCAAGACTTATCTGAAATCAGTTCTATTGGTGAAGACCATCCTTGGTTTGAGCAACAGGTAGAGCTGGTTAAGGCTATTAAAAATAGTTTTACGGAGGACATCGTTGCGATTTATAATATTTTCGCTCCTGTAACTTATCTCAAATGGCAGTTAGCTGGCCAGATAGCAAGTGGAGATACTTTTATTGCTGATTTTCTGCATGAAAATGCACAAATATTGAAAAGGGTGCTAAATACGATTGCTGGTGATATTGCCATTTTAGTCAGAAAGATAATTACTGAAGCTAAAATTGATGGTATTTATCTCAGTGTACAGTCTATTCAAGATGATAGAGTTTCTGACGAAGATTACCGCCATTACATAGCTCCGAGTGATTTAAAAATTCTTGAAGCAGCTCATCAGGTAGACGGGGTGAGTGTGCTTCACATTTGTGGCTATGAGGGTGCTACTAACAATATCGGTTTCTTTAAAGACTATCCAGCGCAGGTATATAACTGGGCAGTAAAGCCTGAAGGAGTTAGTCTGTCCAAGGGACGAGAGCTCTTTGGCGGGAAACCTGTTTTAGGTGGTTTTGTCAATACTCAAGAGGGAGTGTTGTACAGTGGCAGTAAAGAGGAAGTTCAAGCGTGTGTGAAAGAACTTTTACAAGAAGCAGGTACGAGAGCCACTATTATTGGTGCTGACTGCACGATTCCAAGTGATATCGGCGCTGAGCGCATAGCTTGGGTAAAAGAAGCAGCTGCTTGGTAGAATGGAGGTCAATGGATGGCACAAAAAAATAACACAAAAAAATGGTTCATAGCAGGCGGAATTCTTGTTTTACTTATTGGCGGTACCTTTATCGGCCGTCATTTTGCAGGACAAGGAGTTAATAGCAATAAGGTAACAACCTTAAAAATTGCCCATACGCAGAATTATGCTCCTTATGATTATGTTGATGATAAAGGAAAACATACAGGGTATGAAGTTGAGGTTCTAAAAGCGATTGATAAGAAGTTACCTCAATATAAGTTCGATTATACCGGTACAAGTGATGAAGATTTGCTAATTGGTTTGGAATCCGGAAAATATGATATCGGGATTAAGGGTGCTTGGTATACAAAGGAGCGGGCGCAGAAATTTATTATTCCTGATGATCCGATTGGTGCCAGTGTTATTGGCTTTACTATTCGCAAGGACGATAAAGAAAAATTTAAAGATATCGATTCCTTTGCCCAATCAAGCGGCAAATTAGTTCCTATTTCTCCTCAAAATGCCCAATGGAATGTCATTGAAGATTATAATAAGAAACACAAGGAACGTACCATAGACCTTAAAGCTGCTGAAAGCTTTACCATGGCGGATGCCTATGCTTGGGTACTCGAGGGACGCTATGATGCTTATTTTGATATAAAGCTGTCATTTGAACAAGCTGTTAAGGATAAGGACGGTGCTTACCATAAATACGCTGATCAGCTGACGTGGGTTCCCTATAAAGGAATTGAGACTTACCCTTTGATTCATCGCAATACATCCAACAAAAAATTTGTTAAGGACTATACCAAAGCTATTAAAGAAGTGAAAAATGATGGAACTCTGGCTAAGCTATCAAAGAAATATTTTGGAGAAGATGTTTTCAATTATGTAACAAAATAAAGGGGGGAAGCCATGGTTTCTTATACACCGTCTTATATTTTTAAGGTTCTTCCAATTATTTTGTCTGCCCTCCCTGTGACCTTGTGGGTTATTGCTTTGACGGTGTTCTTAGGAACACTTTTGGGAGCTAGTCTGACTTGGGCACGGGTAGGTTCTGATACTGGTTTAGCTGGTTTTGCTAGGGCTTATGTATTTACACTAAGGTGTACTCCGCCGATTGTCTTGCTTTTTCTGGTTTTTTATGGATTGCCTCAATTTTTGACATGGTGGCTCCATTTGGATGTTGATGGTTGGTCACGAACGATTTTTGTTGTTGTAACCATGGTGTTACTCTTTGCTGCATCTGTGTCAGAAGTTTTTAAAGCTGCTTATTTAGCGGTACCTAAGGGACAAATGGAAGCTGGCCTCAGTATTGGTTTGACAGGCTATCAAACCTTTAGACGAATTTTGTTACCGCAGATTTTTAAAATTGCCCTGCCCAATATTACAACAGCTATTTTAAATTTGATGAAGGATGCTGCCTTAGCTTATACGATTGGTTTGGTAGATGTCATGGGAGCAGGTAATTTACTAATCAGCCGCAATCTGGGCAATTATTCCTTGGAAACTTATACAGCTGTTGCCTTTATTTATTGGGGACTCGCTTTGATTTTATCAGTGGCTTCTCATCTGCTGGAGCATCATCTAGATCTAGAAAATAGTTAGGAGGGCTTATGGATTTTAACTATATTATTCATACTTTTTTACTCTCCTTAAAAGGTGTTCCTGTTACTTTAGCTATCATGGTCGTCTCGCTTCTATTAAGTTTTTTACCGGCCCTTTTTTTGGCATTAGGAAGAATTTATAAAATCAAAGGTGTGACGGCTTTTTCGGTAGTCTATTTGGCCTTTATCCGTGCAACCCCGCCGATACTCCTAATCTTATTTTTCTACAGTCTTTTACCCAGTGTTTTAAATGCGTTTTTAAAATCAAGCGGCCTTGATATTTTTAAACTCAATCCTATTTATTATGCTTTTATTATCTTTAGCTTAATGACAACGGGAACTTTATCAGAAATTTTACGTGCGGCTATTTTAACTGTTGATAAAGGACAGCTAGAGGCGGCTCAGTCTATTGGTTTAACCACTACTCAGAGCTATTTTAGGATTGTCTTTCCTCAGGCTTTACGAAACGCTCTGCCCAATCTCTGTAATCTAGTCATTAATATCGTTAAGGGGACATCATTGGTGTTTGTGATGACGGTTAAGGATATAACGGCGATTGCCAAGGTAGAAGCAGCTCACGGTTACCAATATTTTGAATCTTATCTGGTAATTTTCATTATTTATATTATTATCTGCGGTTTCATCCAATGGGGCTTCTCAGCCTTAGAGAAGCACTTTTCTTAAGGAGGATCTATGTTAGATGTTAAAAAATTATCAAAGCAATTTGGAGATAAGACTGTCCTTGACAAGGTTGATTTAAAGGTTAATAAAGGAGATGTTATTGTTATACTGGGACCTAGTGGTTCAGGGAAGACAACCTTATTGCGCTGTCTCAATCATCTCGAAAGGGCCGATCAAGGTCGGCTAACTTTGGATAATCAGTCTTATGACCTAGCTGACCTGAATCGTAAAGAGATATTGACTATTCGGAAGAAGACAGCCTTTGTCTTTCAACATTATAATCTCTTTGCTAACAAAACAGCCCTGGAAAATATTTTGGAAGGTCTTGTTATTGCTAGAAAAATTCCAAGGGAACAAGCAGAAACAGTAGCTTTAAAAGCTTTAGAGAAGGTAGGACTGCTAAGTTATAAAGATTATCATCCTAATCAGTTGTCTGGTGGTCAGCAGCAGCGTATCGGTATTGCGCGTGCGATTGCAGTGAAGCCTGATGTTATCTTTTTTGATGAACCAACATCTGCATTGGATCCAGAATTGATTGGAGATGTTTTAGGGGTTATGAAGCAACTGGCTGAGGAAGGTGTGACCATGATTGTAGTGACACATGAAATGAGTTTTGCAAGAGATGTTGCCAGTCATATCGTTTTTATGGATGGTGGTCATATCATTGAATCAGCTCCTCCTCAGGAGTTCTTCACAGCGCCTAAAGAAGAGCGGACACGTCGTTTTCTGTCCCGTATTTTATCGGATGATAGCTATACTGCTGATCGTATTCCTTAAGAAAAAGCATTATGCCTCCAATCTATTATGGTAAGGCTGAAGGAGCTGCATTGTCATGCGATAAAAGGAAAGGTTTATAATTTTTGAGTACCACTCTGACTTTGATGACAGTAGTAATGCCATAACAGCTTTTTATACTTAACCAAATTCAAAATTCGATAGCCTTCGCTTTTTCATTTCTAGGCTCAGGCAAAAAACAGCCACTGGATGCTTTCTCTAACTAGTGTGGACGCAAGAACAAACCGTTTGAGGAAGGGGTTGTTAAATCCAAAGGCGTTTCATGGTGACACGAAGTTAGGACAGTCAATTTTACTGGCCTAACTGAGTTAGTGAGGGAGCTAGTCAATCGTCATAGAGATTGGCGTTAGGGAGTCAGACAGAAAGGGCTTTGACAGTCGTCAAAACCTTCCAAAACTTTCGTGGTCCCTCACTTCCAATTTCAAGGTGTTGGGCTAAAATAGTCCACCGGACTATTTTACTACCCCAGCAAGGGTGACTAGCTGTCCTTTCTGCACCTTGAAGTGGTGCCAAGACAGCAGTCAACTACTGCGGCATTTGCTGCTTTAGCAGCTGATGTCTTTACTCCCTTTCTGATGATGAGCTTCTATTAAAGGTCTCAATTTCCCGTAATTCGCAACTCCGCAGGTGTTGTGAATCATACCACTAGGGCGAAGATATCATTTCAAGCTCACTTCGTTCGCCATTCCTCTAAAAATGTCAAGCAAACTAGTAAGCACAAATTATCTGATTTTGATTTTCAAATAGTATTGGTAAGAAAAGGCTCATTATCCCTTTTAGGATATATAGAGCCTTTTTGTGTTTTCCCAGAATAGAGTAATCTTGTTTTGGAGTGGAACACTATTCTCGCAAAATTTTTCCTGAAAACTCTTGCCGATATTGTCTGGGAGTCAGCTTATAGTATTTCTTGAACTGACGATTAAAGTTAGATTGGTTGGAGAAGCCGACTTGACTCGTAATATCCTGAATAGTGAGGCTAGTCTGCACAAGCAGTTCACAGGCCTTGTTGAGCCTCAACTGTAGGATGAACTCAAGGCAGCTACTGCCGGTGTGCTGTTTAAAGATACTCATGAAGTGGGTACGACTGTAGCCGAAGTAGTCAGCTAAAAATGAGATAGTCAGATGTTCGGCATAATGGTCATTAATATAGTCAATTAATTCCCTGAGTTTTTGATAATTTTGGTAAGTGTTATCTGTATAGTGACGAATAATATGGCGGTATTTAAAGAGTAGATAGAGAAATTCATGACATTTTGATTTTAATAACATATCAAAATAAAGAGATTGAACCCTGACTAATTCAAAAATCTCAAATAAACAGTCTTTAATGATTTGGTAACCAGACATACCTGGTTGAATGCGAGGGATGATTTTAAAGTGACCATTGTGCAGGGGCTGTAAGTAGCGTTGGCTGTATTTATCAATGATTGAGCAGCCGAGATTGTCCAGATGAATACTAAAGGTATCACTAATCAATTCTTGCTGGGCTGCTGCTTGAATAGAGTGCATGCTATTGGGTTGAATCAACATGATATCCCCTGTTTGACAGTCAAAAGCTTCATAATTTATGCGATAGGTCCCTTTGCCCTTGCTGATGTAAGAAACTTCCAATTCAGGATGCCAGTGGTACATGATTCCTGGCTGTCCATAGGCTAAGCGGGTCTGATAAAATTTATAGGGAAAGCCGGATGGATTATCTTTGATATAAGAAGATTCTTGAACCATAATCTGCCTCATTCTAATCAATCTTATAAGCTCATTATAACATAAGCTATTGAATATGATACCTCTACCTCTGCTTGAGACGGAACCATCAGTACTAAAAAATTTGGGGATAAAAAGGGAGTGCAAGGAAATTTCTATTCCATTAATCATTAGGCATTTTTCTTGCTTAATTTCACATAAACAAAATTAAGAGCTAAACCAATTAGGGCTAAGGTAATTGCCACGTAGAAGGCGTAACTATAATTACCGTGGTTGCTACCAGCTATTTGGACAGCAACACGTGGAGCGAAGAAGGCTGCCAGAGAGTAACCAGTAAAGACGATACCGTAGTTGGTACCTTGATTGGCGGGACCATAATTTTCCATAACCATGGATGGGAAGACGCCCATAACACCACCGAAGCAAATCCCTAGACCAATAATGCCGAGGGCAAAACCAAATTGGCCTGGGATGAAGGTCAGAACCAATAAGGCCAGGGCAACAACGGAATAAATAATAGTCAAGGTCTTGCTACGTCCCAGTTTATCGGAAACCGTACCCCAGATAAAGCGACCGCTGGAATTACTGATGGAATAGAGGCTGACATAGAGGGCCGCTGTTGCAGCTGATAGACCAAACATGGATTGACCAATGGTGGCTGCTTGCGAAGCAATCATCAGCCCAGAGAAGGAGCCGATGAAGAACATGGAAATAATGGCGTAGAAAATAGGTGATTTAAGCATGCCCAGCCAGTTGATATTGCGGGAACCAGCCTGTTTTTGTTGAGGTGGGTTCCAACCTTCAGGCTTATAGCCTGCTGGAACAGCTTTGATGAAGAAGCTGGCAAGAAGGACAACAATAATGTAGGCCAGACCCAAAATACGAAAGGCAAATTTAGCATCGTGACTTTGAATTAAGAGATTGGCGATAGGAGACGCGATAACGGCTGCAAATCCCATGCCTGCCGTCAAGATTCCTGAGGCTAGCCCACGTCTATCGGGGAAGAAGCGCAAGGTGTTGCTGAGGGCGCCAGAATAAGCAAATCCCTATCCCAGTCCAGCCATGAGGCCGTAAGTCAGATAGAGCATACCAGGGCTGGTTGCAAAGCCACTGAGGCAAAAGCCAGCAGCAAATAAAAAGGCACCCAGGGAGATTGTCCATTTCACATAACCCTTGTCGACCAAATAACCTCCAAGAATCATAGGAATGGGGCTGATGGCATTATTGATGGTGAAGGCCAACATGATCTCTGGCATGGTCCAGCCAGTCTCTTTACTAAGAGGTCCAGCGAAGACACTAAAGGCATAGATGGCACCCGTACAGAGTAAGATGGCAGCAGAGGCGGCCAAGGTATGCCAACGATTGATAGATTTTGTCATAGCAATAGTCCTTTCTGTGACTTTGTTTGTGTTTTCACAAAGTATACCATCTTTTGAAAACGCTATCAATGCTATTGGACAAAAAAATGGATAAAAATTCGGGATTTATCAAAAAACCAATACTATTATACGATAAATAAATGTTTTTGTTTTAAAAATCAAAAGAGAGCGTTTACAAAAAAATTGGAGCGTAGTACAATGAGGGTGAAAAAGTGTGAAAGAGGTAACAAGATGAAATTAGTTGCTATTGTTGGAACCAATTCCAAACGGTCAACCAACCGAAAATTACTAAAGTTCATGGCTAAGCATTTTGCCAAGCAGGCGGACATTGAAATTCTTGAAATTAAGGATTTGCCAGCCTTTAATGGGCCAGAGGATAAGATAGCTCCTCAAGCCGTGGCAAGCTTTACTGAAAAAATTGCCCAAGCTCAAGGGGCCATTATTGCGACACCGGAGTACGACCATACTATTCCGGCTCCCCTCTCAAGTGCTTTGGAGTGGATTGCCTATACCAGCCGTCCTTTGATAAATAAGCCTGTCATGATTGTAGGGGCTTCGCTGGGGCTGTTGGGAACTTCACGTGCCCAGGCTCATTTGCGACAGATTTTAGATGCGCCTGAACTTAAGGCAAGGCTGATGCCAGGGAATGAATTTCTACTGGGTCATTCCGAACAAGTCTTGACCGATGAGGGAGAGCTGACCAATGCTGATAAGGTGGCTGAGCTAGAAGATTGCTTTGCTGAGTTCTTAGAATTTGTCAGCCTGACCAATCAACTGGTCAAGGAAGCTGATACCAAACGCAAGCAAGCCTTCGCTTGGGAAGCCGCAGACTAGGACAGAAGGGAGAAATCATGAAATTAGTTGCTATTACAGGAACCAATGCCAAGCATTCCTATAATCGAAAATTATTGCAGTTTATGGCCAAACATTTTGCCAAAAAGGCCGACATTGAAGTCCTGGATATTGACCAGGTCCCTATGTTTGATGAGACCGATGATCAAACAGACTCCCCAGTCATTCAGACCTTCAACCAAAAGATTAGTCAAGCGGACGGGGTCATTATTGCGACTCCCGAACACAACCATACCATTCCTTCCAGCCTCAAAAGTCTCTTGGAATGGCTGTCTTTCAATATCCATCCGCTGGATGGCAAGCCAGTTATGATTGTTGGGGCTTCCTATTCTGAGCAGGGGTCTTCACGGGCCCAGCTCCACCTGCGCCAAATTTTGGATGCTCCTGGGGTCAATGCGACCGTTATGCCAGGGAATGAATTTCTGCTGGGCTTTGCCCACAAGGCCTTTGATGATAATGGTGACTTGGTTGACCAGAAGACGGTAGATTTTTTGGAAACCTGTTTCTATCGCTTTGTCCGTTTTGTCACCATTGCTAACCAGCTCAATGAGCCAGAAGAAGTGCATTTTGAACCAGGAGATTATCAGGTAACCACTCAAGGTCACAATGGACCTTTGCCTGTAACGGTCAGCCTGTCAGAGGATCGTATTGAAAAGATTGATATTGATAGTTCGGGTGAAACTTCGGGTATTTCTGATATTGTCTTTACACGGATTCCTAATGAGATTATTGAAGGACAGACCCTCAATGTTGATGCCGTTTCGGGAGCTTCTGTAACCTCCAATGGAGTCTTGGACGGGGTTGCTAGGGCCATTCGCCAGGCTGGCGGTAACCCTGATACCCTTAAAAAACGGCCTAAGGCACCATCTGCCTTGGATAAGGAAGATAAGGAGCTGACGACAAATGTCTTAGTTGTTGGTGGTGGCGGTGCTGGTCTTTCTGCCGCAGCAACTGTCCTACAAAAGGGTAAATCCGTAGTTCTATTGGAAAAATTCCCAGCCTTGGGTGGTAATACAGTCCGGGCTGGTGGTCCAATGAATGCGCCAGACCCTGATTGGCAAAAGACCTTTGCTGCTAATCCTGGAGAAGCCCACAATTTGGAAGAATTGATTTCCATGGATCTGTCAGCTATTGACCCAGAATACAGGGATGACTTCCAAGCCCTGCAAGAACAGGTTAAGGCCTATCTCAAAGATCCAAGCTTCCTCTTTGACTCTAAACTGCTCTACCGCATTCAAACCTACCTAGGTGGTAAGCGGACCGACCTCAAGGGCAATGAAATCCACGGTAATTATGACTTGGTTAAAATCCTAACCGACCATGCTCTAGATTCGGTTCACTGGTTGGAAAATGTTGGGGTCGAATTCGATCACAGCGATGTTACCATGCCCGTTGGTGCCATCTGGCGTCGAGGCCATAAGCCTAAGACCCCAATGGGCTTTGCCTACATCTCTGTCCTTGACGACTATGTGCGCCAGCAAGGTGGTCTTATCTTGACCGATAGTCCAGTTAAGGAGCTAATCGTCGAAAACGGTCAGGTTAAGGGAGCCATCGCGACCGGACGCAACGGTCAGACGATTACAGTTCATGCCAAGGCTGTTGTTCTGGCATCAGGTGGCTTTGGTGCCAATACCAAGATGCTCCAAAAGTACAATACCTATTGGACTGAAATTGATGATGACATTAAGACCTCTAACTCACCAGCCATTACAGGTGATGGTATTATCCTAGGCCAATCGGTAGGAGCAGACCTTGTCGGCATGGGCTTCACCCAAATGATGCCAGTTTCCGACCCCAATACTGGTGCCCTATTCTCAGGTCTGCAAGTGCCACCGGCTAACTTTATCATGGTCAATCAAGAGGGTAAACGCTTTGTTGATGAGTATGGTAGCAGGGATAAACTAGCTCAAGCAGCCATTGATAATGGTGGTCTCTTCTATTTGATTTCCGATGACAATATCAAGGCAACGGCCTATAATACCAGTCAAGAAAAGATTGATGCTCAGGTGGCTGCTGGAACCCTCTTTAGGGATGATAGCTTGGAAGGCCTGGCCAAACAAATCGGTGTCAATCCAGAGGTCTTTGTCCAAACCATTAACAACTACAATTCCTATGTAGATGCGGGTCATGACCCTGAATTTGACAAGGGGGCCTTTGACCTCAAGGTTGAAAAAGCACCTTTCTATGCGACCCCTCGTAAGCCAGCTGTTCACCACACCATGGGTGGTCTGAAAATTGATACTCAGGCTCATGTTCTCAACGAACAGGCTCAGCCAATTTCCGGTCTCTATGCAGCAGGAGAAGTCGCTGGTGGCCTTCACGCAGGTAACCGTCTAGGTGGCAATTCCCTGACCGACATCTTCACCTTCGGTCGCATCGCCGCCCAGACTGCTGTCGAAGAGTGGTGTTAATTCATACAGGTTACTAAGGTACAGAATTAGTCTGTGCCTTTTTGTTTTGATTGCCCTTGCAAATTTTGGTGGAATCTGTTATATTAAAAAAGTATATATTAAATATATATATATCAAAATGGTACAACATAATTAAACCTAATTTGCGGAGGTGACAATATGAAGCAGAATATTTTTATAGAGACTGCTAAAGGTAGACTTATTAGGCCTATTGTTTTTGTGCTCCCACTTGGCCTTCTGTTGTTTATTGTTGGTCAATTGCTGGGAATTGGTATCGTAACTATTTTTGTCAAGATTTTATCCCTGCTTGGCTTGGCCAGCCAAACGACAGCTATAACGGCGTTGGCCTTTTTGAACTATGATTTTGGTGTTTTCTTGGTTTTCTTTGCCTGGGTCAAATGGGTTGAAAGGCGTCCCATTTCCTCTATGGGTCTCTTTAAGAATCGAGCAGGAGTGGAATTGCTAAAAGGTTGGCTCCTAGGTGGAGCAATGTTTACTTTGATTATCTTCTTACTTGGTCTTTTGGGTATTGTTCAGATTGATAAAATAAATCTGACGGTCTCAAGTCTAGGGTTTCTCATTCTTTTTATCCTAGCTTGGCAGGTCCAAAGTGCTGGTGAAGAATTGATGACCAGGGGCTGGTTATTGCCGGTTTTAGCCAGTCATCACCGCAGGATAACAGCCGTCTCCATTGTATCAGTCCTGTTTGCGGCCATGCATTTATTGAATCCTAATGTGACCCTGATTTCATTTGCCAATGCAACTCTTTTTGGTCTCATGATGTGTCTTTACCTTATTTGGAAAGGTAATCTTTGGGGAGCTTTTGGTATTCATGCGGCTTGGAACTGTTTTCAGGGTTCCATCTTTGGTGTTCAGGTTTCTGGTTTAGATGTGTTGCCGTCAGCTATTATTAAGCTCAAGTTGGCTGGACCAGACTTTTTAACCGGTGGTAAATTTGGTATTGAGGGAAGCTTGGTGACCTTAGTCATTTATGCATCTGTTTGTTTTTTCCTCTACCTGAAAATTCGTAAGAAAGTGGCAGTCAGGCCACAAATATCCAGTAAAAGCTAGGTTTCGGCCTAGTTTTTTGCTATAATTGTAGGTGCTTTAATCATCTTGAGAACAAAAGAGTTCTTTATTGGGAGTTTACTATGAATTTTATTTTTGACTTGGATGGAACCCTGTCATTTGATGCCTATAGTATTGATGAGGAAATTAAGGACGTTCTGCTCCAGGCTGAACAATATGGTCACAAGGTTAATTTTGCTTCGGCCCGCTCTTATCGCGACTCGCTTGATATGTTAGGTCAAGACCTAGCTAAGGAACGAGTATTTGGACTGAATGGTGGCTTGGTCTACGAAAAGGGCCAGTTGATTCTGGAGCACAAGCTGGACTACGAAGGTTACCAGGAAGCTCTTAAGTATTGTCGCTATTACAATTTGCCTTTCTTTGTGGACAATTCCTTTAACTATGCAACGGGAATTGAGGACTATATTCCTTTTATAAAAATGGTTGATCCTCTGAATTTGGCTCAGAAGGTTTCCGCTGACGACCTAAAGAATCCCATCAAAATGGTGGTTTATCTGGGCAACCACGAAGATTTACTGGCGGATATTACCTATCGGACTAAGGAAATGAACAAGTTTGAGATCACCTACCACGAAAATGAAAAGTGTCTCTATCTCAATCCAAGTAATATCAGTAAAGCCTCTACCATCAAGGAGGTTATCAAGGAGCCTTATATCGCCTTTGGCAATGATAAAAATGACATCAATATGTTTAAGAAGGCTCTCTACGCTGTTCAGGTGGGACACTACCCGTACTTGAAGACTTATGCGGATGACCAAGTTGAAGCTGATAGCCAAGCAGTTGCAGCAAAAATTTTAGAACTCTTTCAGAACTTTCAAGGAAAGTGAGTGTTTGGGACTCATAAATTTTTTAATATGCTAAAACCCAGCCTGGAAGTAGCTCTTCTGGGCTTTTTGATTAGGCGAGTTTGCCTAGGCTAGACCTAATGAAAGTCAATTTTCTACTCATAAAAGGAGGTATATTACTCTTTTGAGTTCAAAAGGTTATTTCGAATTTTGGGAAGCCCAAAACAAAATTTTAGAAATCTATTTTCAAAAGCGTTATGATGAAGTGCCGTTAGGTGACGGCTAGAAAGCGAGATACTATGCTAACATTTTTAGGAAAACCAGTGACGGTAGCAGCAGATAAACAGCTGCAAGTAGGAGATACAGCGCCAGATTTCACCCTGATGGCTTCGGATTTGAGCCAAAAAAGCCTGTCAGACTTTGCTGGTAAAAAGAAGGTCCTTAGTATTGTACCTTCCATTGATACAGGACTTTGTTCAACCCAGACTCGAACCTTCAATCAGGAACTGTCAAACCTTGAGGATACGGTTGTCATTACCATTTCGGCCGACCTCCCCTTTGCTCAGCAAAAATGGTGTGGGGTGCAAGGATTGGATGAAGCTATCATGCTATCGGATTATTATGACAATGGTTTTGGTCAGGCCTATGGAGTCCTGATGGAAGAGTGGCACCTATTAGCTCGGGCTGTCCTAGTCCTGGACCAACAGAACCAAGTCACCTACACCCAATATCTGGACAATATCAATGCTGAGCCAGACTACCAGGCGGCCATTGAGGCGGTCAAGGCTATCTAAATTTATACCTATAAGACCTGTAGAAAAAAAGAGAGACAAGTAAGCAAACCCATGATTTGCTTACTTTCTATCGGATTCAAGCCCTCGAAAACAATAGATAATCAAAAGCTCCGCTGATGATTCGAAAACCTGAAGTGAAAGTAGCCGACGCACCAATTTTGGTGCATTAGCCGCTTTTTTATGTTATACTAAAAAGCAAATAAGAGGAGGAAGCCCATGATTGGAGATAACCTAAAAGCTTTACGAAAGTCGCATCATTTGACCCAACCAGAATTTGCGGCAATGATTGGAATTTCTCGAAATAGTCTGAGCCGTTATGAAAACGGGACAAGCTCGGTATCGACAGAGCTCCTTGATCGTATCTGTCAGAAATTCAATGTTTCTTATATTGACCTTGTGGGTCAAGAAAAAATGCTAGGACCTGTGGAAGACTATCAACTGACTTTAAAAATTGAAATCATCAAGGAGCGGGGCGCAGGTATCTTATCCCAACTTTATCGTTACCAGGATAGTCAAGGGATTGATTTTGACGATGTGAGCAATCCTTGGATTTTAATGAGTGATGACTTGTCTGACCTTATCAATAGCAAGATTTATCTTGTGGCTAGTTTTGATGAGCTAGAGCGCTATAATGGTTATTTGGATGGCATTGAGCGTATGTTGGAGTTGGCGAGTCACCAGGTGGTTGCCTAATGTCGCTAGAAGAATTTAGCCAGGCAGATTTTGACCTAGCCTTGAAGAGAACCATTCGTTCCCTAATTCGAGGAAAAGTAGCCTTGGCCAAGCCCCGAGCTATCCTATTAGGTGGGCAGAGTGGAGCAGGAAAGACAACCATACACCGAATTAAGCAAAAGGAATTTCAAGGCAATATTATCGTTATTGATGGCGATAGCTACCGTTCCCAGCACCCCAATTATCTTGCCTTACAGAAAAAATATGGTAAAGATAGTGTGGACTACACAAAATCTTTTGCGGGAAAAATGGTTGAGCACCTCGCCGATGAACTCAGTAAACAAGGCTATCATCTGTTAATTGAGGGGACCTTGAGAACGACAGAAGTTCCTAGGGAAACAACACAGCTCTTGAAATCAAGGAATTACCGAGTATCATTATCGCTGATTGCCACAAAACCAGAATTGTCATGCCTCAGCACCCTCATACGCTACGAGGAACTCCATGCCATAGATCTAAACCAAGCTAGAGCCACTCCAAAAGAACATCATGATGGCATTGTCAACCACTTGATTGATAACTTGCGAGAGTTAGAAAATGACAAACTCTTTGACCAGATTCAAATTTATCAAAGAGATCGAATTTGCATCTACGATTCAGAAATTGATGAGGCTTCAGCAGGAGACGTTCTACAAAACTGTCTCTTTGGTAAATGGAACAAGGTGGAAGAAGAGATGTTGAAGTTTGAACAGGAGAGGTTGAGAGAGCTGAAATCTATAGAAAATAATTGATTTGTTCTGGTGGGACAAGAAAATCAAACTAACACCCAGAAGTAGCTGTGGATCTCTGGTTATTTTACCTTCTTTTTAGCTTCCTTTGATTTTCTTGAAAATTTAAGGTATGATAGAGCAGAAGAATGAGCTATTTTCATGAATTTCCATGGAAGTAGAGGGAGAAGGAGGCAGACCATGAGGCTGATTGAAGACTATCTTGCTAATCCAGTAGCTAAACTACCCTTGGGTCAGCTGGCAAGGGCTTTCAAGGGTAAGGCTGTATCTGGCAAGGCTGATCCTGGTCGGATAAGCTACATTAATCTGTCGGACATGACAGAATTCGGTATTGATTATGACCATCTCAAGACCTTTGCAGAAGATTTAGATAAGGTGCAGAAGTACCTCCTAGAGACTGGGGATGTCTTGGTGGCCTCCAAGGGGACGGTCAAAAAGGTTGCTGTATTCGAATCACAGGATTTCCCCGTTGTCGCCTCCTCCAATATCACGGTCCTAAGACCGACCGAGGAATTGAGTGGGTTTTACCTCAAATTATTTTTAGAATCTGACCTAGGTCAAGCCCTGCTTGATAGGACTGATAAGGGTAAGGCTGTCTTGAATATCTCAACAGCCCAACTTTTAGAAATCCCTGTTCCTCATATTCCCCTAGTGAAGCAGAATTATTTAGTTCAATATGCCTACAAGGGACAGGCCGACTACCAACGTAAATTGGCCAGGGCCCAGCAGGAGTGGGAACACATCAAGCAAGACGTTGCCAAGAATTTATATTAAGCCAGAGTTAGGGACAAAAGTCCTTAACTTTTTACTTTTTCAGCATCAGACACATTGGCGCAGTGGTTGATTTGTGATGATTGGCTTTATGCTTCAGCATTTAGCCAATCACATGCCAACGAAGTGGCGGTAAGGTCCTTGTCCCTTGCTAGGCAAGGGACAGGTCCAAGGGTCTGGTAGACCCTTGGAGAAAACCAAAATCAACTGTGCGGGGGCGAGACAACAAAATTGACGGGATTGCCGTACCAGTTTTTGCCTCGCTCCCTTTTCTTTTAAAATGAAAGTTACTGAAACTTGCATAGGGAAGATGAAACCAAACACCTATTGATGTGAAACTGCCATGAAAGTTAATTGTTTGTAATGTTACTAATTTGAAATAATATTCAAAATAACTGTTATTTTAGATTCTCAGTTTGTAAATATGAAAGTGCTATCATATAATTCATGGTTTAGTGGGGACCATCTGGTCTCCGCTGATAACTAAATAATTTTAAGCTCATAGCTAAAGGAGTATTTTTTTATGGAAAAAAAGCTACATTATAAGCTTCACAAGGTTAAAAAACATTGGGTTACGATAGCAGTAGCCTCAATTGGTTTAGTCAGTCTCATAGGGGCTGGCACCGTTTCCGCAGAAGATAAGGTGGCTAACGATACTGCTGCTCAAACCAGTCAAGCAGCCGACACGAATCAAGGGGACCAGGCGACATCTAGTGATACCAACACAAATGACCAGTCCCTAGATCAAGGTCAAACGACTCAAAATCAGACCACTGATCAAGCACAGGCTGGCCAAAACTCCGCCACCACTGATCAAGCTCAAGGCAATAACAATCAAACTACTGATAATCAGGTAAGCGACAACCAAGCGGATAATAATCAAGCTACAGAAGGCAACAGGGTCCAACCTCGCGATGCTGCTAATGTTGCGGCGGCAGATCAAGTGGCTCAAACAGGCCCTTCTGAACAAGAAAAATCAGCAGCCCTGTCACTTGACAATGTTAAGTTGATTGATGGTAAGTACTATTACGTCCAAGCTGATGGTTCTTATAAGAAGAACTTTGCCATTACGGTCAATGGTCAAATGCTCTACTTTGATGGGGATACTGGTGCCCTCTCATCAACCTCAACTTATTCCTTCTCACAAGGAACAACCAATTTGGTGGATGATTTTTCAAGCCATAACAAGGTCTACGATTCGACCGCTAAGAGTTTTGAATTGGTCAATGGCTATTTGACAGCCAACTCATGGTACCGTCCGGCTTCTATTCTGCGCAATGGTCAAACCTGGGAAGCTTCAAATGAAAATGACTTGCGACCAGTCTTGATGAGCTGGTGGCCAGATAAGGATACTCAAGTAGCTTACGTCAACTACATGAATAAGTATCTAAGTGCCAACGAGACAGAAGTGACCAATGAGACCTCTCAAGTAGATCTCAACAAGGAAGCCCAATCTATTCAAACCAAGATTGAGCAAAAGATCACCGCTGATAACAGCACCCAATGGTTGCGGACCGCTATGGAAGCCTTCGTGGCTACCCAACCAAAATGGAATATGAGCACAGAAAACTACAACAAGGGAGACCACTTACAAGGTGGAGCTCTGCTCTATACCAATTCTGACTTGACTCCTTGGGCAAATTCTGACTACCGTCTGCTTAACCGCACCCCAACCCAACAAGATGGCACCAAGAAGTACTTTACTGAAGCTGGTGAAGGTGGTTATGAATTCCTGTTGTCTAATGACGTTGATAACTCCAACCCTGTTGTTCAGGCCGAACAATTGAACCAGTTGCACTACCTGATGAACTGGGGTGACATTGTCATGGGTGACAAGAATGCCAACTTCGACGGTGTTCGGGTCGATGCGGTTGATAATGTCAATGCTGACTTGTTGCAAGTCTACAGCAACTACTTCAAGGACAACTACAAGGTAACTGATTCTGAAGCCAATGCCCTGGCTCACATCTCAATCCTTGAAGCTTGGTCGGGCAATGACAATCAATACAATGAAGACACCAATGGTACAGCCCTGTCTATTGATAATTCATCACGTCTCACTTCTCTGGCTGTTTTGACCAAACAACCTGGTCAACGTATTGACCTTTCAAACCTGATTAGCGAGTCTACCAATAAGGAACGCGCCAATGATATGGCCTACGGCGATACCATTCCTACTTATTCCTTCGTTCGTGCTCATGACTCAGAAGTGCAAACTGTTATCGCTAAAATCGTTAAGGAAAAGATTGATACCAATTCAGATGGTTACACCTTTACCCTCGACCAACTGAAAGATGCCTTCAAGGTCTACAACGAAGACATGAACAAGGTCAATAAGACCTACACCCACTACAATATTCCAGCGGCCTATGCCCTGCTTCTCAGCAATATGGAGTCTGTTCCACGGGTTTATTATGGTGACCTCTATACCGATGACGGCCAATACATGGCTAAGAAGTCTCCTTACCACGATGCCATTGCAACCATGTTGCAAGGTCGGATTGCCTATGTTTCAGGTGGTCAAAGTGAAGAGGTCCATAAGCTAAATGGCGACAATCAAATTCTGTCATCTGTCCGCTATGGTCAAGACCTCATGTCTGCTGATGATACCCAAGGAACCGACCTCAGTCGTACTTCTGGCATGGTGACCCTGGTCAGCAATGATCCTAACCTCAACCTTGGTAGCGATAGTTTAACCGTTAACGTGGGTAAGGCCCATGCCAACCAAGCCTATCGTCCATTGCTTTTGGGAACCAGCGATGGCGTTCAATCCTACCTCAAGGACTCAGATACCAATCTGGTTAAATATACCGATGCTAATGGTAATCTGACCTTTACGGCTGATGATATCAAGGGTTACTCAACTGTTGATATGAGTGGTTACCTAGCTGTTTGGGTACCAGTTGGTGCTAAGGATGGTCAAGATGTCCGTGTAGCAGCAGATAGTTCACAAAAGACCGATGGTAAATCCCTCAAGACCTCAGCTGCGCTGGATTCCCAAGTTATCTTTGAAGGCTTCTCTAACTTCCAAGATTTTGTCAACAATGACTCCCAATACACCAACAAGAAGATTGCTGAAAATGCCGACTTCTTCAAGAAATTGGGTATTACCTCCTTTGAAATGGCACCACAATACGTCTCAGCAACCGACGGTAGCTTCTTGGATTCCATCATTGAAAATGGTTATGCCTTCTCGGATCGCTATGACTTGGCCATGAGTAAGAACAATAAGTACGGTTCTAAGGACGACTTGGCTAACGCTCTCAAGGCCCTTCATGCTAATGGTATTCAAGCCATTGCTGACTGGGTGCCAGACCAAATTTATCAATTGCCAGGCGAAGAAGTGGTCACCGCTAAACGGACTGATAGCTATGGTAAGCCGACCTTTGATGCCTTCATCAATAACACCCTCTATGCAGCCAATACCAAGAGTAGCGGTAGTGACTATCAAGCCCAGTATGGTGGAGCCTTCTTGGATGAACTCAAGGCTAAATATCCTGACATGTTCAATGTCAACATGATTTCAACCGGTAAGCCAATTGATTCATCAACCAAGATAAAACAATGGGAAGCTAAATACTTCAATGGTACCAATGTTCTCGGCAAGGGTTCTGGCTATGTCCTCAGCGATGATGCTACTGGTAAGTACTTCACTGTCAATGAAAATGGAGACTTCCTGCCAGCCAGCTTCACAGGTGACCAAAATGCTAAGACTGGTTTCTACTATGATGGCACCGGCATGACCTATTACTCAACGTCAGGTAATAAGGCAGTAGACAGCTTTGTTTATGAAGGTGGCCACTATTATTACTTCGATAAAGACGGTCATATGGTAACTGGTAGCTACAAGGCTGCTGATGGTAATGACTATTACTTCCTGCCAAACGGTACCCAAATGCGTGATGCCATCTACCAAGATGACAAGGGCAATAGTTACTACTATGGTCGCACAGGTATCCTCTACAAGGGGGACAATTGGTATCCATTTACCGATCCTAAGAATTCCAACAAGACAGTTTTCCGTTACTTTGATGCCAATAATGTCATGGCTATCGGCTATAAGGACATGTACGGTCAAACCTACTACTTTGACGAAAATGGTTACCAAGCCAAGGGCGAACTTCTGACCGATGCTAAGGGAACCCATTATTTCGATGAAGATAATGGTGCCATGGCTAAGAATAAATTTGTCAATGTTGGTGACGACTGGTACTACATGGATGGTAATGGTAATGCTGTCAAGGGACAATACCCTGTCGACAATCAAATCCTTTACTTCAATCCAGAAACAGGTGTCCAAGTTAAGGGACAATTTATTACAGATGCCCAAGGTCGCATTTCCTACTATGATGGAAACTCTGGTGCCCTCAAGTTCAGCGGTTTCTTCACACCTAATGGTAATGACTGGTACTATGCTGAAAATGGCTATGTCTACAAGGGCTTCAAACAAGTCGCAGAAAACCAAGACCAATGGTATTACTTCGACCAAACGACCGGTAAACAAGCCAAGGGAGCAGTAGAAGTCAACGGTCAAAATCTCTACTTTGATAAGGACTCTGGTGTTCAAGTCAAGGGAGACTTTGTGACCGATGATGCCGGCAATACCTCCTTCTATCGGGGTGACACCGGTGATAAGCTTGTTGGAGGCTTCTTCACAACTGGCAATAACGCTTGGTACTATGCCGACGCCAATGGTAATGTGGCCAAAGGCTTCAGAGAAATGGATGGTAACTGGTATCACTTTGATGATCTAACTGGTCGCCAAGCTAAAGGCGCAGTAATTGTTAATGGTCAACAGCTTTACTTCCATCCAGATACTGGTATCCAAGTTAAGGGAGACTTCGTGACCGATGGCCAAGGTAATACGTCATACTACGACCCTCAATCAGGTGATAAGAAGGTTAATACCTTCTTCACAACCGGCAATAACGCTTGGTACTATGCCGATAGCCAAGGCAATCTAGCCAAGGGTCGCAAGTCTATTGACAATCAAGACCTCTACTTTGATCCAAATACTGGCCAACAAGTTAAAGGGCAACTGGTCATGATTGATGGCCGTGGTTATTACTTCGATGCCGACTCTGGTAATATGGCAAAGAACCGCTTTGTCCGCATCGGTAATCAATGGATCTACTTCGGCAACGACGGTGCCGCAACCAATCTATAAGCTTGATTGAGCTAACGCTAAACCAGACTTAACTAAGCCATCCTGCTAAGCAGGGTGGCTTTTTTGGGGTTTATAGCTCTTGTATAAAACACGTGTTTTTGGAAACCAAAAAAATAGCCCTTGACCGAAGTCAAGAGCTCATGAATGAGGGGACCAATGGCAGTATGGGGTCTTTACAGCTCGAAGCTGAAGGCAGTCCCACACCCGTACCAGAAACTGATACCTTTGAACGATCTGTTACCAGTCGCCCAACGTTATCCCCCCGTCTACCGCATTTTACCATGATCGGAGGAGAATTGTCAAAACGCGAGCTAGATTACAACAAAGCTAGCGATAAAGAGGTTGCCAAGCTAAGTTTTACCCGCACACGCAGAGGTAATCATAAGGGCAATAATAATTTGAGGCGTCTGTGAGAATTGTTTTATACACCTAAAAAGAGTATAATGAGTGTATGAAAAACAAGTGAGGTGCCAAAATGTCTAAAGTAAGATTAAATGTCAATATTGATTCCGATGTGAAAGAAAGGGCCAGTCAAGTCTTTTCTAAATTGGGACTGGATATGACGACTGCTGTCACTATTTATCTTAATCAAGTGATTCAAAAAAATGGTATTCCTTTCGATTTGACGCTCGAAAAGACACATTATACCGCTGATGAGATTTTGGGGCCTGATTGGCGAGAAGGGCTTGATGCAGTAGAGGATGAGTGGGAATGACTTATCAGATCGAATTTACCAAAGAGTCTGCCAAGGACTTAAGGCGATTAGATAATAGTCAGAGGATTCAGATTCGTAAATCTCTTGTTAAGCTAGAAACGCTTGGTATGGAGGATGGTCAGGCTTTACATGGGGCATTATCTGGTTGTCGTAAATTAAAGCATAAACGGCTAGGCTTGCGGATTGTCTTTAGACAGAAAGCATCAGGAATAGAAATTATTGAAATTGTCGTAGTCGGAAAACGTAGTGACAATGAAGTTTATGAGATTGCGCACAAACGGATATTGAAGAGGTAAGCTAACAGGCTTACCTCTTTTTTCAGCCGTTCTATCGGATGTAAAATGGGCGGTTAGATGAGAAAATCTATTGAACAAATTAAATTTAATTCAGTTGTATTTATTTATTTTTTAGGCTTGCTTAATTTTTTCTTTTGTGCTACAATGAAGGCAATTAAGAGCTTAGAAAAGAGGCATTCTTTTGGAAGTGCAAAAGAAGCAGCAGGTAGATAAAGGGGCTTCCTTGAGTGAGGTTAACCAGAGTGTAGAGGTGCCAGAAACCACCTCTTTTTGGCGCACCCTCAAAGCCTTTATTGGGCCAGGAGCTTTGGTAGCCGTTGGTTACATGGATCCCGGCAATTGGATTACTAGTGTGGTCGGTGGCGCAAGTTATAAGTACCTCCTCTTGTCCATCGTCTTGATTTCGTCGCTCATGGCCATGCAGCTGCAACAGATGGCCGGCAAGCTAGGTATCGTAACCCGTCAAGATTTGGCACAAGCGACGGCAACCCATTTGCCCAGTTGGCTCCGCTATCTTTTATTTGTCATTATTGAGCTAGCCCTGATGGCGACGGATTTGGCAGAGGTTATTGGTTCAGGGATTGCCCTCCATTTACTTTTTGGTTGGCCTCTCATGTTGTCCATATTTGTTACTGTTCTGGATGTCTTTCTCCTTCTAGGTCTAATGAAGTTGGGCTTTCGCAAGATTGAGGCAGTGGTTTCGACCTTGATAATGACCATCCTTCTGATTTTCCTTTATTTAACAGTTATCTCACAGCCTAGTATCTCAGGTATCCTCAAGGGTTTCCTTCCGAGTGGCTCGATTTTTGATCTTCATCAAAGAGGAGGAAATACCAAGCTGACCCTGGCCTTGGGAATTATTGGGGCAACAGTCATGCCCCACAATCTTTATCTCCATTCCTCCATTTCTCAGACCAGACGCGTGGATTATGACAATCCCGAATCCGTTCGTCGGGCGGTTCGTTTCATGACCTGGGACTCTAATATTCAACTCAGCCTAGCCTTTGTTGTCAATTCCCTGCTTTTGATTTTGGGAGCGGCCCTCTTTTATGGTCATGCCAGTCAAATTTCTGCCTTTGCGCAAATGTATAACGCCTTAGCGGATCCCAAGATTGCTGGGAGTGTTGCTAGCGGCCTGCTCTCGACCCTCTTTGCAGTGGCCTTGCTGGCCAGCGGCCAGAATTCGACCATTACGGGAACCCTGACTGGACAAATTGTTATGGAGGGTTTTGTCCATCTCCGTCTGCCCCAATGGCTGATTCGTCTAGTCACCAGGCTCTTGGCCCTTTTACCCGTCATCATCGCGGCTCTAATTTGGGGTAGTAGGGAGAAAATTCTGGATCAGTTGATTGTCTACTCCCAGGTCTTTCTCTCTATAGCCTTACCCTTTTCTATCTTTCCCCTCATTTATTTCACCTCCAACAAGAAGTTGATGGGGGAGCACCGCAATGCCTGGTGGAATACCGTCCTAGCCTACGGGGTTGCTATCATCTTAACCATTTTAAATATTAAGCTGATTATTGATTCATTTTGATCAGCAGGACAAGGAGAACTAGGAACAAAAGTCCTTTACTTCTTACTTTTTTACCATTAGATATCTTGACGCAGTGGTTGATTGGAAGTCCTTATCCCTTGCTATGCAAGTGATAGCGGCCATCCTAATCAACTGTGCGGAGGCGAGACAACAAAATCGATTTGACAAATCACGATTTTTGTCTCGCTCTCTTTTATGTTGCTTTACATTATCATGACAATTCTAATTCCCCTGATAATAAACTTAAATAACATGTTAAAATAAGTTGATAATTAAAATTATTTGCTTATTAAAGTTTTATTTATCGAATTTAAATGTTTAAGGAGAATGATTTTCATGGAAAAAAACCTTCGCTACAAATTGCATAAGGTTAAAAAGCAATGGGTAGCCATCGGTGTGACGACCCTCAGCCTTAGCTTTATAGCTGGCGGACAGGTTGTTGCCGCCGATACGACGAATGCTGACGGGACCTCTGTTCAGGTTAACCAAATGGTGCCAAGCGATCCCAAGTTTGACAGTCAGACTCAAAACGGCCAGCTTGGCCAAGCTATGTTTAAGTCTGATAATCAGACTGGAGCAGACCAGGTTAGCCCAGCTACAGATGGGGCGGTAAACAAGCAGGCTGATTCGGGAGCCAATCCAGCGACTGATGCCGGAGCACTTAATCGCCAATCGGCCGCTGATACGTCAACAGATGGTAAGGCTGTACCTCAGACTAGTGACCAACCAGGTCATCTGGAAACAGTTGATGGCAAGACTTACTATCTGGATGCCAATGGTCAACGCTTGAAAAACTATTCAACGGTCATTGATGGAAAGACCTATTACTTTGACGGTCAGACAGGAGAAGCGCAAACCGACTTGCCTAAGACCGGTCAAGCTAATCAAGACAATGTGCCCGATAGCTATCAGGCCAATAATCAAGCCTATAGTAATGAGGCTTCTAGCTTTGAGACAGTTGATAATTACCTGACAGCGGATTCCTGGTATCGCCCTCGTAAGATTTTGAAAGATGGCACCAGCTGGCAGGCTAGCTCTGAGGGCAATTTGCGTCCAATTCTGATGTCCTGGTGGCCTGATGCTGCGACCAAGGCAGCCTATGCTAATTATTGGGTGAAGGAAGGACTAATTTCTGGCTCGTACAGTCAGAATTCATCCCAGCTTGATAAGGCTGTTCAAGATATTCAGGTGGCTATTGAGAAAAAAATTGCTTCTGAAGGAAGCACTACTTGGCTGCGGGAGAAGATGTCACAGTTTGTCAAATCGCAAAACCAGTGGAGTATTGCTTCTGAAAATGAGACTGTCTATCCTGATCAGGATCATATGCAAGGGGGTGCCCTGCTCTTTTCAAACAGTAAGGATACCGAGCATGCTAACTCAGACTGGCGCCTGCTTAACCGCAATCCAACCTTCCAAACTGGTAAACAAAAGTATTTTACAACCAACTATGCGGGTTATGAATTGCTCTTAGCCAATGATGTTGATAATTCTAACCCGGTCGTCCAAGCCGAACAGCTCAATCACCTCCACTACCTTATGAACTGGGGTGACATTGTTATGGGGGATAAGGATGCTAACTTTGATGGTGTCCGAGTTGATGCGGTTGATAATGTCAATGCCGACCTGCTACAAATCCAGAGGGATTATTATAAGGCCAAATATGGCACCGATCAAAATGAAAAAAATGCCATTGACCACCTCTCTATCCTAGAAGCTTGGTCAGGCAACGACAATGACTATGTCAAGGACCAAAATAATTTTTCTCTCTCTATTGACAATGATCAACGCAGTGGTATGTTGAAAGCTTTCGCTTATGCTTCTGCCTATCGTGGTAATTTGAGTAATCTCGCAACTGCTGGCTTGAAGAACCGCAGCCAAACTAATAGTGGTGATCCAATCCCAAACTATGTCTTTATTCGTGCCCATGACTCTGAGGTACAGACACGGATTGCTAAGATTATTCGTGAGAAATTGGGTAAGACCAATGCTGATGGTTTGACCAATCTGACCTTAGATGATTTAAACAAGGCCTTTGACATCTACAACCAGGACATGAATGCCACCGATAAGGTTTATTATCCTAATAATTTACCGATGGCCTATGCTTGGATGCTGCAAAATAAGGATACGGTCACTCGGGTCTACTATGGTGATATGTACACCGATAATGGCCAGTATATGGCGACCAAGACCCCATTTTATAATGCTATTGAGACCCTGCTTAAGGGCCGGATTAAGTATGTTGCTGGTGGTCAAGCGGTCTCCTACAAGCAAGATTGGTCTAGTGGTATTTTGACCTCGGTTCGCTATGGTAAGGGAGCTAATTCGGCTAGTGATGCTGGTAACACGGAAACCCGCAATTCTGGTATGGCCCTCCTGATTAACAATCGACCTAACTTCAGGGCTTATCGGAACTTGACCTTGAACATGGGGGCAGCCCATAAGAGCCAAGCCTACCGTCCTCTCTTGCTGTCTACCAAGGATGGCATTGCTACCTATCTCAATGATAGCGATGTGGATTCTCGCCAATACAAGTACACCGATGGTCAGGGAAACTTAAGTTTTAGTGCCTCTGAACTGCAAAGTGTTGCTAACGCCCAAGTCTCAGGTATGATTCAGGTTTGGGTACCCGTCGGTGCGGCAGACAACCAAGATGTCCGTACTTCTCCAAGTACGCAAGCGACCAAGGATGGCAATATCTATCATCAAAGTGACGCCCTAGATTCCCAAGTCATCTATGAAGGTTTCTCTAATTTCCAAGCCTTCGCCCAAAGTCCTGACCAATATACCAATGCTGTCATTGCTAAAAATGGCGACCTCTTTAAGTCTTGGGGCATTACCCAATTTGAAATGGCTCCACAATATGTTTCTTCAGAGGATGGTAGTTTCTTGGATTCGGTTATTCTTAATGGTTATGCCTTCTCAGACCGCTATGACCTGGCTATGAGTAAGAATAATAAATATGGCTCCAAGCAGGATTTGGCCAATGCCATTAAGGGACTTCATGCTGCAGGTATCAAGGTCTTGTCAGACTGGGTACCAGACCAACTTTATAATCTGCCTGGAAAAGAAGTGGTAACGGCAACCCGGGTCAATCAATATGGTCAGGTGACCTCTGGGGCTGCAATCAATAAGACGCCTTATGTGGTCAATACCCGTTCCTATGGTGACTACCAAGAACAGTACGGTGGAAAATTCTTGGATGACTTGCAAAAGCTCTACCCAAGCCTCTTTAGCACCAAGCAAATTTCAACGGGCAAACCAATTGATCCATCTGTTAAGATTACCAATTGGTCGGCTAAGTATTTCAATGGCTCCAATATTTTGGGGCGTGGTGCCAAGTATGTTCTGAGTGAGGGCAATAAGTATCTCAACTTGGCTGATGGCAAGCTCTTCTTGCCAACGGTCCTCAATAATACTTATGGTCAGCCGCAAGTATCGGCTAATGGTTTTATTTCTAAGAATGGCGGTATTCATTATCTTGATAAAAATGGTCAGGAAGTCAAGAATCGGTTCAAGGAAATTGCTGGTAGCTGGTATTACTTTGATGCTAATGGTAAGATGGCCACTGGCCAAACCAAGATTGGCGATGACACCTATCTCTTTATGCCAAATGGTAAGCAACTTAAAGAAGGTGTCCTCTATGATGGTAATAAGGCATATTACTACGATGATAATGGCCGGACTTGGACCAATAAGGGCTTCGTTGAATTTAGAGTTGACGGTCAAGACAAGTGGCGTTACTTCAATGGTGATGGCACTATCGCCATTGGACTAGTTAGTCTAGATAATCGCACCCTCTATTTTGATGCTTATGGCTACCAAGTTAAAGGCCAAACGATTACTATTGGCGGTAAATCATATACCTTTAATGCTGACCAAGGTGATTTGGTAACAGACGGTTCACCGACTGGTAAAGGTGCTTGGGAGTCTCTCGGTGACAACCAATGGGGGTACCGTGATACTAACGGAAAACTCCTAACAGGAAGTCAGACAGTTGATGGACAAAAGGTCTTTTTCCAAAGTAATGGCGTTCAAGTCAAAGGTGGAACTGCGACAGATGCCTCAGGTGTCTTGCGTTTCTACGACCGTGACCAGGGCCACCAAGTTGGCAAGGGCTGGTACTCAACCTCCGACGATAATTGGGTCTATGTCAATGAGTCTGGTCAAGTTTTGACAGGCTTACAAACCATTGATGGTCAGACGGTCTATTTCGATGACAAGGGTATCCAGGCCAAGGGCAAGGCTGTCTGGGATGAAAATGGCAACCTGCGTTACTTTGATGCCGATTCAGGTAATATGCTTCGGGACCGTTGGAAGAACGTTGACGGAAACTGGTATTACTTCAACCGCAATGGCCTAGCCACCAGGTGGTAAGCCTAATACTCGCTAAATATTAAAAGAGCTCTCTTTCTAGCAAGCTTAGTTTTCTAATCTTTGCTTGGGAAAGAGGGCTATTTTTATATCTAGGCTTCTTCCTTTATGACTAGGTAACAGATTTGCAACGGAAGATGACTGTAGAGAAGCTCAGAATTAGACCGTTTTTGGGAGAAAAATGCTTTCTTGAGTAAGTGAAATGTAAATAACTAGTAATTTTTTTGAAAAAGTGCTACTATAGTTTGGTGAGTGAAATAATTTACAGGTCATGATTATTTTACTAGCAAAAATATTATGGGAGAATGATTTTCATGGAAAGAAAATTACATTACAAATTACACAAGGTCAAGAAGCAGTGGGTGACCATCGCTGTCGCCTCTGCTGGTTTGGCCAGCGTCGTCGGTGCTGGCTCCTTGAGCCAAACCGTTTCTGCTGACGATCTCGCTAAGGACCAAGCAGCAGCGACTGAGCAAAAGGCATCAGCCAATCAGGAAAAAGAAGAAGTAGTTTCTGAACAGGCTGATGCGACCAGTGCCAAAGCAACCTCTGAGAAGGAAGTTGCTCAAGCTTCGGACACTAGCTCAGAAGCCAATCAAGTTCCAGCACAAGAAGAAAAGAAAGCTGAAAAGGCAGCTGCCCCTGCGACAGCGACACCAGATCCACAGACTGGTGCAAAAAACAGCCAAACAGCTAGTTCAGAAGCATCAGCGACAAGCAATCAAGCAAGTAAAGCAGCTGAAACTGGTGCCTTAAGCCAAAAAGAAGCAGCAGCAGCTCTTTCGCTTGATAATATCAAGAAGATTGATGGAAAGTATTACTATGTGATGGCAGACGGTTCTTATAAGAAGAACTTTGCCATTACAGTTGATGGGCAAATGCTTTACTTTGATGCCAAAACAGGTGCCCTGTCTTCAACCTCTACCTATTCTTTCAGTCAAGGTTTGACACCAATTGTTTCTGATTTCTCAGTCAACAACAAGGCTTTCGATTCTTCTGAAAAGAGTTTTGAACTGGTAGATGGTTACCTGACAGCTGAAAGCTGGTACCGTCCTGCTAAGATTCTTGAAAATGGCAAGACCTGGGTGGACTCCAAAGAAACTGACCTTCGTCCAGTTCTCATGAGCTGGTGGCCAAACAAGGATACCCAAGTTGCCTACCTCAACTATATGTCCAAGGCGCTTGGTGGCAAGGAAGAGTTTACAACAGAAACCTCTCAAACAGCCTTGAATACGGCTGCTGAGTTGATTCAAACCAAGATTGAAGCTCGTATTTCTAAGGAACAAGGGACCAAATGGCTTCGTGAAGCTATGGCTGCTTTTGTAGCGACTCAGTCTCGTTGGAGTTACGCTAGTGAGCAATTTGATAAAAACGACCACTTGCAAGGTGGTGCTCTCCTTTATACTAATAATAAATTGACCCAATGGGCAGATTCTAACTATCGTTTGCTTAACCGCACCCCTACCCGACAGGATGGCAAGCCTCATTATTCTAAAGCTGACGAATACGGTGGTTACGAATTCCTCTTGGCTAATGACGTGGATAACTCCAACCCAGTTGTGCAAGCAGAAATGCTCAACCAAATCCACTACCTGATGAACTGGGGCTCTATTGTCATGAATGACAAGGATGCCAACTTTGATGGTATCCGTGTGGATGCGGTAGATAATGTCAATGCAGATACCCTGCAACTCTACACCAACTACTTTAATTCGGTTTATGGTGTCAACAAGTCAGAAGCCCAAGCCCTAGCTCACATTTCAGTATTGGAAGCTTGGTCTTATAATGATAATGACTACAACCAAGATACCAATGGTGCGGCTTTGGCTATGGACAATGGCTTGCGCTTCTCCCTGCTTTATACCCTGACGCGTCCACTTAATGAGCGGACTCCTGGTATGTCAACCTTGATTAAGTCTCAATACGGTTTGACTGACCGGACTAAGGATGACAAGTATGGCGATACACAACCATCTTATGTTTTCGTTCGGGCTCACGACTCAGAAGTTCAAACCGTTATTGCGCAAATCATCAAGAAAAAAATTGATCCAACGACTGATGGCTTTACCTTCACCCTGGACCAATTGAAACAGGCCTTTGACATCTACAATAAGGATATGAATAGTGTTGATAAGCACTATACCCACTACAATATTCCAGCAGCCTACGCTGTTATGTTGTCCAACATGGAATCAGTAACTCGGGTTTACTATGGAGACCTCTTTACCGATGATGGTCAATACATGGAAACCAAGTCTCCTTACTACGATGCTATCAATACCCTCCTTAGGGCTCGGATTCGTTACGCCGCTGGTGGTCAAACCATGGAACACAATTCCTATAAGGCATCAGCAGCTATGAAAGCTAAAAATCCTGATAGTGGTAGTGTGCTTGGCAACAGCGAAGTTCTTGTCTCTGTTCGTTTTGGTCAAGATGTGATGTCTGCTGACGATATGACTGGTGGTAAGCTGGCTAAAACCTCTGGTATGTTCAGCCTGATTTCCAACAACCCTGAATTAGAATTGGATGCCAATGAAGAAATCAGGGTCAATGTTGGTAAGATTCATGCTGGTCAAACCTACCGTCCATTGCTTTTGACAACCGATAAGGGTCTGCAAAAGTACCTCAATGATTCTGATACTAAGCTGACTAAGGTTGCCGATAAGGATGGTTATATCACCTTCAAGGGTAGTGAAATCAAGGGCTACAAGCAGGTTGAAGTCAATGGTTACCTCTCTGTTTGGGTACCTGTTGGGGCCAAGGCTGACCAAGATATCCGTGTCGCAGCTTCAACAGCTGCTAAGGGTGATAAGGACAAAACTTACACAGCTAGCCAAGCCTTAGAATCACAATTAATCTACGAAGGTTTCTCAAACTTCCAAGATTTCGTTAAGAAGGACTCCCAATATACCAATAAGAAGATTGCTGAAAATACCGACCTCTTTAAGGCCTGGGGCGTAACCTCATTTGAAATGGCGCCACAATACGTTTCGGCAACTGATGGTACCTTCCTGGATTCTATTATTGAAAATGGTTATGCCTTCACCGACCGTTACGACCTTGCCATGAGCAAGAACAACAAGTACGGTTCTAAGGAAGACTTGGCCAATGCTCTTAAGGCTCTCCACGCTGCTGGTATCCAAGCTATCGCAGACTGGGTTCCAGACCAAATTTACCAACTCCCAGGTAAGGAAGTGGTAACTGCAAGTCGTGTTGATAACTATGGCCGTGTTAAGATTGACCAACCATTGGTTGAAAAACTTTACTTGGCTAATACCAAGAGCTCAGGAAAAGACTTCCAAGCTAAATATGGTGGTGAATTCTTAGAAGACCTGCAAAAGCAATACCCTGAAATGTTTACCGCTAAGATGATTTCAACCGGTAAAACCATTGATCCATCTGTTAAGTTGAAGGAATGGTCAGCTAAGTACTTGAACGGAACCAATGTTCTGGGTCGTGGTACAGACTATGTCCTCAGCGATGAAGGAACTGGTAAATACTTCACTGTCAATGAAAAGGGTGACTTCCTACCAGCAGCCCTGACAGGTGATAAGGAAGCCAAGACTGGTTTCTACAATGATGGTAAGGGAATGACCTACTATACAACGGCTGGTAACAAGGCCAAATCTGCCTTTGTAACCGTTGCTGGAAATACCTATTACTTTGACTATACTGGTTATATGGTAACAGGACCAAACACGATTAACAGCAAATTCTATTACTTCCTACCAAATGGGGTAATGCTCAAGGATGCTATTAAGCAAGATGAGTTGGGCCGTTCGGTTTACTATGGTAAAACTGGTGCCATGTACAAGGCGACAGACAAATCCCAATGGTTTGCCATGACCGACTCTAAGGGTCAACAACGTTTCCGTCACTTTGACCGCTTCGGTATCATGTCTGTAGGAATGGTTACCATCAATGGAAGTGTTCAATATTACGACGAAGAAGGTTTCCAAGTTAAGGGCGAATTTGTCACCGATAAGGATGGTCAAACCCGTTACTTTGACGAAGGTTCTGGTAATCTGGTTAAGGACCGCTTCCTCAATAAGGATGGCAAGTGGTACTATCTTGATGATAAAGGCTTGCTGGTCAAGGGGGCTCAAACCATTAAGGGTCAAAAACTCTACTTTGACACCAAGACCGGTGCCCAAGTCAAGGGTGACTTTGTTGCCGACAAGGATGGCAACCTGACCTTCTATAGTGGTGATAGTGGTCAAATGGTTCAAAGTGATTTCTTCTCAACAGGAAATAATGCTTGGTTCTATGCCGATGAAAATGGTCACCTGCTCAAGGGTGAGCAAACCATCAAGGGACAAAAGCTTTACTTTGACACTAAGACAGGTCGACAAGTGAAGGGCAACTTTGTGCTTGATAAGAAGGGCCGTCGTTACTACGATGCTGATACTGGTGCCTTAGTGACCAACGCCTTTGTTGAAACCAAGGCTGGCTCCAACAAATGGTACTACATGGGAGCGGATGGTTACGCTGTTAAGGGTGAGCAAACCATCAAGACCCAACACATGTATTTCGATAAGGAAAGTGGCCAACAAGCCAAAGGTCTTGTCATCATGGGTTCAGATGGTCATAAGTACTTCTATGATGCCAATACAGGTGCCCGCGTCAGCAACCAATTTGTCCTAGTCAATGGTGACTGGTATTACTTCGGTAAAGATGGCGCAGCTGTCTCTGGCTTCCAAGACATCAATGGCCAACACCTTTACTTCAATCCAGATGGAACCCAAGTTAAAGGAAAGACCGTTAAAATCGGTAGCCGTTACTATAGCTTTGACGCCCAAACTGGTGACATCACAGCTGTAACCTACTAAAGATAAAAAGAATCGAGCCTGCTCGGTTCTTTTTTGATATATGAAAAAGAGGAGTTATACTCAACAAAAATCAAATTAGACTTACTTCGTTTGTTTGGAAACCTAAATTTTTGATAAAGCTTTTCTATATAGATTTCAGGCTTTGATTTTAACTCAGTATTAGAAGGAATCCATAGATACAAATTGAAGCCTATACAACTTCCGAAGTATACTCAAGTTTCTCTTGAATTACTTCTGCAAGGGTTAATCGGGTGATAAAGCTAGCTTGATTAACAGCTGGTTTAGTTATTGACTTTATAAAATACCTATAATGTGATTTAAACGTTAAAAGGAATGCAAAATAAGGAATAATATCTTTAGTCATATTCATTTTCAGAATATTCGTTGTATAGATAGTATGCCTTTTTGGTTCCTCAGTTACATATGCTGCAGTTCCCATCTTAGCTTCACTATTGATAAAATTAATCAAAATATCGTCTTGATGGATAAAATAATTCTCAGTTTTTGCACCTTTAGGATCAATTTCATACCAAAATTTAATATCATTTTCCAAATTTAATTTACCGTTGTTAATATTATTTGCGCGAACAACTGGTAAACCAATATCCTTAACGGATAACTCTCTTGATAAGCCACTTTTTAAACTAGCAGTTTTATCTATTAACTTGGTATATTCCCACTCATCATCAAAATCTTTGAATCTGAAGTTGGGCGTAATTTTTCTTCGTGTCATAACTAGGATTTCTTAAATTTTGTTTTTGAAAATTTGTTTGCTACTTCTTCTGTATTATAAACTATTTCTGGTCTAGTTGATTGAATATAACCAAAGTCATATTCAATCTTTTCTAAGTCTTGATTTTGTTTATATATCAGGCCAAACATATCACCAAATAGTTTTGAATGTACTTGTTTATATTTAGGAACAGTGATATGTACTTTAATTTCATTATCAAGTTTAATTTTTTTATTCCCGTTCCATACTGCAACTTCGTAAGTTAGATAGCTACTTTTATCTACCAGAACTACAAAATCTATATTGGTAATCCCTTGTTTTATAGTGTGTGGAAAATATATGATGTCCGATTTTTTATAAGCTCGTAAATCAAAAAGATAGTATCTTTGAACTTCGGTCCCATTACTACCAAAACCATTTACAGTAAATTTATTTTCCTCATGTGAGTATGATAGGATATAACTTAGAGTTTCATTGTCAATTTCATTTGTCTTAAATTGAAATCGCAAACGATCGTATTCCTCATTTTCATTGAAAAAACGAGAACATTCCTGAATATTTTCTCGATATATTCTTCGAATTATCCCGGGATTTATACTCTCTTTACAAATTATTTTTTTAGTAGTAATGGTGGTGAAATCTGTAGAAGTTCCCCTTTTGAGTGCTTGCAATTCTAGGGTAATATCTTTTGCATGATCACTATGATTTCCATTATTGTAAGCAATTAAAATTAAATATTGACTATCATTGATAAATCCTCCATCAAAACGGATATCAGATCGAAGATCTTCTACTAACTGAATGTTTTCTAGGGAAATAGCATTAATTGAAAATGGTATTTCTCGAGTAGCTTCAGCAATAATTTTATTCAAGAAAAGATTATCTACTAAATCATATCCTTTTTCATGAGAAACCTGTTCTAATTCACCAGTATTACTATTAAGGTTAAATACTCCACCGTTAATTAACTTTATCTGTTTCAAATTTTTATATTTTTCTACTATATATTCTACAATATCAAGAATAACTTTTATAATTGTCAATAGTCTATAAAGCTCCCATCTAATTACATATTAAAGCGCCACATTGTTACTTTTATAGTGTATTTTTATTCTATCTTGATAACTCAATTATTTATTTTTCAGGCTGGAAGAATTTTTGCTGAGCTTTGTTCAAGTCTTTGTACTTCCTTATATATGCTTTTAAAATAATATAACTACCCGTTGTGCTAGTTAACACTAGCACAACGGGTATATTATATCAGGAATTACATTAGAAATGGAATCTGGACTAAAATCCACTTGGTTTATATAAAGTGAGGCTCTTAAATCCTTTTTAGACCATATGCTAAGGTTGGGCGGTAAAATGGAGATAATAGCTAACTATAGAGGGATACAAAGACCTCAGACCTCTACTAGAAATATTTTTGCCATGCAAGTAATAAGAGGTGGCCTAATGGGAAGGTAAAATCGCTAAATTTTGAGAAAGTCCAACAAGAGATTGGTGACTACAAGGAGCTTCCTTAATGAATCGCTTTTTGCTGAAAAAAACAGTGTTAGGTACATTTCGGGATAGTATCCAAACATTTGCGGATAAGTGTCTAGACAGGACTTACTCTCTCTAGTAGACTAGAGAGGTCGAGGTTTCACAACCTTGCGATAGTTTACTTTTTGAAAGGAAAAATGAAATGAAATCACCAATTAAGAAAGCCCTCTTTACCTCAGCCCTTGTCGCTGCCCTTTTTGCAACGGGTTCCAGCGTTTCTGCCCTCGGTTTAACAGAAACCAACCGTTATGGTCGGGCTCAGAACCCTAATTTCTATCGGAGCCAATATGATTTCAAGGTTCATAATATGGACATTGAGGGCAACCCTATTCAGGAAGAGGGGACAGACTTTAGCCAATATTATTGGCGAGGGGATGAATCTGGCCAGTCAACCAGCTATGATGAAAATACCCATGTCACAACGACCACCTACTATACCATCCGTTACTGGGAAGCTAAATAATCGAAATTGTGACCTCAAGTCTGCTTGGGGTCCTTTTTTGTGTCTGCGGATTTAGTCTGATTGTCCCGCGAGGACCTGTCCTTTGATATAATGGAGACATTACTAGAGAAAGTGAGTCACATGTTATGACCAATACCATAGATTTATCCAAACCGGTTGCCAAGACCTTGGAGGAGCATCCCGAGCTCAAGGAAATTCTGATTGATTTGGGCTTTAAACCCCTGGCTAATCCTTTGATGTTAAAAACTTTGGGTCAGGCGACTAGCCTTAAGGCAGGTTCCAAGTTGGCCAAGATTCCCTTGGAGAAAATCAAGCAAACACTAGAATTTAACGGCTACGAGGTTAAGGGGATTGAGATGGCAGAGGAAAGGATTGAGATACTAAAAAACATTTTGGTGGATCTTCACCACGGTGCCAGTCAGGAGTCGGTTCAGGAGCGTTTTAATCAACATTTCCAAGGCGTTTCAGCACTGGAAATTTCTCTCATGGAGCATGAACTGATGTCCGATGAAAAGTCGGGCGTGACTTTTGAAGATGTCATGGAGCTCTGCGATGTCCATGCCAATCTCTTTAAGAATGCTGTTCAGGGCGTAGAAGTGGCTGATAGCGACCAGCCAGGGCATCCGGTCTATGTCTTTAAGCAGGAAAACCTAGCCCTGCGTGGTGCCCTCTTAAGAATTCGTCGTATTCTGGATAATTTGGCCCAGCCAGAAAATAGGGAGTTTCAGGCTGAACTTCTTAAGGGCCTGAAAAATCAGATGAGACTCTTAGGACAATTTCAACGCCACTACCAACGCAAGGAAGAGCTCTTCTTTCCAATTATGGAGTCCTATGGACATGATTCTCCACCCAGAGTCATGTGGGGTGTTGACGATGAAATCCGTCAGCTTTTTAAGGACCTGCAAGCTAAGGTCCAAGACTTGCCAGAAGTCGAGCTAGCAGTTGTCAAAGAGTCTTTTGAGGTCTTTGCGGATGAGTTCGAACAGATGATTTTCAAGGAAGAGTCTATCCTTTTAATGATTCTCTTAGAAATTTTTACTCAGGATGACTGGCTCAAGATTGCCAAAGAAAGTCAGGCTATCGGCTATGCTATTGTTAAGCCTGAGAAGGAATGGATTCCTCAGCGTGAGAAGTTTGAGCCACGTTCGGACTTGGACTCAGAGGATTCACAAGCGAAAGCAGGGGCAAGTCTAGAGCCGAAAGCGTCCAAAAAGTCAGAGCCAACAACTGGGCAGGGCTCCTTAGACTGGGCTTCCAGCCAAAAGCAAGAGCAGGTCATTGAGACCCCAGCTGGTCAATTTACCATTAGTTTTGAGCCAAAGAAAGAGTCTCTAAATCGACAAGAGCCACAAAAATTTACCAATGGCTATCTTTCCTTGGACCAGGCTAATCTCATTTTGGACCATCTCCCTTTGGAAATTACTTTTGTCAATAAGGATGATATTTTCCAATACTACAACAATAGCGTTCCAGCTAAGGAAATGATTTTTAAACGAATGCCTAGTCAGATTGGCCGTAATGTTGAGCTCTGCCATCCGCCAAGAGTTCTTGATAAGGTTAAGCAGGTCTTTGAAGTTTTAAAGTCTGGCCAGAAGGACAAGGTGACCATGTGGTTCAAATCACAAAAGAAAGGTAAGTTCGTCTATGTGACCTATGCGGCTGTCCGAGACCAAGCAGGAGAATTTCAAGGTGTCCTGGAATATGTTCAAGATATTCAACCCTTCTTTGACTTAGAAGAGGACAGTTATAGGGATATTACCTAATTCCCATCATATTGTTGGCTTTGATTTTCGCTGAGTGGGAAACATAGTTTGGAAATTAAAGGCCAAAGGAAGTCACTTTTGATTGATCTGGCCAAGAAGTGCTAGAAAGTCGCTAAATTCTCAGATTTTTCTGGGAGTTTTGAAGCTGAAAAGAAGTCTAAGAAAATAGCCGTAAATCAACAGGATTCTGTCTCAGACTAAGTTATGTTTTGATTTTGGAACGACTATTCCCACTTTCTAACCAGAATAAGCCCTCGAGGGACACGGAAACTCCTGACTTCAAGTCAAGCCTTGCCGGTTTGGCTTCTTTCTTTTAGGTCTAAAAAAAGGTATAATAGCAGAATGATGAACGGTATTATTAACCTCAAAAAAGAGGCTGGCATGACTAGTCATGATGCGGTTTTTAAACTGCGAAAAATTCTGGGCCAAAAGAAGATTGGTCATGGTGGGACCCTGGACCCTGATGTTACAGGTGTTTTACCCATTGCCCTAGGTAAGGCTACTCGGGTGTTGGAATACATGACTGATAGTGGTAAGGTCTATGAAGGTCAAATTACCCTGGGGTATTCAACCACAACAGAGGATGCTAGTGGGGAAATCGTGTCTGAGACACCGATTACCCAAGAGCAGTTGACCCAAGAAGAAGTTGACCAGACTATGGCAACTTTCTTTGGAGAAATCACGCAGGTTCCTCCCATGTATTCGGCCGTTAAGGTCAATGGTCGCAAGCTCTACGAATATGCTAGGGCTGGCCAAACTGTTGAGCGCCCCCAAAGACAGGTAACCATTAAAGAATTCACTCGGACTTCTCCTCTGACCTTTGACAAGGGACTCTGTCGCTTTGATTTCCGCGTGGCCTGTGGCAAGGGGACCTATGTTCGAACCCTAGCCGTTAATTTGGGGGAGAAATTGGGCTTGGCCAGCCATATGTCAGCCCTCAAAAGGACAGCTTCAGCAGGCCTAGTCTTGGAAGATGCTCTGACCCTAGAAGACATCGCTAATCGGGTTGTAAAAGAAGATTTTAGTTTCTTCTTGCCCTTGGAATACGGGGTTCTAGATTTGCCCAGAGTGGATCTAAATCAAGAACAAAAGACCGAGATTTCCTTTGGTCGCTTTATTGAGTTGGACTCCCAGGAGCCCCTTTTGGCTGCATTCTATGGAGATGCGGTCCAAGCCATTCTGGAAAGAAGGGGCCACTTATATAAACCGCGAAAGGTTTTAGTATAGAAACGATGAAAATTATTGAGATAGAAAATTATCAAGCCATTGAGCAAGAGGAGGAGACGGTTCTTGTTCTGGGCTATTTTGATGCCCTCCATCAGGGGCATAAGGTTCTTTTTGATAGAGCCAAAGAAATTGCCAAAGAAAAGCACTTAAAAATCGCTGTTCTAACCTTTTTCGAATCACCCAAACTGGTTTTCTCTCGCTTTGAGCCTGATTTGCTCAAGCATATTACCTACCCAGAGAAGCGCTATGCGAGGTTTGCTGAATATGGGGTAGATTATCTCTACCTGACCAATTTTACCTCGGCCTTTTCCAAAGTTTCTTCAGATGATTTCATCAAGAACTACATTGGAGGGCTCAAGGCTAAAGCACTGGTGGTTGGCTTTGATTACAAATTTGGCCATAATCGAACGGATGCAGATTATCTGATCAGAAATTTTCCTGGTCAGGTTCTGACGGTGCCCCAGGTCAGCCAGGACGGTCAGAAGATTTCCTCCACTCGTATCCGTGGTCTCATCGCCCAAGGAAATATTGCCCAGGTTAATCAACTGCTAGGCTATGAATTTTCCACTCGGGGAATCGTGGTTCACGGAGATGCTAGGGGACGGACTATCGGCTTTCCAACTGCCAATTTGGCCCCGCTTGATGCCACCTTTCTACCAGCAGATGGCGTCTACGTTACGGATGTCTTGCTCAAGGGCAGGCGCTATCGGTCTATGACAAGTATCGGAAAGAATGTCACTTTTGGTGGCACCGAGCTTCGCTTGGAGGCCAATCTTTTCGATTTTTCTGGCGATATTTATGGCGAACAACTGGAGCTAATCTGGCTGGATAAGATTCGTGAGATGGTTAAATTCAATGGAATTGATGAACTTGTTGACCAGCTCCACAAGGACCAAAAGATAGCTCAAGAGTGGAAACTTTAGACCTATAAAAATCGCAAATACTGTAAAGTTCTTCATTTGAATTTAAACTAATTTTAAAGAGAGTCTTCAAGCAAGGTTGGGTCTAAGTGCTAGTCTAGCTACTTGACAGAGAATAGGCTACTGAAACGTTCAGACTACGATCCAATTTGACAGGAGGGTTGGAACTTTCTCTGAGAGTTAACCCTTGAGAGTTTCTAGCGATAGCCGCTTCAAACCTACCTAGCATTTTTATTGTTTTTTGTGTATAATGTCAGGGTGAAAGGGTTTTAAAAACGACTTTATGATTACACTATTCTTATCTCCGTCATGCACCAGTTGTCGAAAGGCAAGAGCTTGGTTGACCGACCATGAGGTGGCATTTCAGGAACATAATATTATAACCAGTCCCCTATCGGCTGAGGAGCTCAGAGCTATCTTGGCTTTGACAGAGAACGGGACTGAGGACATCATTTCAACCCGTTCGAAGGTCTTTCAAAAATTAGATGTGGACGTGGATGACCTCTCTATCTCGCAACTGATTGATTTGATTGCAAAAAATCCCAGCCTCCTGCGTCGGCCCATTATCTTGGATAAAAAGCGGATGCAGATTGGTTTCAATGAAGATGAAATTCGGGCCTTTCTGCCTCGCCACTATCGGGAACAGGAACTCCGTCTGGCTACGATTAGGGCAGAATTAGAGGGTGACCATGACTAAGAATTATTCCTATCCGCTAGATTTTTCATGGAGCACTGAGGAGATTTCATCAGTGCTTTCTTTTTTGAATTGTGTAGAAGCTGCCTACGAATCCAAGGTCAAGGCTGAAAACTTCTTGCAGGCCTACGAGGCTTTTAAGGAGATCGTTCCTAGCAAGATGCAGGAAAAACAGATTGACCGGGACTTTGAGAAGGTTAGTGGCTATTCGAGCTATCGAGCCCTGCAGGTCGCCAAAGCTAAAGTAGAAGGGTGGATTTCCCTTGCAAGCTAAATTTGAATTTGCCCAAATGCTCATCCGTGAAGCTGTGGCCTACGTCAAAAAGCGGATGACAGAAGATTTGGAAATTGAAGAAAAATCCAGCTTCAATGACTTAGTGACCAATATTGATAAGGATACCCAAGACCTGATGGTTAGGCGGATTCAAGAGGCCTATCCTGATGATTTTATCTTGGGTGAGGAAAACGACCTCTACCATGATGTCAAGGAAGGTCGGGTCTGGGTCTTGGACCCAATCGATGGCACCGTTAATTTCATTGCCCAAGGCCGGGATTTTGCTGTTATGATGGCCTATTATGAGGAAGGCATCGGTAAATTTGGCCTTATTTATGATGTCAGCTCAGATTTACTCTTCTGCGGGGGTGGTCCATTCCAAGTGACCTGCAATGGTCAGCCTCTTCCAGCCTACCAGCCACGGCCTCTCAATCGTCAACTGCTCGGAGCAAATGGTAGCATGTATGCCAATAACTATAGAGGATTAGCCAACTTGGCCAGTCATTTATTGGGAGTCAGGGTGTTAGGGAGCGCCGGTATTAGTATGAGTCGGGTCCTAAAGGGCCAACTACTGGGCTATTTTTCCTCTATCTCTCCTTGGGATTATGCGGCAGCTAGTATCATGGGAGAGAAGTTGGGCTACCAACTCTTGACCATGACCGGAGAGCCTCTTGATTACAAGAGTCGCCAAGCTGTAATGTTTATTCCTCAAGCAGAGTCTGACAAAATCCAGTCCTACTTAGGTAGCAGGAAACGATAATTTCTAAGGATAAAGATTAACGAGGCTGGGACGAAAGTCCTTGCCTCGTTACTTTTTCAACCTCAAACGCTTTGGACGCAGTGGTTGCAAGACAGCAAAGTTATCTAGCTGCTAAAGCAGCTGATGACTAACGGTAAGGCACTGTGATGCTTGCCTAGTCCCCTTACTAGCTAGGATAAAACGATAATAATAATTTTATTGCCGTGTCGTGTCCGTATTTTCGAAAGCTAGGCAAGTGTAAGTCTGTGAGGTGGGAAATAAAAAGGTGCAATGCACCTTGAATCCCGCGACACTTCACAGGTAAACTTGGTGATTGTTTACCTGTGAAGTTAGTAAGTGAAGGCAGGCAGGTTATACTGGCGACTGCCCTCTTACCTTCCTTGAGCCTTGAAACTAAGAAGTGTGGGGGAACTTGACGGTGTTGCTGTAGTAAGCTCTATCCCGCTCTTTTTTTAATACTCACAGGCTTTTAGCGTGAGAGGTAAGTATTTTGTGAAAATTAAATTATCTTAAAAATGAGATATATTTTCGTAAAGTTAAAATAATTAACTAGTAATAATTCGAACAATATGTTATTATGATTAGGATATTGAAATAATTTGAAGAGAGATACAATTTCACATATCGAATAAATAATCATAAAGGAGTTTTTCATGGAGAGAGAAACAAAACTACGCTACAAAATGCGTAAAGTCAAAAAGAGATGGGTAACTGTAGCGATTGCTACGGTCGCCCTACCTATGTCTCTATTGTTAGCACCCTCTGCGAGTGCAGATGACAGTGTAGCAGTAGCCAATCAAACAAGCCTTACGACCGATCAGTCTAACCAAGGAACTATTACAGCTACTAATAATCAGGTATCTCCTGCAGTTGAAACAACAGCGGATGCTGTTTCAATTCAAGCTGATCAAGATTACCTTAAAGTCAGCAAAAGTGTTGACATTGCTGTCACCCCTGATAATAGTGTCCAAACTAGTGATGCTGTCTCTTCTAATGAGAAAGTCCAAGTGCGAACATCTGCTGTTAGAACTCAAGTAAATTGCATGGTTCCAACTAATACAGCAACCACAGCAACCACAGCAACCACAGCAACCACAGCAGCGACAAGGCAGGCTCAAGCCCAACCAAAAGTTGTTAAAACAGAAGTAAGTAGGTTGGTGGCGACAAGGCCCGATTTTAAAAATACTGGCACAAATCTCAATAATCTTAATCTGAAAAATTCAGTAGTTCAGCCACAAGAGAATAATTTTGCAAAGAATAACCAAGCTTACAGCAATCAGGCTGAAAGCTTTGAAACCGTCGATAATTACCTGACTGCAGATTCTTGGTATCGGCCCAAGGCCATCCTGAAGGATGGAAAAACTTGGACTACAAGTAGTGAGAGTGATTTCCGACCGGTCCTGATGTCATGGTGGCCAGATACAGTCACTAAGACAGCCTATGTCAATTTCTGGGCTAAGGAAGGTCTGATTTCTAGTCAAGCAGCAAGAAATTTAGATACAGCGGTTCAAGCTATTCAAACCGCTATTGAAAAGAAAATTGCCACTGAAGGAAACACGGCTTGGTTGCGCAACAAGATGACTCAATTTGTGCAATCACAAAGTCAATGGAATATCAATTCGGAAAATCCAACAAGTTATCCTAACCAAGACCACTTGCAAGGTGGTGCCCTGCTCTTTTCAAACAGTAAGGATACTGGGCATGCTAATTCAGACTGGCGTTTGCTCAATCGCAATCCCTCTCAACAAAATGGTCGTGTGAACTACCATAAATCATCTTACGGTGGTTATGAATTGCTCTTAGCCAATGACGTGGACAACTCGAATCCAATCGTCCAAGCCGAGCAGCTCAATCATTTCCACTACCTCATGAACTGGGGGGAAATCGTTATGGGAGATAAGGATGCCAATTTTGATGGTGTCCGTGTCGATGCGGTTGATAATGTTGATGCCGACCTCCTCCAAATTCAACGCGACTACTACAAGGCTAAATACGGTGTTGACAAAAATGAGAAGAATGCTATTGATCACTTATCTATTTTGGAAGCTTGGTCAGGCAATGATAATGATTACGTCAAGGATCAAAATAACTTTTCTCTCTCTATTGATAATGATCAACGTTCAGGTATGCTGAAAGCTTTTGGCTATGCTTCTGCCTACCGTGGCAATTTGAGTAGACTTGCGACTGCTGGATTGAAAAACCGCAGCAAAAACAGTAGTGGGGATCCAATTCCTAACTATGTCTTTATTCGGGCTCATGACTCTGAAGTTCAAACACGTATTGCCACTGTTATTCGAGAAAGATTAGGAATGGGTAATGTTGACGGTTTGACCAATATTACTTTGGCGGATCTGGAAAAGGCCTTTGCCATCTACAATCAGGATATGTACTCAGTTGATAAGCAATATTATATCAACAACCTACCTATGGCCTATACTTGGATGTTGCAAAACAAGGATACGGTCACTCGGGTTTATTATGGGGACATGTATACTGACAACGGTCAATACATGGCAACCAAAACCCCATTCTACAATGCCATTGAAACTATGCTTAAGGCGCGTATCAAATACGTAGCTGGTGGGCAACAGGCAGGTTATAATCAAGGCTGGAATGGCGGAATCTTGACATCTGTTCGTTATGGTAAGGGAGCTGATAGCGTTACAGATCGTGGGACTAGTGAAACCCGCACATCTGGTATGGCTGTCTTGATTAACAATATGCCTAACTTCCAAGCTTCTAGCGGCGTAACTCTCAGCATGGGGGCTGCGCATAAGAATCAAGCCTACCGTCCTCTCTTGCTATCAACCAAGGATGGTATTGCGACTTACCTTAATGATCGCGATGTCAACAGTAATCAGTATAAATATACTGATAGCGAAGGCCGTTTGAGTTTTAGTGCTTCTGAACTGCGCAGTGTTGCTAATGTTCAAGTTTCAGGGATGATTCAAGTCTGGGTGCCAGTAGGAGCAGCCGATAACCAAGATGTTCGCACAGCGCCAAGTACCAGTGCTACTAAAGATGGTAATATTTATCATCAATCTGACGCCTTGGATTCTCAGGTTATCTACGAAGGTTTCTCAAACTTCCAAGCCTTTGCTCAAACGCCTGAACAATATACCAATGCGGTGATTGCTAAGCATGCAGATCTTTTCAAGTCATGGGGAATCACTCAATTTGAAATGGCGCCGCAGTATGTATCATCAGAAGATGGCACCTTCCTCGACTCCGTTATTTTGAATGGTTATGCCTTCAGCGATCGCTATGATTTGGCCATGAGCAAGAATAACAAGTATGGCTCTAAGCAAGACTTGGCCAATGCTATTAAGGCCTTGCACGCTGCCGGCATTAAGGTCTTATCTGACTGGGTGCCAGACCAAATGTATAACTTGCCAGGTAAAGAAGTGGTGACAGCGACTCGGGTCAACCAATATGGTCAAGCAACAGCAAAGGCAGCCATCAACAAGACACCTTATGTGGTTAACACCCGGACCTATGGTGACTATCAAGAGCAGTACGGCGGTAAATTCTTGGATGACTTGCAAAAGCTCTACCCAAGTCTCTTCACGACCAGGCAAATCTCAACAGGTAAACCAATTGATCCATCGGTTAAGATTACCAACTGGTCAGCTAAATATTTCAATGGTTCTAATATTCTAGGACGCGGGGCTAAGTATGTCCTTGGCGATGGTAAGCAGTACTTCAATTTGGTCAGTGATAAGTTTTACTTGCCAACGGCCTTGATGAGTAATTCATCAGTTCCTTCTAAGCCGCAGGAACCAACCCAGCCAGATCAAAAACCATCCGAGCCGTCAACCAAACCATTAGTATCTGGTATTTCTCATGATGGCAAGGGTTATATCTACTATAAGGATGGTGCCAAGGTTAAATCAAGTCTTATCACCGAGAATAATAACCTTTATTACTTCAATCAGTATGGTTATATGACCACTAGCAAGATGCAAAAAGTCGGTGGGGCAACCTACTACTTCGGTAAAGATGGCAAGGCTTTGAAGAACGGTATCTACACAGATGCAGCGGGCAAGAGTTATTATTTCAATAATGATGGTAAACGTCTAGAAAATGGCTACTATTCATTTGGTGTCGATAAGTGGCGTCATTTTGAAAATGGTGTGATGGCGGTTGGTCTAACCAAAGTTAAGGGTAATTCCAACACCTATACCCAGTACTATGATGCCCAAGGAATTCAAATCAAGGGTGATTTTGTTACTGATAAAGATGGTAAGGTAAGATATTTCGATAAGAAGTACGGCAATATGGTAACCAATCAATTCATTACCAATGCAAATGGTCAACGTTCTTTCTTCACTTGGGACGGGACACGCTATGAGAATGGTTATTATCAATTTGGTGACAAGTGGCGCCACTTCACCAACGGAATTATGGATGTTGGCTTGACTCAAGTTAAAGGAAAATACAAGACCTATACTCAATTCTATGATCCTCAAGGAATTCAAGTTAAAGGTGGCTTTGTCAAAGATGATAGTGGCAAGCTTAGATATTTTGATGAAACATATGGGAACATGGTTGCCAACCAATTTGTCAAAAATTCTGACGGTGAACGCTTCTACTTTGGTAGTGATGGTGTAGCCGTCACAGGTCACCGCCTTATTGATGGTAAAACTTATTATTTCAATGACAAGGGTGTACTCATTAAGGAATATACTTGGAATGACTTTACTGGTTACCGACGACCAACCTATCGATCACACTATACTAATCGGTTTTATTCTGGATGGAATGGCTTCCGATTCTAAATATTCTTTTAGAGGAAGTAATACAAAAATCTATTGTCCTGAATAGGTAAAAAAGGCTAGATGGCTGTAAACCTCTAGCCTTTTTGTTATAATAAAACTATGACTTTGCCCAAGGAATTTATTAAAAAATATCAAGACTTACTAGGTGATGAGGCGGCTGATTTTTTGGCCTCTTTCCAGCAAGAAGCAGTCTCAGCCTTTCGAACCAACCCTTTGAAAAAAGCTCAAAAATCCTTTCCTCAGCCTATTCCCAATAGTCTTTGGGGACATTATGATAAGGTCTCTGGCAAATCCATTGAGCACGTAACTGGGCTGGTTTATTCGCAGGAGCCAGCTGCTCAGATGGTGGCTCAAGTTGCAGCACCGCAAAAAGGTATGAGAGTCTTGGATTTGGCTGCTGCCCCCGGTGGGAAGACGACCCATTTGCTCTCCTATATGGATAATACGGGGATTCTCATAAGTAACGAGATTTCCAAAAAGCGCAGTAAGATTTTAGTTGAGAATGTCGAGCGTTTCGGGGCAAGCAATGTCGTGGTAACCAATGAAAGTCCACAAGGTCTAGCTAAGGTCTTTAAAAATTACTTTGATCTCATTGTTTTAGATGCCCCTTGCTCAGGTGAAGGGATGTTTCGCAAGGACCCAGATGCCTGTCAGTATTGGAGTGGGGACTATCCAGATCAATGTGCTCGCCTCCAAAAAGAGATTTTGACTGAGGCCATGACCATGCTGGCGCCTGGTGGTCGTTTAGTTTATTCGACCTGTACCTGGTCCCCAGAAGAAAACGAAGCCGTAGTGACTTGGCTATTAGAGACCTACCCAGACCTTGAGCTCCTGCCTGTTGAGAAACTTAATGGCATGGTTGGAGGCATAGGCATGCCCCAGGTGGCAAGGATGTATCCCCATCGTTTTAAAGGCGAGGGACAATTCCTTGCCCACTTTCAGGATAGGCGACCAACTCCTAGCAAGCCACAAAAGCTCAAACCAGCTAGGAGTAATTTGATCCCCGAGCAAAAGAGGCTTTGGCAGGACTTTGCTAAGGAGAACCTTCTGGTGGAACTATCTGGTCTACTCCAGGTCTTTGGTGACCAGCTCTATTGCTTGCCTGAGGGCCTGCCAGATTTGGCCAAGATTAAAATTGCTCGCAATGGTCTGCATTTGGGAACCTTTAAAAAGAAGCGCTTTGAGCCAGCCTTCGCCCTCGGTTTAGCCCTTGCTAGTGACCAGGTCAAACATAGTCTGACCTTGACTGAGACAGATTTTAAAACCTATGTTTCTGGTAATACCCTGACCGTGGATAGCAATCTAGCCAATGGCTGGTATCAGATTTTGGTAGAGGGAAATGGACTTGGCTTTGCCAAGCTGGTCAATGGAACCTTGAAGAATTATTTTCCCAAGGGCCTGCGCTTTTTCTCCTGATGTAACAGTTTTGTTACATTGATGTGCCATATATCAAAAATAAGTCTGATATGATATGATTAGATAAGAAGTTTGATGCTTCTAATAACAGACTGATTATGCTTGATTTTGAAAACAATTACAGGATTTAAAAATGAAAAAATGGAATAAAAAGCGTCTTCTTTTCCTGACCATGATGGGGGCAGCTCTTTTTTGTCTATCGGCTTGTGCCTCTTGGATTGACCGAGGGGAGAATATCACTAGCGTTGGCTCCACCGCCCTACAACCGATGGTTGAAGGAGCAGCAGATATCTTCTCTGAGGAAAACCAAGGGAAGACCGTCAATGTCCAGGGGGGTGGCTCTGGAACAGGTCTTTCTCAGGTCCAGTCTGGAGCAGTCCAAATCGGTAATAGCGATGTTTTTGCCGAGGAAAAGGATGGTATTGATGCTAGTCAATTAGTCGACCACCAGGTTGCTGTCGCTGGGATTGCGGTGATTGTCAACAAGGAAGTCGGCATGAAGAATATCACCAGCCAGCAGTTACAGAAGATTTTCAGTGGGCAATACACCAACTGGAAACAACTGGGTGGTAAGGACCTTGAGATTACCATCATCAATCGGGCAGCAGGGTCTGGAACGCGTTCGACCTTTGATAGTGTCATTATGAAGGATAAGGCTAGCAAGCAGAGCCAGGAGCAGGACTCAAATGGAATGGTTCGCTCAATTGTTGCTCAAACGCCAGGAGCGATTTCTTATCTGGCCTTTGCCTATGTTGACAATTCCGTTGCCACCATCAAGTTAAATGGCCACGAAGCTAATGCTAAAAACGTCACAACGAATGACTGGCCCCTTTGGTCCTACGAACATATGTACACCAAGGGCCCGGCTAAGGGCTTGACCAAGGAGTTTTTGGATTATGTCTATAGTGATAAGGTTCAAAAACGGGTGGTTAAGAAAATGGGTTATATCTCAATTAATGAGATGAAGGTCAAAAAGGATGCCCAAGGCAAGGTAACCCCCAAATAAGTCTAGATTGGACGATGAGTGGGTGACATTATATACTCAATAAAAATCAAAAATAGCCAAGGCAACGAACTGCAGGCAGTACTTGGGTACGGCAAAGTGAGTTAACGATGGATAGTTTTGATTTTTGAAGAGTTAGTGCCAACCCAATAGGCTTTTATAGCCCACCATCTCTTCTAAGGAGTTTTCATGAAAAAACAAGATTTGGCGAAGCAACTGACCTCGCCATCGAAAAATTCACGGCTGGAAAAATTCGGAAAGACCATCACATTTCTATGCTTAATCTTGATCGTCTTTATCGTAGCTATGATTCTGATCTTTGTTGCCCAGAAGGGCCTTTCGACCTTCTTCGTTAATGGGGTCAATATCTTTGATTTCCTCTTTGGAAAAAATTGGCAACCGACAGTTAAGGATGCCCACGGTAATTATATTATGGGCGCCTTGCCCATGATTACGGGTTCCTTTATTGTCACCATCTTGTCCGCCTTGATTGCCACTCCCTTTGCCATTGGAGCGGCCATCTTCATGACAGAGATTTCGCCCAAACGTGGGGCTAGATTACTGCAACCAACCATTGAATTGCTGACAGGGATTCCATCCGTTGTTTACGGTTTTATCGGTTTACAGGTTGTTGTGCCCTTTGTTCGGACCCTCTTTGGTGGGACTGGTTTTGGGATTCTCTCAGGGGTCTTTGTCCTCTTTGTCATGATTCTGCCAACGGTGACCTTTATGACAACCGATAGCCTGCGCTCAGTGCCCCGTCACTATCGGGAAGCGAGCCTGGCCATGGGAGCCACCCGCTGGCAAACTATCTGGCGGGTTGTTCTGAGAGCAGCCAAGCCTGGTATTTTCACAGCTGTCGTCTTTGGTATGGCTAGAGCCTTTGGTGAAGCCTTGGCCATTCAAATGGTTGTCGGAAACTCACCGGTTATGCCAACCTCTCTGATTACACCAGCCTCAACCTTGACTTCGGTCTTGACCATGGGTATTGGAAACACGGTCATGGGAACGGTGCAAAATAATGTACTCTGGTCCCTTGCCTTGGTTCTCTTGATTATGAGTCTGGCCTTCAATATGTTGATGAAGTTCATCACTAGGGAGAAAAAAGTAAATTATGAACGCTAAAAAAATTGATCAGCTGGTGACTGCCTGTCTCTATGCCATTGCAGGGATCATCGTGGCAGTCTTAACAGCCCTAATTCTTTATATTCTGGTGCGTGGACTACCTCATGTAAGCTGGCACTTTTTGACAGGGAAATCCTCAGCCTATCAGGCTGGCGGTGGTATTGGTATCCAGCTCTATAATTCTCTCTTTTTGCTCTTGATTACTTTGATCATTTCCATCCCACTTTCTATGGGGGCAGGAATCTATTTATCAGAGTATGCCAAGAAGGGGCGCCTAATTAACTTTGTCAGGACCTGTATTGAAATCTTGTCCTCTCTGCCATCGGTAGTTGTTGGTCTCTTTGGTTATCTGATTTTTGTTGTCCAATTTCATTATGGCTTCTCCATTATTTCTGGTGCCTTGGCTTTGACCGTTTTCAACTTACCGCAGATGACTCGGACGGTTGAAGATAGTCTTCGCAATATCCACCATACCCAAAGGGAAGCAGGACTGGCTCTAGGTCTATCGCGCTGGGAAACTGTTATTCATGTGGTGATTCCAGAAGCCATTCCAAGTATTATTACTGGGGTCGTTCTGGCTTCTGGTCGTATCTTTGGTGAAGCTGCTGCCCTTATTTATACTGCAGGACAATCAGCGCCAAGTGTTGACTGGAGTAACTGGAATCCTTTGAGTATCAATAGCCCAGTCTCTATCTTTCGGCAATCGGAAACCTTGGCCGTTCATATTTGGAAGGTCAATAGTGAAGGAACTATCCCTGATGCTACCATGGTTTCTGCAGGAAGCGGTGCTGTTCTCCTAATTTTCATCTTGATTTTCAATCTATCGGCACGCTATCTTGGTAAAAAACTTCATGCTAGATTAACTTCTGCAAAATAAGAGGATAAGTAATGACAGAATATAATTGGGACGAACGTTATATCATGAGTTTTGAAGATGAGGATTTGGCCTTGGCAACCAAGGATCTTCATGTTTATTATGGTTCCAAAGAAGCCATCAAAGGCATTGATATGCAGTTCGAGAAAAATATGATTACGGCTTTTATTGGACCATCTGGTTGCGGTAAATCTACTTTTTTACGCAGCCTAAACCGGATGAATGATACTATTGATATTGCCAAGGTAACCGGTCAAATCCTCTATGAGGGAATTGACATCAATCGTCCAGAAATCAATGTTTACGAAATGCGTAAGCATATCGGTATGGTTTTCCAAAGACCTAATCCTTTTGCAAAATCCATTTATAAAAATATTACCTTTGCCCATGAGCGGGCGGGAGTAAAAGATAAAAAAGTTTTAGATGAGATTGTTGAAACCTCATTGAAACAAGCAGCTCTCTGGGATCAGGTTAAGGATGACTTGCATAAGTCGGCTTTTACTCTATCAGGCGGGCAGCAGCAAAGACTATGTATTGCTCGCGCAATCTCAGTAAAACCAGATATTTTGCTCATGGACGAGCCAGCCTCAGCCCTAGACCCCATTGCAACCATGCAATTGGAGGAGACCATGGCTGAGCTCAAGAAAGATTATTCCATCATCATTGTGACCCACAATATGCAACAGGCCGCTCGTGTTAGTGATTATACCGCCTTCTTTTATTTGGGTGACTTGATTGAGTATGATAAGACCAGACATATCTTCCAAAATGCACAATGTCAGTCAACAAGCGACTACGTTTCTGGACGCTTTGGTTAGAAAGGGACCTTATGACAGAACCAATATTGCAGGTCAGAGAGTTATCGGTATATTACAATAAGAAGAAAGCTCTCAACAATATTAATATGGATTTCATGCCCAATGAAATTACTACCTTGATTGGGCCATCAGGTTCGGGAAAGTCTACCTTGTTGCGGTCTATCAATCGGATGGGGGATCTCAATCCAGAGGTTACCTTGACCGGTTCAATCACCTACAACGGCCATAACATCTATAGTCCTAGGACGGATACGGTCGCCCTACGTAAGGAAATCGGGATGGTCTTCCAGCAACCGAATCCCTTCCCCATGACCATCTACGAAAATGTGACCTATGGTCTTAGGATTAAGGGGGTTCATGATAAGGCAGTTCTCGATGAAGCCGTTGAGTCTTCCCTAATTGGGGCTTCCATCTGGGATGAGGTCAAGAACCGTCTCCATGATTCTGCCTTGGGGCTTTCAGGCGGCCAGCAGCAGCGGGTATGTATTGCCCGGGTTTTAGCAACCAGTCCCAAAATTATTCTAATGGATGAGCCAACTTCAGCCCTTGATCCGATTTCTTCTGGTAAAATTGAAGAAACCCTATATGGGCTTAAAGATAAATACACCATGTTAATTGTAACTCGTTCGATGCAGCAGGCTTCGCGAATTTCTGATAAGACTGGCTTTTTCCTTGCTGGAGATTTGGTCGAATTTAACTCAACTAAAGAAATGTTCCTCAATCCTGCTCATGAAGAAACTGAGGATTATATTAGCGGTAAATTTGGTTAATGTCTACCGACTAAATAGATAGAAAGAAATAATTTGCTTATGTTACGTACACAATTTGAAGATGAATTAGATAAGTTGCATAATCAGTTTTATGCGATGGGAACGGAAGTCAGTTCTCAAATCAGTAAGACAGTTCGTGCCTTTATCAGTCATGATCGTCAGTTGGCCAAGGAAGTCATTGAGTCTGATGAAATTGTCAATAATTATGAAACTAAGTTGGAGAAGAAGTCCTTAGAGATTATCGCCCTTCAACAGCCAGTTTCTACAGACTTACGTTCCGTTGTCACAGTGCTCAAGGCTTCCAGCGATGTTGAGCGTATGGGTGACCACGCTTCAGCCATTGCTAAGGCAACTATTCGGATGAAGGGTGAAGAACGGATTGAAGAAGTAGAAGAGTCTATCAATAAGATGGGTCGGGCTGTCCGTGATATGGTTGAAGAAGCTATGAATGTCTATATCAAGGCAGACGAAGGAGCTGCCTATACAGTGGCCGCTCATGATGAATATATTGACAATCTCTTCGTTGAGACACAAAATATGACAGTTGAAGCTATCAAGGCTAATCCTGATGCGGCTTTTGCGGCTAAGGAATATTTCCAAGTTTTGATGTACTTAGAACGAATCGGTGATTATGCCCGTAATCTCTGTGAGTGGGTTGTCTATCTCAAAACAGGAAAAATTATCGAACTTTAGTAATGAATATGTTATAATTGGGATTGGTTTTGGCCAATCTTTTTTTGGCCTATCAGTACCGATAATCCTCATGTCATCTAAAGGAAGACAATCTATCCAAGCAAGCCCCATCACTTTTTTCAAATTTTGGCCAAGAAAGTGGGATTGAGCTGGTAGGGTCCGCCTTAGGGGGATTCTAACTGTCTCTATGATGTCATTTGAGGAGTGTAAATTATAATCATCAATAATTAAGGAGTCTTATGAATTCAGTAGAACGCTTTATTGATAAGTTTGTACCTGAAAACTACAATATTTTTCTAGAGATTAATCGCAAAGAGAAGACCTTCTCAGGTAATGTCGCTATCAGCGGTGAAGCCCTTAGTGACCAGGTTTCTTTCCATCAGAAAAGTCTGACCATTTCCTCAGTCCTTTTGGATAATCAGCCCGTCGAGTTTGAAGAGGATGATGCCAGAGAAGCTGTTGACCTCAAGTTACCTGAAACGGGTAGTATGACCCTGGTTCTGGAATTTTCTGGTCATATCACGGATAATATGACAGGTATTTATCCCTCCTACTATAAAGTTGATGGGGTGAAAAAAGAAGTCATTGCGACCCAATTTGAAAGCCATTTTGCTCGCGAAGCCTTTCCTTCCATTGATGAACCAGAAGCCAAGGCTAGCTTTGACTTGGCCATTAAGTTTGATCAAGAAGAAGGTGAAGTGGTCATCTCCAACATGCCAGAGACCAACGTTGACCTACGTCAGGAAACTGGAGTCTGGACCTTTGAGACGACCCCAAGGATGTCTTCATATCTCTTAGCTTTTGCTCTGGGGGATTTGCAAGCCAAAAAGGCTGCAACCAAAAATGGTACAGAGGTCGCTATCTTTGCCACTAAAGCCCACAAGGCTTCGTCCTTGGACTTTGCCTTGGATATTGCTGTTCGTGTCATTGATTTCTACGAAGATTACTATGGGGTAGCCTATCCTATTCCCCATTCCTATCACTTGGCCCTGCCTGACTTCTCAGCAGGTGCTATGGAAAATTGGGGGCTGGTTACTTACCGTGAAATCTATTTGGTCCTTGACGAGAACTCAACTGCTGAAAGTCGCCAGCAGGTTGCTCTCGTCATTGCCCACGAGTTAGCCCATCAATGGTTTGGTAATTTGGTTACCATGAAGTGGTGGGATGACCTCTGGCTCAATGAATCCTTTGCCAATATGATGGAATATGTATCTGTTGATGCCATAGAACCATCCTGGAATATCTTTGAAGATTTCCAAACGACGGGGGTTCCTTTGGCTCTCAAGCGCGATGCTACCGATGGGGTTCAATCCGTCCATGTTGCTGTCAATCATCCCGATGAAATCAATACCCTCTTTGATCCAGCTATCGTCTATGCTAAGGGCAGTCGCCTCATGCATATGTTGCGTCGCTGGTTAGGGGACAAAGATTTTGCGGCTGGCCTCAAGACCTACTTTGAGAAACATCAGTATCGTAATACTATCGGTCGGGATCTCTGGAATGCCCTCTCGGCAAGTTCAGGTAAGGATGTCGCTAGTTTTATGGATGCTTGGTTGGAGCAACCAGGTTATCCTCTTGTAAGTGCGCAAGTTCAGGATGATACTCTCATTCTCAGCCAGAAGCAATTCTTTATTGGGGAGCATGAGGATAAAAACCGTCTCTGGCAAATCCCTCTCAATAGTAATTGGTCTGGTCTGCCAGACACTCTTTCCCAAGCTAGCATTAGCATTCCTAACTATTCCGAATTGGCAGCGAAAAATGAAGGGGCACTTCGATTAAATACTGATAATACAGCCCACTATATCACCAATTATCAGGGGCAACTTTTGGATAGCCTACTGGCAGACTTTGCTGGTTTGGATAAGACCAGCCAGTTGCAGGTCCTTCAGGAGCGTCGCCTCTTGGCAGAAAGTGGGGAAATTTCCTACGCAGATTTGATACCCCTGTTAGCCATGCTGTCTGACCAAACTTCTTATATGGTTGCAGCGGCTGGTGAGCAGATTATCTCAGGCTTGGAGCGCTTCATTGATGAAGGTTCTGATAGTGAGGCCAATTTTAAGGAGTTGATTAGAAGGGCTGCCGAGCAGAACTTTGCCCGTCTAGGTTTTGAAAAACAAGCAGGGGAAGCTGATGAGGATGAAATGGTTCGCCAAGCGGCTATCCGTCTCATGCTCAAGGCAGATGATGAAAAGGCAGTAGCTCAGGCTCATGAGATTTTCCAAAGCTATGAAGGCAGACTTGAGTCCATTCCAGCTGCCATTCGTGCCTCAGTCCTCATCAACGAGATGAAACATGCCGAATCTCCTGAACTTGTTCAAGAGTATTTGGATGCTTATGTCGCAAGCTCTGATGGTATTTTCAAACGACAAGTTGCTAGTGCCTTAGCCAATACTAAGGATGGGGCCAGTCTGGACCATATTTTGACACAATGGCAAAACAAGGATGTGGTCAAACCCCAAGACCTATCGACTTGGTATGCTTACTTCTTGCAACATCCTTTCACTCAGACCAAGGTTTGGACTTGGGCCAAAGAGAATTGGGAATGGATTAAGGCGGCCCTCGGCGGTGATATGAGTTTTGACAAGTTTGTCATTTATCCAGCCAATAGCTTCAAGACTCAGGACAGCCTGCAGGACTATAAGGCTTTCTTTGAGCCTCAATTAGACGATATGGCGATTTCCCGAAACATCACCATGGGGATTAAAGAAATTGCTGCTCGGGTTGATTTAATTGAGAAAGAAAAGGCTGCCGTTCAAGTTGCTATTGACTTGGCAGTTGCGAAATAAGATTAGGAGGGTCTAGAAAGTCTTCTAGGCCCTTTTTGTAAGGGTTTTAGACCTATTTCAGCTAGTATTGTTAGACTGAAACAAATCTCAAAAATTTAATGAGATAATTCTACCAGTCCTGTTAGGATTTGGGAGTCAATCTCGGCTGATATTTTATCTTTCTCAGTCGCAATGGACTGGGACAAGTTCTTAGAAATATGGTAAGATAAAGAGAAGAATGGAGTATTGTTCAATGATTAAAATTTTGTTGGTAGAAGATGATTTGAGCCTTTCAAATTCCGTTTATGATTTCCTGGATGATTTTGCTGAAGTCACCCAAGTTTTTGATGGAGAAGAAGGGCTCTTTGTAGCAGAAACAGGTGTTTATGACTTGATTTTGCTTGATTTGATGTTGCCAGAAAAAGATGGCTTTACCGTCCTTAAGGAGTTGCGCGATAAGGGTGTCGTTACCCCTGTCTTGATTACTACAGCCAAAGAAGCTCTGGATGACAAGGGGCATGGCTTCGAACTTGGGGCGGATGACTATTTGACCAAGCCTTTCTATTTGGAAGAATTGAAGATGCGAATTCAAGCTCTCTTGAAGCGCTCAGGTAAAATTAACGATAAGTTGCTGACCTACGGTGATTTAGAATGTGATACATCAACCAATACCGTTAAAGTAAACGGTAAGGTTGTTGAACTCTTGGGTAAGGAATTTGACCTTCTAGTTTATTTCCTTCAAAATCAAAATGTCATCTTGCCTAAAACGCAAATTTTTGACCGAATTTGGGGCTTTGATAGTGATACAACCGTATCCGTTGTCGAAGTTTATGTTTCTAAAATTCGTAAAAAATTAAAGGGAACTGATTTTGAAAAATGTCTTCAAACACTACGCAGTGTGGGGTATATTCTAAAGGATGTTAAATAGGTTGAAGAAGAGAATCTTTTCTGAAGGTTTCTCGACTTTTCTTCACTTTTTATCCGTCTTCACAGTCATTTTCTTGGTCATGACTATCCTGATTCTGCAAATTATGCGGATAGGAATTTACTCGTCAGTAGATGATAATCTCAACAAGGCTGTCGATAGCATTGATTCTTATGTCTACATGAATATGTATCGGGCCAGTCTTTACTCTGCCTTTGATGGTAAGAATAATGCAGACTTATCTGTTTTTACTGACGGTGATGAATTTTTGGGAAATGGGACAACCCTGCCGGGCAATGCCAATTCGGGTCTCTATCAAAGTTCCAACAAATCCCATGTGGAATTAAATGCCACCATTGAAACCATCATTTACGATAAGAATGGTAAGGTTCTAAATAGCTCAGAGATTCTTTCAGGTTTAAACAAATTACAAATTGATAAGAGTGAGCTGGGCGAAGTGAATGAGATTAGTGTTAGTGGTAGCTTTCGTGAGAAGGAGCATTACCGCTATAGGACCATAGCGGTTAAAGATAAGCAATTCCCCAAGGTGGCCTATGCGACTATTGCTATTAGTGTCAACCAGTTAGACAGTGCCAATTCTCGTTATCAAATTATTATCGTTACGGTGATGATTGTTTTCTGGCTCATATCTGTCTTTGCTAGTGTTTATCTGGCTAACTGGTCTCGCAAGCCAATTTTGGAAAGCTATGAGAAGCAGAAGAACTTTGTTGAGGATGCCAGCCATGAGTTGAGAACGCCTCTGGCGGTTCTCCAGAATCGGCTTGAGAGCCTCTTTCGTAAGCCTGATGAAACCATCTTAGACAATTATGAGACAGTGGCCTCAAGCTTGGAAGAAGTCCGCAATATGCGGATTTTGACCACTAACCTGCTAAATTTAGCCCGACGGGATGATTTGCTTAATCCTGAGATTGAAGAAATTGAGCCAAAATTCTTTGATAAGATTTTTGAGAATTATGGCCTCATCGCTGAGAAAAATGGAAAAGACTTATCCTGCCACAATGACTTAGAGACGACCATCAAGTCTGATAAGACCTTGATTAAACAAGTCATGACCATTCTCTTTGATAATGCGGTTAAGTATACTGGAGACGATGGTGCCATCAGTATTGATGTGGCTAGTAGTGATAGGAAGCTGGTCATCAGGGTCGCAGACAATGGCTCAGGAATTAGTGAAGAAGACAAGACAAAGATTTTCGATCGCTTTTATCGGATTGATAAGGCCAGAACCCGGCAAACGGGTGGTTTTGGTCTAGGACTCTCCTTGGCTAAGCAGATTGTCGAAGCCCTAAAGGGGACGATTAGCGTCCGAGACAATGACCCCAAGGGAACGGTTTTTGAAATTAAATTAAATGCTTAAAAGGCCTCTTCGCCATTGCTTGCGAAGGGCCTTTTATACTGATTTAAACTCAAAACCTGAAAGTTATACCAAGCAATTGGATTTATTAGCGAACCAGTAAGTGATTATCCAATTTTTTTCTGCGTAGTGCCACTATTAGCAAGGACGATTTTTGTTGCGTACTAGTATCCCGATTTTGAGCCATAAAAAAACCTCCAGAAGGAGGTGAATTTTAGCCAAGTTTAGCTGCAAGACGAGCTTTATCACGGCTAGCTTTATTCTTGTGAATCAATCCTTTAGATTGAGCTTTATCGATTGCTGAGCTAGCAGCACGGAAAAGTTCTTCAGATGGATTTGCTTCAAAAGCTTTGATTGCAGTACGCAAAGCTGATTTTTGAGCTGAGTTCTTTTCGTTTTGCTTAACGTTAAGTTCAGCACGCTTGATAGCTGATTTAATATTTGCCAAAGTTTTCACCTCCATTTTTACTAACCATTCCATTATAAAGGAAATAGCCAAGTTTGACAAGCCTTTATCACTTTTTCAGGTAAATTTTATCAATCCTATGATTTTGGGATTTGTGAAGAATGAGTTCAGCTCGATTACGGGTTGGCTCGATATAATTAACCAAATTAACCAAATTAACTTTTTCCCAGGTCTCTTTAGAAAAGGCCAGGGCATCTTCCAGCTTCAATTTTGTCAAAGAATAGTAGTAGTTTTTCTTATCCGCCTGGGCTAATTTCAAAAGGGTTTGGAAACGCTCCAGATACCATTTCTCGATATGAGCGACCTCTGCATCAATATAGATTGAGAAGTCGTAGTAGTCATTCATATAAAGACGATGGTTCTGTTGGTTTTGAAAAACATTGATACCTTCAACAATGAGAAAGTCTGCCGCCTCAATGGTCTCTTTTTTCTGTGGGACAATGTCATAAATTTCATGGGAGTAGACAGGGATGGACATGGTCTGACCATTTTTTACACCATCCAAGAAGTTGATGAGGCTTTCCATATCATAACTTTCGGGAAATCCCTTCTTGTCCAGAATCCCCTTTTGTTTTAAAACTTGGTTGGGGTAGAGAAAGCCGTCTGTTGTCACCATTTGGACCTGGCTATTTTTGAAAGTTCGGGCCAAGAGTAGCTGAAGGAGACGACTAGTGGTGGATTTGCCGACCGCAACTGAGCCTGAAATACCAATGATGAAGGGCCTCTTTTTAGCCTGTTTCTGCAAGAAAATTCCCTTGGCGAAGCTGAGGTTTTCTTGGGCATTTTTATAAATCTGAATCAGGCTAATGAGGGGCAGGTAGACTTCTCTCACATCCTGAATATTGATCTTATCATTAAGACTTTTGATGGAATCCAACTCTGCTTGCGTCAGAGGGGCCTGTTCAGCTTGGTGCAGTCCTTGCCAGGTCTGTCTGCTGACTTCTTCGAAATTGATAAATTCATGAGACATAGGCTTATTGTAGCACAAATTATGTTAAAATGGAGTGACTTTAAAAATGGAGTGAGTAAAGAATATGGGTAAGATGTACTACGCCGAAAATCCAGATGCCGAGCACGATATTCATGATTTGAGAGTCCAGTTACTAGGGGAAGACTTTCACTTCTATACGGATGCCGGCGTCTTTTCTAAGAAGATGATTGATTATGGCAGTCAGGCCCTTTTGTCCGTCCTGAATTTTTCTGCTGGCCAAAGCTTGCTCGATCTTGGCTGTGGCTATGGTCCCCTGGGAATCAGTTTGGCCAAGGTTCAAAATTTAAACGTAACTATGGTTGATATTAACCGGCGCGCCTTGGAATTAGCTCGAAAGAATGCCAAGCGCAATGGGGTTGAAGTGGACACCTATCAGTCCAATATTTACGACCAGGTAAAGGGACAGTTTGATCAGATTATCAGTAATCCCCCTATACGTGCTGGCAAGCAGGTAGTGCATGATATTTTAGAGGGAGCTTACGATCATCTTAAGCCAGGTGGTAGCTTAACCACTGTCATTCAAAAGAAGCAGGGGGCACCCAGTGCCAAAGCTAAGATGGCGCAGGTTTTTGGAAATGTCGAAGTAGTCAAGAAGGACAAGGGATATTATATTTTGAGGAGCATTAAAGAATGAGAGCAGTTGATTTAATTCAAAAAAAACGTGATGGTGGCCAATTAAGTACTGAGGAAATCCAATGGCTGATTGCTGCCTATGTGGCAGGAAAAGTACCTGATTATCAAATGTCAGCCTTTGCCATGGCGACCTATTTTAAGGGAATGACCCTGGCGGAAACCAGAGATTTAACCATGGCCATGGTCGAATCAGGAGATCAACTAGATCTATCAGCAATTCCTGGTATCAAGGTGGACAAGCATTCAACCGGTGGGGTCGGAGATAAGGTGACTTTGATTTTAGCCCCCTTGGTGGCTAGTTTTGGAGTGCCCGTGGCTAAGATGAGTGGGCGAGGTCTGGGGCATACTGGTGGAACCTTGGATAAGTTAGAATCCATCAAGGGTTTTAAGGTTGAAGTTCCAGAAGCTGACTTCATCAGTCAGGTGCAAGAAAAGGGGATTGCTGTTATTGGTCAGTCGGAGCAAATGGTCAAGGCGGATAAGATGCTCTACGCTCTGCGCGATGTGACGGCTACTGTCGATACCATGCCTCTGATTGCCAGCTCAGTCATGTCCAAGAAAATTGCTGCTGGCGCCGATGCTATTATGCTGGATGTTACAGTTGGTGACGGTGCCTTTATGAAGACTCTGGAGCAAGCAGAAGAACTCTCTAAAACCATGGTTAGTCTAGGAAAAGAAGTTGGACGTCAGACCATTGCCGTCATGACCGATATGAGTCAGCCACTGGGGCAAGCCATTGGCAACCGGCTAGAGATACTTGAAGCGGTTCAAATTATGAAGGGGCAGGGGCGTTCGGATATAAGGGATTTCATCTGCCAGCTAGCACAGATTATGTTAAAGCTTGGTGGCAAAGAAGTCAGTCTAAGAGAAATCAAGAAGCACTTGACCCAGGGTCAAGCTCTGCAAAAGTTTGAAGAGTTAATCGCTGCCCAAGGAGGTCAGGTACAGGATATTTACCGGCCAGTCGAGACTGCTTTTGTTTATGAAGTCAGGGCTGATGAAGGTGGTTATCTGACCAAACTTCCTGCGCTCTTCTTTGGGCATTTTGCCATGGAAATTGGAGCTGGTCGTTCGGTAAAAACCGACCAATTAGACTATGATGCTGGGATTTTGTTCGATAAAAAACTGGGGGATGCGGTTACAAAAGGAGATTTGTTGGCAAAAATCTATTCAAATCAAGAAATTCCTCAAAAAAAGATTACAGAATTCGCAAAAAATGTTACAATAAGTAACGAAAAAGTGCAGACAAAAGAGATATTAAAAATTATTGATTAGGAGAGAGAAATGGCAATTAATAAGTACATTGACCATACCTTGTTAAAACCAGATGCAACCAAGGAAGGGATTGATAAATTGCTGGCTGAGGCCAAGGAATATGATTTCGCTTCAGTCTGTGTCAACCCCTATTGGGTTGCCTACTGTGCTCAAGTGCTGAAAGATTCAGATGTTAAGGTGTGTACCGTCATTGGTTTTCCTCTGGGAGCCAATACCACAGCGACTAAGGTTTTTGAAGCCAGGGAAGCTATTGCTAATGGCGCAGACGAAATTGATATGGTCATCAATATCGGTGAATTAAAGGCTGGAAATGATGCTGCAGTAGAAGCAGACATTCATGCTCTCGCTGAGGCAAGTGGCAACAAGCTGCTCAAGGTCATCATTGAAACTTGTCTCTTGACGGATCAAGAAAAGGTCAGAGCCTGCCAACTGGCCGTTAAGGCTGGTGCAGATTATGTCAAGACCTCAACCGGCTTTTCAACTGGTGGGGCCACCATTCCTGATGTGACCTTGATGCGTCAGACTGTTGGTGATCAGGTCGGTGTCAAGGCTTCTGGTGGGGCAAGGACTTACCAGGATGCCAAGGCTTTTGTAGAGGCTGGTGCCAGTCGAATTGGGGCATCAGCAGGTGTCGCTATTGTTGAAGGAGAAAAGGCAAGTGGCGACCAGTAATCTAGACTTAGTCCAGCGGGCTAAGCAGGCAAGCCAAAGGGCCTACGCTCCCTATTCGGGTTTTCCAGTCGGAGCAGCTCTACTGACCAAATCCGGGCAGACTTTTGAGGGGTGTAACATAGAAAATGCCAGCCTTGGTTTAACCAATTGTGCCGAAAGGACTGCTATTTTTAAGGCTATCTCTGAAGGCTATCGGGATTTCGCTGGACTGGCTATTTATGGCCAGACAGATCGCCCAATTTCACCTTGTGGGGCTTGCCGTCAGGTAATGGCTGAGTTTTTTGACTTGGCTTGCCCAGTGACTTTAATTGCTAAAGATGGTGCGACAGTCGAGATGACAGTCGGTGAGTTATTACCATACTCATTCCAGGGCCGTGAATTAGGACCTGCGAAAGATTTGGATTAGACCTTCGGGTTTAAGATATTTTGCAACTTAGTTGCGACTTTTTAAGGAGGAGTTCATTCATGAAGATGAACAAAAAACTTATTGGCTTAGGTTTGGCAGCTGTTGCCATCCTATCACTTGGTGCATGTAGCCGTTCGTCTCAGTCATCATCCAGTAAGGTGAAGGCTGCCATCGTTACAGATACTGGTGGTGTTGATGATAAGTCCTTTAACCAGTCAGCTTGGGAAGGCATGAAGGCTTGGGGTAAGGAAAACAAGCTCAAAGAAAAGACGGACTACACTTACTTCCAATCTAAGAGTGAGTCAGACTACGCTACTAACCTTGATGCTGCTCAAAACAAGGGATACAACCTCGTTTTTGGTATTGGTTACAACTTGCATGATGCTATCAACGATGCAGCAAAGGCTAATCCAAAAACGAATTACGTTTTGATTGACTCAGAAGTTACTAGTCAAAAGAATGTTGCTAGTGTCCTCTTTGCGGATAATGAAGGAGCCTACCTAGCCGGTATTGCAGCAGCAATGCAAACCAAGACTGACCACGTTGGTTTTGTCGGTGGGGTTAAGTCTGATACCATTACGCGTTTTGAAGTTGGTTTCAAAGAAGGGGTCGCTTCCGTTGATAAAAATATCAAGGTAGACGTCCAGTATGTTGGTTCCTACAATGATGCCACCAACGGTAAGGGTATCGCAGACTCTATGTACTCTAGTGGAGCAGATGTCATTTACCATGCTGCTGGTGCTTCAGGAACAGGTGTCTTCACCGCTGCTAAAGATATTGACCAAAAACTTTCTGCAGATAGCAAGGACAAGGTTTGGGTAATCGGTGTTGACCGTGACCAAACAGATGAAGGTAATTACAAGGCTAGCGATAAAGAATCTAACTTTGTTTTGACCTCTACCATCAAAGAAGTTGGTACGGTTGTTAAGGATATTGCCAACGATGAATTGGATGGTAAGAAATTCCAAGCTAAGACAACAACTTATGGCTTGAAAGACAAGGGTGTTGATATCGTTACCAACAACCTACCAGAAAAGACTAAGAAGGCTGTTGAATCTGCTAAGAAGGACATCATTGACGGTAAGGTTACCGTTAAAGACGGTGTCAAAAATAAATAAGTGAATTAAAAGGAGGAGGGCAAAATTACTGGCTGAGCCAAATGGATTTAGCTCCTTCCTAATTCCTTAGTCTTGAAAGGGCGACCTAATGGGTCGCTTTTTCAGGGTAAGGCTGAGATTTTTATCTCAGTTAAGAGACTGGATTAATACTCAATAAAAATCAAAAATAGTCAAGGCAAGGAGCAAAGCTATCAGCCACTTTAGCGGCTTGATAGCTAACGGCAATCACTATAGCGATCGCCTAGCTCCCTTACTAACCTCACAAAGTTGGTGAAATCGACCAACTTTGCTCCGCATCGCACGAACTGAAGGTAGCTCAAAAGGTCTGGTAGACCTTTTGAGGTTGGAAATAGGGAAAGCTTCGCTTTCCTCAGTAAGTACGGCAAAGTGAGTTAACGATGGATAGTTTTGATTTTTGAAGAGTATTAATGCCGTCCTGTGAGATGGCAAAGAAGAAAGGAGCAGAATACAAAACGTGTTCATGAATTTGAACACAGGCTAAAATCCTAGTAAAAAAGATAGATTTCCTCGTGTCTGAGAACACCACGTCAATCTCCTATTTTTATACGGATTTTTCAACGCCTTTTGTATCATAGATTTATGCCAAAACGTACTGATATTAAGAAAATTATGGTCATCGGCTCTGGACCGATTATTATTGGGCAGGCGGCCGAGTTTGACTACGCTGGGACTCAGGCCTGCCTAGCCTTGAGGGAAGAAGGTTACGAGGTTGTCTTGGTTAATTCCAATCCAGCCACCATTATGACCGACAAGGAAATTGCCGACAAGGTCTATATCGAGCCCATTACCATTGAGTTTGTCACTCGAATCTTGCGTAAGGAAAGACCCGATGCCCTCCTGCCGACTCTAGGGGGTCAGACTGGTCTTAACATGGCTATGGAGCTCTCCAAAGCAGGAATCCTTGATGATCTGGGAGTTGAGCTTCTGGGGACCAAGCTGTCAGCCATTGACCAGGCTGAAGACCGTGATCTTTTCAAACAACTGATGGAGGATTTGGAGCAACCGATTCCTGAATCTCAAATCGTTAATACCGTTCAAGAAGCCCTGGATTTTGCGGCTGAGATTGGTTATCCCGTTATCGTTCGCCCAGCCTTTACTTTGGGCGGTACCGGTGGCGGTATGTGTGCTAACAAAGAGGAGTTGCAAGAAATTGCTGAGAATGGCCTCAAGCTTTCGCCAGTTACCCAATGTTTGATTGAACGCTCCATCGCTGGTTTCAAGGAAATTGAATACGAGGTTATGCGCGATAGTGCTGACAATGCCCTGGTGGTCTGTAACATGGAAAACTTTGACCCTGTCGGCATTCACACAGGGGATTCCATTGTTTTTGCCCCAACGCAAACCTTGTCCGATATTGAAAATCAGATGCTACGGGATGCCAGCCTGAAAATTATTCGGGCCCTGAAAATCGAAGGGGGCTGTAATGTGCAGCTGGCTCTGGATCCTCACAGTTTTAAATACTATGTTATCGAAGTCAATCCTCGGGTTTCTCGTTCATCGGCTTTAGCCTCTAAGGCAACCGGTTATCCAATCGCCAAGTTGGCGGCTAAGATTGCAGTCGGCCTGACCCTGGACGAAATGATTAACCCAGTCACAGGCACAACCTATGCCATGTTTGAGCCTGCTCTGGACTATGTGGTTGCCAAGATTCCTCGTTTTCCTTTTGATAAATTTGAGCATGGGGAACGCCGTTTGGGAACCCAGATGAAGGCGACAGGGGAAGTTATGGCCATCGGTCGTAACATTGAAGAGAGTCTCCTAAAGGCCTGCCGCTCCTTAGAAATTGGTGTCCACCACAATGAAATGCCCGAACTAGCAGAAGCTAGCGACGACCAACTTTTTGAGAAGATTGTCAAGGCCCAGGATGACCGCCTCTTCTATATTTCTGAGGCTATCCGTCGTGGTTTCACCATTGAAGAAATTGCGGACCTGACGAAGATTGACCTCTTCTTCCTAGATAAGCTGCTTCACATCTTTGAAATTGAAGAAGCCCTCAAGGACAAGGTCAATGACCTAGAAGTCCTCAAGGAAGCTAAACGCTTTGGTTTTGGCGACCGCAAGATTGCCCAAGTTTGGGGCATGACGGCTGATCAGGTTCGGCAAATCCGTCTGGACAATAAGATTGTCCCTGTCTACAAGATGGTTGATACCTGCGCAGCTGAATTTGAGTCAGCGACCCCTTATTTCTATTCAACCTATGCCTTTGAAAATGAATCGATCAAGTCTGACAAGGAATCGGTTATCGTTCTCGGTTCGGGACCTATTCGCATTGGCCAAGGGGTAGAGTTTGACTATGCGACCGTGCACTCAGTCAAGGCCCTCCAGGCAGCGGGTTATGAAGCCATCATCATGAATTCCAACCCAGAGACCGTATCGACCGACTTCTCTGTCTCGGATAAACTCTATTTTGAACCTCTGACCTTTGAAGATGTCATGAATGTCATCGACCTGGAGCAACCTAAAGGAGTTATCGTCCAATTTGGTGGTCAAACCGCTATCAATCTAGCTGACCCTCTGTCAAAAGCTGGTGTTAAAATTCTGGGGACCCAAGTCGCCGACCTAGACCGAGCAGAAGACCGGGACCTCTTTGAGCAAGCCCTGCAGGACTTGGATATTCCTCAACCACCTGGCCACACAGCAACCAATGAAGAAGAAGCAGTAGCCTCAGCTAGACAAATTGGCTTCCCTGTCTTGGTTCGCCCTTCTTATGTCCTCGGTGGTCGGGCCATGGAAATCGTTGAAAATGAAGCTGACCTGCGTTCCTATATGCGGACAGCTGTTAAGGCCAGTCCTGACCACCCTGTCTTGGTTGACTCCTACTTGGTTGGTCGCGAATGTGAAGTCGATGCCATTTCTGATGGTAAGGATGTCCTGATTCCTGGTATTATGGAACATATCGAGCGGGCAGGGGTTCACTCCGGTGACTCTATGGCGGTCTACCCACCGCAAACCCTCTCGCAAGAGATTATTGATACCATTACGGATTACACCAAGCGACTGGCTATCGGTCTTAACTGCTATGGTATGATGAATATCCAATTTGTCATCCACGATGACAAGGTTTATGTCATCGAAGTAAACCCTCGGGCTAGTCGGACCGTGCCTTTCTTATCCAAGGTGACGGACATTCCAATGGCTCAGGTAGCCACCAAACTCATTTTGGGACAAAGTCTGGCAGATTTGGGTTACCAAGATGGCCTTTATCCTGTAAGTGATCGCGTCCATGTCAAGGCGCCTGTCTTCTCCTTTACCAAATTAGCCAAGGTGGACAGCCTCCTAGGTCCTGAAATGAAATCGACAGGTGAAGTCATGGGCTCTGACAAGACCTTGGAAAAAGCTCTCTATAAGGCTTTTGAGGCAAGCTATCTCCACCTGCCAACCTTTGGTAATGTTATCTTTACCATCGCCGATGATACCAAGCAAGAAGCCTTAGAATTGGCCAAGCGCTTCGATGCTATCGGCTATGGTATCTATGCGACCGCAGGTACCGCTAACTACTTCAAGGAGCAAGGTCTAGACTCTGTCTTGGTCAATAAGCTGGGCGAAGATGATAGCAACGACATTCCAGCCTTAGTTCGTTCAGGCCTTGTCCAAGCCATTGTCAATACTGTTGGCACCAAACGAACGGCTGACGAAGACGGCCAAACCATTCGGAGCTCAGCCATCGAGGCAGGAATTCCCCTCTTTACAGCCCTAGATACGGCAGATGCCATGGTTAGAGTATTGGAAAGCAGGAGCTTCACGACTCAAGCAATTTAAGTAAACACTGATTTTAAAAATCATTATAAGAGTAACCAGCTAGATTAAAAAGAGCGGTTCACATTGAGTGGACCTCTCTTTTTGCTTAGGATGAACTTTTTTAGTTTGAAATAGGCTGAGAATTTGCCTTCTAGTCTTGTCGATGACGAATGAAGAAGGATTAGAATTTCAAAATCTTCTAAGAAAAGTCGCTTCAGGACATATTTTCGACCGTTCACGACTTTTTTGTGCACAAAATGAAATTTAGGGTATACTAAGGTCGTTGGATGCAATCGGTGTTGCCGTTTAAAGTTTTTTGATTGGTGATTGGTTTGACGGCCACCCTTACTCCTTCTTATTTAGGATACCTGGGGCTTTTGCTACTTTAGCCCTGGGTCTAATTTTACTCCCAAATGGAGAAAGGGAGGGGCGCTTCAAAGAGAAGACCCTCCTTTTCTTTTTCTAGTGGATTATAGAGATATAAAGGTTAGGAGGAAAATTTTGAAAAAACGTTACAGATTTCTTGTGACTAGCTTTATTAGCCTTGCCTTGATCATTTGCCTAGGATTCCTTTTGGCCCTTGCCTTATGGAAAATTGTATTTTTAGGTCTCATCAGTCTTATCTCGCACTATTCCATTTACCGATATACCTATCACCTAATTCCCGATAGAGACTTAAGTTTGCAAGAAACATTACAAGGACTTTATGAACATGAACGTTTTAGAAAGAAATCAACCCTGTTTTCTTTTGGACTGATGTTGGGATTGACGGCTTGTGGCTATTGGTGGCATATGTCAATCAGCACGACCTATTTCTTTATCAGTTCCTCCAATGGTGGTCCGTGTAAGAGCAACTAGCCCTTGTAATAATTTAATCCCTCTAATCTTATTTAATAAAATTAACAAAAATAAGTAATTGATATGTTATTTTGCAGTGGTAAATTATTAACCATGACTAAGGGCGGATGCTAAGTGCTCAAGCAGGAGATTTTGCTGGATGCCCCCCGCCTTACGATTTGAAAAGTTTGATATCCTCTAGAGCGATGGAGAAAAGTGATGAAAGCGAGTTATAAAGGAAAATTAATTGATGTTTGGCGCATTAGCCAGACAGCCCCCTATCCTAACTGGGTCATAGATGCCTTCAAGAAGCAGTGCCTAACCTGGCTAGATAAGCAGAACTTACAGGTTCTGATTCCAGCCTTAGACCCCAACTGGGCCAGTGATAGCCATTTCTATGGCTACGGCATGTATGCGACTGCTCAAGTTGGCGATGTCATTGACCATACCAATGGACGGATTATTCCGGCTGAGCGCTTTGACAAGGCTTATCGTACTATTGGCGATTGGTAATGAGTCTTGGAGGAGTGGAGCTTTTGCGAGCCTAATCGGACAAGAGGCAGGCAATTTTTGAAATTTTAAAGTAGAAAAGGGAAACTGAGTAGCAACTTGCTCAGTTTTTTTGCTTGTCTTGAACCGTTCAGGACGAATTTAGGACCTTTCACGACTTTGACCATCTTTGTGGCCTCTTTCTTGCTATAATTGACTAAAGCGACTTTTAAGTCAAGCTATGGTGTTCAAGTGAGTTTTTACTAGCCCTATGGAAGTTTTCTTGTGACTTTTGCAACAGATTTCTTTAAATCATGTGGCTGAAAAGAAAGGAGTAGTTCGTATGAAACTATCACAAATTTCCAATAAGACTTTGCAAGGATTGAGAATTCTCGTTTCGGTATTGACCTTGATTCCCTTGTATTTTGCCCTTAAATTTGAGGATTTTCCAGATCTGCCCAAATGGTCGGTCTATGTCTTTTGGTTCCTGATCTTCTTAGGCTTTATCTTTACTTATAGTCTCAGAAGAGAAAGTGAGCGCAGGCCAAGAGTGGTGAAGGAAAAGAATCAATTTTGGGCTCAGGTCGCATTTACTCTTCTAACTTCCCTTCTTTTTCTAGCGACTGTTTACGGGGCCCTAGTAACGACTGATAGTTTGAGTCGCATCATCAGGTTCATTGGTGCAGGCATCTTTCTACTTATGACCATCCTCTTAGCTTGGGGTCTGGTCTACCTTAAGAAAAAAGACAGAGAAAGATAGTTTTAGCTATCAAGCTCAGTGCCTTCTAGCCTTGTCAAGACCTATTTGTCAGGGTTTGGCTAAAAATCGTAGGATTTCATCAGAATACCTCAAAATAGTATAGGTCAATAGCCTTTAATCATGTTATACTCTAATCAAATAGAAGGGAGCGCAGGATGATTAAGGTGATTGCAACCGATATGGATGGAACCTTTCTAAGGGATGATAAGACTTTTGATGAAGAGCGATTCAAGAGAATCCTGTCAGTCCTAGAGAAAGAAGCTATTAAGTTCGTTATCGCTAGTGGCAATCAGTATCGGCAGCTAAGACTTAATTTCCCTGCCTATGATGGTCAGTTTGCCTATGTGGCGGAAAATGGGGCTCATATCATCTCGCAAGGACAGACCCTCTTTGAACATTTTATCGACCGGCGGACGGTCCTGGCTTGTCTAGATTTTCTCCAGACAAACTATCCTCAGTCCCTGCATACCGTGGCAGGTAAAGAGTCAGCTTATATGTTGAAGGATTCTGATCCTGAGCTGGTTTCTTTGCTTAAACACTACCTGCCTAAGATTGAGCTCTTAGAAAATTTTGCTGAGCTTCCCCAGGATGATGCCTTCTTCAAGCTAACTAGCCTGGTTCCCGAGGAGGAGACCCAGCCAATCATGGCGCGGATTTCACAAGAGTTTGCCAGCTATGGGCTGACGGGGACCTCTAGTGGCTTTGGCTGCATTGATATTATTCAAAAAGGTATCCACAAGGGCAAGGGCCTTAGTCAACTCCTTGATTATTGGGGTTGCAAGCCTGAGCACTTGCTGACCTTTGGTGACGGGGGGAATGATATTGAAATGCTGGAGCTATCAGGTCATCCCTATGTTATGGCTAATGCTCCAGAGTCCCTGAAGTCTTTGGGGAAGGAGGCTCCCTCTAATAATGAGGACGGCGTCCTTGAGATAATCGAAAACTACCTCAACTCTTAAAAATTTGACTGGCCTTATCTTGATCTTGCTTCTCACTAGGGCAGGGTCTAGAGAGGATGAGCTCTAGTCTTCATGGAGACATATGAAGCAGGTCTACTTGGCTTCAAAGGACCAGCGAGTTTTGGCATCATGCCTACCACAATTAACTCTAAAAAAGAAGGAGAACGTTATGAAAATCGAGCACCTAGCCATTTATGTTAACGATCTCGAAGGAGCTAAGGAATTTTTTCAAAGCTATTTTCAAGCTTCGGCCAACCAACTCTACCATAATCAAAAGACCGGTTTTAAATCCTATTTCTTGAGTTTTGAAGATGGTGCCAGACTGGAAATCATGACCAAACCTGATACCGTGGATCTGGAGAAGGAGGCTAATCGGACAGGCCTGGCTCATTTTGCCATGAGTTTGGGAAGCAAGGAAGCAGTTGATGCTCTGACCAAGCGTCTGGATGCTGACGGTTATAAGTGCATCAATGGTCCAAGGACCACCGGTGATGGCTATTATGAATCTGTCGTTCTGGGCTTTGAAAATAATACCATCGAATTGACGGTCTAACTGCTAACTGGCTTTCATTATTATCTTACTATTAGTTTAATCTTTGGCTGGTGCATGTGCATCAGCCTTTTTTGTCTTATCGTAGGATAGTACAAGTTCCTAGGAGGATTCTACAAGAAAAGGCTTTCTGAAAATTTTATAATATTAGTATGACTAGTGTATAATAGAAAGGAGTAGGGCTGGGCCCTAAAGTAATTATGACAAAAGCATTTCCGAAAGATTTTTTATGGGGTGGGGCAACAGCTGCCAATCAATTTGAAGGAGGTTGGAATTTGGATGGGCGTGGCCCAGCAACCTCTGATACAGCTAGGGCAGTTGCACCAGAAGAGCGCAAGACCATGGGTGGGGAATTTACCACGCCCATGAACCAAGGACGCTTGGATTTCGCCCTCAATGATAAGGAAGGCCTCTACCCCAAGCGCTGGGGTTCGGATTTTTACCATCGTTATAAGGAAGACATTGCCCTCTATGCAGAAATGGGCTTCAAGACCTTCCGTCTCTCTATTGCCTGGTCGCGGATTTTCCCTAATGGTGACGAGGAGCAGCCTAACGAGGCTGGTTTGGCCTTTTACGATAAGGTTTTTGACGAGCTCAAAAAATATGGTATTGAGCCTCTTGTAACCCTCTCCCACTATGAATTTCCCATCGGCCTGGTAAAGAAGTACGGGGGCTGGAAAAATCGCAAGGTCATTGATTGCTTCGTCCATTATGCCGAGATGGTCTTCAAACGCTATCAGAACAAGGTCAAATACTGGCTGACCTTCAATGAAATCAACATTATCGGCATGACTGGTTACCTCTCAGGTGGTATTCTCTTTGAAGATGGCAAACTCCACCTGCAAGACATGTACCAGGCGGCCCACCATCAATTCTTAGCATCGGCTCTAGCAACCAAGTTGGCCCATGAAATCAATCCTGACTTCAAGGTCGGCTGTATGCTAGCTCGGATGCAGGCCTACCCAGCTACCTGCAATCCTGAGGATGTCATGGAGGAAATTAAGAAAGACCACGAAAATCTCTTCTTCTCAGATGTTCAAGTGAGGGGGAAATACCCTAGCTATGCCAAACGCTTCTTCAGGGAAAATCATATTAAATTAGAAATAGCAGAAGGAGACCTAGAGATACTGGAAAAGTATCCAGTCGATTTCATGTCCTTCTCTTACTACATGAGCTCCATTGCTCGCAAGCAAAAGTCCGACCAAGAAACAGGTGGCAATCTCATCTTATCAGAGCCCAATCCTTATCTGGAAGCTTCTGACTGGGGTTGGCAGGTTGATCCAGTCGGTCTACGCATCACCCTCAACAATCTCTATGACCGCTATCAGGTGCCACTCATAGTGGTTGAAAATGGTCTGGGAGCTCTAGACAAGGTTGAAGCAGACGGTTCCGTTCATGATGATTATCGGATTAGCTACCTCAAGTCTCACGTCCAACAGATGTACGAGGCTATAGAGGACGGGGTTGATTTGATCGGCTATACCTGGTGGGGCTGTACGGATTTGGTTTCTGCCTCAACCTCAGAAATGTCTAAGCGCTATGGCTTTGTCTATGTAGACGCTGACGACCAAGGAAATGGTTCTTTTGATCGATCACGTAAGGATTCCTTCTATTTTTATAAGGAACTCATTGCTAGTCAAGGGGCCAATGTGCTCAATGATTGAGGGGGAAGGAATGAAGAAGTTTTACCTTTTGAGGCACTGCCAAACCCTCTTTAATCGTCAGGGCCGAATCCAAGGCTGGAGTGATTCTCCTTTGACTGACTTGGGGATAGCACAGGCCAAGCAGGTTAGAACCTATTTTGATAAACCCGGTTTATCCTTTGATAGCCTCTACTCATCTCCAGCTGAGTGGGCCTGTGATACGGTTGAGCTAGCGACTGGTCGTAAGGATTATCAGCGCCTAAAGGGGCTCAAGGAGATGAATTTTGGGATTTTTGAGGCCCAACCCGAAAAACTCCTGCCCAAGTTTCGTCCAGGTGCTCGTTCTTTTGAGGATTTGCTGGTACCTTACGGGGGCGAAGATATTCTTGAGGTCGGCAAGCGGGTCCATCGGGCTATTCTGACGGTAGCGGAGGAAGATCCTGCCCAAGACATCATCATGGTTAGCCACGGAGCCGCCCTCTGGGGTCTGATTCAGCATTTGGATATCGCCTTCCCAGAAGGCCTGGGCTTTGGTAACTGCAATATCTGTCATTACGACTATGAAAATGGTAGTCTCATACTAAAAAGGGTCATTGACCCCCTCAAGCAGAAAGAAGTGATACTATGAAGACGCTCTATCTCATGCGTCACGGTCAAACCCGTTTTAATGTCCAAAAACGGATTCAAGGGGCGTCGGATTCACCCTTGACCGAGCTGGGCATTGAGCAAGCTAGAAAAGCTAGACAATTTTTTGCAGACCAAAAGATTAGCTTTGATGCGGTCTATGCCTCAACTCAGGAAAGGGCCGGTGATACCGCCCAAATTGTCAGTGGCAGAAGTGACATCATTCGGCTCAAAGGACTCAAGGAGATGGATTTTGGCTCCTATGAAGCCCAACCTGAATACCTCAATCCGCCTCTACACAAGGATGGAACCGGCTACCGGGATGCCTTCGTCTTCTTCGGTGGTGAGGATACCATGGCAGTTCGTCGGCGGATGGTTGAAACGGTGACCAATCTGATGGAAGGCTTGGAAGAAGGGAGCCAGGTTCTGGCGGTCAGCCATGGGGCAGCTATTGCCCAATTTTTCCGAGGAGCCTTAGAAGAAGCCCCCGATGTGCGTGGGATGAGCAACTGCGCCATCCTCAAATTTACCTATGACCAGGGCCAATTTGACATGCACTATATTTATAATCCAACCCAAAATGAATATATTTATCGAAAATAGTTGAATAGTATCTTGGGGGGGACTCTAAGTGAGCCTAAAATTTCTTAGATTGCTTAGAGCTTTTAAAAGACTAGAATTTGGCGACAAGATTTTCAGGCATTCTCATAAATCCCTAGGATAGTATCAAAACTTCTAAGGATAAATGAGGTTTGTGGTCTTCTAGTAGCCTATAATAAAGACAAGAAATAAAGAAAAACGAGGAGTATTGACATGACAAAATTACCAGCATTTCCAGATGGTTTTCTCTGGGGCGGGGCGACCGCTGCCAACCAATGTGAAGGGGCCTACAATGTTGATGGACGTGGCCTAGCTAATGTTGACGTGGTGCCAGTCGGTCCTGACCGTTTTCCAATCATCGCCGGCCGACGCAAGATGTTTGATTTTGAGGACGGTTATTTCTATCCAGCCAAGGAATCCATTGATTTTTACCACCACTACAAGGAGGACATTGCCCTCTTTGCGGAAATGGGCTTCAAGACCTACCGCATGTCCATTGCCTGGTCGCGGATTTTTCCTAAGGGGGATGAAGATAAGCCCAATGAAAAGGGGCTAGCTTTCTATGAGGATGTTTTCAAGGAATGTCATAAGTACGGCATCGAACCTCTGGTAACCATCACCCACTTTGATTGTCCTATGTACTTGATTGAGCACTACGGTGGTTGGCGCAATCGCAAGCTGATTGATTTTTATGGCAATCTCTGTCAGGTTATCTTCAATCGCTACAAGGGTCTAGTCAAATACTGGTTGACCTTCAATGAAATCAATATGATTCTCCACGCCCCATTTATGGGAGCGGGTATCTGCTTTGAAGAAGGCGAAAACCAAGAAGAAGTCAAGTATCAGGCCGTTCACCACGAGTTGGTAGCCTCAGCCCTGGCAACCAAGATTGCCCACCAAGTTGCCCCTGAAAATAAGGTCGGTTGTATGTTGGCGGCAGGTCAATACTATCCTAATACGCCTAATCCAGCTGATTACTGGCAGACTATGCAGGATGACCGAGAAGCTTATTCGCTTATTGATGTTCAAGCCCGTGGTTACTATCCAAACTATGTACTTAAGAAATTCCAAAGGGATAAGCTGGACATTAAGATGACTGAGGAAGATTTGGAACTCTTGAAAGATCACACAGTCGATTTCATTTCCTTCTCTTATTATTCTAGCCGAGTGGCTTCAGCTGACCCAAGTTTGACCGACACGACCTCTGGCAATATCTTTGCCTCTCTTAAGAATCCTTATCTCAAGGCTTCCGAATGGGGTTGGCAAATTGACCCATTGGGTCTGCGCATTACCCTCAATACTATTTGGGATCGTTATCAAAAACCTCTTTTCATTGTGGAAAATGGTCTGGGGGCGGTTGATGAGCCTGACCAAGATGGCTATGTTGCCGATGATTATCGGATTGACTATCTGCGCGAACACATCAAGACCATGAATGCGGCTATCAATGAAGATGGTGTTGAGCTTTGGGGTTACACCACCTGGGGCTGTATCGACCTTGTCTCTGCTGGAACCGGTGAAATGAAGAAACGCTATGGTTTTATCTATGTTGACCGGGACAACCAAGGAAATGGCACCCTCAAGCGCTCCAAGAAAAAATCCTTTGACTGGTATAAGCAGGTCATCGCTTCTAATGGGGCGGATGTTGACTAGGAGCAGTCAGTAGGACAAGTAAGAGCCAAACTCTGAGCCTTTTTATACTTAGTAGGGAAAATAGCTATCTTATCTTGGCATAAAATTTAAAGAGCCAGCAATCATCTAACTGCCTGCAGACATCTTTAAAAATCTTAGTCAAAGTATTCGCCAAAAAGGACTTTGTGAATCTTGTTGCAAGGTCCTTTTTGTGCTATGCTGTAGTTATCAATATAGCCATAAAGGAGAGGCCAACATGTCTAGTGGAAAAATAGGAGTCTTATTGCTGAATTTGGGGACACCAGATGCACCTACCCCCAAAGCTATCCGAGCTTTCTTGCGTCCCTTCTTATCTGATCATCGGGTTATTGATTTGAATCCCTTACTCTGGAGGATAGCTCTCAATACCTTTATCTTGCCCAGACGGCCTCATAAAATTTGTCACCTCTACGAAAATATTTGGACCAAGAACGGCTCGCCCCTGCGGGTCATTTCCCAAAAGCAGGAAGAGGCTCTACAAGCTTATCTGGATAAGGATGGGCTCGATACCCTAGTCAAGGTAGCCATGGTTTATGGCAAGCCTAATATGTCTCAGGCCCTGGACCAGATGTTGGCAGCTCATATCAGCAAACTTATTATTTTACCCCTCTTTCCCCAGTATAGTTCGACGACAACAGCAACTGGCCTTGATGCTTTCGCCCGCTATATCTATCACAAGAAGGGTCTACCTCCTTTCCAACTCATTCATAATTATCATGATGATCTGGCCTATATTCAGGCCTTGGCCGATAGCATCATCCTTCAAGAGGGGGAGAAACTGGTCTTTTCCTTCCATGGTATCCCAGCCCGTTATGCTAAAGAAGGCGATTATTATCCTGAACAATGTCAAAGGACAGCTAGCTTGGTTGCGCAAAAGCTGGGCCTAGCAAAAGAGGACTGGTATCTGGCCTATCAGTCTCGCTTTGGTCGGGAGGTCTGGCTAAAGCCTTACACCGATGAATTGGTGAGCTCTTTACCTAAGGAGGGAGTTAAGAAGCTAGCCGTCATCTGTCCTGGCTTTGCGGCAGACTGCCTGGAAACCCTTGAAGAAATAGAAATCACCAATAAGAAGAATTTCTTAGAAAATGGCGGCCAAAGTTACCGCTATATCCCAGCGCTCAATGACAGGCCAGACCACATAGCCCTATTAGCTGACTTGGTCAAAGAAAGGTTATAAGTGGAGAAGGATGGAGGTGGCCAAAGGGCAAAGGAATCTGTTGATATAACAGTGAAGTATGCCCCCTCAAAAAAGGATTGACATAGCATAAGAAAAGTCGTCTTTTTCTTTTCCCAAAGGGTGCTATGCTATAATTTGTTTATGAAAACATTGGAAGAGATTTATAATCAGCATGCTGAAATGCCCTACATTTGGCCTAAGTATGAGGAAGAGTTAAGACAAAAACCTATTCCTAAACGCAATATGGAGAGAACTAAAGAAGGACTTCTACCGGGGCACATTATCCTCCTCTGGCGGATTAATTTTGGCACCTATACGACCCAAAGTCCCCTGCACAAGTATTTCTATACGACTTATGGCATCAATGCTCAGAAGGAACTGGATTGGTTGATTGAGCAGGGCTATATCCGTCTCATGACAGCCCAAGAATCCCTGATTTATTTGCGGGCTGGTCAAGTAAAAAATTTTCTCAAGGCTAAGGATGTCAAGGGGCTGCCCAAGATGAAGCGACCAGATTTGGACCAAAAGATGGCAGAGGTCTATAGCGAAGAAGATTTAGCGCCCCTCTTTGATCTGCGGGGTTATGTCCTGACCGAGAAGGGACAGGAGACCTTGGCAGCTCATCCCGAAATTGTTGAGCATCATCCACAGAAGAAGTTCTAAGCTTAAGCTCAGAAGGCCCTGTCGCTTAGAGTTGACTAGTCCTATCGACTTTAATTAATTTGCCGAGAATGCCCCTGTGGCATTTTTTACTGGGTATTTTTGCTCTTGGCTGACTTTCGGCCCTGTAGTTTTTTCTAGAATGACCGTTTGTTGACTGTCTGTGACTGGGAAATATTAAACCAGACAGGTCAGAAAAACACGTCAGACTGGTTTAAAGCCCTTTGAAGCTAGGGCGAAGTATGCTATAATAAGCTAGTTAAAAGATTCAAATTAGGAGAAGAAATAATGGAATTAACACGTGATCAAGTATTCGTCAATCAATATCACTACGATGCCCGCAACCTAGAGTGGGAGAAGCAAAACGGTGAACCCAAGACCAATGTCGAAGTCACCTTCCAACTGGTCAGCAAGGATGAGGCTAAAAATGAAACGCATTTAGTCGCTGTCCTTCAGTTCCAAATTGTTCGTGAAGAATTTGTTATCGCAGGGGTTATCTCACAAATGGTCCATGTCCACAACCGCCTGGTCAATGAGCCTAAAGAATTTTCTCAAGAAGAAGTTCAAAGCTTAGCTGGACCACTCTTAGAGACTCTGCAAAGGATGACCTACGAAGTTTCAGAAATTGCCCTTGATCGTCCAGGTATCACTCTGGAATTCTAAGATGAAATTAGCTGTTATCACAGATTCTTCGGTCTATTTGCCCCAGTCTTATCATGGCCATCCCGACCTCTATGTGCTGGATATTCCCATTATGATTAGTGGGGAAACCTATGTGGAAGGTAAGAATCTGACCATTGAGGAGTTTTATCCTAAGATGGCTCAGGCTAGTACCTTACCCAAGACTAGTCAGCCCAGCATTGCTGGTTTGGACGATACCCTAACCAATCTAGAAAAGGGTGGCTATATCCACGTCTTGGGAATTTTTCTCTCTAGTGGTATTTCAGGCTTTTGGCAAAATATCCAATATCTGATTGAAGAACACAGCCAGCTAACCCTGGCTTTTCCTGATAGTAAGATCACCTCTAGTCCTATGGGCTATATGGTGACAAGAGCTTTGGATAGTGCTCAGGCGGGTCAAAGTTTTGACCAGATACTGTCCCAGGTTGAGGCCATGATTGCAGGTACCGAAGCCTATATCATGGTGGACGACCTCAATCATCTGGTCAAGGGGGGGCGTCTCTCCAATAGCGCTGCCCTCTTGGGTAATCTCCTCAACATCAAGCCTATCATGTATTTCAATGATGGCGTGATTGAAGTTTTTGAGAAGGTGCGCACAGAAAAGAAGGCTCTCAAGCATCTGATTGAGATTTTGGATGAGCGTTCTGGTCAAAGGGCTTATAAGACTTGGATTATTGAGGCCAATGCCCGAGGCAAGGCTGAAAATTTCCGGGACAAGCTCTTGGCTAGTGGATTCGAGGGGGATTTGGACATCGTTCCTTTCTGTGGTGTCATTTCAACCCACCTAGGCGAAGGCGCTATTGCCGTCGGTTTCACACCAAAGCTGGATGGCAAGTAGGCAAGGCGCCATTCGTGATTGTTAGGGACTTGATTAGCATAGTCAATTTAGGAGGAAACACAAATGAGTATTAAAGTAATTGTCGCAGGATTTAAGGGTCGGATGGGCTCAACAGCTGTCGATATGGTCAAGGGAGATGCGGAATTAGAATTGGCAGGTCTCCTAGACCCCTTTGCTGCTGAAAAAGACCTTGACGGTGTGCCAGTCTTCAACAAGAAGGAAGATCTCCTTGGACTTGATGCCCAGGTCTGGGTTGACTTTACCATGCCCAAGGTGGCCTATGAAAATACTCGTTTTGCTCTAGAGAATGGCTTTGCGCCTGTTGTCGGAACAACTGGTTTTACGCCCGAACAAATCACAGAATTGACCGAGCTTTCCCGCCAGAAAAAAATTGGTGGTCTGATTGCTCCAAACTTTGCTATCGGAGCTATCCTCCTTATGGAATTTGCGGCCAAGGCTGCTAAGTATTTCCCAGATTTGGAAATCATTGAACTCCATCACGATAAGAAGAAGGATGCGCCAAGCGGAACAGCTATTAAGACAGCTGAGTTGATTCAAAAAGTGCGTGCTACCAAAAAACAAGGGGCTCCTGATGAAGAGGAAACACTTGCTGGTGCTCGTGGTGCTGACTTTGATGGTTTTCGTATCCACTCTGTTCGTCTGCCAGGTCTGGTTGCCCACCAAGAGGTCATTTTCGGGGCTGAAGGCCAGGGCTTGACCCTTCGTCATGATTCCTATGACCGTGTCTCCTTTATGAGTGGGGTTAATCTAGGGATTAAAGAAGTCGTCAAGCGAGAGGAACTCGTTTATGGGTTGGAAGAATTGCTATGAGATTGAAAGAGTTGCCTTCTGAGTTTCAGGAGGCTTTGCCAGTCTTAGAGAAGATAAAGGCCGCTGGTTTTGAGGCCTATTTTGTTGGTGGCTCGGTCAGGGATGCCCTCCTAAATCGTCCCATCCATGATGTGGATATCGCGACCAGCTCCTATCCTCAAGAGACCAAGGCTATTTTTGAGCGAACGGTGGATATCGGCATTGAACATGGCACCGTTCTCGTCTTGGAAAATGGTAGGGAATACGAAGTGACCACCTTTCGGACCGAGGATGTCTATGTTGATTTCCGTAGACCCAAGAGTGTTTCCTTTGTTCGCTCCCTGGAAGAAGACCTCAAACGTCGAGATTTCACGGTCAATGCCTTTGCTCTAGCTAAGGATGCCCAGGTGATCGATCTTTTTGATGGCCTAAAAGATTTGGAGGCTCAGGTTCTTCGGGCGGTCGGAAAGGCCCAGGAACGCTTTAGCGAAGATGCCTTGCGAATTATGCGGGGCCTGCGTTTTGCGGCTAGTCTGGATTTTGCCATTGAAGACCAGACTTTTGTTGCCATGAAAACCTATGCCCCGCTCTTGGAAAAGATTTCCGTTGAGCGCTCTTTTATTGAATTTGACAAGCTTCTCACAGCGCCTCATTGGAAAAAAGGACTAGAGGCTCTGATTGAGATTCAAGCCTACGACTATCTTCCTGATTTATCTAAGACAGAAGTGGGACTAAGGAGTCTCTTGACTGACTTTAAGGATGAATTTCTCTTTAAAACAAGTGAGCAGGCCTGGGCAGCCCTCTGTCTATCCCTCAATATTAAGGATTGCAGGTCCTTCCTCAAGAAGTGGAAGACCTCCAGTCACTTCCAAAAGACAGTCAGTGACCTAGTTGCCATCTATAGGCTACGCATGAATCAAGGCCACGACAAGCAGAGTATATACCGCTATGGTAAAGAACTAGCTCATCTGGCAGAAAATCTGCGGCAGGGCCAAGGCAAGGCCGTTGACTTTGACAGGATTGACCACTTGGATGCTAGTCTCTTGATTCATCATAAAAAGGACATTGTCGTAAATGGTGGCATCCTCATCAGCCAGTTGGGTCTAAAACCAGGACCAGCCTTAGGAGAGATATTAGACCAGATTGAAACCGCTATCGTTGAGGGCGACTTGGCCAATGAGAAAGAAGCAATTCTGGCCTTTGTCAGAGATAAGGTCATGTAAGTCCAGAAGTAAGCAACATAAATATGATTATGTAAACTATAAGAATTTACTCTCTAAAACTGACAAAATAGTTTGATACCAATTGATGCTAGCCGATTTGTTTTTAGGAAACCCTCGGTTTATTTTAAAGATTGTTAACTATCCGGAATTTCTAGTCCCAAGGAGGAAATATGAGTGATTTTATTGTTGAAGGATTGACCAAGTCGGTTGGCGATAAGACCGTCTTTAAAAATATTTCCTTCATTATCCATGAGTTGGACCGCATCGGTCTGATTGGGGTGAATGGGACAGGTAAGACGACCCTCTTGGACGTCTTGGCAGATAAGATTGGTTTTGATGGGGATGTCTCCCCTTTTTTAAAGGCCAGAGATTATAAAATTGCCTATCTGACCCAAGAGCCAGATTTTGATGATAGCAAGACGGTTCTTGATACTGTTCTTTCTTCTGATTTGAAGGAAATGGCCCTGATTCGTCAGTACGAGGAGCTTATGCTCCATTATGATGAGAACAATCAGGCCAAGTTAGAGCAGGTTATGGATCAGATGAACAGTCTGGATGCCTGGACCATTGAGAGCGAAGTCAAGACAGTTCTAAGTAAGCTTGGGATTTCTGATTTGACCCAGAAAGTTAGCCAGCTCTCAGGTGGACTTAGACGTCGGGTGCAATTGGCTCAAGTCTTGTTGGGGGATGCTGACCTCTTGCTTCTGGATGAGCCCACCAACCATCTGGACATTGAGACCATCGCCTGGCTGACCAATTTTCTCAAGAACTCCAAGAAGACCGTTTTCTTTATCACCCATGACCGCTATTTCTTGGATAATGTGGCCACTCGGATTTTTGAATTGGACCAAGCCCAACTGACCGAGTATCAGGGGAATTATCAAGATTATGTCCGCCTCAAGGCAGAAAAAGATGAGCGAGAAGCAGCCAGCCTCCACAAAAAGCGCCAACTCTATAAGCAGGAATTGGCCTGGATGCGAACTCAACCCCAGGCTCGGGCGACCAAGCAACAGGCTAGGATCAATCGTTTCAAGGAGCTCAAGGGTCAAGTCCAAACTGCCAATACGACCAACGATTTGGAAATCAATTTCCAGACCAGCCGAATTGGCAAGAAGGTCCTGAATTTTAAGGATGTTTCCTTTACCTATCCTGACAAGCCTATTTTGCAAGATTTTAACCTCTTGGTGCAAAATAAGGACCGCATCGGCGTTGTTGGTGATAATGGGGTTGGAAAATCGACTCTGCTTAATCTCATCAATGGTGATTTGCAACCAGACTCAGGCCAATTAGAAATTGGTGAGACCGTCAGAATTGGCTACTTTTCCCAGCAAATCAAGGACATGGATGAGAGCAAACGGGTCATCAATTACCTACAGGAGATAGCGGATGAGGTCAAGACGACCGTAGGGACGACCAGTATTACAGAGCTACTGGAACAGTTTCTCTTCCCCCGTTCTAGTCATGGAACTCAAATTGCCAAGCTCTCTGGAGGAGAGAAGAAGCGCCTCTACTTGCTCAAGATTCTGATTGAAAAGCCCAATGTTCTCCTTTTGGACGAGCCGACCAACGACCTGGATATTGCAACCTTAACGGTTCTAGAGAATTTCCTCCAAGGCTTTGGTGGTGCTGTTATCACGGTCAGCCACGACCGTTATTTCCTCGATAAGGTGGCCAATAAGATTTTAGCCTTTGAAAATGGTGGTGTTCGGGAATTTTTCGGTAATTATACCGATTATCTGGATGAGCAAGAATTCCTCAAAAGTCAAGCCAGCCAGCCTGGTCAGAAAGTTCAAAAGGAAGACCAGCCGGTGCCTAAAGAAGCTCCAGCCAAGAAGGGCATGTCCTGGCAGGAAAAGCAGGAGTGGGCTACGATTGAAGATGATATTGCCAATTTAGAGGAAAAGATTGCCTCAGTTGAAGTTGATATGCAAAATTACGGAAGTGACTTCACCAAGCTGGCTGAGCTACAAAAAGAATTGGACCAACTCAATCAGGATTTGCTGGAAAAGTATGAGCGGTTCGAGTATTTAAGTGAGTTGGAGAACTAATACTCTTCGAAAATCAAAATTTTCCGTCGTTAACTCACCTTGCCGTACTTACTGAGGAAAGCAAGGCTTTCTGCACCTCCAACCTCAAAAGGTCTCCCAGACCTTTTGAGCTGTCTTCAGTTCATGCGATGCGGAGCAAAGTTGGTCGATTTCACCAACTTTGTGAGGTTAGTAAGGGAGCTAGGCAATCACTATAGAGATTGCCGTTAGCTATCAGGTCACTAAAGTGGCTGATAGCTTTGCTCCTTACCTCGGGCCTTTCGATTTTCATTGAGTATATATAAAATTAGTATGGCAATACTGACTGGGTGATATTATATCCCATGCCCTTGAATTCAAGTTGTTTTGCGACAGTCAGATAGTAGAGCCGACAATGCTCTATTATCCGACTTAGTGAGAACTTTAGGAGAGTGGGACAGAAATCAGTATTTTGTCAAATTGATTTCGTTGTCCCACCTCCGCATAGTTGATTAGGTGGCCGCTATCACTTGCCTAGCAAGCGATAAGAACCTCCAATCAACCACTGCGTCAAGCGTTTAATACTGCATTAATAAACAAAGCTGAGACATTTTGTCCCGACCTAGTAGGAAATAGAGCAATTTTCTTGCCCATTTTCTTAAGTTATCGAAAGGAAACCAAACTTTTTATGAATCTTATTTGGTCTTATTTGAAAAAGTATCCCAAGTGGTTGGTTTATGACCTCTTTGGGGCCCTCTTATTTGTCGTGGTCAATCTAGGCCTGCCGACGGTTTTGGCTAGGATGATTGACCAGGCCATCAATCCCAAGGACAAGCAGGCGCTTACCTTTTGGGCCTTGGTGATGTTAGCTGTGGTTATCTCTGGCATTGTTGGTCGGGTAACCCTGGCCTATGCGACTGGGAAGCTCTCCACCAATATGGTGCGAGACCTCAGACGTGATATGTATGCCAAGTTGCAAGATTATTCCCATGAAGAATACGAGAAAATCGGCGTTTCCTCGCTGGTGACTCGGATGACTAATGATGCCTTTGTTCTCATGCAGTTCACGGAAATGAGTCTGCGCATGGGAGTGGTGACCCCGCTCATGATGGCTTTTTCTGTAGTCATGATTTTAGTGACCAGTCCATCTCTGGCCTGGCTCGTGGCTCTCTTTATGCCTTTTTTGATTGCGACCATTGCCTATGTAGCTTTTAAAACTAGGCCTTTGTCGGAGCGCCAGCAAAAGACCTTGGATAAGATTAACCAGTATGTTCGAGAAAATCTGACTGGTCTGCGGGTCATTCGGGCCTTTGCTAGAGAATCTTTCCAAGAGGAACGTTTTGACGAGAAAAATCAGGCCTATGCTGGAATTTCGACCAGACTTTTCACCTTGACGGGTCTGACCGAGCCTATGTTTATCCAGATTATCGTGGCTATGATTGTGGCCATTGTCTGGTTCGCCCTAGAGCCCCTCAATAAGGGTAGCCTACAAATCGGGGACCTAGTAGCCTTCATCGAATACAGTTTTCACGCCCTCTTTTCCTTCCTGATTTTCGCCAATCTCTTTAATATGTATCCCCGCATGGTCGTCTCCAGTCGACGAATTAATGAAGTCATGGATATGCCCTTGTCCATTTCTCAAAATCCTGACGGCATTACCGAGACGACAAGCAGGGGCTATCTGGAATTCGATAATGTCACCTTTGCCTATCCAGGAGAAACGGAGAGTCCTGTTCTTCATGACATTTCCTTCAAGGCTGGACCTGGGCAAACGACAGCCTTTATCGGCTCGACCGGTTCAGGAAAATCCTCTCTGGTCAGTCTTATCCCTCGATTCTACGATGTGACTCTGGGTAAGATTCTGGTGGACGGGGTTGACGTACGCGATTACAACCTCAAGGCCCTGCGCCAGAAGGTCGGCTTTGTTCCCCAGAAGGCCCTGCTCTTTACGGGGTCTATCGAAGATAACCTCAAATATGGTAAGAGTGATGCCGCTATTGAGGAATTGGATCAAGCAGCGGCAGTAGCCCAAGCCAAGGAATTCATTGATAGTCGTGAGGAAGGCTACGCCACCCATTTGGCTGAAGGTGGTAGCAACCTTTCCGGTGGCCAAAAGCAACGTCTAGCCATTGCCCGTGCCGTCGTCAAACAACCAGATATTTATATCTTCGATGATTCCTTCTCAGCCTTAGACTACAAGACCGATGCCCAATTGCGAAAACGCCTTAAGGAAGTCACCCAGGATGCGACAGTTTTGATTGTCGCCCAGCGGGTGGGAACCATTATGGATGCTGATCAGATCATTGTCCTTGATCAAGGGCAAATTGTCGGTCGAGGCACCCACGAGGAACTCATGCATACCAACGACATTTATCGCCAAATTGCTGACTCCCAGCTTAAGTCTGGCAAACTCTTAGAAGAAGAATAGAAAGGAGGAACTTATGTCAAAAAATGTCTTTGTCCGTCTGTGGGACTATCTCAAACATTATCAAGCCACCCTCTATCTAGCAGTTTTTCTCAAGATTGTTGCTGCGGTTGCCAGCGTTATCGAGCCCTTTATCTTGGGGCTCATGGTGACCGAGCTGACTTCCAGTCTTTTAGCAGGTCGGCCTATCAATGGTGAGAAGATTCTCTTTCTGATTGCCATTTATGTCATTCGGGGTTTGCTCTCAGAAATCGGTAGTTACGGTTCCAACTACTTTATGACTCGGACGGTTCAACGCTCCATCCATGATTTGCGGCACGACCTCAGTCATAAAATCAACAAGATTCCCGTCTCTTACTTTGATAAGCATAAATTTGGCGACATGCTGGGGCGTTTTACCAGCGACGTTGAGACTGTCTCCAACGCCCTGCAACAATCCTTCCTGCAGGTTATCAACGCAGTCTTGACCCTAGTCATGGTCATAGCCATGGTTCTCTATCTTAACCTTCAGTTGGGACTCTTTGTCATTGCGACCATCCCTATTACCTATTTTTCCGCCTCTTATTTGCTGAAAAAATCCCAGCCCTATTTCAAACGCCAGGCTGATGTTCTGGGGGATATGAATGGTTTTGTTCAGGAAAATCTGACCGGCTTCAATGTCATCAAGCTTTACGGTCGAGAAGAATCGTCCGCCAAGGAATTCGATGGTATTCTGGATGAGCTCCAAGAAGTCGGTTTCAAGGCCAGCTTTATCTCAGGTATTATGATGCCGGTTCTCAATGCCATTTCGGATTCCTCTTACTTGATTATTGCCATCTGGGGTGGCCTCAAGGTTATCGCTGGTAAATTGACCATCGGTAATCTGCAGGCCTTTGTCCAATACCTCTGGCAGATAGGTCAACCCATCCAGACCCTGACCCAATTGGCTTCCATGCTCCAGTCGGCTCGCTCCTCCTTGGAACGGATTTTTGCTGTGCTAGATGAGGAGAATGAAGTGGCAGAAGTCACTGAGCACCTTTCTCATGACCTGACCGGACAAGTTTCCTTCAATCATGTGGATTTCCAATATGTGGAAGGCAAGCCTCTGATTAAGGACTTCAATCTGGATGTCCAGCCTGGTCAAATGATTGCCATTGTTGGTCCAACGGGTGCTGGTAAGACCACCCTCATCAATCTGCTCATGCGCTTCTATGATGTGACCAAGGGAGCCATCACGGTAGATGGTCATGATATTCGTCACCTATCACGGCAGGAATATCGCCAGCAGTTTGGCATGGTTCTCCAGGATGCCTGGCTTTATGAAGGCACCATCAAGGATAACCTCCGTTTTGCCAAGTTGGATGCGACAGATGAGGAAATCATCGCTGCAGCCGAGGCAGCCAATGTTGACCACTTTATCCGCACCCTACCTGGTGGCTATAATATGGAGATGAACCAAGAATCCAGCAATGTCTCCTTGGGGCAAAAGCAACTCCTCACCATTGCCAGAGCCCTCTTAGCAGATCCTAAGATTCTGATTTTGGATGAGGCAACCTCATCGGTTGATACACGTTTGGAAATTCTCATTCAAAAGGCCATGAGTCGTCTTATGGAAGGCCGGACCAGCTTTGTCATCGCCCATCGCCTCTCCACCATTCAAGAGGCCGATAAGATTCTGGTCCTCAAGGATGGCCAGATTATCGAGCAAGGCACTCACGACAGCCTCCTAGCCGACAAAGGTTTCTACCACGACCTCTACATGAGTCAGTTCAGCGACCAAGCCGGTTAATACTATCAAAAAACAGCGTTCCAATACGAAACGTTGTTTTTTGATACCTGCTGATTTCCTTATACTCAATAAAAATCGAAATTAGTCGAGGCAAGGAGCAAAGCTATCAGCCACTTTAGTGGCTTGATAGCTAACGGCAATCCCCATAGCGATTGCTTAGCTCCCTTACTAACCTCACAAAGTTGGTAAAATCGACCAACTTTGCTCCGCATCGCACGAACTGCAGGTAGCTCAAAAGGTCTACCAGACCTTTTGAGGTTGGAGATGCAGAAACCTTCGCTTTCCTCAGTAAGTACGGCAAGGTGAGTTAACGATACGACACGAGGTATAAACTGTCGTTGCCACAGTTTATACAGAGTTAGTCAGGGATATAGAAAACTACAGTCGTAGTTTTCGTAGTCACTCTAATGAGAAATAATAGAGTGACTTTATCCGTGGGATAGTTTTGATTTTTGAAGTGTATTAGTCTACATTCAGACTAAAGAAGATAGATAGCAGAATCAATCCGACAAAAAGGAAAACGAGGGCGACCAAGAAGCCGATGACGCTGGCCGAAAATAGAGGTGTCCCAAGCAGGACTAGTCCAAAGATGATGGTCAGGATTGCTGAGGAGATGTGCAAGGAACTGCTTGGAAACCTTAGCTTGCGCAATTGAAGACCTGTCAAAAGTCGCAGGATTCCTGAGAAGAGAACCCAGTAGGCGATGATGGTCATAAAGGCGATTGCTAGCGAAAAAACTGAGCTAATCAGCAAGATGAAGCCTACGACTATGGAAAAAATACTCTGAATCAGTTGCCAGAAACTGCGGTTGTCTCGGTGATTGATATACTCAAGAAAATTTGAAATCCCATTAACGAAAATGACCAGAGCAATAATCCAAGCAATCGTTGCCACGCTGGTCAAAGGATGAGCAAAGAGAAAGAAGGCGTAGAGGATGGATAATATTCCTCCCACCAAGGGAAACCATTTCATAATAATACCTCACATTTCTACTGTCATTATACTGTAAAAGGAGGCTAAAAGCAAAAATCTTTCCCCAAAACCCGGGGTAAAAACCGAACAATCATCGAATATTTGTCGCTTTTTCAATTTTTTTGCTAAAAATGCAAAAAATATTTGACAAAATATTCTGAAAACTTATAATAGTAGCTGTAATAAAAAATTACGAATATGTCATATCGGAGGTAAGATGAATGACAAGTGGAAAAGCGTATGTTGATAGTGTCTTTGAAAAAGTGAAAGCTCAAAACAGACATGAGCCTGAATTCTTGCAAGCGGTAGAAGAAGTCTTCCAATCCTTGGTACCTGTCTTTGATAAGTATCCTAAATATGTGGAAGAAAACCTTTTGGAACGTCTGGTTGAACCAGAACGTATCGTTTCCTTCCGTGTTCCATGGGTTGATGATAAGGGACAAGTGCAAGTCAACCGTGGCTTCCGTGTTCAATTCTCATCTGCCATTGGCCCTTACAAGGGTGGTCTTCGTTTCCACCCATCTGTAAACCAATCCATTATTAAATTCCTTGGATTTGAACAAATCTTTAAAAACTCTTTGACTGGCCAACCCATCGGTGGTGGTAAAGGGGGATCTAACTTCGATCCTAAAGGTAAGTCAGATAATGAAATCATGCGTTTCTGCCAAAGCTTCATGACAGAATTGTCTAAGCATATTGGTGCAGATACTGATGTTCCTGCTGGTGATATTGGTGTCGGCGGTCGTGAAATCGGCTACCTCTATGGTCAATACAAACGCCTGCGCAACGAATACACTGGTGTCTTGACTGGTAAAGGCTTGACTTGGGGTGGTTCTTTGGCTCGTACCGAAGCTACTGGCTATGGTGCAGTCTACTTTGCTGAACAAATGCTCAAGGACCGTGGTGAAACCTTCAAGGGTAAAACTGCTGTCGTTTCAGGTGCTGGTAATGTCGCTATCTATGCCGTTGAAAAATTGGAAGCTCTCGGAGCAAAGGCTGTGACCGTTTCTGATTCATCAGGTTTCGTTTACGATCCAGATGGTATCGATGTTGCTCTCTTGAAAGAAATCAAGGAAGTAAAACGCCAACGCATTGTTAAGTACGCTGAAGCTCGTCCAAATGCAACCTTCACCCCTGCAGGTGGCGAAAAGACTGTCTGGTCTATTAAGGCTGACTTGGCCTTCCCATGTGCCACCCAAAATGAATTGGATGAAACCGATGCTGAAACCCTTGTAGCTAATGGTGTTCTAGCCGTTTCTGAAGGGGCTAACATGCCTTCTACCTTGGGAGCAATCGATGTCTTCCTTAAGGCTGGTGTTGCCTTTGGTCCTGCTAAGGCTGCCAATGCCGGTGGTGTTGCAGTATCTGCCCTTGAAATGGCTCAAAATAGCCAACGCACCGCATGGAGCTTCGAAGAAGTTGACGGCAAACTCTATGATATCATGAAGAATATCTACGAAAATGCTGCCAGCGCGGCTAAGGAATTTGGTCAAGAAGGCAACCTTGTCGTTGGTGCCAATATCGCCGGTTTCCTTAAAGTAGCAGATGCTATGTCAGCACAAGGAATTGTTTAGCCGATAGCCGTTGCACCTTTAGGTGCTTACGGATATCGCTACATTGCGATAAAATCAATTTTGATCCTCTCAATAAAATATAAGAAGGAAGTCCAAGCGGGCTTCCTTTTGCGTTACGGAATAATTTTCCTCAGGGGATTTACTTTTATTTATTGCGGAAGGCAAAGTAGCCAATCGTCCAAAAAGCAAGTCCGAAAGCAGCAAAGACAGCAAATACTAGGAGAACATCACTGAAGCTGCGGATAGGAAACCAGCCACTAACCAAGACAGTCGGCAGGACAAAAATAACCATAACGGTAAAATGGACAAGGCTGCGCTTTCTCAGGGACCAGGAATTGATATCATAAATATTCCAAGCACCGCCGATGGCAGCCGAAATAATACCAGCACAGAAAATTTCCCAGGCTAGTTTAGGATTATGGTTGAAATATACAATGCTAAATGAACAGATAGTAAACAGAAGGAAAATAATTATGACACGAATAATGGTTGGTTTGAGATACTTTTGAAATTCCTTGTTCATAGCAACCCCTCCTTTAATCCTATTATATACCTTGACACTTGATAGCACCAGTGACAAAAGTCATTGTCCTCATTTTAGGATAAGATTTTTAATCAAGGATTGATGAGCCTAGGTTCTATACTGTCTGAAAGAGCCTATTGCATCTTACCCGATAAATATGCAACTTAAGTAACTTTGGAGTTGTGCTCAATAATTTTCTGTTATAATAATCGCAAAGGAGAAGCGCAGTGAAGTTACGATTAGAGCAAATGTCTGATGGCGAGGAGGAAGTACTTGTTCGTTATCGTCAGATGACCCCCAAAATTCAAGCTATCTGCGACTTGGTAGAAGAGGGCCGACCGAAAATCCTAGTCAGTCATCGTAAGGCAAATAGCTACCTTTTTCTGGATGATATTTTGTATTTTGAAAGTGTTGATGGCAAGACCTTCGCTTACACGCAGGCTGCTGTCCATGAGGTCGGACGGACTTTAAAGGATTTATCAGCAAGCTATGCCAATAATGGCTTTTTTCGAGCGTCTAAATCTCTCTTGGTCAATATCTATCATATTGTGAGCTTTAAAAGTCAGTCTTTTGGTCGAATAGAGGCGCTCTTAGATAATGACGAAGTCGTGGTTATTTCCAGAAAATATGCTGGCCAACTGAGGCAGGGCTTAGAGGAGGGCGTTCAAGATGAAAGTTAAATGGTTGAAATTTTTAAGTCGAGAGATTGCCCTTGAATATAAAACAGGTATTTATTGTCTCTATCTGTATTTCTTCTATGCTTGCCGTCAACTCTTACGAGAGGGTGGTAATCTTAGCATTTTAACCCTTTTTCAGATGGCTTTTGTGGCTTATTTTGTCACCCTGTTACAGTTCTACCTTTTTGAAAACTTCGATGAAGCTGACCAACTTAGAGGTAGAAAATTCCTAGGCCTACTTGTTTGCTCGCTTTTATACATGGGGATGGCTTCTTGGTTTAATTGGTTTGGCCACTCCTGGCCAATCTTGTTAGCTTTTCTTGGTTTTATGATACTAGCCTATTTAGTGACCTTCTTCTTTAATCGCCTCAAGCGCAGAATTGACAGTAAACATCTGAACCAACTCTTGCAAGAATATAAGGAAAGACGGTGAGATTATGTCTCAGACTACTATTGAAGTTAAGCATTTACAGAAATATTATGGCAAACATATGGGTGTGGAGGATGTTTCACTTAGGGTCGAAAAAGGTGAAATCTTCGGCTTTCTGGGTTCCAATGGGGCTGGTAAATCGACCACCATCCGCTGTTTGCTAGGTTTGATTCGTCCAAGCCGAGGAGAAATCACTCTGCTGGGAAAGAAGGACACCGTTTTAGCTCATGAACTGAACCATATCGGTTATATGCCCTCAGAAGCTCAGTTTTATCCTTCCATGAAGGTAAAAGACCTGATAAAGTTAGCAGCTCTTGCCCACAGGAAGGATTGTTCCAAGGAAGCTAAGCGCCTTTGCCAAATCTTGGAAGTTCCCCTCCAAAAGAGAATCAGGGATTTATCCTTAGGGAATCGCAAGAAAGTTAGTATTGTTTGCGCTCTGCAACACCAGCCCCAACTCTTGATTTTAGATGAGCCGACCTCTGGTCTAGATCCCCTCATGCAGGAGCGATTCTTCGAGTTGATTAAGGAGGCCTGTGCCGCTGGGGCTAGCTGTCTTTTGTCTTCACATGTTTTGTCAGATATTAAAAATTATTGTGACCGTGTTGCAATTATCAAGGATGGTAGGATTCTCAAGGTCGATACGATTGAACATCTAACCCGCAGTCAGTCCAAGCAGGTGACTTACTGGAAGGATGGTCAAAACCAGAAGTTTGATTTTTCAGGAAGTGGTCGCCAACTCCTAGATAGGCTGGTCAAGCTTGAACCTGACGATTTTCTTGTGGAAGAACCTTCCTTGGAAGATTTCTTCTTACACTACTACGAGGAGGAGAACAATGATTTTAATCAAGCATGAATTGAGGCAATCCTTTAAAAGTCTTTTGATTTGGAGTATAAGTGTCGGTTTGATTTGTTACGGCTGTATTCTTCTTTATGGAGGCATGGCTGGTCAGTTTTCACAGGTGGCTGATGTCTATAAAAACATGGGGGACCTGACCCAAGCCATGGGGATGGACAAAATTAGCATAACAACCTTAAATGGCTATTTTGCAACTGAGATAGTCCTCATGTTTGGCCTTGGTTCAGCCATGTTTGCCAGCATGATGGGGGCCAGTTCTCTAGCGAAAGAAGAAGAAGGTCACACCAGTGAATTTCTTTTCACCCTACCTTTTCGTCGCTCTAGTATTTTAGCCTACAAGCTCCTAGCCCTGATACTGAGTCTGATGTTTTTCAATGCTGTTTGCATCGGTTTAGAAGCTCTGGCTGTCTGGCAAATTGACTTGGATTTTTCTTGGAAGCATTTCTTGACCTATCATGCTCTGGCCTTTCTCATGCAGCTTGAGATTGCTAGTCTAGCCTTTGCGATTTCAGCTCTTAGTTCTAAGAAGCAAATCGGCCTATCCATCGGTCTTGTGCTAATCCTCTACGTTATGGATATTTTCTGTAGGATTATTCCAGACATCAAAAATCTCAAGTATTGGACGCCTTACTATTTAGCTAATGGTTCTGATGTCTTTACAGCCAGTAAAATTAATGGTCTTGCATTTGGCATTTCACTTGCTTTAATCCTCTTTAGCTTACTAGGAGCCTTCCTTATCTATGAGCACAAGGACCTGACAGCTTGATACTCTTCAAAAATCAAAACTATCCATCGTTAACTCACTTTGCCGTACTTACTGAGGAAAGCGTTGCTTTCCCTATTTCCAACCTCAAAAGGTCTCCCATACCTTTTGAGCTATCTGCAGTTCGTGCGACGCAGAGCAAAGTTGGTCGATTTTACCAACTTTGTGAGGTTAGTAAGGGAGCTAGGCAATCGCTATAGAGATTGCCGTTAGCTATCAAGCCACTAAAGCGGCTGATAGCTTTGCTCCTTGCCTTGGCTATTTTTGATTTTTATTGAGTATGAGAAATGGAAAATGCATTTAGACCGAAAAAAAGAATGGAGCTTTTCCTCAAAAAGAGAAGAAGGGCCTCATTCGTTTTTTTATGCTTAAATGTCTAGAGGTTTTTAATCCTCTTTGCGATTTTTTCTCAGAAAGACTCCAGCTGTTAGGCTGACTAGGAGGCCGATGAGGCTGAGGGTTCTTTCCTTGGTCAGGTCAGAGCCTGTTTCTGGCAGGTTTTCCTTGCTGTTAGCGTTAGCTTGGGCAGTCTTTTGGGTTTGGCCTGCTTTTTGGCTTGCTAGGGTAGGGTATTGCAGGCTAATCATATGAGGAGCTTGGCTACCAGCTTGGTCTTGTGAAGATTTGTCTTGGACAAGCTCATCCTCGATAAGGCTTTGGCTGGCTTCTTGTCCTTGGCGGTCCAAGTAGATTTCCTTGGTTAGGCGGTGGCGACCGTCTGGTCTGTCTTCATAGCTAGTTGCCCTTTGGACAGTCACATAGGTCTTGTGGTTTAAAGTTGGTTGGTCAATGGTTTTTCCATCGGCCTCTTGCTTTTTGAGGTAATTAATGAAGGTTTCAGTATCAGGATCAAGCGCTCCAAGACGACGAACATCTCTTAATGCTGAAAAGCCATCGCCGCCTCCATAGAGGAAGTCGTTGATGATGACCTTGTAGGTCTGATTGGGGTCAATTTCGCTACCGTCATCCTTATAGGCCTTGACAACCTTATGAGGACTTTCCTTGCCTCCGTCAGGGTTGTCGGTATAGAGATAGTGGAGACCAGCCATCTGCAAGAAGTAGCGTTCCTCTTCATCATATTGCTGGTTGAGGGTATCGTAGACCTGTTGACCAGTTAACTCCACGACTTGCAGGACATTCCCGAAAGGTTGAACCGCTTGGGCAGCTCCCCAAGTGATTGATTTATCAGGGTTGACAATCAGATCAGAGCGAACACCACCGTTATTGGTCAGAGCGAAGTCTACATCTGGATAGCTTTGGCGAGCCATGGCAAGTTGCCCTTGGGTAACTAGGTCGCCGACGGCAGTTTCCTTATCCTGGTTGGTGGTACGAGTAATGGCTTGGGGAGTCGTCGCCGTGGCGATTTTCGCCTCTGTAACGGCCTTAACCCTTTGATTGGCATCATCAACGATAGCCTGAATATCAGGACTGCCAGCAGCATCATGCAGGACAGGTATAATCTGAGCTGTTGGAATATCGATAAAGTCACCAGTATCGGTATCTAAAACGCCTCGGACATCTTCAAAGGCCTTGCCTTGGGAAGTGGCTTGAACCACACGGGTTTTACCAACCACTCCGTTGGCATATTTGTGGCTATGGCCGGCAAAGAAAATGTCGACACTATTTTCTGGATAAATCTGATTGAGTTTATTGATGATTGGGACGGCATCGCCTTCCAGCTCACCCTTGTCATTGTCGGCAGCAACATGGGCAATGACACCGATAGCGTGCACGCCCTGGTCGTTGAGCTCTCTAGCGTACTTGGCAATGGTTTCTGCTTCGTCTAGGAAGCTATAGCCTTCCAGATTCTTACGCAGGACTAGGTTAGGAATCTCTGTGGTCACAATACCGATGTAGCCCATTCTGACTTGCTTATCCCCAACCTGAATGGTCTTGATGGCATAGGGTTGCCAGCCGAAGGGAATCTGGTTGGTCTTTTGGTCAATAATGTTAGCTGCTAAAATCTGTTGTTTGGCAGGTTCTTGTTGGCCATCGGTCGAATACTGGTCGACGATAGCATCAAATTTACCAGGCTCTGGGGCTTGGCCTTGAACAATCCGATTGTATTCCGAGAGGCCTTCATCGAATTCGTGGTTCCCGACGGTCCCATAGTCAACATCCATGTGATTAAAGACCTTGACGGTTGGCTCATCCTGCAGGAGACCAGAATTGGCTGGGCTGGCGCCAACCATATCCCCAGCCTGAACGCGAGTGGTATCTCCCTGGGGATGTTCTGACTGGAATTGAGCCTGGGCCTGGTCCATGCCGGCATCCAGCTGGGCAGCCCCACCGGTGTTTTTGACAGCACCATCTGGCATATTAGCTGTTCCTGAAGTATCTAAAGCTCCGTGGAAATCATTGACCCCCAAGACCTGAACATCTACCTGATCTGCCAGGGCAGGAGTAGCCAGCAAGGTCACTCCTGCGGCCAGAGCCAAGATAGAGCTCTTAAAAAATACGTGTTTATTCATGTACACCTCCAAAATATTTTTCATTTCTACCAGTTTACAATGAAAACCCGAATGTTTCAAGAAGAATTTGTTTCATCGTTCAAATAATAACGGATAAACCAGCTCGTGAAGCAGGTTTTGTGAAATGGTTTTCATGAGAATCTATTTCTTGACTTTGGATTTTTATGGGTTTATACTAATTTTCATAGGAACTATTTATTAGTTTTCAGAAATGTGAGGTATTTTCATGAAAGATCCCTTTAGCATTTTCAGAACCCTTATCAATATCATGGAAAGTCAGATTCAAGAGCTAGCCAAGGCTCAAGGCGTTGAGCATTTGGCAGGACCTCAGGGATTTACAGTTTCCTATCTTTTTGAAAATCGAGACAAAGAGGTTTTCATTAAGGATATTGAGGAGAGACTGAGGATTTCCAAGTCGGTCGCTAGTAATCTCATTAAGCGCATGGAAAAAAATGGCTTTATTGAGGTGAGACCCTTGCTCAGGGATAAGCGCTACAAGCAGATTGTCCTGACAGAGCTGGGCTTGGACAAGGCTGAGAAAATCAAGGTTTTTCGTAGCCAAATCCAAGACTTAATCTTCAAGGATATTGATAAGCAGGATCTGGAGGCCACCCACCGGGTTTTTATGCAAATTAAATCTAATTTAGAAAAGTAGGAAAAGTATGTTCAAAATTTTTAAACGCTTAAGCGCTAAAGAGTGGGGCATGATTCTTCTATCCACCATCTTTATCTGTTTGGCAGTTTGGATGGATTTGAAGACACCTGAATACATGTCTAAAATCACAACCCTCTTGCAGAACAAGGGAACAACGACTTCGGACATCATGGATCCAGGTTCCAAGATGCTCATGTTCTCCTTTGGTAGCTTTTTGATGGCTGTCTGTGTCGGCCTCTTGGCTGCCAGAACAGCAGCAAGCTTCACCACCCGCTTGCGCTCTGATATTTTCAATCAGGTTGCGGATTATTCCCAAGCGGAAATCAAACGATTCTCGGTCCCAAGTCTTTTGACTCGGACAACCAACGACCTGACCCAGCTGCAAATCATGATTACCATGGGGATGCAGGTGGTCACTCGGGGGCCAATCATGGCCGTCTGGGCTTTGACCAAGATTTGGGGCAAGAGTAGTGATTGGACAAGCGCTGTCGGTGTTGCTGTCCTTATCGTTCTCATCCTCTTGTCAGTCTTGCTCTTTCTGGCCTTTCCACGTCAACGTAAGGTTCAAGGCTTGACCGATGCCCTCAATGCCACGACCCGTGAATCTCTGACAGGGGTTCGGGTTGTTCGGGCCTACAATGCCGAAGACTATCAAGACCAAAAATTCCGCAAGGAAAACCAGAACCTAACCAAGCTCAACCTCTTTGTTTATCGCCTCATGTCGCTGATGAACCCAGTCATGACCATGGTTTCAAGTGGTTTGACTCTGGCCATTTATTGGATTGGGGCTCACCTCATTTCTGATGTTTCAGTTCCTACGGTTGACAAGACCAGCCCTATGGTTATGAAGATGGTGGCGCAAGCAGCTAAGGCTGTGAAAGATCGTGTCTCAATCTTCTCAGATATGGTGGTCTTCTCATCTTACGCCATGCAAGTCGTTATCGGCTTCATGATGATGGTGGCTATCTTTATCATCCTACCTCGGGCCCTGGTTTCTGCTAAACGGATTAATGAAGTTTTGGCCCTGGAACCTTCTGTCAAGTTCAAGAAGGACTCCAAGACAGGAAATGGTCAAGTGGGTCAAGTGGAATTCCACGATGTCTCTTTCCGTTACAGCAAGAACTCTGCTGCAGCTATCGAGCATGTTTCCTTTAAGGCGGAAAAAGGCCAAACGGTCGCCTTCATCGGTTCAACTGGTTCTGGTAAATCGACCCTGGTCAACCTTATTCCACGTTTTTATGATGCCACAGAAGGCTGGATTAAGGTGGATGGGGTTAAGGTTGAAGACTATAGCCATGATGACCTCAACAATAAGGTCGGCTATATTCCTCAGGCAGCTGTCCTCTTTAGTGGCACCATCCGCTCCAATATGCAGTTTGGAGTTAGCGCTCAAGGACATTTGAGTGATGACGCTATTTGGGAAGCCCTCGAATTAGCTCAAGCCAAGGACTTTGTTGAAAGCAAGGACAAGGGCTTGGATACTGAGGTCGCCCAAGGCGGTACCAACTTCTCAGGTGGTCAAAAACAACGTTTGGCCATTGCTCGAGCCCTAGCTCGTAAGCCAGAAATTCTGATTTTTGATGATTCCTTCTCGGCCTTGGACTACAAGACCGACCGTGTCTTACGTGAGGAACTCAACAAGAAGACCAGCGATTTGACCAAGTTAATCGTGGCCCAAAGAATTTCAACCATCATGGATGCCGATCAAATTATTGTCCTTGACCAAGGTAAGGTCGTTGGTCAGGGTAATCACAAAGAACTCTTGGCCTCAAACTCTGTCTACCAAGAAATTGCCTACTCACAACTTTCAAAGGAGGAATTGGAAAATGAAGACTAACAAGAAATCTCTAGTCAGCCAAATGACTCCTTACTTGAAAGGTTATAAGGCCCTCTTTGGTCTCGCTATTATTTTCACCATTATTTCCAGCACCATTACGGTTATTGGACCTGACAAGCTTAAGGAAATGACCGATACCATGACCAAGGGCTTGACAGGAACTATTGACCTTGACAAGATTGGCTCCATTGCCTTTACCCTAGCCCTCATGTATATCGGTGGGGCCCTGGTTTCATACTCAGCCAGCTTCATCGTCTCAACCCTGATTCAACGTTTCTCCCAACGCTTGCGGGATGCTATCGCTGATAAGATCAACAAGATTCCTTTGAAGTACTTTGATAGCCACGCCCAAGGGGATACCCTTTCTCGGGTTACCAATGACGTTGACCTTATGACTCAGTCCTTTAACCAAAGTCTAGTGACCATGGTTTCAGCAGTTGTTCTCTTGCTGGGCTCCATTTTCATGATGATTAAGACCAATGGTGCTCTTGCTGGAACAGCCATTGGCTCTGTCTTGGCTGGCTTCCTCCTGACCGTCATCATTATGGCTAAGAGCCAGCCGCTCTTTAAGAAACAACAGGCCAATCTGGCTGAAGTTTCTGGCTATGTCGAAGAAATTTATACCGGCCACAATGTCGTGACTAGCTACAATGCCCGTCAGGAAACCAAGGAAGTCTTTGAAGTTCTCAATAAGAACCTCTATGCTAGCATGTGGAAGTCACAATTCTTCTCTGGTATTATGATGCCTATGATGCAGTTTATCGGTAACTTCGGTTATGTCATGGTCTGTATCGTTGGCGCCCGTATGGCCATCAATGGAGACATCACTATGGGAACTATTGTTGCCTTCATGACCTATGTGCGTATCTTTACCCAACCGATTTCCCAAATTGCTCAAGGTATTACCCAACTCCAATCTGCTAACGCAGCCATGGGACGGGTCTTTGAATTCCTAGATGAAGAAGAAATGGAAGTCGAAGACGGCAAGAGCAAACAATTGGATAAGGTTAGAGGAGAAGTGACCTTTGAAGATGTCTTCTTTGGTTACAACCCAGACAGGACTATCATCCACGACTTCTCAGCCCAAGCCAAGCCTGGCCAAAAGATTGCCATCGTTGGACCAACTGGTGCTGGTAAGACAACAATCGTCAACCTCCTTATGCGCTTCTATGAAATCAATAAGGGTAAGATTTCCATCGATGGGGTTAATATCCACGACATGAAGCGTTCAGAAGTTCATGATGCCTTCTCGATGGTTCTCCAAGACACTTGGCTCTTTGAAGGAACCGTCAAGGAAAACTTGATTTTCAATCAGGACCATATCTCAGACGAGCAAGTTCTAGCGGCTACCAAGGCTGTCGGTGTCCACCACTATATCAAGACCCTACCTAAGGGCTATGATACGGTGCTGGATGATTCGGTCACCCTGTCCGTTGGGCAAAAGCAATTGATGACCATCGCTCGGGCCTTGCTCAAGGACTCACCGCTCCTGATTTTGGATGAAGCGACTTCATCTGTCGATACCCGTACTGAAGAATTGATTCAAAAGGCTATGGACAAGCTCATGGAAAATCGAACTTCCTTTGTCATTGCCCACCGCCTATCAACCATCCGTAATGCTGATTTGATTCTGGTCATGAAGGATGGTAACATCATCGAACAAGGTAATCACGATGAATTGATGAGCCAAGATGGCTTCTATGCAGATCTCTACAATTCTCAATTCGTATCAGCTTAATGCTAACAGTCAATCCCTAGTCCAAGTGGCTGGGGATTTTTTTGGTTTTGAAAAACAATGAAAAACAATTTTGAGATTTCGTATTGTTTTCAAGGAAAAATAATTTTTTTCAGAAAAAACACTTACGAAAACTATTTTATTTTGCTAAGATGAATAGTGGACCGTCTAACGGTCAAAATTCACAAATAATAATCTGTAAAAATGAGCTTTTTCGAGGAGGCCTAGGAATGAAAATTCCTCCAGTTTTCCTCCCTTTTTGAAAGGCTCTTTTTTCTTGCAGTGACACTTGAGAGGAGAAGATTTTGGAAGCAAATAAAAAAATGACTTCTAGTCAGGCAGCAGTGCCTGTCCAACACCCCTGGTTGGCTATGACTGGCCTCTTGATTGGCGCCTTTGTCGGTATGCTATCAGAGACCTCACTCAACATCGCCCTGCCCAAATTGGAAATAGCTCTAGGTGTGGGAACCTCATCCCTACAATGGCTGGTAACTGGCTATATGCTGGTCATCGGGATTGTCCTGCCCTTGTCCAGCCTGATTTCTAAATGGTTTACAACCAGACAGACAGTCATCTTTGCCCTGCTGGCCTTTATCGCGGGATCGGTGATTTCTGCCCTGGGCTCAGACTTTGCTATGGTTCTGGCAGGTCGGATGATTCAAGGTATCGGAACTGGTCTGATTGTTCCCTTACTCTTTACTGTGGCTATGAAAATATTCCCCGTGCAAAAGCTGGGGGCAGCCATGGGAGTCAATGCCCTAATCATTATGTTTGCCCCAGCAGTAGGGCCAACCTTAACAGGACTGCTCCTAGCGAAACTGTCTTGGCGCTATATCTTCTGGGCTTTTGCCGCTTTCTTGCTGATTGCCTTGATTTTCTCTCTGGCCTTCTTGAAGAATATCGCCGACTTGAGCAAACCAAAGGTAGACTACCTGTCTGTTCTGGCTAGTATGCTTGGGTTTGGAGCCTTGGTTGTTGGTGTCAGCTTTGCCAGCGAGAATGGTTGGGGCTCACCAATCGTCTTGGGCTCGCTCTTAATTGGTCTGCTGATTTTGGCCTTCTATACCTATCGTCAGTTCCATTTGGAACACCCTATTCTCAATCTGAAAATTTTCGCCAAGTTGGATTTTAGTACAGCAGCAGTATTGGTCATGCTGGACTTTGCCATCATCCTGTCAGCCATGTACCTCTTTCCACAATTCATTCAAAATGGGATGGGGCTGCCCGTTGCCATGACAGGGATTATCATGCTACCCGGTGGTATTGTCAATGCGGTAGTTTCAGCAGTATCCGGTCGCCTTTATGATAATCTTGGAGCGCCAATTCTGGCTAGATTGGGCTTTGCCATTGCCATTATTGGAGCTATCATGCTGATTCTGATCAAACCAAGTTCATCGGTTGCCTATATTATTACAGCCCATATCGTACTGATGGTCGGTTGTCCTCTAGCCATGTCCCCTGTCCAAACCCACGCCCTCAATAGTCTTAGAGGAGCAGAGTCAGCTGATGGCTCAACCATTATGAACACCATGCAACAAATTGTCGGTGCCATTGCCACAGCTCTAGCAACTAGTTTCCTAGTTTTGGGTCAAACTCATGCCCAAAATGCAAGCAAACCTGAGGCCTTCACCAATGGTGTCCACTTTGGATTTTATTTCACCCTAGCCCTGGCCTTTCTAGCTTTCCTACTTAGCTTGAGTCTGAGACGGCATAAGAACCGTTTGGGATAGAAGTAGCCAAAGGACGAAATTAAAGGGAGTTCCAACCTCCCTTCACAGAAAAAAGGCAACTGGAGCTTGTTTCAGTTGGTTTTTCTATGTGCCTTGGAGAAATGAGGCAGTATTGCCAAAGTTAAGCAAAGGCATTATTGATGCAGTTCGAGCAGGAGTGAGAGCTAGATTCCGAAAAAACCTTGGCGATTGCCAAGAAGAGCTTAGCGGTATTGACCTAGTTTAATTCATAGCGATAACTAGAATCCGACAAAAGCGTGTTAAATCCTTACCCTTATCCAGATTTTGTGGTATTCTAGGGGAAATTCAAAAAAGTATTGACAAATTGCAGGGAAAGCCTGAGGGTGCTTGCTAAAAGGAATTGGTCCTTTGGACCAAAAAGTAGCAGAACCAGATGGACCTTCCTATCCAATAGATGAATTTTTAAAAGGATAACTTCTAAATTTTCTATTTACCCTTTTTTGTGGGCAGAAAGTTGTTCCTTGAAGAATAGTCAAGTGGGAGGGACTATTTGCTAAATCAAATCATCCATTATTTCCAGATTAATGCTGCCAGTTACTGGCAAGCTGTCTGGCAACATATTTCTATCAGTTTGGAAGCCTTATTGATTTCTGTCCTTCTGGGGCTGGCCCTGGCTTATTTGGCCTACCAACATCCTAGGATGCAGAAGTGGATTACTTCCTTTTCCCAGGGGCTGAGAGTTCTGCCCAGCCTAGGCGTGCTCTTTATTTTGATTCCCTTTCTGGGAGTTGGGCATTTTCCAGCCCTACTGGCTTTGATTTTCCTTGGATTAGCACCCGTTTTAATCAATACCGTTCTGGGTCTCAATCAGGTCCCTGCTAGTTTGGTCGAAACGGCTCAAGCTATGGGAATGACCCCAAGACAGTTGACCGTCAAGCTCTCCCTGCCCCTAGCCCTGCCCTATATTTTGACTGGGGTCAAATTAGCCCTAGTGGAAATTATCGCCAGTGCTACCCTAGCCACCTATATCGGTGCTGGAGGTCTGGGGAGCCTGATTTTTACAGGTCTGGGTCTCTATCGTTACGACCTCCTGGTCATCGGTGGAGCCAGCGTTGCGCTCTTATCGCTCCTTAGCATGTTAATGCTGGACTTATTGATTAGATGGAGTAGACGTTATGCAGCCTAGAAAAATCCTTTTATCCATTATCTTAGCCTTGGTCTTGCTCCTGTCTGCTGGTCTTTATAGTTATGGCCAAAAGATGGTCGGTCCCAGCCAATCCAAAGGCACCATTCGTGTGGGCTCCAAGGATTTTACAGAAAGCTCTGTTGTGGCTGAAATCTATGCTTTGGCCCTTGAAGACCACGGATACAAGGTGGAGCGCAAGGCCAATATTTCCAGCTCTCTGATTCATGATAGTCTGATTCATGATGAGATTGACCTTTATCCAGAATATACAGGGACTGGCCTCCTGACTATTCTTAAGAAGCCTGTGCAAACCGATCCCAAGAAGGTCTACCAGACGGTTAAGACGGACTACCAAAAGAAATTTGATTTGACCTGGTTGGACTATGCCCAGGCCAATGATGGTCAGGGGCTGGTCATTCGAACCTCAGTCGCCAAAAAATATGGCATTTCCACCATATCTGATTTGCAAAAGCAGGCCAAGAACCTCCGCTTTGCCTCCCAAGGGGAGTTCAACGAGCGCCAAGATGGCCTAGCTGGTCTGGAGAAGACCTATGGCAAATTCGCTTGGAAGTCCAGTCAAGTCTATGACAATACCCTTAAATACAGGGTACTGGAGAATGGCGACGCCGATGTAACACCGGCCTATACGACCGAAGGGCAGTTGGCTCAGACGGATAAGTTTACCCTCCTTAAGGATAACAAGTCCTTCTGGCCTCCCTATAATCTGGCCCCTGTTGTGAGAAATCAGATTTTGCAAGACTACCCTGAAATTCGACCCATCCTTAACAAGATTAGTGCTGGCTTGACCACCAAGAAAGTTACCCAGCTCAATGCCAAGGTTGATGTCGACAAGGAAGACTACCAGAAGGTAGCCAAGGACTATTACCAATCCATCAAGAAATGAGAAACCATGATTCAATTCGACCATGTTAGTAAAATCTACGGCCAGAGGGCTGTAGTTGATGATATATCTTTTAAAATCAATAAGGGGGAGTTCATTACCCTCCTTGGAACTTCTGGTTCTGGGAAAACGACCACCCTCAAGATGATTAATCACCTATTGGAGCCCAGCAAGGGTAAGATTTCCTTTGCGGGCCAAGACTTATCGAGGCTTGACCCGATTGAACACCGCCGCCATATTGGTTATGTGGTTCAAGAAATCGGGCTTTTCCCCCATCTGACGGTCAAGGATAATATCGCCACCGTTCCCAAGCTCCTCAAGTGGGATAAGGAAAAGATTGACCAGCGAGTAGAAGAGCTCTTAAACTTGGTGCAATTACCAGCCCAGGAATTCGCCCACCGCTACCCAGCCCAATTGTCGGGAGGTCAGCAGCAAAGAATTGGAGTGGCTAGAGCTCTGGCAGCTGACCCAGAAGTCCTCTTATTTGATGAGCCTTTTGGTGCCATTGACCTGCTGACGCGAAATGACCTCCAAAAAGGTCTGCTAAAGATTCATCAGGACCTCTCAAGCAAGACTTTTGTCTTTATCACGCACGATATTAACGAGGCCTTTAAATTGGGCTCTCGGGTCATGATTATGGATCAGGGTAAGATTTTGCAGTTTGATCAACCGCAGGCCATTTTAGAGGCTCCAGCCCATCCTTTAGTTGAGAAGCTGATTGCAACAGCTCGGGCTCAAGAATTGGGGAGGAGGGCACCAGAATGATTGCCTACTTAAAAGAAGCCCCAGAAAAGCTTGTCCAGGCCAGCCTGGAGCATGTCCAGTTGACAGTAGCCAGCCTCTTTTTCGCCCTGCTTTTTGCCTCTGTCCTGACAGGTCTCCTCTATTTTCTGCCCAAATTAAGGGAAGTGTCGGTTTACCTTCTTTCCCTCTTTTATGCCATTCCTAGTTTTGCCCTCTTTGCCCTCTTGATTCCCTTAACGGGACTGGGCAAGACTACGGCCATCGTTGCTCTAGTCGCCTATGCCCAATATATCTTAGTTAGGTCTTTTCTCGCTGGTCTCTTGGAGGTTGAGCCCAGCCAGATAGAAGCAGCACAAGGGATGGGTATGACCAATTGGCAGATACTCAGAAAAATTCGTCTCCCTCTAGCAGTTCCGGCACTTGTGTCCGGCCTGCGTTTAGCTGCCACCTCCATCATTATGATTGCCACTATCGGGGCAACCATTCAGGCGGGTGGTCTGGGAACTCTGCTCTTTGATGGTTTGAGAACCAATAGTATTCCCAAACTAGCCTGGGGGATTATTCTTTCCCTTGCCATAACCCTTTGGGTCAACCTGATTCTTTATCTGATTGAGGAAATTTTCAAGCCCCAGACCCTATCCTGATACCTAGCCACCATCAAACCCAGCATCGTTTTAGTCGTGGAAGAAGTTTCTTATGATTTCTGGTTCCTGTTTATGTGGAGCAGTTGCCTATCAGGCGCAATCTGTCCACCCACTCGTGACCTATTGTCACTGTGATTTTTGGAACAAACAAGAGCTAGAAGCTGGGACATTGTCTCAGCTTCGTTTATTTATGCAGAATTAAATGCTTGACGCAGTGGTTGATTGGAGGTCCTTATTCCTTGCTAAGCAAGTGATAGCGGCCATCCTAATCAACTGTGCGGAGGCGGGACAACGAAATCAATTTGACGAAATACTGATTTCTGTCCCGCTCTCTTTTCTCAACCTTTTATGCTATAATAGACCCATTCTGATCCTAATAGGAACTGTGATGAGGTTTGAAAAAACGGTTAGTCAGTTCAGGTTAGGAAAGATTAGAAAGAGAGCTTGGTATGTCAACGATTTATGGTGACTATGAGGTCTATCTCCCGCAAATTATGGAAGGTTTGACCGATGAGATTAAGCTGGCCAATAAAAGACAGAAGGAAGCGACGGGCTTTAAGCTCCATGAACATCTGCTGGCAAGGGTTAAGAAGCCTGATAGTATGGTCGAAAAATGTCAGCGCAAGGGCTTGCCACTAACACCTCATTCTGCCCTCAAGGAAATTCGCGATAGTATCGGCATTCGGGTGGTCTGTGGCTTTGTGGATGATATTTACAAGACCGTTGCCATTCTCAAGAACTTACCTGGTTTAAGAATTGTCAAGGAGAAGGATTATATTGCCAGGGCCAAACCTAATGGCTATCGTTCTTATCACTTGATATTAGAGCTAACAAGTGATTTTCCTGATGTTGAGGGCAATAGGCCTGGAAAGTATTTTGCGGAGGTCCAACTGCGCACCATCGCTCAGGACTCTTGGGCTAGCCTAGAGCATCAGATGAAGTACAAGCATACCATTAAAAATCCCGAATTGATTACGCGAGAGCTCAAGCGCTGTGCGGACGAATTAGCTTCCTGTGACCTGAGTATGCAGACCATTCGAAATTTAATTGAGGAAGGTGGTGATTAGATGACCATGAAAATTCTCTTAGCCGAGGATGAAGAACAACTGGGACGGGTTTATCGGGCAGCCTTGGAGCATCAAGGCTATCAGGTTGATCAGGCCGTCAATGGCCAGGAGGCTGTTGATTTAGCTAGAGAAAACGCCTACGATCTCATGATTTTGGATATTATGATGCCCGTCAAGACAGGGCTGGAGGCTCTGAGCGAAATCCGCAACTCTGGAGACCGCACCCATGTCATTATGCTCACGGCCATGTCTGAAATTAATGATCGGGTGACCGGCCTTGATGCTGGGGCTGATGAATACCTGACCAAGCCGATTTCCTTAAAAGAATTATTGGCTCGCCTGCGCTCCATGGAAAGGCGTCTAGATGATAGCTTTACCTCTAGGACTTTAGAATGTGGCTCCGTGAAGTTGGATGTTTCCGAGCAGGAAATCACAGCCAGTAATACCGTTCGCCTAGCAGGAAAAGAAAACAAGCTGATGGAATTTTTCATGCTCAATCCTGCCAAGAAGCTTTCCACCCAAGAAATCTACCAACAGGTTTGGGGCAAAGACGACGAAGAGGCCAATCAGGACTATGTCTACGTCTATGTTTCCTATTTGCGCCAGAAACTCCAGGCCATTAAGGCTGATATTGAAATTGTCGGGGAAAAGGATGGCGATTTCCAACTCATCCCGGTAGGTGAGCGCCATGTTTAAGCATCTGCGGATCCGAATTATTTTGATTGCGGCGGGTGCCCTGGCCATTGCCCTTTTCATGTTTGCCGGTATCCTAAGCTCTGTTTTTTACTTCAATACTAACCAACAAATTGATAGTGTCTTGCAGGTTCTTTCGGACAATCATGGCCAGCTCGATTACAATAATCGGACATCCAATCAGCTGGGCATAGACTCGCCTGATGCTCTCTACCAGTACCGTTATTTCAGCCTACTAGTTGATAAGAATGACCGCCTCATCTCGGCCCAGACCGATAATATTCGCTCCATTGGTACTGACGATGTGAATCGGGTTCTAGATGAGGTCCTTAAGCAAAAATATGATCATGGGCGTGTTACTGTCAACGGGCTGACCTTCTCTTATAAGAAAACTAGCCAAAAAAATGGCGATAATTTGATCGTTATCCTGGATACGGGTCAATTTTATCAGAATGCCCAAGCCTTGAGACGGGTAACCTATATCCTATCGGCTGCCAGCTTTGTCCTATTTTTGGTGATTTTTACGATTTTCTCTGGTAAGATTATTCGCCCCTTCATCAGAAATATGGAGAAGCAAAGGCGCTTTATCACCAATGCAGGTCATGAGCTCAAGACTCCTCTAGCGATTATTCAGGCTAATACCGAGTTGCAGGAGCTAATGACTGGCGAAAACGAGTGGTCCCTTTCGACCAAGGACCAGGTGACCAGACTGACAAACTTGATTAATTCCATGGTGGCCCTGGCCAGATTGGAGGAACAACCAGAGGTTGCTCTCTCAGATGTTGATTTTTCAGCCATAACGCAAGATGCGGCGGAGGATTTCAAGGGGCCGGTCCTTCGGGATGGCAAAGACTTTCTCATGGAAATTACCCCCGACATTCATATCCAGGCGGAAGAAAAATCCCTCTTTGAGTTGGTTACGGTTTTGGTTGATAATGCCAATAAATACTGTGACCCTGGTGGAAAGGTAAGGGTTCGTCTTAGCCAAGTTGGTCGCACCCGTAAGCGAGCCCGTTTACAGGTTTCCAACACTTATAAAGAAGGCAAGGATAGGGACTACAGTAAATTTTTCGAACGCTTTTACCGAGAAGAAGAATCGCATAACAACAAGAAGAAGTCCGGCTTTGGTATTGGGCTCTCCATGGCTCAAAGCGTGGTCAAACTCTTTCGTGGCCGTATCTTTGTCAACTATAAGGAGGACACCATTACTTTCACGGTGACCTTTCCTAAACTATAACTACCAAGACCTGCTAGAGTTTGAAAAAATTCTAGCTTTTTTCATAGAGATGTGAAAAGTGTTAAATCTCATCTAGTTTTTCCAAACTAACTAGGGTATAATAATGGAGATTAGAGATAGTAAGAGGTAAAAAATGACGAAAGAAGACTGGATCCAACTCTTTAAGGAAATCAATGGACGAGCACCTGAAAGTAAGGAAATTGAAGCGGCGATTAATATGGGGACCATCAAGGAAGGGGCTGCTCCACTAGCATCACGCCAGGAGACTGACTCAAAGGAAGGTCCGCAGGTCGCCCCCCTAGCCAAGCCAATTACTGCCGAGCCAGATCAAGGCCTGTTTGAGGATGACCCTAGCCAGAAGGAGACGTCAAGTTCTAACCCAGAGGGCATAGGGGCGCCAAAGTCAGCTGGCACTAGTAATCCTGACCCGTCCCAGCCTAATAACCTAGCTCAGGAGTCAGCTAAGCCCCAGCCAGTCAAGCAGGGGCGATTTAAGAAGTCGCCTGCAGGACAGGGGGCTAATGACAAGCAACCAAGTGCTCCTAAAAAACGTCCGCTGAAGCTGGTCTTGCTTAGCCTGGTCAGCCTTTTAGCCCTCCTCGTTCTAGCAGGGGCTGGCTATAGTGGCTGGCGTTATCAGTCGGGCAATATCTCAGGAACCTGGAAATTAGAAAAGAAGGTAGTTTACAAGTCTGGTGTCAGCCAGACCCTGCAAAAGGGAGATCGGAACTATAAGTTCTCTGCCGATGTCGCAAATAGGGACTATTTGACGGTAAGCCGGTCTAAAATTATTTACACCTTCGCCTATCAGGAAAACAAGAAAGACAAGGACCAAGTCGGACTTTTTATCACCAATTATTTCCAACCCTCTCTAAAGGCAGACTATTGGAATAAGACCATTAAGACAACTTATTCTAAAAAAGCTGCTAAGGAAATGATTGCCCAGTCCTATAATCGCTTCTATAAGCGGATTAATTCTGAGAATACCATTAAGGTTTCGGATCTCTACTATTTTGATGATGATCCTGATTTGCAAGAGCGTTTCGCTTATCACTATACTTACGAGGTTGATGGGGATCAATTGACCCTAGTAGCAAGAGATGAAAAGGGGAAGAAGGTCGAAGAGCTGACCTACAAGAAATTATCTAAAAGCCAGACCCAAGCCTTCCAAAAGAAGAGCAAGCAGGTTCGCCTTAAATTCGAGAACTTCATGAAAAAGCAAGGCCGTCTGAGCTCGAAAAAATAATGCTGGGAAGTCAAAGGTCTTGCCAAACTAGCCAACTTAGACTACTATCGAAATTTCTCCTAGTCCTAAAAATCCAAGGGAAAGAGGAAGGTACAGGTTAGAATTAGACATCCATAGAAAGTCAGAAAAAATTTCTGGCTTTTTTAATGGCTTTTGTGTTATAATGTTTAAGGATTATTTAAGTAGTGAAAGAAGGGAGCTTATGACAAAAGAAGAGTGGATTGAATACTTTGAACTCGTTTACGGTCGACGCCCCAGTCGACTAGAAATTAACCAGGCCAGGCAGGCGGGTGAGATTAGGGACCTGACAAATCAGGCTAATCCTAATGCTCTTGCCCCTTCCAGTCAAGGGAGGACCGATGATCAAGGGGAAAATGTTAGGCCTCTGTCCCAAGCTAGCCAGAAGCCTAACACAGCCTTGTCCTATCCTAGTAAAGCCAACCTATCTCAGGGTTATCCAGTTGCCACAGCTCAGGCGGGTAGTCTTGCTAGGCTCCGTCGCAAGCCAAAATTATGGTTGATTCTCACCCTGGCCATTTCTGGCTTTTTGCTTTTTTGTCTTTTGGGCTCGGCTGGCTTTGCTACCTGGCATTACCAAGCAGGCAACATCCAGGGAGACTGGCACCGGGTCAAGGGTAAATATTATAATGAGGACATGAAGAAGTGGTCCTATTATGATGAAAATGACGATTCCGACGACTCAGATGATGACCAGCAAAGTGGTGAATACTATCTGACCGTCCACAAGGATAAGACAGTTCAGTTTTATGGCTATTCTTTCATGGATGAGGATTATTCTGACAGTGATGACGAAGATTCTTGGATTAGTGATGATCTCCTAGATGGTGATGATGACTACGACGACTATGACAAGGATGATAGCGACGCTGAAAGCCATCGCTATAAGGGCCTAAACAGTCGAAGGGACAGCGACGATTATGATTCGGACGATGATTATGACAGCGATGACGACTACGACGATTACGATGACGATGATGACTATGATGATGAGCAAGATGTCCCTTTGATTTCACTGAGTGATTATATAGCGGGAAGTTTCAAGGTTGATCAGTGGCATCGAACCATTATTCCTAGTTACAGTCGTAGCCAATATCGCAAGAAAGTGAAGGCTCTCTTTGATGGAAAGTTTAAGGACTACCTGGAAGATGGTAGCGATGATCTTGTTGATGACATGGTGGATGATTATGCTAGTTATATAGATGAAAATGGTAGCAAGCACCAGACTATTTCCTACCAAATCAAAGGAAAAAAACTGATCTTAACATGGCATAATAAGACAGGCAAAATGGTCGCTCAGGTTACCTATGAAAAGTTGAGCGATTCCCAAGCCCAGGACGCTAAGGATACCTACTCCCAAGAGAAAGAAAAGTTCGAAGAAGAATACGATATTAACTAATTCTCAAGGAAAAAGAGATTTGAGCTTACGAAGACTATCTATAAGCCGTTGGGATTCCTAATCGCCCTTTGAAAGGTAAATTGGGAATAGGTCTGTTTGGGAATCAAATTCACTAACCTCAATCTCCCTCTTTCAGAAGAAGCGATAGAGATATTTAATTTGTTAAAGTTTAGAAGAGGAGGTGAACGAAGTGAACTTAGACGATACTTTCGCCGTAGTGGTATTATTAGCAACGACTTTTTCGTTGCTAATAACGGATTTTTTTAGACTTTAGACTAAAAAAATAGGAATGGAACGCCTTGGTTTTAAGAAATCATCCACTGGATAATTTCTTCTTCCGTCCGCACTACTTAACGACAAGGAATTTTCAAAATCAATGTTATTTTGAAAATGGAATTAGTAAGGTGGCTAGGTAAGTCGCTATAGCGATTACCGTAGTTTATCAGCGATTTTTAATCGCTGATAAACTTGCTACGTTAGAAAGTATCAAAAAAATAAGTTTGAATTTAATCAAGCATGGCATCTCAAACAAATCTAATAAAAAAAAAGAGGTAAATCATGACAAAAAACGAATGGTTAGAATATTTTCAATTGGTCAATGGCCGCCAGGCCAGTCCTGAAGAAGTCAAGCAGGCCTTGGAAGTTGGCGACTTTCAGGCAGGGGATGTTGCGGATGCCCCTCAGGTTGCTGAAGCTACTAGCCTAGGAACAGAAACCAAGCCAGTTACCGACCTTGATCAGGCAAAAGAAGTGAGCCTAAGTCCTCAAGTACCCTTCTCTAGCGAGTCGGCTCAAGCTGGTCAAGTAGAGGTGGGTCCAATCCAAAATCAAGGAGAAGCCCCAACTCCAAGTAGTTTTGGACCAGCAGAGAGTCCACTAGCTCAAGCAGAGCCTCTTAGTCAGGCCGAAAATTCTGGTCAAGGGCCAGCCCATACGAATCAGGCTCAGACTCTTGGGGTAGGTCAAGGACCAGCACCTCAAGAGCCAAGTCCCCTTCCTATCAATCCTGACACAAGCAGGGGAGAAGGGGCAGGAGTAGAAAACGTCAATCCAGCCCCAGCAGGAACAGGGAATCAGACTAATATCGGAAACCAAGCCCAACCAGTCAATCCAGCCGGGGTGACCAATCAGGCTACTCCTGACCAGAATCCTAGCCCAGTTCCAGCCCAGCAGGTCGCTCAAGGATTTGGGAATGCTCAGTCGCAAGGCTCACAATATCTTGGCCAAGCTCTCCCTCCTAAAAAGCCCAACAAAAAGCTCAAATGGACTTTGATTTCCCTTGCCGCCTTTATTGGTGCCCTCTTGCTCCTTGGTGGCGGTTATTCTACTTGGCGCTACACTTCGGGCAATATCGAAGGAACCTGGCAAATGACCGACTATAAGGTTTATGATGAGGACAGAGAGCGTTGGTCTAGCTCCAAAGATGATGATGCGCCTAAGGATTTTCATTCTTATTTGAAGGTCCAGAAGGACAAGTCTGTCCAATATTTCGCTTATTATACAGCCAAGGACTATATCTATAATTACTACGATGATTCTTCTAAGAATTATTTGGATACCCAAGAATACCCTGCTGTAACGGTTGCTAGCTATTTAGGTTATGTTGAAAAAATTGATCAATGGAACAAAAAAATCAAGCCTTCCCTGTCCAAGTCTGACTACCAAGATAAAGTAGAGGAGGCCTACAAGAATAAGCTAGACTACAACAGTTCTGACGCTGAGGATCAAGCTAAAATAGATGCTAAAAACTACTCCGAGCTTATGGGCAAGAAGCCTAAGTATGAATTGACCTACAAACGCGAGGGGGACAAGCTGACTGTCAAACGCATCAAGGTCAGCACTGGTAAAGAAGTCTACGTCGCCCACTATAAACGCCTCTCCAAGGACAAAGCCTCCTCTGTCGAAAACGATATTAAGGACAAGAAGACCGAGTTTAAGAAGCATATGGAAGAAGCTGACGATTCCGATGATTAATACTAAAAATCAAAAGCTTACCATTTGATACTTGTTGAGTAGGCGACTGACCTGCCAGCAAGTGAGCGTGGCAAAAGCGACAATTCTATAAAGAAAAACACTAGGAGTCCATTGTCTCCTAGTGTTTTTGTGATGAAAAAAATGAAGGGATTAGCCCAAGAAAATATGGGCTAGGACAGTCAAGATGGCTAGTCCACCTTGGGTCAAGAGGATCTTAGGGTTGGAAGTCGCTGCCCCATAGGCTGCAACTGCAATGATGTAAACCATGATAGGCAAAATCATGCTGGGATTATAAACCAAGGAATAAAGGATGCCCAGCCCAATCAAACCGTTATAGACTCCTTGATTTTTGAAAAGGGTATTGAGATTTTTATTCTTGAGCTCTTCTTGGCTCATGCCAAAAACTCGGGCCGTTGAGGCCGAAGCCGTGGCAAAGGTCTCCAGATACATGATGTAGAAAAATTCCAGGGCTACCAAGATAGATAGAACAGTCGTGACAATAGACAAATTAGCTTTCCTCGCTTCTTATAAATTCTTATCTATTATAGGTTGCTAGGCCTCTATTTGCAAGGGATTCGACTCTGGACCTAAACATACAGTGCTTATTTCATGTCTTCTAGTCTCTGCCAAAATTTAGCGCCCAACTCCACCTTGCGAATCTTTCTTGAAATCAGACCTTCCTTTTCCAGACTTTTGAAATTTCGCGAGAGGGTTTCTGGGTTGGTCCCCAGGTAATTAGCGACTTCTTTTAAGGGGATGGGGATTTTGATGGTCTCTTGATGTCCCGGTTCTGCAAGGTCGGCCAAGTAAAAGAGGAGTCTGTCTTCAATCTTGTCCAGACCGAGGAGCTGGGTCTGATTTTCTAGCTCGACAGTCTTCTGAGCATTCAGGTCCAAAAGTTTCAAGCCTAACTGGGGATATTTCTTGAGTAAATCCGCAAACCTTGTCTGCAGTAGACAACAAATCATTGTATCTGTTAAGGCTTCACCATAGAGGGCCTTATTTTTTAGGCCAAAAAGGTAATTTTCACCATCGTAGTCACCTGGACCGACAATCCGAATCAGCTGTTCGCGACCTTGAGAGGAAAGGTGGTAAACCTTCATTTTCCCCGAGGCAATAATGGTTAGCTGTTCGGGATTTTGAGGAGAAAAGATAATTTCTCCCTTCTTATAAGATCGGTGATAAACCAGGGACTGGATTTCTGCCTGCTCTGCTGGAGTCAAATGGTTGAAGAGGGGAACCTTATTGACACAGTGGTCATTTTCCATGATGAACTCCTTTCAATTTATTTAAAATCTATCTCATAAAGAGAAAATTGACTAGCATCAATTTTTTACGACTTTCTCTAGTATAGAATATAAACACAATATATAGTGGTTATTTACTTTTATAGCCACCATATATTGACATTATATAGAGGAGCACTGAGAAATGCAACCAATTGCTATCTTTTATATCAGCCTCAGCGGAAATACCGAAGATTTTATTCATCGCTTGGCTGCTCATATTAAACAGAAATATGGCTTAGAGCTAGAGACCACCAATCTTAAAAGTCTGGTCAAGAAGGGCCAGCCTGCCATTTTCGATATTGATAAGCCCTATTTTAGCTTTCTTCCATCTTATTTAGAGGGTGGAAATGGTTTAGACAATGGTTATCAAGAAATATTGACCACCCCTTTGAGAAGATTGATTGCTCATGGGGAAAATGCCACTTATTGCCTGGGAATTGTTGGTAGTGGGAACCGCAATTTTAATAAGCAATTCTGCCTAACGGCCCACCAATATGCTCAGGATTTTGGTTTTCCAGTCTTGGACGAATTCGAATTGCGGGGAAGCCAAGAAGACCTAGAGAGAATTGGCGACAAGCTGGTCAAGGTTTTTCAAACAGCAACAAAAATAAAAGGAGTAGCCTATGTCCAAAACTAGTCAAGATTATTTTGTCTTAAATAACATGGTCAATATCCCAGTCAATGGGAAAATTCCACTACATTATGACCAAGAAGCCCTAGAAGATTATCTGGAACATGAAATCAAGCCCAAGACCAAATCTTTTGAGAGTTTCTCTGACCAGATTGATTACCTGATTGAGCATGACTATATCGATCAGGATGTTTTGTCAGTTTACTCCAAAGAAGGTGACGGTATTGATAAGGCCTTTATCCAAGAGCTTTTTGAGGAGGCCTATCAATACGGTTTTAAATTCAAATCCTTTATGGCAGCTTATAAATTTTATAACCAGTATGCCATGAAGACAGATGACCTCCAGCAATACCTAGAAACTTTCGAGGATCGGGTTGTCTTTAATGCCCTCTATTTGGCTGCTGGCAATCGAGAATTGGCCCGTCATTTGGTGGATGAATTGATTAGTCAACGCTACCAGCCAGCCACGCCCACCTTTTTAAACGCCGGTAAGAAAAGGCGAGGGGAGATGGTTTCTTGTTTCCTCATTGACATTAATGATTCCATGCTCTCCATCGGTCGCGGGATTAATTCGGCCCTGCAGCTTTCCCGTATAGGTGGGGGTGTCGGCGTCAACCTCTCCAATCTGAGGGCTAGTGGTTCACCCATCAAGCGGATTGCCCATGCTTCCTCAGGAGTTCTACCTGTTATGAAACTTTTGGAAGATTCCTTTAGCTATAGCAACCAACTAGGTCAACGCAATGGCGCGGGTGTTGTCTATCTTAATGTCTTCCACCAAGATATCCTGGCCTTCCTATCAACTAAAAAGGAAAATACCGACGAAAAGATTCGGGTCAAGACCCTCTCTCTAGGTCTGGTGGTTCCTGATAAATACTATGAACTTCTAAAGACCAATCAACCCATGTATCTCTTTAATCCCTATCATGTCGAAAGAGCTTACGGACGGCCTTTCTCCTATGTCGATATTACAGCCGAATACGATAAGCTAGTGGCAAATCCAGCCATTGAAAAGACGGTCATCAATGCCAGGGAATTGGAACAAGAGATTTCCCGCCTCCAACAGGAATCCGGTTATCCTTACATCCTCAATATCGATAGCGCCAACCGCTCTAATCCTGTCAAGGGTCGCATCATCATGAGCAACCTCTGTTCGGAAATTCTACAACCGCAAGAGCCTTCGACATTAAATAGGGATTTGACCTATCAAGAAGTCGGAACCGATATCTCCTGCAATCTCGGTTCTATGAATATGGTCAATCTCCTCCGTTCACCTGACTTTGGTAAGTCCATTGAATACGCCGTGCGTGCTTTGACCACAGTTACGGATAGCGAGTCCATCGAAGAAGTCCCCACCGTTGCTAAGGGGAATGCTCTCTATCACACCATAGGCCTAGGAGCTATGGGGCTTCATACCGCCCTAGCCTTAAATGGTCTTAATTATGACTCAAAGGAGGCCCTAGAATTTGTTGATGCCTTCTTCTTAGCCATGAATTATTATTCTCTAAAGGCTAGCCATCAAATCGCCCTAGAAAAAAAGCAAGTTTTTCATGACTTCGAAGCCTCCAAGTATGCTGACGGTAGCTACTTTGACCAGTATTTGCAAGATAATTTCCACTTTGATTTTCCTCAGGTCGCAAAAATCTTTGAAACTATCCACTTGCCCAGTCTAGAAGACTGGCAGGCTCTGAAGGAAGCAGTCATGACGGATGGGCTTTATCATCGCAATCGTTTGGCGGTGGCCCCCAATGGTTCTATTTCTTATATTAATGAAACTAGTGCCTCTCTCCATCCTATCACTCAGCTGATTGAAAACCGCCAAGAGAAGAAGGTGGGGTCCATATTTTATCCCGCTCCTTATCTGTCCAATGACACCATCAGTCACTATAAGACTGCCTATGATATGGACCAAAGAAAGATTATTGACATCTATGCCCAAGCGCAAAAGCATGTTGACCAAGGGCTCAGTCTGACCCTTTTCATGCGTTCCAAACTACCTCAAGGTCTCTATGAATGGAAAAAGCCTGACCATCCCAATCTGACCACTCGCGACCTTAATAAACTTCGCAATTACGCCTGGACCAAGGGCATTAAGTCTCTCTATTATGTCAGGACCTATACCGAGGATGATGAATTTGAAAGCATCAACAACTGCGAATCCTGCATGATTTAGAAGGACAAGATTGGGAACCATCGGCAAATTTAATAATTAAGGAGGTTAAGATGCCAAAAAATTATTTGTATTACAAGGCCATCAATTGGAACCATATTGAGGATGAATTAGACAACGCTGTTTGGGAAAGGGCGACCTCCCTCTTTTGGTTGGACACGAGAATTCCTATCGAGGAGGATAAGCCTAAGTGGGAAGGCTTGAGCAAGAAGGAGCAGGACCAACTCAATCGCAGCTTGCTTCTCCTGGCCCAAGAGGCTACCTATCAATCCATTGAGGCTGGCCAAATCATCCGAAATAGTCAGCGGTCCCAGCAGGAAATCGCTATCCTCAATAATCTCCAGTTTACCGAAATGGTAGCAACCAAGGCCTATAATCGAATTCTCAGGGTCTTCAACGATGATAGGAACTTGCAAGTCTGGCTGGATTGGGTGGACGGCCAAGAATTTCTTCAAAAGAGACTGAAAACCATTGATGCCATCTATAATAGCAAGGATCCTCTGGCCAAGCGCTTTGCAGCTATCTGTCTAGAAGGTCTGATGAACTACAGTTTGCTGGCCTATCCCCTTTATCTCTGGCAGAGCAAGGGCTTCACAAGTCTAGGCCTCATGCTGGAGATGGTCATCCGCAATGAATCCCTGCATTGCTACTATTTGGGACACAAGGTCAAGCTGCCTTTGACAGAGGTTGACCAAGATGAAGTTAAGGATTTTGAAAACTGGGCTAGAGACTTTGTTGATAAGCTAGTCCAACAAGAAGAAGACTTAATTGAAGATTATTTTCTGCTAGATGATGCCAAGGCTCTGGCCAAGGATTTGCTCCACCAAGAAGCCAACCATATCCTAGAAAATTTCGGCCTTGGCCAATCGGTCTATCCCTTTGACCAAGGCAATTTAGCTGGAATTAATCGGTCCCTGCAGGTCTTGCGCCAACACGATTTGACCAGTTCTAGCGCTAAATCAGTTCTGGAGACTGAGGACGTTATGACTGATGATGATTATGATTTTTAAGGAGGTAAGTCATGCTACACTCGACAATGAATTGGCAGAAGGTTGAAGATGAACTGGACGAATACGTCTGGGATAAGGCAACCGCTCAGTTCTGGCTGGATACAAGAGTCCCTGTCTCCAATGACCTCTTAGACTGGAAGCAACTGTCTGACTTAGAAAAGACAGTAGTCAAAAAGGCCGTCGGAGGCCTAGCTCTGCTGGATACTCTCCAGTCCGAGGAAGGCCTTTATGCCATCAAAAAGAATGCCCGAACCCAGAAAGAGCTAGCAGTTTTCAGCGATTTCAACTTTATGGAGTCCATTCACGCCAAGACCTATGGAACCATTTTAATTTCCCTCAATACCTTTAAGGATATTGAGGCTATCTACGACTGGATGGATAACGATCCAAGGATGCAATTGAAGGCTCAAAGGGTTAATGACTATTATCAAAATGGTAGCCCCCTGCAGGTCATGGTCGCCAGTATCTTTCTAGAAGGAATCCTTTACTATAGCAATTTCTTCATTCCTCTCTGGTACCGTGGTCAAAATAAATTGGCTAATTTGGCAGAACTGATTAAATTAGTTATCCGTGATGAATCCGTCCATGGAACCTATCTAGGCTATAAGTTCCGACAGGGCTTTGATGAATTGTCACCAGAAGATCAGGCAGACTTTCAAAAATGGATGTACGGCTTTCTAGATGAACTACTGGAAAATGAATTTGCCTATACCGAGGAAGTCTACAGTGACATAGGTCTAGAAGATGACATCAAAACCTTTGTCAAATATAACGCCAACAAGTCCCTGCAAAATATGGGCTTTGGTATTTACTTCGAGAATGCAACCGCCAATGATGTTAACCCCATTGTCATGAACGGGATTTCCATTGAGACGGCTAATCATGACTTTTTCTCTCAAGTTGGGGCCGGTTACCTGATGGGAGAAGCCGAAAGTATGAGCCAAGAGGATTACGATTTTTAGACTGAAGAGAAAAACTTGATTCTGGTCAAGTTTTTTTCTTTGGGTAAATGCTAAAATGGCCCCAAAGAATGGAAGGTCAGGTGATATTATGACACAATTATACAGAGCTGAAATTCAGCCCCTAAATGCTGAAAAGATAGGAACGGCTGCCCATGGTTATGTCGAATTTCTGCAAGAAGAAGAGGAACTTAAGATTAAGCTGGAAATGTTTGATACGCCAGCTAATATTCAGCACTGGGAACATTTTCATGGTTTCCCAGATGGCAAGGAGGCTCAAGTTCCAACCCTAGCTCAAGATAGCAACGGCGATGGCTGGATTGATTTACCTGAAACGGAGAGTGTCTCGGGCACGACCATGGTTCCCCTGGACAATGCCCCCCATGAGATGACTATTCCAAATGACGGCTATCCTGTCGCAGATGCCAAGGGCTACTATAGTTATGAGAAAACAGTTCTTCTCAAGGCCTTAAAGGCAAAGTTCAAGGAAGTCTTTGGGACTGATGATTTGCAATTGGAAAAACGAGTCGTTTATATTCATGGCATTCCTCGTAGTCTCGATATTCCTGATACGGTCGGGGGTAAATTAACCGAAAGCTACGACCAATATGTCACCCTACCGATTGCGGCTGGAAAGATTCAAAGAATCGAAGATTAGCCGATTTTCGGGATTGTCAGCCAATCACAGGACTCTTTTAAGGAGGTCAATGATGAAAGTTTATAAGCTCAACCTAGAAGCAAAAGAAATTGAAAAATTTAACCAAAACAATCGCTTTAGTATCCGCCACATCCACCTGATGTTGAATCAGGAAATTCCTACCCATTCCTCCTCAAGTGATGAAGTTGTTATTGTCCTTGAAGGCAATATTGATTTCACAGCCTCAGGGGAAACGGTCAAGATGATTTCAGGCGACTTTGTCGTCCTAGAGCCAGAAGAAAAACATTCCCTTAAGGGAAACGAAGAGTCTCAAGTCCTGGTTGTTCTTCATAAGTAAGCGAGTAGAAATAAGGCTTGGAAAATAGGTGGGGAATGGATTAAGGAGCCTTGCCTGGGTGGGTCTGCTTGGCCTAAGCCAATTTATAGCTGTCATTATGGCAGTCACCCTTTTGGTGAGAAGCCACATTCTACAAACTTTTAGAAGTCTTGGTGATTTTACAAATCTTCAAAAAATTTTATAGATAAGGAGGTAGACAGATGAGTGGACAAACAATTTTTGACAAACTCCGGGACCGTCACGTGATTATGGGAGAAGAGGGACATACTCAGTTGCTTTACGTAGATGAGCATTACATTCATGAAGTAACGTCTCCCCAAGCCTTCTAAGGCCTACGCGATACTGGCCGAAAACTCAGACGACCAAACTTAACCTTTGCCACCTACGACCATAATGTTCCTACCAAGGACATTTTTACGATTAGGGATGTCATTTCCAAGAACCAAATGGATGCCCTGGCAAGAAACGTTAAAGATTTTGGAGTCGAGGTCTGTGACCAGGGTTCTGAAAAGCAAGGAATCGTCCATATGATTGGTCCTGAGACAGGAAGGATCCAGCCGGGGAAATTTATCGTCTGCGGAGACTCGCACACCGCTACCAATGGGGCTTTCGGGGCTATCGCCTTCGGGATTGGGACCAGCGAAATCGAACACGTCTTTGCGACCCAGACCATCTGGCAAAAGAAACCCAAACGCCTCAAGGTAGAATTCATCGGCAAACCAGCAAAAGGGGTCTTCGCTAAGGATTATTTCCTAGCCCTCATAGCCAAATACGGTATTGATGCTGGTATTAGCTATGCGACCGAATATACAGGCCCAGCCATTGCGGACCATCTGCAATATGTCGGTTGAATTTGGAAGCAAGATTGGCTTGATGAATCCCGACCAAAAGACATTTGACTATGTCAGGGAAAGAGAGAAGGCACCTAAAGATTTTGAAAGAGCTGTTGCAGATTGGAAGACTCTGGTCTCTGATGAAGATGTGGTTTACGATAAGGTCCTGACCTTAGATGTGTCTAAGTTAGCACCCATGGTAACCTGGGGAACCAATCCTGAAATGGGGGTTCCAGTTGACCAGCCCTTCCCTGAAATCAAGGGACCAGATGCCCAGCGAGCCTATCACTATATGGATGTTCATCCAGGGGAAAGGGCACAAGATATTGACCTGGGTTATATCTTGAACTGGTTCCTGCACCAATTCAAGACTTTCAGATTTACGCCTGGCGGCTCATTTTGTCAAGGGGAAGGGCCTGACGGCCATTGTCGTACCAGGTTCCAGGCCTGTGAAGCGGGCAGCAGAAGCGCTGGGTCTGGATAAAATCTTTCTGGAGGCTGGTTTTGAATGAGAGCGGGACAAAAATCGTGATTTCTATGAAATCGATTTTGCCGTCCCGCCTCCGCACAGTTGATTAGGATGACCGCTATCACTTGCCTAGCAAGGGAT
>SKER01000045.1_pt1 | contig 162048 bp, 138 predicted proteins | sample 4826961 | NCBI WGS metagenome assembly SKER01 (sample SAMN11008804, study PRJNA524170) | human gut metagenome | biome: Human fecal sample; material: Feces; isolation source: fecal sample from pouch patient p47 | host: Homo sapiens | place: Israel: Tel-Aviv | collected 2016-11-16
ATATACAACAATTTTTATAAATATGCAATACCAATATGCAAAAAAAGTTAAAGATTTTTTTGCATAAAAATGCACATTTAAATAGGAAGAAACCAATAAAAATACATAAATTCAAGAAAAAAGAATGTAAAATCCATAAAAATTATGTATTGCATATTATGCATAAAGGATGTATAATTGTTGCATCTTATGAGAGAACATTCCGATTTCAGGAGGAGAGAAAAATGATCAAAGCAGGAATTATCGGAGCGACTGGTTATGCAGGAAATGAACTTGCAAGACTGCTCCTTGGACATAAAGAAGTAGAAGTGGCATGGTATGGTTCAAGAAGCTATATTGATCAGAAATATGCAGATGTTTATCAGAACTTTTTCAAACTGATAGATGCAAAATGCATGGATGACAACATGGCTGCACTTGCAGATGAGGTGGATGTGATTTTTACCGCAACACCACAGGGACTTTGTGCATCTCTTGTAAATGAAGAGATCCTTTCCAAAGCCAAGGTTATCGACCTGAGTGCAGACTTCCGTATTAAAGATGTAAAGAAATATGAAAAATGGTATGGTATCGAGCACAAAGCTCCACAGTTTATTGATGAGGCTGTTTACGGATTGTGTGAGATCAATCGTGAGGATATTAAGAAAGCAAGACTGATCGCTAATCCGGGATGCTATCCGACATGTTCGACATTATCAATCTATCCACTTCTCAAAGAAGGACTGATCGATCCGAATACGATCATCATTGATGCAAAATCCGGTACATCAGGAGCAGGAAGGGGAGCAAAGGTTCCGAACCTTTACTGTGAAGTAAATGAAAACATCAAGGCGTATGGTGTAGCGACTCACCGTCATACACCGGAGATTGAGGATCAGCTGGGATATGCATGCGGTCAGGAGGTTCTGATCAATTTTACGCCACATCTGATTCCGATGAACAGAGGAATTCTGGTGACCGCATATGCTTCTCTGAAGAAAGAAGTTTCCTATGAAGAAGTAAGAGCCGTTTATGATAAATATTATGCAGATGAAACATTCATCCGTGTTCTCGACAAGGATGTATGCCCGCAGACAAAATGTGTAGAGGGCAGCAACTACGTAGATGTCAACTTCAAGATTGACCTGAGAACCAGACGTGTCATTATGATGGGTGCGATCGACAATCTTGTAAAAGGTGCAGCAGGACAGGCTGTACAGAATATGAACCTGATGTTCGGTTTCGATGAAGCGGAAGGTCTTCATCAGATTCCGATGCTTCCGTGAAGAAACAAGAACACAGGGATATTCCATATGACGAGGAGGAATATATTATGAAGATTATTACAGGTGGAGTTACAGCAGCAAAAGGTTTTCAGGCAGCATCCACAGCTGCGGGAATCAAATATCAGGGAAGAACTGATATGGCAATGGTATATAGTGAGAAACCGTGTGTGGCAGCAGGTACTTTTACGACAAATATTGTGAAGGCAGCACCGGTAAAATGGGATCAGGAGATTGTTTATCAGCATCCGAGTGCCCAGGTGATCATCTGTAACAGTGGTATTGCCAATGCATGTACCGGTGAAGAGGGATTTAGTTACTGCCGGGCCACTGCAAAAGCAGCAGCGGAAACTTTGAATGTGGATGAAAACAGTGTACTGGTAGCATCTACAGGTGTTATCGGTATGCAGCTTCCAATCCAGAAACTGGCGGATGGTGTCAAAGCAATGGCACCGAAGCTTCAGGGAACTCTGGAAGCCGGAAACGAAGCGGCAAAAGCAATCATGACTACAGATACAAAGGAAAAAGAAGTTGCAGTACAGATTGAAGTCGGCGGAAAGACAGTTACCATTGGTGGCATGTGCAAAGGTTCCGGAATGATCCATCCGAATATGTGTACCATGCTTGGGTTTGTCACTACAGATGCGTGCATTTCCAAACAGCTTCTGCAGGAAGCATTAAGCCAGGATGTTAAGGATACGTATAACATGGTATCCGTTGATGGTGATACTTCTACAAATGATACTGTTCTTTTACTTGCAAATGGAATGGCAGAGAATCCGGAGATCAATGAGAAGAATGAAGATTATCAGAAATTCTGCGAGGCTTTGAACTATATCAATACCACACTTGCAAAGAAAATTGCCGGTGACGGTGAGGGAGCAACTGCACTGTTTGAGGTCAGGATCATTGGAGCAGAGAGTAAGGAACAGGCAGTAACTTTAAGTAAATCCATCGTTACTTCTTCTCTTACAAAGGCTGCAATCTATGGACATGATGCAAACTGGGGAAGAATTCTCTGCGCAATGGGATATTCAGGCGCACAGTTTGATCCGGAAAAAGTAGACCTGTATTTTGAAAGTAAAGCAGGTAAGATTCAGATCATTGAAAATGGTGTGGCAGTTGATTACAGTGAAGAAGAAGCAACCAAGATCCTTTCTGAAGATGCAGTGACGGCAATCGCTGATGTAAAGATGGGGGACTGTACAGCAACTGCATGGGGCTGTGACCTTACTTATGATTATATTAAGATCAATGCGGATTACAGGTCATAACAGGTTTTAGAATATATAATGAGGAGAAATAAAAATGGTAAATCAGAAATATCTGGACAAGGCCGAGACTCTTATTGAGGCTCTTCCTTATATACAGCGTTTTAATCGTAAGATCGTAGTAGTAAAATATGGTGGAAGTGCCATGCTGGATGAAGAACTGAAGGCAAATGTCATTAAAGATGTTGTTCTTCTGAAACTGATCGGATTCAAACCGATCATCGTTCATGGCGGTGGTAAGGAAATTAGCCGCTGGGTGAACAAAGTCGGCATGGAACCGCGTTTTATCAATGGCCTTCGCGTAACAGACAAGGATACCATGGAAATTGCAGAAATGGTTCTTGCAAAGGTAAATAAAGAACTGGTTACTCTGGTGGAATCTCTTGGTGTGCAGGCAGTCGGTATCAGCGGAAAAGACGGTGGACTGCTTCAGTGCCACAAGAAACTTTCCAATGGAGAGGATATTGGATATGTTGGTGATATCGAAAAAGTAAATCCGAAGGTTCTGCAGGATCTTCTGGAAAGAGATTTCCTTCCGATCGTATTTCCGATTGGTTATGACACAAACTTTGATTCTTATAATATCAATGCAGATGATGCAGCATGTGCGATCGCAGAAGCAGTACATGCAGAAAAACTTGTATTCCTCTCTGATATTGAAGGGGTATACAAAGACAAAGATGATCCGAACACACTGATTTCTGAGCTGCATGTACATGAAGCAGAAAAACTGATCAGCGAAGGTTATGTAGGAGGCGGAATGATTCCGAAACTGCAGAATTGTATCGATGCGATCGAAGAAGGGGTAAACAGAGTACATATTCTGGATGGACGCATTCCACACAGCCTTCTTCTGGAAATCTTTACAAATAAAGGTATCGGTACTGCTATTTTGAGAGAGGACGGGGAGAAATACTACGATGAGCATGAATGAACAGATGAATCATGCAGAAGAAAGCATTCTGCATACATATAACCGTTTTCCGGTCATGTTTGACCATGGAGAGGGATGCTACCTCTATGACACAGAAGGCAAAAAATATCTTGATTTTGCTGCCGGAATTGCAGTAAATGCACTGGGATATCATTATCCGGGATATGATGACGCACTCAAGAGTCAGATCGACAAGCTGACACATATTTCAAATCTCTATTACAATGAACCAATGAGTGAAGCGGGAGAGAAACTGATCAAAGCCAGTGGACTCAGTAAAGCATTCTTTACAAACAGTGGTACAGAGGCAATTGAGGGCGCTCTCAAGGCTGCACGTAAATATTCTTATACCAAATATGGCAAAGAAGCAGGAAGATTTGAGATTATCGCGATGAATCATTCCTTCCATGGCAGAAGCATGGGAGCTCTTTCTGTAACAGGAACAGAACATTACAGAGAGCCATTTGAACCACTGATCGGCGGTGTGAAGTTTGCAGACTTCAATGATCTGGAGAGTGTGAAGGCACAGATTACAGATAAAACCTGTGCAGTCATTACAGAAGTCGTACAGGGTGAAGGAGGAATTTATCCGGCTCAGAAGGAATTCCTGGAGGGTCTTCGCGCACTTTGCGACGAAAAGGACATTATTCTGATCTTTGATGAGATTCAGTGCGGCATGGGACGAACCGGATATTATTTTGCATGGCAGTCTTATGGTGTACAGCCAGACGTGATGACGTGCGCCAAAGCACTTGGGTGCGGTGTTCCGGTTGGAGCTTTCGTTCTTGGTGAAAAAGCAGCAGCAGCGTCTCTGGTGCCGGGAGACCATGGTACAACTTATGGTGGAAATCCTTTCGTATGTGCAGCAGTCAGCAAGGTATTTGATATCTTTGAACAGGATAACATTCTTGCACATGTGCAGGAACTTACACCATATCTTGAGGAAAAACTGGATGCACTTGTGGATAAATGCCCGATTGTTGCAGCGCGTCGTGGAAAAGGTTTTATGCAGGGACTGGTGATCGAAGGTACGACAGTTGGAAGTGTTGTAACAAAAGCACTTGCGAATGGACTTCTTGTGATCTCGGCAGGGAGTGATGTGCTTCGCCTCGTTCCTCCGCTTGTTATCACAAAAGAACATATCGATGAAATGATCGAGAAATTAGAAAAGAGCCTGGCTTAATGCCGGGCTCTTGCCTGTTCTGAAAAATTCTTAAATTCTGTACAGTTCTGTACCATTCACTTCATAATGATTATTTCATACTGTCGAGATCAATATGTTTCTTGATCGCTGCAAAACTTTCGCTGCTGATCACATGTTCGATCTTGCATGCATCGCTTGCTGCAACAACCGGATTAACGCCAAGCTTCTCAAGCCACTCGGAAAGGAAAAGATGACGCTCGTAGATTTTCTCTGCGGTAGCAAGACCGGATTCTGTCAGATAAAGATATCCTTCCGGAGATACAGTGATCTGATCTGTCTCGCGGAGCTTCTTCATTGCGACGCTGACGCTGGATTTTTTGAAACCAAGCTCAGCGGCAACATCTACAGAACGCACGACAGGATGTGACTTGCTTAAGATAAGAATTGTTTCAAGATAGTTTTCGGCGGATTCGTTTGTATGCATCCATTACACCCCAATTTCTGTTCATGATCTAATGGAAAATGATTTCTCATTTCTCATTTAATTGCTTTAAAATTTAAGATTTTCACTCAAATTTATAGTATTTCTATAATATCATATTTTATAGCCAGGGACAACAAAAATGCATAAATACACTTATAAATAATTGTATAAAAGTTACTGTGAACAGTAACATATAAAACCGATAAAATTCAGAGATGCAGAAGTTCCTTGAGCCAAACATTGGTTATATACTACAAATATAAGTTTGAAATAACGGATTGAAGTTATACATAACAAATGATAGTTTTATTAAACGAAAAAAAGTACTTGACAGCTCACAAACGTTAGCATATACTAACCCATGTAAGAAAAAGTAAATGGTGTTTAACTGTGAACTTTTTTTGATAAAGAAAATAATTCTCAATAAAGACTATAAAAGAAAGTGAGCTGATACATATGATGCCTATCACAATGGCTGGAATCGGAGAAAAATGTAAGATTCAGATAATAGGTGGAAACGAAGAAACAAGACGTTTTCTGGCGAATCTTGGATTTGTCAATGAGGCTGAAGTAAGTATCGTTTCTGCAATCGGCGGAAATGTGATCGTGAACATCAAAGATGCACGTGTAGCAGTTAATTCAGATATGGCAAAGCACATATTTATATAAATTTTATAACGGAAAGGAGACAGAACGATGACTTTAGGTGATGCAAAAGTTGGAAGTACCGTTGTTGTAACAAAGATTGAAGGAGACAGCGCGTACAAACGTCGTATCATGGACATGGGAATCACAAAAGGAAGCGAACTGTATATCAGAAAAGTTGCTCCGCTTGGAGATCCTGTAGAGATCACTGTTAGAGGTTATGAGTTATCTGTAAGAAAGAACGATGCTCAGTGCGTACAGGTAAAGTAAGTACGCTCAGTGCGTACAGGTAAAGTAAGTACGCTGTAGTGTTCTGTAAGAACTATTATGAAAAATGCAACTGTGGAGAAGAACGCAGTTACAATAAGAGGGATTAAGGAGGTAAGAAAAAATGGCAATTAAGATTGCACTTGCCGGCAACCCGAACTGTGGTAAAACAACAATGTTCAACGCATTAACGGGCGCTAACCAGTACGTAGGAAACTGGCCGGGAGTTACTGTAGAGAAAAAAGAAGGTAAATTAAAGGGAAAGAAAGGAAAGGGCGAAGACATTATCGTAACGGACCTTCCTGGTATTTATTCCCTTTCACCATACACACTGGAAGAAGTAGTCAGCCGTGACTATGTCCTCAAAGAGAATCCAGATGTGATCATTGACCTTGTCGATGCAACAAATATCGAGCGTAACCTGTATCTGACCACTCAGCTGATCGAGACAGGTGTTCCGGTTGTTATTGCACTGAACATGGCTGATCTTCTTGAAAAAAGAGGAATCAAGATTGACACCAAGCGTCTTTCCATGCTGCTTGACTGCCCGATCATTGAGACATCTGCGCTGAAAGGGGAAGGCCTTGACAAACTGATCGACGAGGCTGTCAAAGTTGCAAAGAGCAGCAAAGTTGATCTTCCAAAAGAAATCTTCTCCAAAGATATGGAAGCAGCTATCGACGAAGTAAAAGGTGTTCTTCCTACATCTGTTACAGATGATAAGAAGAGATGGTATGCGGTTAAGTTCCTTGAGAATGATGAAAAAGTAAAAGAGGCTATGAAGCTTTCTGCTTCCGGACAGTCTCTGGTTGATACAAAACGTCAGGAACTTGAAAAACAGCATGACGATGACATGGAAAGTATCGTAACAGACGAAAGATACAAATTCATCCAGAAGATCGTTAATACGACGGTTAAAAAAGCAAAAGATAAACTGACTGTATCCGATAAGATCGACCGTATCGTTACCAACCGTATTCTTGGTATCCCGATCTTTGTTGCAGTTATGTGGCTTGTATATTATGTGTCCGTAACAACAGTCGGAACATTCGTAACAGACTGGACAAATGATGTATTTGTAGTAGCTATTCAGGACTTCTTTACAAACATCCTTACCAGCATCGGTGCCGGTGACCTGGTAATGGGACTTGTAGTTGATGGTATCATCGGTGGTCTTGGTGCAGTACTTGGATTCGTTCCTCAGATGGCAATTCTGTTCCTGTTCCTGTCCATCCTTGAAGACTGTGGTTACATGGTACGTATTGCATTCGTTATGGACCGTGTATTCCGTCACTTCGGACTTTCCGGTAAGAGCTTCATTCCGCTTCTGATTTCTTCAGGATGCGGTATCCCTGGAATCATGGCTTCCAAGACCATCGAACAGGACAATGACAGACGTCTTACTATTATGACAGCAACATTTATTCCTTGTGGTGCCAAACTTCCGGTTATCGCTCTTATGGGTGGTGTAATCGCTGGTGAAACTGCAGGATATGCAGAGAGCTCCTTTATCGCTCCTCTGATGTACTTCATCGGAATCGTAGCTGTACTTGTAGCAGCAATCATTCTTAAGAAGACAAAACCGTTCTCCGGTAAACCGGCTCCGTTCGTAATGGAGCTTCCACAGTATCATATTCCGCAGGTTAAAACAGTTCTCCTTCATGTATGGGAAAGGCTGAAAGGCTTCATCATCAAAGCTGGTACAATCCTGTTCCTTGCTTGCGTAGTAATGTGGTTCCTTGGTGGATTTGGATTCACAGATGGTGGATTCGGTATGGTAGAAGACAGCGCAGACAGCCTTATGGCAGCAATCGGTGGTGTGATCGCTCCGATCTTTGCTCCACTTGGATTCGGTGAATGGCAGCCGGTAGCAGCTTCTATCTCCGGTTTTACAGCAAAAGAAGCTATCGTATCTACAATGGGTGTCCTGGCTAACGTAGCTGGTGATACAGAAGATGCAGTAAACGTTGCAGCAGGTGTTGCAAGCTGGTTCCCGACAGGAATCGCAGCTTTCTCCTTCCTGATGTTCAACCTTCTTGATTCTCCTTGCCTTGCAGCTATTGCAACTATGGCAAAAGAAATGAACGACAGAAAATGGTTCTGGTTCGCAATTCTTTTCCAGAACATCTTTGCTTACGTTGTTTGCCTCTGCTTCTATCAGATTGGTTCCTTTGTAACTGGTGGAGCATTCGGTTTCGGAACTGTAGTAGGATTCGTAGTACTTATTGTAATGCTGTTCCTGCTGTTCAGACCGGATCCGTACAAAGATCAGAAAGTTTATTCTAAACGTTCTGTACAGGCATAATAAAAAATGTAATAATAAGGGGGCTGGATACAGAGATGTGTCCGGCCTCTGTTTGATTCGAAACCGATGACTGGCAGTACTTGATGAAGAGAGGATGAGTGAAATGCTGGCAAATATTATTATAATGATTCTGATCCTTGGATATTGTGCATTTATCATTTATAAAAGTGTAAAGAATACCAAAGAAGGTAAACATACGGGGTGTGCCGGATGCAGTGGAAACTGCGGAAGCTGCGGTGGATGCAGCGGGGCAGCTTTTCATAAGAACACTGCGCAGTCTTCTAAGAATCGTTTGAAATAGGAGGCACTAATATGGGAAATTCAACAGGATCCACAATGTACATGTTTGGTGCGGTCATTGTTATTTATATTGTAGGAATGCTGATCTATCAGGGGGTTCAGTGGATCAAGAAAAAGAGGGAACAGAAAAAAGACGAAGAATTCAGAAGAGGTGACAAATAGTGGTAGATATAATTATAGTACTGATCGTAATTGTTTTGCTTGGGTTTGCACTGAAAGGTTCTATCAAACATTTTAAAGGAGAAAGCCCATGCTGTGGAGGCGGCGGTGGAGAGATCGTTCTCGATATTCCGGATAAAAAACTTGAGAATCCGATACTTGGAAAGAAGGTTCTCAAAATTTCCGGTATGCACTGCGAACATTGCGTAAAGGCTGTCACAGAGGCAATCAATAAGATCGATGGAGCAGCTGCAAAAGTAAATCTTTCTGAGAACGAAGCAGTCGTTTCTTATGATCGCGAACTTGATGACGAACAGCTTAGAAAAATCGTCAAGGATGCAGGTTACAGAGTCGTAAGCATCAAATAATGCATGATATAGTGAAAGAAATATCATTTCCAGGATCCCGTGGCATATGAAGCTGCGGGATTTTTTTCTGCGAAAATTATAGAATTTTATATGTGATTTTTTGAAGTGGTTCCTTGTATAAAAAACAGATTTTCTGCATATGCTGATAATAAAATTTGCAGCTAGGTATAGGAAAAGCATCTGAGCTGAGTGGAGGTTGCATTATGTGGGGATTTTTTACGGCATTGATCTCGGGAGCGCTGATGAGTATTCAGGGTGTTTTTAATACAGAAGTGACGAAACAGACCAGTTTATGGGTATCAACGGGATGGGTGCAGCTCTCAGCATTTATGGTCTGCGTGCTGGCATGGATATTTACAGGAAGACAGAGTGTTTCGGCATTATGGCAGGTAGATAATAAATACACGCTTCTTGGCGGAGTGATCGGGGCATTTATTACAATTACTGTTATTCAGAGCATGGGGGCACTTGGGCCTGCAAAAGCAGCTATGCTGATCGTCATTTCCCAGTTGATCGTGGCGTATGTAATTGAACTTTTGGGAATGTTTGGAACAATGCAGCAACCGTTTGAGTGGAGAAAGATTCTGGGAATGCTGATCGCGATTGCCGGCATTGTGATTTTTAAATGGGAATAATAAAGTTATCATGCACAGGAATAAATAAAGTTTCCTATTGTAAATCTACCGGGAATTCGTTAAAATAAGACATGGTTAAGTATGAGAATCGGGGAGGTCTGCCGTAATCCTACGGAGGGAAGTGAACCGAGATCATGAAAGTAAATTTTTACAGTCTGATATTGAGCATATTTTTTCTGGCAGGTTTGTCAGGAATGAGCGGATGTCAGAAAAACAAAACAGAAATAATGCTGGACGGACAGGATACTGTATCAGAATCAGAAACACAGGATGATACACAGGCTGGGAATGATGCAACAGAGGATCTGGCGGAAGCAAAAATATCAGCAGAAGCGGAGCTATCGGAGATGCCGGTGGAGACAGAGCCGGAAATGATTTTTGTGGATGTCTGCGGAGCAGTAACGAATCCGGGAGTTTACGAACTGGATGGGAGCAGTCGGATTTTTCAGGCAATAGAGGCAGCTGGTGGATTTTTGCCGGAAGCAGCGGCTTCGGCCGTGAATCAGGCACAGCCGGTCAGTGACGGACAGCAGATTTATGTACCTACGCAGGAAGAAGCGGAAGAGGGAGCTTTACCTGCGGCAATACAGCCGGCGGATCCGGGATCTGAGACAACAGATGCAAATGGTGTAGTGAATATCAACACAGCAGATGCAGCTGCGCTTAAGAGCCTGTCAGGAATCGGTGATGCCAAGGCACAGGCAATTCTTACGTACAGAGAGGAACATGGTTCCTTTTCCAGTATTGAGGAGATCATGCAGGTGCCGGGAATCAAAGAAAGTACGTTTTCGGCGATAAAGGATAAAATAGCTGTGAAATAAGGAGAAAAGAATGAGCAGGAAAGTTTTAGTAGTTGATGACGAGAAACTGATCGTAAAAGGAATCCGTTTTAATCTGGAACAGGACGGTATGGAAGTTGACTGTGCTTATGACGGAGAAGAAGCGGTTGAGAAGGCAAAGGAGAATAAATACGATATTATCCTTCTGGACCTGATGCTTCCGAAGATGGATGGACTGGAAGTCTGCCAGCAGATCAGAGAATTCTCCAATGTTCCGATCGTCATGCTTACTGCAAAAGGTGAGGACATGGACAAGATCCTTGGACTGGACTACGGGGCAGATGACTATATTACAAAACCATTTAATATTCTTGAAGTAAAGGCCAGAATCAAAGCAATCATGCGTCGTGCGCGTTCTGAACATGAAGAAAAGGAAAAGGCGAAGACAATTGAAGCAGGCGATCTGAAACTGGACTGCGAGAGCCGCCGTGTATTTATTGCAGGCAAGGAAATTAATCTTACAGCAAAGGAATTTGATGTGCTGGAGCTTCTCGTATTCAATCCGAACAAGGTATACAGTCGTGAAAATCTTCTGAATATTGTCTGGGGATATGAATATCCGGGAGATGTCAGAACCGTTGATGTACATATTCGGCGTCTTCGTGAAAAAATCGAGGCTAATCCCAGTGAGCCTAAATATGTACACACCAAATGGGGCGTAGGATATTACTTCCAGGCATAACCCATGGTAACGAAAAAAAAGACAAAGTTTTTTAAGAGTCTGCGTTTTCGGATACTGGTCATACTGCTCATACTGGGAATTGTGCCAAGTGTTATCGTGACACAACTCATGATCAGTAATTATGAAAAACAGGCAATTGAAGTAAAGGTAAGTGAGGTCAGTACACAGTGTGCGATTCTGTGTAATCAGATCATCAAAGAAAATTATCTCAATGACTCCAGCTCACAGTCTGTGAACAGCAAGCTGGAGTTGTTGTCTAATGTATATGGCGGAAGAATGGTGATTGTAGACAGAGATCTGAAAGTAGTTGCAGATACCTATCATGTAGATGAAGGACGGACGCTGATCTCACCAAAGGTCGTGAAGTGTTTTAAGAACGGAGAAGTGACAAATTACCGCAGATACGGGCAGATGCTGGAAATGGCTGTTCCCGTAAAGAGCGCGGATGTCCCGCAGATTCAGGGAGCCATGCTTGTAAATATTTCAATCAGTGACATTATGGCAACGGTGGGAGAGCAGGAACAGATGGCGATGCTGCTCACAGGAATTATCGTTGCATTGTCTGTATTGCTTGCCTATGGCCTTTCTACGATTCTGGTCAAACCGCTGGCCAGTGTTACCAAATCCATCGAAGATCTTACTGACGGATATCAGAAAGATGAGATTTCAGTTCCGGATTATACAGAAACAGAGCTTATTACGGATGCATTCAATAAGATGCTTGCACGTATGAAAGTACTGGATGAATCAAGATCAGAGTTTGTTTCCAATGTGTCGCATGAACTGAAGACACCAATGACTTCCATGAAGGTTCTGGCAGATTCCCTTGTCGGACAGAAAGGAGTTCCGGAAGAACTTTATCAGGAATTTATGCGTGACATTACAGCGGAGATTGACAGGGAAAACCGTATTATTACCGATCTTCTGACTCTGGTAAAAATGGACAAGAAATCTGCAGATCTTCAGATCAGTCATATGGATATCAATCAGCTTCTGGAGGATATTCTCAAACGTCTGCGTCCGATCGCGGACAAACGCAATATTGACCTGATTCTTGACAGTTTCCGTCCTGTGGAAGCGGATGTGGATGAACTGAAATTTACATCTGCGATCAGTAACCTTGTTGAAAATGCGATAAAATACAATGTGGATGATGGCTGGGTACGTGTGTCACTTGACGCAGATCATAAGTTTTTCTATGTTACGGTAGCAGATTCTGGTATGGGTATCCCAGAGGATTCCATCGACCGTATTTTCGAGAGATTTTATCGTGTGGACAAATCACATTCCAGAGAGATCGGAGGAACCGGTCTTGGACTTGCGATAACAAGAAGTACGATTGCCATGCATCATGGTGTGATCAAAGTATTCAGCAGAGAAGGGGAAGGAACTACATTCTCAGTTCGTGTCCCGTTATCTTATATTCCGTAGGAGGTGCCGGATGAAGAAATATATAAGAGTACTTCTTCTGGCAGCACTGGTTTGCAGTTTACTTGCCGGATGCAGTATTGAGACAAAAAGCAGTAAGGATTCGCAGGATGAGAGTAAGTACTATCTGTATTATCTGAACGAGAGTGAGACGGTTCTCAGAGAAGAACCATATTCACCCGGAGAAGAGACGGCAGATTTTATGGTAAAAGATCTTATGCAGAAACTTGGAAGCAAAGATGCACCGGATGGGGAAATCAGTCTTCTTCCGGAAGATGTTTCCATCAATTCTTATGAAGTGCAGAAAGATCTGCTTGTTATAGACTTCAGTAAAGAATACTCAAAAATGAGCAAGATCCGAGAGGTTATGACACGTGACGGAGTTGTGCAGACATTTTTGCAGATTCCGGATATTCATAAAGTCCAGTTTACAGTTGGAGGTCAGCCACTGACCAACTCGCGAAATCAGGAAGTTGGAGAGATGACTTCAGATACATTTGCGCAATATACCGGAAAAGACAAAGAAAGCTATCGTTATGATACTTTTACACTGTATTTTACGGGTAAAAATGGAAAAAATCTGGTGAAAGAAACCAGAAATGTATATTATCGAAGATCTCTTCCAAAAGAACGTATCGTGCTTGAGCAGCTTGCAAAGGGACCGATGGAAGAAGGGCATTATGCAACGATACCAGACAGTTCTCTGGTTTTGAGCGTGATCACATCGGACAGGATCTGTTATATTAACATGAACAGCACTTTTCGTGATGAAACACCGGAAGTAGGAGGAAATATCTCTATTTATTCGGTTGTGAATTCTATTATAGATTCCTGTGATGTTGACAGGGTTCAGATATCTATTGAAGGCAGTACGGAGGGGAACTTCCAGGACAGTCTGCCGTTATACAAATTTTATGAAAAGAATGAAGATTTAATTGCACAGGACGAGAAACCAAAGGAGTCCTGATGCAGTAATGCCGCAGGTGGAATAGCCTGCGGTGTTCTATATACAGAAAGGAAGGCTTATGAAAAGACGCCCGGTGTGTCTTGTGTGCCTGCTCCTGATGTTGTGTATATGGTTGATGGATCTGGCGGGATTTGCACGGATCAGTGGAAATCCTTTGCCGGAATCTGTACAATTATATATTGAAAAACATCCGGAAGCTGTCATCTGCGGGGAGGTGCAGCAATATCAGGCTACGGAATATTCTCTTTCTGCCTATCTTAAACATGTCTGTCTGATCGTCGGATCAGAACAAATTCCCATAAAAAATTTAAGAGTATTTTTAAAATCGAATAAAGAGTTCCCGATTGGAACCACTGTTAAGATTTCGGGAAAACTGGAAGAAATTCCTGAGCCACGAAATCCTGGAGAATTTGATTCCAGGCAATTCTACGCCTGTCAGAAAATCTACTATTTTATGAAAAACGGTGTGGTTCTGGCATGGAGCAGCAAATATTCCAGATATGGTCAGTTTATGCAGAATCTGAAAAGTAAGATAATGCAGACGCTGGATATTGCGGCAAAGGAAGATGCCGGTATTTTTGAAGCAATGCTGCTTGGTGAGAAAGATAACCTAGAAGATAAAGTTAAGATTCGTTACCAGATGGCGGGGATCATTCATATACTAGCGATTTCCGGACTTCACATCAGTGTACTGGGGATTGGATTTTTTGATCTGCTGAAAAGAGCCGGATTTGGAAATGTGTCTGCCGGGATGGTGGTGCTCAGTGTTCTTCTGCAATATGGAATCCTTACCGGGGAAAGTGTTTCTGCCATGCGGGCGGTAGGTATGTTTCTGTTGGCGGTCGGTGCAAGAATCGCAGGAAGAACCTATGATCTGCTGACGGCGCTGGCAGTGTCGGCGATCCTTTTACTTCTGGATGCACCTGCAAATCTGTACAACAGTGGATTTTGGCTGTCGTTTGGGGCTGTTGCCGGACTTGGTGTAGTGGCACCGGTATTGGCAGGATGCATTAGAGTGGAGAATCGTCTGGAGGCATCCGTTATGAAAACACTGGTATCTTCGATAGCTGTGCAGATGACGACTTTTCCGATCATGCTGCGAATCTATGGAGAGATTTCACTGGCCGGATTTTTTTTGAACCTGCTGGTGCTGCCGACAGTCAGTGTAGTACTGGTCAGTGGAATTGCAGCAATTGTGGTTGGAATGGCATCGGTCGGTGTAGCAGTTTATGTAGTGCTGCCTGGAAGAGTGCTGCTTTTTCTGTATGAGAAACTCTGCGAACTGGCAGCAGGAATTCCGTTCTGTACATGGATCGCAGGAAGTCCGGAGCTGTGGCAATGTGCCGGATATTATGTATTACTGTTTTTGGGAGTTGGAATTTTGGGAATGAGTCGGGGAACTGTCGCATGGAATGGCGCAACTGGAAAAAGGGCGGGAAATCATGCATTCATGCAGGAAAAAAAGAATCATGGGGAAGGAAAAGGATGGCTGAGAAAATATCAGTTACTGTCAGGTATATCAGGAATCATGCTGATACTTGGACTGGGAATTCTCATTTATCATCCGTCTGGAAATCTGCAGATCACCTGTCTTGATATCGGACAGGGAGACTGTATTTCTATTCAGCTTCCACAGGGGCAGAATTTCCTGATCGATGGCGGCAGCAGTAACAAGAAGAATATTGCACACTATCAGATTCTGCCATTCCTTAAAAATCGGGGTATTGGGGTGATTGATGCTATTTTGATCTCGCATACGGATAATGACCATATCAGTGGTGTGCTGGAACTGTTTGATTATATGAGGACACATCTTACTTCTGTCAGGGTGAAGAACCTGATCTTACCGGAATGGACACAACCGGACGATGCATATCAGCAATTGGTGGATAAAGCGCAGGCAGCAGGCGTGAATGTACAAAAGGGAAGAAAAGGGGAACAAATTGCGCTTGGAAAAGCTTCTCTTCGATTCCTTTCGCCGGATAGAGGGACCGCAGGAACAGATGCGAATGAAGACGGTATGGTCGTGGAACTGACATATGGCGGTTTTGAAGGGCTGTTTACCGGTGATATCGGGACAGAGACGGAGAAAAAACTTCTGCCGGAGCTGGAAGATGTAGATTTTCTGAAAGTGGGACATCATGGCTCCAGATATTCCACCTGTCAGGAATTTCTGGATGTGGTGAGACCGGAACTTGCGGTGGTCTCCTGCTCTGCAACAAATACATATGGACATCCGTCTGGCGAGACAATAGAACGGGTGGAAGATTCCGGGGCAAAGATTTGGTACACAATGAAAGAAGGGGCTGTGACAGCAGAGACCGATGGTAAGGAGGTATGGGTGGATACGTTTGTGCATCCGTGAGCAGAGATACGGTATTGAGAAAAAAATCAAAATCGTCTATACTAAACAGATAATGAATAATTAATGCTGTCTGTGGATGGCATTCCGTCAGAAAACGGTATTTTTCAGGAGGTTTCGCAGGAAGTGAAAAATTTACAGGAAGACATTAAAACAGGAAAATTCAAAAATGCATATCTTCTGTTTGGTGAGGAAGCGTATCTGAAGATTCAGTACAAAGAAAAGCTGATTCATGCATTAAATCCGGATGATGATACGATGAATTTTACCAAATATGAAGGAAAAGGAATTGAGGTGCGTGAAATGATTGACCTCTGTGAGACAATGCCTTTCTTTGCAGATCATCGTGTGGTCCTTGTGGAAAATTCCGGATTTTTTAAGAATAAATGTGATGAACTTGCAGATTATATGAAGACGCTGCCGGATTACCTGAGGCTGGTTTTTGTTGAAGAAGAGGTAGATAAACGAAGCCGTATGTATAAGGCGGTGAAAAACTGCGGCCGCATTGTAGAGTTTGCAAAGCAGGATGAAAAGACACTGATGCGCTGGGCAGCAGGTATTCTGGCGAGAGAAGGACGCAAGATCACGACCAGAGATATGGAACTTTTTCTGACAAAAACCGGTACGGATATGGGAAATATCCGTATGGAACTGGAGAAGCTGATCACATATACCATGGGACAGGATATTGTAACGAGAGAAGATATTGAGGAAATCTGTACAACACGGACAGAGAATAAGATCTTCGATATGGTTCGTGCAGTTACGGAGCGAAATCAGAGGAGAGCACTGGATCTGTATAATGATCTTCTGACGCTGCGTGAGCCGCCGATGAGGATACTGTTCCTGCTGTCGAAGCAATTCCGGCAGATGTGCCTTGCAAAGAAAATGGCAGGGGAAGGGGCATCTCAGAACGAAATTGCAACCAGACTTGGCGTACCGTCTTTTGTGGCAAGAAATATACTGGCCTGTGCGAGAGCTTACAGTGTTGAGGAGCTTGAACAGGCAGAAGAGGATTTTGTTGATGCGGAGGAGGCAGTGAAGACCGGAAGACTGCAGGATGTGCTGAGTGTGGAACTGTTGATAGTGAAATATAGTACTGAGAGAAAAAGATAAAAGTGTAACAGATGTGAGTAAATATAGTACCCGGAAACGGCTTCATCGTCCGGTTGTACTAGAATATAACCTGGCTGTTAAGAACGTCAAAATCGTCAGCAAACTCGCTACGCTCAGACAGAGTTTCCGATTTTGCCAACACAGCCCGAACATATTCAAGTACAACGACGAACGATTGCAGATGTTTCCGGGTACTATATTTATCCATCTGTTTTCGCTTTTATTTAATTTTTCTCCCGGGAAGGGGCGAAGGCACGGATAGTGCAAGAATTTCTTTACACCAATATACATAGGTGTCTTGACACCTAACATGTCGGGTAGTATAATCACAAATCAGAAAACATAAAAATACAAAACCCAACAGAAAATCCGGCATCAACCGGTACGAGGAAACAAAAATGAAAGAAAATTACGATGTCATTATCGTAGGAACAGGAGCCGCAGGTCTCTACTGTGCACTGAATCTGCCTTCCAGAATGAAAGTACTGATGCTGACCAAACAGCAGGCGGATCAGTCCGACTCCTTTCTGGCACAGGGCGGTATCTGCATGCTCAGAGGAGAAGAAGATTATAATGATTACTTTGAAGATACCATGCGCGCGGGCCATTACGAAAATGACGCAAAAGCAGTCGAGCTGATGATCCGTAGCTCTAACAGTATTATTCGAGATCTTTTACAGAGAAATGTTACATTTGAACGAACAGAGACGGGAGAATTGGATTTCACTAGAGAAGGAGCACATTCTCAGCCGAGAATCCTTTTCTATGAAGATATTACCGGTAAACAGATCACACAGACTCTTCTGAATCAGGCACTGACAAGAGACAATATTGAAATCTGCGAATATATGACCATGGTCGATATCATTTCCAAAGACAACGTCTGTGGCGGGGTAATCGTCATGGATGAGAAGAATGAAGTATATCCGGTCAGAGCACCATACGTTGTTCTGGCATGTGGTGGTCTCGGAGGTCTTTACAAAAACTCCACCAACTTCCCGCATATTGCAGGCGATGGACTTGGAATCGCCATGAAACATCAGGTGGTACTCGAACATCTGGATTATATACAGATTCATCCGACTACTCTTTATTCTCATAAACCAGGACGCCGTTTCCTGATTTCTGAATCTGTCAGAGGGGAAGGTGCACTTTTGTATGATAAAAACGGACAGCGTTTTACAAATGAATTGCAGCCGCGAGATCTGCTCAGCCAGGCAATCTTTGCACAGATGGAAAAAGACGGTACTGATTTCGTGTGGGAAGATATGCGTCCACTGGGAGAAGAAACCATCATGAAACATTTTCCAAATATTTTTCACAGATGTGTAGAAGAAGGTTTTGATCCGCGCAAAGAGCCGATTCCGGTCGTTCCGGCACAGCACTATTTCATGGGTGGAATCAAGGTTGACCTTGGAAGCCGTACTTCCATGAAGGGGCTGTATGCCTGCGGTGAGACAAGCTGTAATGGTGTGCACGGCAAAAACCGTCTTGCAAGCAACTCACTTCTTGAATCTCTGGTCTTTGCAAGACGCGCTGCAGATGATATCATATTTGGAAGAAAACCAGATCCGTGCAGACCGGGTAGCATAGATCTGAAACCATATGAGGACAGAGACGCAGTTCTGACTGTTTATCATGAAATGGTTTTAAATGAAATTGAAAGGATGAAGAAGAGTCATGAATGAAATTACAATGAAAATGCAGGCTGATCAGCTGATCCGTATGGCGTTGCAGGAAGATATTACAAGCGAGGATGTTTCCACAAATGCGGTTATGCCGACAGCAACAAAAGGAACCGTAGAGCTTATCGCAAAAGAAGATGGTGTAATTGCCGGACTTGACATTTATGCGAGAGTATTTACAATCCTGGATGAAAAAACAGAGATTGATTTTTATTGCAAAGATGGAGATGAAGTAAAAAAAGGTGAGCTGATGGCAACTGTAACCGGTGATATTCGTGTCCTTCTTTCCGGAGAGAGAGTAGCCCTGAATTATCTGCAGAGAATGAGTGGAATTGCCACATATACCAGACAGGTTGCAAAACTTCTGGAAGGCAGCAAGGTAACTTTACTGGATACCCGTAAGACAACCCCGAACTGCCGAGTATTTGAAAAATATGCAGTAAGAGTTGGAGGCGGATGTAATCACAGATATAATCTTTCAGATGGAGTTTTACTGAAAGATAACCACATCGGGGCAGCCGGAAGCGTAACCAAAGCGATACAGATGGCAAAAGCGTATGCGCCGTTTGTCCGAAAGATTGAGATTGAAGTAGAGACACTGGAACAGGTAAAAGAGGCTGTAGAAGCTGGTGCGGATATCATCATGCTGGATAATATGACACCGGAAGTAATGAAACAGGCGGTTGAGCTGATCGATGGCAGAGCACAGACCGAATGCTCTGGTAATATTACAAAAGAAAATATTCAGAAGATCCGTGAGATCGGTGTTGATTTTGTTTCCAGCGGAGCTTTGACACACTCTGCACCAATCCTTGACATTTCCATGAAAAACCTTCATGCGGTGTGAGAGGAGGAAACCTTATGAACACTGCAGAAAGACGCGGAGAAATTTTAAAGATCCTTCATAATGCAGATGCTCCGGTGGCAGCAAGAGAGCTTGCGGGAAAATTTGGTGTCAGCCGTCAGGTGATCGTGCAGGATCTGGCGGTGATAAGGGCTTCTACGCCGGGAATATTGTCAACAACAAAGGGGTATGTGATTCAGCAGGACAGTAGCTGCACACGGGAATTTAAAGTCCGTCACAGCCAGGATAAGGCAGCCGAAGAACTGAATCTGATCGTAGACTGTGGTGGACATGTCAAAAATATCAGTATCAGTCACAGAGTTTATGGTCGTGTCAGCGCGGAGATGGATATTCGTTCCAGACAGGATGTGAGTGAGTTTGTGCAGGCATTGCAGAACAGTCGTTCCACTGTTTTAAGTAATGCAACTTCCGGATATCATTATCATCTGGTGGAAGCCGCAAGTGAAGAACGGTTGGATCTGATTGAAGAACAGTTGAAGAAAGCCGGTTTTCTGGCTCCGCTTCAGCCATGGGAACAGAGCACAGGAAAGGGAAATATTAAATTATGACAATACAGGAAATTCAGCAGGAGATCCTGCGAATGAAAAAAGAACAGGATGTATGTATTCTGGCACATGCTTACCAGGGACAGGAAATACTGGAAGTTGCAGACTATATGGGCGATTCTTATGGACTGAGCGTGCAGGCATCCAAGAGTAACTGTAAAGGTGTTATCATGTGTGGCGTTCGTTTTATGGCAGAGACCTGTAAGGTTTTAAGCCCGGAGAAGAAAGTGTGGCTTGCCAATCCGACAGCCGGATGTCCAATGGCAGAACAGCTGGATCTGGAGAGCCTGCGTAAGTTAAAAGCAGAGCATCCGGGATATGCGGTAGTTGCTTATATCAATACGACTTCTGAACTAAAGACAGAGTGTGATGTCTGCGTGACATCTTCTTCTGCAGTACAGATCTGCAGTAAACTGGATAATGACAAGATTCTGTTTATCCCGGATCCGAACCTGGGACGTTTTGTTGCAGAGAAACTTCCAGAGAAAGAATTTGCCTTCTACAAAGGTGGATGTCCAAGACATATTATCGTCAGCGCCCAAGATGTAGAAAAAGCAAAGAAAGCACATCCGGATGCATTGCTTCTGGTTCATCCGGAATGCCGTCAGGAAGTCGTAGAACTTGCTGATTATGTTGGTTCTACAACCGGAATCATGGAATATGCAAAGAAATCTCCGAATAAAGAATTCATCATCGGAACAGAGAACAGTATTGTGGAACATCTCCAGTTTGCATGTCCGGACAAACAGTTTTATCCGCTGTCTGTCATGCTGACCTGTATGAACATGAAGATCACAACACTGATGGATATTTACAATTGCCTGAAGGGAACCGGCGGAGAAGTGATCGAACTTCCGGAAAATGTTATGGAAGGCGCCGGACGCTGCATTCACCGTATGGTAGAACTCGGAGGGTGAATATAATAAATAAAGAAAAAGTTGAGCTGCTGGAAAGGATATTTTCAGCAGCTTGTTTTATACTCGAGTTTATAAAAAGTTTCGTTGACCAGATAGTAGGTTTTTGTTAAGCTTAGAACATAAAGAACTATAGTGAAAAGGAGGGTACAGAAAAAATATTTACCTGTACAGAAGATAAAATTTTCTGGATGAAACAGAAAGTGAAAAATACATTCCGATAATTCCTTTAAGAAACAGTATTCAGAGAAGGACAGTTAGATCAAAGAACAATATCTGAAACTATATAAAACTAATAATACGAATGGAGGACGTTATCGAAATGGAAAATACACCTACAGTCCCGAATAATGAGCTGGAACAGCGTTACATAAGGTATAAAGATGTAATAAAAGAGCTTACAATCATGAATGATATCTTTATGCGGAATGTATTTAAGAAGCGTGAATGTATAGAACATGTCCTGCGTATCATAATGGAAATGAAAAATCTGCAGGTATTGGATTATACTGTCCAGAAGGATTATAAGAATTTACAGGGGAGATCTGCAATCCTTGACTGTGTGGCGCGGGATGATGTAAATAACCAATATAATGTAGAAATCCAACAGGATACAGAAGGAGCGTCACCGAAAAGAGCAAGATATCACAGTGGATTACTGGATATGAATACTTTAAATCCAGGGCAGAATTTTGAGGAATTGACAGACAGTTATGTGATCTTTATCACAAAAGATGATGTGCGGGGAAATGGATTGCCGATTTATCATGCAGATCGAGTGATTGAAGAGACCGGAGGAATGTTTGGAGATGGATCGCATATTATATACGTGAATTCTTCGATTCAGGACGAAGACACAGCTCTAGGGCGATTGATGCATGATTTGCATTGTAAGAATGCCAATGATATGTACAGTGAGGTTTTAGCAAAGCGGGTATCTGAATTAAAAGAGACAGAAACGGAGGAAAGTGTTAGTATGTGCGATGCGTTAGAGAAACTTATTCAAGAATTTGAGCAGAAAGGCGAATTACAGGGCGAAGCACGTGGAATAGCAAAGGGCGCAATAAAAAAGGCGAAAGAGACTGCGAAAGCACTTAGCCAGGAAGGCATGCCAGTACAGAAGATTGCTCAGATTCTTGGAGAAGAGGGAGAAATAGTGAGGAATTGGTTAGAGGAAGAAAAATAACTGATTAATTGCTATTTGACAGGATGTCTTCAAAGTAAATGAGAAAATAGGATTCTATCGGAAGATTACAGACAGGGTGATGGAAATAAATCCGTTATCCTGTTTGTTTTTTGAAAATTCGTCGCTTTATACAAAAAATAGAGAAAAATATTGTCTGATTTAGTGGATTGCATATTGGAATCCGATATGATATTATACATACATGAAGAACGAAGTTCAAATATACAGAACAACGGAGCTTGGATTATCCCTTATCCAAGTTTGAATTCACCCGATATATGAGAACAAAGTTCAATAATACAGAACAAATACAGCTTAACATAGAGTGGAAAGGAGGAAGTTATTTTTTTAAACAAGAACAAAAACATTGTACATTATTAATGAACAAGGAGGGCGAGCAGTAAACTATGAAAGCAGCAGTTTTTACAGGACCTTATGAATTCAAAATCTGTGATCGTGAAAAACCGAAACCGGGTCCGAAAGAAGTACTTATCCGTATTCGTGCAGTTGGAATCTGTGGCTCAGATATTCATCCATACATGGGGGATGGAATAGATCGAAGAGAGCCTGGAATCATTATGGGACATGAAGCCTCTGGAGATGTTGAGGAAGTTGGTTCTGAAGTAACGAAATGGAAACCTGGCGACAGAGTTGCTATTAATCCACAGATCAATGATGAGACATGCCCAATGTGTAAGAAAGGACTTCCACATCTGTGTGATCATTCACTTCTGATTGGATCATCCATGAGAGGATTTCTGGATGGAGCAATGTGCGAATACCTGATCATGCATGAAAAACAGCTATATCATTTGCCAGATGAAGTAAGTTATGACCATGGCACATTTCTTGATCCACTTGGAAATGCGATACATCTGATCAACAGGGGTGGCGTAAAACTCGGAGATGTTGTTGTGATCATTGGTGCAGGAACGATCGGTCTTCTGGCAATCCAGACAGCAAAACTTGCAGGAGCAGTCAAAGTCATCGCAGTCGATCTTTCGGATTACAAGCTGGAAATTGCGAAAGATGTTGGAGCAGACATTTGCCTGAAATCAGATAATCCGGAATTTATGGACAAGATTAAAGCAGAGACTCATGGAGCAGGACCAGATGTAGTTGTAGAAGCTGTTGGAATTGGGGTTACTTATAATCTGGCACTGAATATGTGCAAAAAGAGAGGAACTGTTGTTGCACTTGGATTCACAAAACCGGAACTTAATATTGCAATCCAGCAAATTATATACAAAGAGCTGAATGTATACGGAAGTACAGGATATGCAGATGAATGCGAAACAACCCTGGAATTCTTAAGGATGAAAAAAGTAGATATCGATAAAGTTATTACACATAGGCTTCCACTTGAAAAAGTAAAAGAAGGTTTTGACCTGTTATGTGATAAGAACAGCGGAGCGATTAAAGTCATTTTAAACCCATAATAGAAAAGGAGAAGTGAGATATGAAAAAACGAATCGTAAGTGTTATGCTTTGTGCAGCAATGGGAGTTTCCTTATTTACTGGTGCATGTGTAGTTGAAGCAAAAGCTGATGGAAAAGATAAGATTGTAGTCTGGATGAAAAAAGACCTTACAGACGTTGCAAATAACATGTTCAAAGAACGCTGCGAACAGTTTGCAGAAGAAAATGATGTGGACGTAGAAGTAGAAGTTATCGCTTATGAAGATTTCTATACAAAATGGGCAGCTGCGATTGAATCAGGAAATCTTCCGGATTTAAGTTATTTCGGATATCAGGAAATGGGACAGTATTATTCACAGGGAATTCTGGAAGATATGACAGATGTCTATAACGAAATCAACGATGTGACTCCTTTCGAAGAGAGTCTGGCACCGGCCGTTACATCAGAGGATGGCGTGGTATATGGAATTCCTGGATGGGCATCTGTACAGGTATTATATTACAGAACTGATATGTTTGAAGAAGCTGGCTTATCTGCACCGGAAACATGGGATGATTTCAGGGATGCAGCAATCAAACTGACAGATGAAAAAAATGGTATTTACGGTGCAGGTATTGGATATGGTGCAAGTAACTCAGATGCAGAGTGGCTCACCCGTGCAATGCTCTGGTCCAATGGAAGTGTAGATGTTGACGATGACGGAAAAGTAGCAATTGACAGTGAAGCAACCGTTAATACAGCACAGTATATTCAGAATCTGTTTATAAAAGACAAAGTAACACCTCCTACAGCTGTAAACTGGGATGACTCAGGAAATAACAAAGCATACTTAAGTGGACAGTGCGCAATGATCTTTAACGTAGGAAGTCTTTTGAACACAATTAAGACAGATGATCCGGATCTCTATGAGAATACAGGAATCGCTGTAATGCCGTCAGGAAGTGCCGGATCCATGGTACCTGGTATCCTGGATGGATATGGAATCTTCAAAAATGCGAATAACAAAGACGGCGCAAAAGAACTTGTAAAATATCTTCTTGACAAAGACTGGTATACAGAATGGGTAAACGAAACAGCACCATTTAAGATTCCAGTTCTTCAGGGAATGAAAGACGACGAAGTATGGCAGGATGAGAGAAATAAACCATTTATTGATTCCGTTGCAAACTTTACATTCCTTGGCTATCCAAACACATATACACCAGCAGCAAGCGAAGTGTTCAATTCAAGACTGTTAAGTAACTGCTTTACCAACATCGTAACAGGAAGTGATCCAGCAGAAGAAATAGCAAAACTTCAGACAGACATGCAGGCTGTTTACGATAAAGAAAAATAATTAAAGTTGCAGGGGAAGCGGAAATCGGAATGCCAGGTTTCCGCTTCTGTTAAAAAAGGAGGTGTCAAATGAAAAACTTAAATACTGTTTCCGCAGGTAGAAAGACAGTAAGTATGGAACAGAAAGAGAAAAAGCTTGCGGTTATTCTGATAGCACCTGCCGTAATTTATCTGATACTTATCATGGGACTGCCGTTGATCTGGGCTGTATATACAAGTTTGACGGATAAGGTAATCGGAGCTGCTCAGGTTAATTTTGTAGGGCTGTCAAATTATATTGAGATCATCAAAGATCCTGTATTTCAGAAATCTCTTTTAAATACATTCATTTTTGCTTTCTTTGCAGTTATGGGCAAAGTTATTCTGGGTATGATCATGGCACTTGCTATGAATCAGCCTGTACGTGGAAGGGGCGGCATCAGGGTTGCAATGATCCTGCCGTGGACGATTCCGACAATTGTCTCTGTATTTGCATGGCAGTGGATTTATTCAGACGTAGGCGGTGCTTTGAATAGAATTTTGATGGTGCTTCACATTACAGACCATCAGATTGGATGGCTGTCTACTACAAGTATGGCAATGTTTTCAGTAATACTGGTTAATATATGGAGAGGAACTCCGTTTATTGCAATATCAGTACTGGCTGGATTGCAAAATATATCGCCGGATCTTTACGAGGCAGCATCACTTGATGGCGCAAACGTGATTCAGAGATTTTTATATGTAACTTTGCCGTCAGTGAAAGAAGTTATTATCTTATCGGCATTTGTAACAACTGTATGGACATTAAATGATTTTGAAATTGTATGGTGTATGACCAGAGGAGGCCCGTCTCATGCGACAGAACTGGTATCAACTTACAGTTACATACAGGGATTTATGAACAGTAATATTGCAAAATCAGTAGCAGCATCACTGATACTTGTACCAATCCTGGTAGTGCTGGTTCATTATATTACAAAATCATCATTATCGGAAGAATAAGGAGGAAAGGTGAATGAAGACAACAGTAAAAAGTAAGATCGTCGCTTATGTTGTGTCAGCAATCCTTATTGTATTCTGCCTTTTCCCAATTTACTGGATGCTGATTACTTCATTAAAGACAAGTACGGAAATATACAAGATCGTTCCTACGTTCTGGCCGAAAAAATTAACATTTGAAGGTTACTATGAACTTTTTGCCGAAAAAGGTTTTATGAAAAATGTGCTGAACAGTCTATTTGTATCATTGATTGTTTCCTTTGGTTCTATTGCAATCAGTATGCCGGCGGCATATGCAATTGCAAGAATCAAATTCAGAGGAAGAAAACAGGTATCAAAAGGAATCCTTATTTCTTACTTGATGCCGAGAACAGTTCTTTTTATACCGTTATATCTTTTGGTAACAAAAATCGGACTGAGCAATAATCTGTGGGGACTTGTACTGGTGTACCCGACAATCACAATTCCATATGCAACCTGGATGATGATTTCGTATTTCAAGAGTATACCGTATGATCTGGAAGAGGCAGCGATTATTGATGGATGCAGCAGAGTACAGGCAATGTGGAAAATCTGTTTTCCACTGGCACGACCGGGAATCGTATCAACATTAATATTCTCATATACACTTTGCTGGAGTGAATATCTGTATGCACTGGTAATTATAAATAAAGCAGATTTCAAGACAATTCCTCTGGCTCTGGCAGACATGGTAGTTGGCGATGTTTATGCATGGGGACCACTGATGGGCGGTTCACTGATCGCATCCATACCTGTAATTATATTATATTTGCTGTGCAATAGAAATCTGGTTGGTGGAATGACAGCCGGTGGCGTGAAAGGATAAGGTGAATGATATGAGCAAAAACTTCAACAATGGTGTATGGCCGGTTATGCTGACACCATTCACAGACGACAACAGAGTAGACTATGATTCTCTGGAAAAACTGATCAACTGGTATATTGAGAATGGCGTTGCGGGCCTTTTTGCAGACTGCCAGTCCAGTGAGATGTTCTTCCTATCGCTGGAAGAGCGTGTAGAACTTGCTCGTTTTATTAAAGAAAAAGCAGCAGGAAGAGTACCGGTTGTGGCTTCTGGTCATATTTCAGATATGATTGAAGATCAGGCAGAAGAACTGAATGCAGTAGCCGGGACAGGTGTCGATGCGGTGATTCTTCTTACAAACCGCCTGGCGGCAGAAGAGGAAAGTGATGAAGTATGGCTTGAAAATCTGAAAAAACTGCTTGCACTGCTTCCGGAAGACCTGGCACTGGGATTTTATGAATGCCCGTATCCATATAAGAGAGTAATTTCTCCGGAACTTCTGGAATGGTGCGCAAATACCGGAAGATTTTATTTCATTAAGGACACAAGCTGTGATATCCACAATATGGAAGCAAAACTTGCAAAGATCAAGGGCAGCAACCTCAAACTTTTTAATGCGAACTCATCTACGTTATTAGAAACTTTGAAGCTTGGAGGAAGCGGATTCAGTGGTGTAATGGCAAACTTCCATGCAGATCTTTATGTATGGCTGTGTGAAAACTATGAGAAAGAACCAGAGAAAGCAAGAACGGTTGCTGATTTTCTGACAATAGCTTCTATGATTGAAAGACAGGTTTATCCGGTGAATGCAAAGTTCTATCAGAAGAGCATTGGCAATTTTGCATCGATCCATACTCGTACGAAGCCAGCAGAACTGTTAAATGAAACTGCTCGTCTTGAAGTGGATCAGCTTACCAGACTGACTGATTTTATCAGAAAAGAACTTGATGTATAAAGCAGGAGGAAATGCACATGAAGGTACTGGTAACAGCAACGAATTATTCTAAGTATTGTCAGCCAGGTAAAAAGTTACTGGAAGAGGCTGGCTGTGAGATTATTGAAAATCCGCATGGAAGACCATATACGTTTGAGGAGCTTAAGGAAATTGTAGGAGATATTGACGGCGTAGTCGTTGGAGTTGATACATGGAATGAAGAGGTATTCCGTCTTGCACCGAAATTAAAAGTTCTGGCAAGATTTGGCGTAGGCGTGGATAATATAGATCTGAAAGCGGCAGAAAAAAGAGAAATTGTTGTCTGCAACAGTCCGGGAATCAATTCATCGGCAGTTGCGGAGCAGGCTGCAGCATTGATCCTTTCTTCAATGAGACAGATTCCGCAGATGAACAATGCAGTGAGAGATGGAAAATGGCCTCGCCCGATGTTTCATGAACTTAAGAGCCGTACAATTGGATTTCTGGGATTTGGAGCAATTGCAAGAAATCTTGCAGAACGTCTTGCAGGATTTCATCCGGAAATGATCGCATATGATAAGTATCCGAATCAGGAGATGGCAGATAAGCTTGGAGTAAAGTTGGTTTCACAGGAGGAAGTTCTGAAAAAGGCAGATATTATTTCGATTCACCTTCCGGCAACGGACGAGACAAAACATCTGATCAACCAGGAAACTCTTAATAAGATGAAAGATGGTGTTTATGTAGCAAATACAGCAAGAGGCAGTATCGTTTCTGAAAAAGATATGGCAGAAGCGTTAAGAACAGGAAAAGTAGCTGGATTTGCATCGGATGTATTTGAAACGGAACCGATCGATCTTTCTGGTTCGCTGTTTGGCTTTGAAAACTATATTGCAACCCCTCATGTTTCAGCAGAGACATATGAAAACTGTGAGACGACTTCTGTGGTGACAGCGAAAGCAATCCTAGCAGTTTTTGATGGAAAAGAACCAGAGCATAAACTTGTATGATCGTACAAAATAAAGGCAGAGGATGACCTGTTTACCGGGAAAATCTATTGATGAAAAAATTTATTGATGCTATACTATTACTATTAACAGTAACGCTATATTTGTTATATTGTTATATAGGTTTTGACCAGCTAAATGGTAAAATAAAATCTATGAGGAGGGGTAATGGCTGACAATAATGAAATTAAAGTAAAGAGTCTTCAGAAGGCTTTGGAAATTCTGAATCTTTTTACTGTGAAACCTGTTTTGGGAGTGACGGAAGTCAGTGAGTACTTTGGATGGTATAAGAGTACGGTACATAATATTCTGTGTACCCTTAAATCTATGGAGTATCTGGAACAGGATGAAGAAACAGGAAAGTATCGGTTAGGGATTCAGGTTTTCAATCTGAGTAAAGCTCTGGGAGATAATTATTCTATTACTAAAATTGCCGGACCTTACATGCAGGAGTTATCAAATATTACCAGAGAAAGAGTTTATCTGGCGGTTCCATATCGAGAGGAAGTATTGTATTTGGATGCAATGTATCCAGCAGAATCTGTTGAGCTGATGCGTTCGATCCTTGGAGAGAGGGCTCAGATGTATTGCACTGGTATCGGTAAAGCGATGCTGGCGAATATGAATGATCGTTCAATTGACGAATACCTGACTGTACATGAACTGAAAGCATTTACAGAGAACAGCATTACAGATAAAGACGTGTTCAGACAGGAACTTATGCGTACTCGTCAGAGAGGATATGCGATTGATGATATGGAGCATGAATTTGGGATAAAATGTGTTGCAATGCCGATATTTGACCGTAACAGAAATCTGTATGCGGCAATCAGTATCAGCGGGCTTGCAAGTCATTTTACAGAAGAGAAAATGTCTGAATGGGCGATTCTTCTGAAAAAATATGTTACCAAAATTGAGAGCAGATTATAAAAAGAAATAAAAAACTGTCATTGCATATGCAGTGGCAGTTTTTGCGTGAGGTAAGAGCAGGACAGGAGAAAATAAAGACAAGAAAAAAGACAGTCACTGACGGTTGTGACTGTCTTTTTAATTATAAGCTTATAATTAAAAATATATATTTCCTGAATTAGCCAATGCTGTTGACAGCTTTAGACAGACGGGAAATTTTTCTTGCACAGTTATTTTTGTGATAAACACCTTTAGAGGTTGCTTTGCTGATTGTAGAGATAGCCTCTGTAAGAGCAGCCTGTGCAGCAGCTTTATCGTTTTTCTGAACTGCAGTTTCTACTTTTTTGATGGAAGTTTTAACAGCAGAACGGATAGATTTGTTTCTAGCAGCTTTAGTTCTGTTTACTAAAATTCTTTTCTTTGCAGATTTGATGTTAGCCAATTGGTACACCTCCATTTCAGATTTATAATAATGTGTCGTTGTTACAGAAACAGACACGGGCGCTTCTGTAAACATGCTTATATATGATAGTATATTTATTTTTACTTGTCAATAGTAAAATGCGGAAATGTTAAAAAAATATAAACATAATATTACTGTGAGAAAAATCTTCCATACATAATATAGGCTTAAAACAGAGACATTAATGATAAAGTGAAATATTGTAGACAGATAAGAAACAAAATTTTACAGATGATAATCGGATATCAATAATTCAGATGATCAGGAGGAAGAGAGATGGCAGTCAGCAAAAGAATCAGAACAGACCTTGCACTGGAAACAACAGAACGTTTTAAAGAAGAAAACACAGAGATTCGTGGTGTAGAGATTCAGGAGGACTATGATGAAGAAAAGGATGTACGAACGACTGTCGTCAGGATCGTGACAGAAAACGGTGCAAAGGCGATGGGAAGACCGCAGGGAACTTACATTACAATAGAAGCTCCGGATCTGTCTGTACCGGATGAAGATTATCATCGTGAGATATCAGAGGAGATTTCCAAACATCTGAAACAACTCATTGATCTGAAAAAGGAAAAATCCATTCTTGTGGTGGGGCTCGGAAATGCAGGAATCACTGCTGATGCACTGGGACCGCATGTGGTAGAAAATTTAAGGATGACCCGTCATATCATAAGGGAATACGGCCTTCGAGGAATTGATCATGAAAAAATGCACCGTGTCAGTGGAATTGTGCCGGGAGTGATGGCACAGACCGGTATGGAAACTGCAGAGATCATACAGGGAGTGGTTGCGGAAACGAAACCGGATGTAGTAGTTGCAATTGATGCACTTGCGGCCAGAAGTGTCCGCAGACTGAATCGAACGATCCAGATTACAGATACAGGAATTCATCCTGGGTCAGGCGTGGGAAATCACAGAAATGGACTAACGGAGGACAATCTGCAGGTAAAGGTGATTGGAATCGGTGTTCCGACGGTTGTGGATGCGGCAACGATCGTTCATGATTCGATGGCACATCTTCTGGATGCACTGGAAGAAGCGGAGCAGAAAGAATTTTTGGAAGAAATGATTGCTCCGAATCTCTACAGCATGTTTGTGACACCAAAGGATGTGGATGAGACGGTAAAATACCTGAGCTTTACAATATCTGAAGGATTGAATACAGCGTTCGGTGAGGCATGACTTTCATGAATAAAAATTCGCTAACTGATTTATGCAGAACAAATGACTGGTAGAATGATGCAAAGTCATAATTGAGGTTGGTTTGTCATAGGATACTTTGAAAGGAGTGGTTCTGTGGCGAGATTCCGGAAAACACTGTATCTGATTGTGGAAGGCTGTGTGCTTGTGACGCTATCCGTGACAGCGGGCGTTCTTGTGCTGCACGAAAATGTATTTCGCCAGCTTCCATTGTACTGTTTTCTGGAAGAGAAGGCACAGGAGCGTTCAGTTGGACAGGACCGTGAGACTTATGAAAAGCTGATGGAGAGCAATGCACGTTATCTTGGCAGGATGGTCGTAGATGAGAATAAAGAAGTCGGAAGCCAAGAAAATGATAAAGAGATTGTGGACAAGCAGACAAAGAGAGAGAACGAACAGAACTTAAAAGCTGAGAGACAGGAAGAGAATGTGATAACTCCAACTGAGAAAACAGAGATTACAGTGACTCCGATAACTCAAAATACAGAAGAGCAGAAAGTAAAAAATGCAGATAAACAGACAGAGCCAGAAGAAAATTTAACCGAAGAATCTACCGGGGAAGAGGAAGTTACTACGGCAGCCGCCCAGGTGCAGCCGATGCCGGAAATTGACCTTGCACCGGAAAGACTGGCAGATTACGATTATCTGATGAATCATTTTTTTATTCTTGATCCTAATACAGAAACCAGTGCGCAACAGTTGAATGCGGCTGCTCTTCTTGGGGAGGATCTGACGCTCCGTAAGGAAAAAGCGGAGCCACAGATTTTGATCTATCATAGTCATTCGCAGGAGACTTTTGCAGATTCCAGAGAAGGAAAGACAGAAGATACGATCGTGGGGGTGGGGGATTATCTGGCTCAGCTTCTGACAGAAAATTATGGCTATCAGGTTATGCATGTAACGGAATCATTTGATCTGGCTGGAGGGGAACTTGACCGGAGTAAAGCATATGACTATGCAAGAGCGTGGCTGGAACCTGTTCTGGAAGAGAATCCATCTATACAGATTCTGATAGACCTGCACCGGGATGGCGTACCGGAAGATCGCCATCTGGTCACCGAAATTAACGGAAAACCGACAGCGCAGATCATGTTTTATAATGGCTTGAGTCATACAATAAACAGCGGTGATCTTTCATACCTTCCAAATCCGTACATACAGGATAATCTGGCATTTTCTTTCCAGCTTGAGTATCAGGCGGCTCTGTACTATCCTGAATTGTACCGTGGCATTTATCTGGCAGGATTACGTTATAATCTGCATCTGCGTCCACGAGCCCTGATTTTGGAGGCAGGGGCTCAGACAAATACTGTCCAGGAGGTAAAAAATGCAATGGATCCTTTTGCGGATATCCTGAACCGGGTGCTGCAGGGGGAAAATTAAAAAAATAACGCTTGCAATTCAGAACAAACGTTCGTATAATAAGAACACAGATCAGTAATACAGACGTGAACAGCGTCATAACGGTGTGTCAGCAGAAATATCCCTTTACAAGAACTGGACTAAAGGTAAAAAGCTATGCTATAATGCCTCGTAGTATGATTTTCTATACTTTATATATAAGGAATAGTTTTTTGGAAAATAAAGAGAAGTACATAAGGAGGAATTTCGCAGAATGATAGACCAGAGCAAAATTCGTAATTTCTGCATTATTGCACATATAGACCATGGCAAGTCCACTTTGGCTGACCGTATTATTGAGAAGACGGGTACACTGACAGAACGTGAGATGCAGTCTCAGGTGCTGGATAATATGGAGCTTGAGAGAGAGAGAGGTATCACGATCAAGTCTCAGGCTGTACGAATCGTTTATAAGGCTAATGATGGAGAAGAATATATTTTTAACCTGATCGATACACCAGGGCATGTCGATTTTAACTATGAGGTTTCCAGAAGTCTTGCTGCCTGTGATGGGGCAATTTTGGTCGTAGATGCAGCACAGGGTATCGAGGCACAGACGCTGGCGAATGTTTATCTGGCATTGGATCATGACCTGGATGTGCTTCCGGTCATTAACAAGATCGATCTCCCAAGTGCAGATCCGGAGCGCGTTGTCAACGAGATTGAGGATGTGATCGGACTTGAGGCACATGATGCACCGAGAATTTCTGCCAAGACAGGATTGAATGTTGAAGAGGTTCTGGAGCAGATCGTTACGAAGATCCCGGCACCGCAGGGAGACGTAAATGCACCGCTGAAGGCATTGATCTTTGACTCTGTTTATGATGCTTATAAAGGCGTCATTGTTTTTTGTCGTGTTATGGACGGCCGCGTTAAGAAAGGTACTCAGATCCGTATGATGGCAACAGGATTTACGACTGAAGTTGTGGAAGTAGGATATTTTGGAGCCGGACAGTTTATTCCGTGTGATGAGCTGACAGCCGGTATGGTTGGATATATTACCGCAAGTATTAAGAATCTTGGGGATACCAGAGTTGGTGACACAGTTACCGATAATGAAAGACCATGTGCAGAAGCACTTCCGGGTTACAAGAAAGTACAGCCAATGGTTTACTGTGGACTGTATCCGGCTGATGGTGCCAGATATGGTGATCTTCGAGATGCTCTTGAGAAACTGCAGCTGAACGATGCTTCTCTGTTCTTTGAACCGGAGACATCTATTGCACTTGGCTTTGGTTTCCGTTGTGGATTCCTCGGACTTCTGCATTTGGAAATCATCCAGGAACGCCTGGAAAGAGAATACAATCTTGATCTGGTAACGACAGCACCAGGTGTTGTTTACAAAGTATATAAGACGAATGGAGAAGTGATCGAACTGACAAATCCATCCAATCTCCCGGATCCATCTGAGATTGAATATATGGAAGAGCCAATGGTAAATGCTGAGATTATGGTAACGACTGAATTTATCGGTGCAATCATGGATCTCTGCCAGGAACGCCGTGGTCAGTATAACGGAATGGAATACATGGAGGAAACCAGAGCACTTCTGAAATATAAACTTCCACTGAATGAGATCATTTACGATTTCTTTGATGCATTGAAATCCCGTTCCAGAGGATATGCATCTCTGGATTATGAGCTCTGCGGTTATGAACGCAGTGAACTGGTTAAACTTGATATCCTTGTTAATAAGGAAGAAGTTGATGCACTTTCTTTCATCGTACATGCAGATACTGCTTATGAGCGTGGACGTAAGATGTGTGAGAAGCTGAAAGAAGAAATTCCGAGACAGCTCTTTGAAATCCCGATCCAGGCTGCAATCGGAAGCAAGATCATTGCCCGTGAGACTGTCCGCGCTATGCGAAAGGATGTTCTTGCCAAATGCTATGGTGGTGATATTTCCCGAAAGAAGAAACTTCTTGAGAAACAGAAGGAAGGTAAGAAACGTATGCGCCAGGTCGGAAACGTAGAGATTCCACAGAAGGCATTTATGAGTGTACTGAAACTGGACGATAAATAATTGACGGGATAGACCGTGAATATGGAATGCATATTGTTGTGAACGGCGGACTTACAGAAGGGAGGCAGGGCCATGAAAAAAGGAACTGCAAAAGCTATGAGATATATTGTTGCGGGGAGTGCATTGACACTCTGTGTGATTATGACGGGATGTGGCTGCGGACAGAAAAAGACAGATCCTGCTTCGGAACAGGTACTGAAGATCAGTATCACACCGGAACCATCACCAACACCGGCACCGGATACGGTAGATGCGGCAGCAGTTACTTCGAATGGAGATATCAGTATGGTGAATCTGTATCTGGCAGAAAATCCATCAGCGGTGACAAACAGTACAGATACGGGTGCGGGTGATGCGAATACTACAGATGCTTCGAATATGCAGAGCCAGGATCAGGATCAGTCGGAAGATACATCGGGTTCTTCTGATGAGGGTGGAGACAGTGAAGAATAAGAATCGTATCCCATTGGAATTGTATATTCATATACCGTTCTGTATGCAGAAATGTCAGTACTGCGATTTCCTCTCCGGTCCATCGGATCAGGAGACAAGAGACAGATACATAGAAGCTTTGCTTGCTGAGATTCAGGCAGTGCAGGGTGTTGAAGCGTATGAGATCGTTTCTGTTTTTATCGGAGGAGGGACTCCTTCCGTACTGAAAGCAGAAGCGATTGCTTCTATTATGGAGACAATTCAAAAGAAATTCTGTTTCTCGCCGGATGCGGAAATAACAATAGAATCAAATCCCGGCACAGTTGATCTTGCGAAGCTCAAAGCTTACCGAAAAGCAGGAATCAACCGTCTGAGTCTGGGACTGCAGTCCACGGATTCGAAAGAATTGAGGATGCTTGGAAGAATTCATACATATGAAGAATTTTTTCGGAGTTATCAGTGGGCAAGAGAAGCAGGATTTCAAAATATTAATATAGATCTGATGTTTGCAATCCCCGGACAGACTGGAGAGGCATGGCGTGCGCACCTTCGGCAGGTGGCGGAGCTGAATCCGGAACATATTTCTGCCTATAGTCTGATCATCGAGGAGGGAACTCCGTTTGCGGAGTGTGAACTGGACCTTCCGGATGAAGATACGGAGTATCAGATGTATGAGGACACTGCGGGGATTCTTGCAGAGTATGGATATCAACAATACGAAATATCCAATTATGCAAAAGACGGATATGCATGTCGGCATAATATCGGTTACTGGAAACGTACAGAATATCTTGGCCTGGGGCTGGGAGCATCTTCTCTTTATGGGGAAAACCGTTTTTCCAATACGAGAGATATGCAGGAATATCTGGGATTTTCCGGAAACACAGAACGAATTCGTAAAGATGTTCTGAAACTTTCACTTAAAGACCAGATAGAAGAATTTATGTATCTGGGGCTTCGAATGACGGAAGGGATTTCAGAGATCGATTTTGAACAGAATTTCGGACAGAAGCTTGAGAATATTTATGGTTCTGTCCTGCAAAAATATAAAGAGACCGGATTTCTGGAGAAGACTGGTACGAACTGGAGATTTACAAGAAAAGGAATTCATGTGAGCAATCATATCCTGGCAGAGCTTCTGTTGGATGAAGAATAAGTGCGAACATGCAGCGGATAAGAGGAGAAAAGATGTCTGAACGAACAACTGGAAAAAAGTTTATTAAGATTCGAGGAGCAAATGTCAACAATCTCAAGAATCTGAGTGTGGATATTCCGAGAGATGAATTTGTGGTTCTGACGGGAGTCAGCGGATCAGGAAAGTCTTCTCTGGCATTTGATACGATCTATGCAGAGGGGCAGAGACGTTATATGGAATCTCTGTCATCTTATGCAAGGCAGTTTCTGGGTCAGATGGAGAAACCGGATGTAGAGTCGATCGAAGGACTGCCACCGGCAATTTCCATCGATCAGAAATCTACCAACCGCAATCCGCGTTCAACGGTTGGAACAGTTACAGAAATTTATGACTATTTCCGACTTCTTTATGCACGTATTGGTATTCCGCATTGTCCGAAGTGCGGAAAGGAAATCAAAAAGCAGACAGTCGATCAGATGGTTGATCATATTATGGCACTTCCTGAGAGAACAAAGCTGCAGCTTCTGGCACCGGTAGTTCGTGGTCGAAAGGGAACACATGCAAAGCTTCTGGATCAGGCGAAACGCAGCGGTTATGTACGTGTACAGATTGATGGAAATCTGTATGAGCTGTCTGAAGAAATTAAACTGGATAAAAACATCAAACATAATATAGAAATTATCGTAGACCGTCTGGTAGTAAAACCGGGAATCGAGAAACGATTGTCTGATTCCATTGAGACAGTTCTGAATCTTTCGGATGGGTTGCTCATGGTAGATACGATGGATGGTACTGTGAAGACATTCAGTCAGAGCTTTGCCTGCCCGGATTGTCAGATTAGTATTGATGAGATCGAGCCGAGAAGCTTTTCGTTTAATAATCCGTTTGGAGCCTGCCCGGATTGTTTTGGTCTGGGATATAAGATGGAATTTGATATTGATCTGATGATTCCGGATAAATCTCTGAGTATTTCCCAGGGAGCTATTGTGGTCGTGGGCTGGCAGTCCTGTACAGATAAGGGCAGTTTTACAAGAGCAATCCTTGATGCACTGGCGAAAGAATACCATTTCAGCCTGGATACTCCGTTCCAGGATTATCCGGATGATGTTAAGAATGTTCTGATCCATGGTACAAATGGACATGCTGTCAAAGTATATTATAAAGGTCAGCGTGGAGAAGGCGTTTATGACGTTGTTTTCCCGGGCCTGATCAAAAATGTGGAACAGCGATACCGCGAAACAGGATCCGATGCGATGAAACAGGAGTATGAGTCGTTTATGCAGATCACACCGTGTAAGACCTGCAAAGGCCAGCGATTAAAAAAAGAATCTCTGGCGGTGACGGTAGGAGATCGCAATATTTATGAAGTGACTTCTCTTTCTATAGAAAATCTGAAGAAATTTATGAGTGAGCTGAAACTTACTGAACAGCAGGAACTGATCGGTAAGCAGATTCTGAAAGAAATCCGTGCAAGAGTTGGTTTTCTGTCTGAGGTAGGTTTGGATTATCTGTCTCTGAGCCGTGCAACAGCGACGCTGTCCGGTGGGGAAGCACAGAGAATCCGTTTGGCAACACAGATTGGTTCCGGACTGGTGGGGGTCGCTTATATTCTGGATGAACCGAGTATCGGACTTCATCAGAGAGATAATGATAAGCTTCTTCGTGCACTGATGCGTCTTCGTGATCTGGGTAACAGTCTGATTGTGGTTGAACATGATGAAGATACCATGCGCGCAGCGGACTGTGTTGTGGATATCGGTCCGGGAGCCGGAGAACATGGTGGAGAACTGGTGGAAATTGGTACGGCAGAGACGCTGATGAAGAATGAACGTTCAATTACAGGTGCTTACCTGAGCGGACGTTGCAAAATTCCGGTACCGACAGAACGTAAACAACCGACCGGCTGGCTGAAAATCCGTGGAGCAGCAGAAAACAATCTGAAACAGGTAAATGTAGATGTGCCGCTTGGCATTATGACTGCGGTGACGGGAGTCAGCGGCTCTGGCAAAAGTTCCCTGATCAATGAAGTTCTGTATAAGACGCTTGCGCGAGACCTCAACAGAGCTAGAGTGATTCCGGGGAAACATAAAGAAATTCAGGGACTGGATCAGCTGGATAAGGTAATCAGTATCGATCAGTCACCGATCGGACGTACACCGCGTTCCAATCCTGCAACCTATACAGGTGTGTTTGATCAGATCCGTGATCTGTTTGCATCTACAGCTGATGCCAAAGCACGTGGCTATAAGAAAGGACGTTTCAGTTTTAATGTCAAAGGCGGACGCTGCGAAGCCTGCAGTGGTGATGGTATCATCAAGATTGAGATGCATTTCCTTGCAGATGTTTATGTACCATGTGAAGTCTGCAAAGGCAAACGATATAACCGTGAGACACTGGAAGTAAAATACAAAGACAAGAGTATTTACGATGTTTTGAATATGACGGTGGAAGAGGCTCTTGCTTTCTTCGAGAACATTCCTTCCATTAAGAGAAAGATTCAGACACTCTATGATGTAGGACTTTCTTATATCCGTCTTGGACAGCCATCTACCGAACTTTCGGGTGGAGAAGCGCAGAGAATCAAGCTTGCGACTGAACTCAGCAAACGCAGTACCGGTCGTACCATTTATATTCTGGATGAGCCGACGACAGGACTTCACTTTGCGGATGTTCATAAGCTTGTTGAGATCCTGCAGCGCCTGACAGAGGGCGGCAATACAGTTGTAGTCATCGAGCATAATCTGGACGTGATCAAAACAGCAGATTATATCATAGATATGGGACCGGAAGGCGGTGAACGTGGAGGTACTGTTATTGCAACAGGTACACCGGAAGAAATTGCTGTCTGCCCGGATTCCTATACAGGCCAGTATGTGGCAAAATATTTAAAGTAAACGGCCGGTTATTGTGCGTGTTAATATCCGCAGGTGTTTTGTTATGAATAAGGGACTTTTCAATTGCTGAAAAGTTGTTTATAATAAGCGTGATTATATGTATAACGAAAGAATATCAGATTTTTACAGGAAGCATATGGAAGGGAGATCTTATGCCTGCAAATGATATAGGAATAGATCTGGGAACGACAAACAGTCTGGTATATTCTACGGGCAGAGGCCTTGTTTTGAGCGAACCATCTGTAGTAGTATATGATAAAGATACAGAGAAGATCAAAGCAATTGGTGAAGAAGCCCGGCAGATGGCTGGGCATGTTACTTCCAATATGGAAGTAATCTGTCCGATTCGTCAGGGAATGATTATAGATTTTGTCGTTATGGAAAAAATGTTGAAATATTTTATCGCCAAGGCGATGGGGCGGCGGGCGTTCCGCAAACCACGGATCAGCGTGTGTGTGCCGAGTGGTATCACGGAGATTGAACGTAAGGCAGTGGAAGAAGCAACTTATCAGGCAGGAGCGAGAGAAGTGTTTCTGGTTGAAGAACCAATCGCTGCTGCAATCGGTGCCGGTGTGGATATTACCAAGCCTTTTGGCAATCTGATCGTGGATATTGGTGGCGGCACAACGGATATTGCTGTTATTTCGATTGGCGGTGTTGTTGTGTCATCAACGATTAAGGTTGCGGGAGATGCGTTTGACCAGGCAATCATGAGTTATATACGAAAGACGCACAGTTTGTTTATCGGATCGGATACTGCAGAAGCAATCAAAATAAAAATCGGCACAGCTATCGAAGAGGCGAATCCACAGGTGATGGAAGTAAAAGGACGAAATGTACTTACAGGACTTCCGAAAAAAGTAAAACTGACTTCCGAAGAAATCCGTGAGGCACTGAAAGATGCGACAGGACAGATTGTAGAAGCAGTCCATGGAGTGCTGGAAAAGACACCGCCGGAACTGGCCGCTGATATTGTGGACAGAGGAATTGTCCTGGCGGGCGGAGGAGCACTGCTTCGGGGAATGGATGCACTGATCGAGCAGAGGACAGGGGTAAATACTCTGACTGTTCAGAATGCGATGCATGTGGTAGCTGTTGGAACCGGCAAATATGCAGAGATAATGAGCCGTATGGAATCTTAATAACTGCAGACAGGAGCCAGGAATATTTATGATAGATCATAGATATCCTGGTTTTGCTGTTATAAGGCTGAAAAACAGTAGCAATTTTGGGGCCGGAAGAAAGAGGAAGAAATGAGCGAGAGCATTACAGGATATATTGATCATATTATTTTTCGAAATGAAGATAATGGATATACGGTTATGGTATTAAAAGGGGTCAGCGAGGAAGATGAGCTGACCTGCGTTGGAAGTTTTCCGGTGGTCACACAGGGAGCATCTGTAGAACTGGAGGGGAATTTTACACAGCATCCGGTTTATGGAAAGCAGTTTCAGGCAGTGCGGCTGACTGAAAAAATGCCGGAAGATGCACTGGCTATGGAAAGATACCTCGGTTCGGGTGCGATTAAAGGAATTGGCGCGGCGCTGGCGGGAAGGATCGTACGTCATTTTGGAGATGATACGTTTCAGATAGTAGAAAATGAGCCTGAAAGACTGTCTGAAGTTAAGGGAATCAGTGAAAAAAAGGCAAGAGAGATTGCCATGCAGATCGCGGAAAAGTCCGATATGCGGAAGGCAATGATGTTTTTGCAGAAATATGGGATTTCACTGAACCTTGGTGCCAAAATCTACCAGAAGTATGGAGACTCTGTTTACAGTGTTTTGCAGGAAAACCCGTATAGACTTGCAGATGATATCAGTGGTGTGGGATTCAAAATTGCAGATGAGATCGCCTATCGCATTGGAATTCATACAGATTCAGATTACAGAATAAAAAGTGGAATGGTATATACTCTTCTGCAGGCAACCGGGGAGGGACATGTATATCTTCCGAAAGACGAGCTCTTTCAGCGTGCAGCAGAACTGCTCGGTGTAGATTCTTCTTATATGGAGAAGCATCTGGTCGATCTGGCGATGGACCGTAAGATCGTTCAGAAGGAACAAGGAGATCAGATACTGATCTATCCGGCTCAATATTATTATCTGGAGTTAAATACGGCAAGAATGCTTCGGGAACTTGATATTTTCTGCCCGGAAGATGAGAAAATAGTGGAACGAAGAATTGTCCAGATAGAGAAAGAAACGGGAACGGTTTTGGATGAAATGCAGAAAAAAGCAGTGCAGGAAGCTGCCGGGCATGGCCTGCTTATTCTCACCGGCGGTCCCGGTACCGGAAAAACAACGACAATCAATGCGATCATCCGATATTTTGAGGGCGAAGGTGCAGAGATCAGGCTGGCGGCTCCAACCGGAAGGGCAGCGAAGCGTATGACAGAGGCTACCGGCTATGAGGCACAGACGATCCATCGTCTTCTCGAACTTTCGGGAATGCCGGAAGATGACAGAGAAGGCCAGCCCATTCATTTTGAGCGAAATGCAGAAAATCCTCTGGAAACGGATGTCATTATCATTGATGAGATGTCGATGGTGGATATACATCTCATCCATTCGCTTCTTATGGCAGTTACGGCAGGAACGAGACTGATCCTGGTAGGAGATGAAAATCAGCTTCCAAGTGTGGGACCGGGAAATGTACTTCGCGATATTATCCGAAGTGGACAGTTTCCGGTAGTTGAACTGAAGAAAATCTTCCGACAGGCATCAGAGAGTGACATTGTTGTGAATGCACATAAGATCAATAAAGGTGAGCAGGTGGAAATCAATAACAAGAGCCGGGATTTCTTTTTTCTCAAAAGATACGATGCGGATATCATCATTCGCGTAGTGATTGCACTGATTCAGGAAAAACTTCCCAAATATGTGGAAGCAAAACCGTTTGAAATCCAGGTTCTGACACCAATGCGAAAAGGACTTCTCGGTGTGGAACGTCTGAATCAGATCCTGCAGAGATACCTGAATCCGCCGGACGCTTCCAAGAAAGAGAAAGAAATAGGACAGGGACTTTTCCGTGAGGGTGATAAGGTCATGCAGGTTCGCAATAATTATCAGCTGGAATGGGAAATCCGCGGAAGATATGGAATACCGATCGAAAAAGGTGTTGGAGTTTTTAATGGGGACACCGGCATCATCAAAACAATCAATGAATTTGCAGAAACAGCAGAAGTTGAGTTTGAAGATGGCCGATGGGCGGAATATTCATTTAAACGGCTGGATGAACTGGAACTTGCTTATGCAGTAACCATACATAAATCACAGGGATCAGAATATCCGGCAGTGATCATTCCACTGCTTTCCGGTCCGAGAATGCTGATGAACAGAAATCTTCTTTATACAGCAGTAACACGTGCGAGAAAATGCGTTACTGTTGTGGGAAGTGAGGAGACTTTCCGTGATATGATCCGAAATGAGAAGCAGCAGAGAAGATACAGCTCGCTGGATCAGCGCATTCAGGAAACCGAATAAATCTCTGCAAAAGAACTCGATAACAGGAAAAGAGAGCATATCATCGGGGAGAAAGGCTTTCTTTGAAAAAAATAAAAGAAAAATGTCTGGATGTACTGTACCCTCCCAGATGTCCTGCATGCGGCGGTATTCTGGAGGATAAACAAAGAAGTATCTGTCCGCAGTGCGAATCGATTTTTCACCCTGTTTCAGAATATTATTGCATGAAATGTGGAAAACCGGTAAATGAGACGGAAGAATATTGTAGTGAATGTCAGCACAGAGAACGGAAATTTATTCGTGGAAGAAGTGTGTTTTTGTATAATGCGCAGATGAAGAATTCTCTTCTTCGGTATAAATATTACGGGAGCCGTGAATATGGGAAATATTATGCGGAATCGATGTGCAGATATGTGGGAAGAGATATAAAAAGCTGGAGACCGGACGTAATCATTCCGGTGCCGCTTCACAGGCGCAAAAAGAGAATGAGAGGGTTTAACCAGGCGGCCGATCTGGCAGAGCGCATTGGGAAAATCCTTGGAATTCCGGTTGCGGAAGATGTTATTTATAAGTCAAGGGAAACACGGTCACAGAAAAAACTGGACGCTGAAGAGCGAAAGAAAAATCTCAGAAATGCGTTTCAGGCAGCAGGGCCGGTAACAGGCCTGAGAATTCTTGTGGTCGATGATGTGTATACGACAGGGAGTACAGTGGAAGCCATGGCAGAATGTCTGCTGGAAAATGGAGCGAAAGCCGTATTTTTTGTAACTTTGTGTACGGGAAACATCTGAATGGGTACATCTTTGAACGAAGGTTGGACGGAAGCGGAAAAAATACTTTTCATGATTCGGGATATATGATACAATCAGTCTATGTATGATTATTTCTGGTATTTTAAGGAAATATGGTTTGAACAAGTTACTGTGTACAGTAACAATGATTGTGAGGAGCAGGATATGATCAACGAAGAGAAGGTTAAAATTATGACAAAACTTGCCATGTATGAGCAGGGCAAGGGCAGAAAATATCTGCCGGTCAGCAAGTATTACCGAAGCGATTATATAGGGCTGGCACTGATCAAGAATTTTTTTCTGGTCACAATTGGATATTGTCTGAGCGTTGCAGCTGTAGCGGTTTATTTTGGAGAATATCTTCTGGAGAATATACACAAAATGAATCTGATAATGCTCGGTGTATATATTGTGATCGGCTATCTGATCGTACTTGTGGCATATTCAGTCCTGACGTATATACAGTACTCGGTTCAGTATTATCGGGCAAAAAAGAGTGTCAGAGAATACTACAGTCAGCTTACTGAACTGAATAAGATTTATGCCAGAGAAGAAAAAAAATCTTCCGGCAGAGGAAACGCAGGAGGGTATCGTAAATGACAGCATTACTGGAATTCAAACAGAAAATAAAAGGAATTTATGCACAGTACGAAATGTACCTGCTTCCTTTATTGAAATTTGTCCTTGCACTGGTTTATTTCAGCTGGATCAATACCAACATGGGATATATGACTGCACTGGATAATATTTTTATTGTATTGATCTTATCGCTGATCTGCTGTATTCTTCCATCCGGAATGATGATCTTCGCAGGATTTGCACTGATGGTGGGACATTGTTATGCACTTGGAATCGAAGTGGCAGCTTTTCTTCTGGTACTGATTCTGTTCATGATGATCCTTTTCCTGCGTTTCAGCAGCGGTAAAAACATCGTGCTTGTGTTTACACCACTCGCATTTGCATTTGATATTCCGGTGCTGCTTCCGATCGGATGCGGACTTCTCAGCAGTGCGGTATCAGCACTTCCGGCAGCTGGCGGCGTGATCATCTATTATTTTGTCCGTACAGTACGTATACAGTCGCAGGCTCTTCTTGGCATGGACTCAGACATTGTCGGTAAACTGACACTTCTGTCAGACAGCCTTATGAAGAATGGTGAAATGTGGCTTACACTGATCGCTTTTATTGCAGTGGTTCTTGCTGTGAATCTGATTCGTACCCGCATGTTTGATTATGCATGGAGAATTGCAATTGTTGCCGGCGGAGTGATCTATATTGTGATCATGCTGGCAGGAAGTATGAGTCTTGGAATTTCAATTTCCGTATTTTCACTAATCATTTATACTGTGGTTGCGGTACTGGTTGGAATCATACTGGAGTTCTTTGTGTTTGGTGGAGACTATACAAGAACGGAACGTCTGGAATATGAAGATGACGATTACTATTATTATGTGAAGGCTGTTCCGAAAGCACTGGTTGCTACTTCTGAAAGAAGTATCAAAAAGATCAACGGAGAATCTGCAAGAGAAGAACGAAAATCGGCAGAGCGCGTGGTAAATTATTCCACCCCTCTTTTTCAGGGGGAAGAGCCACCGAAAAAGAAAAAAAGAGTTCAGGAAACAGAAGCAGCGTCTGTAGTACAGAAGGCTGATATAGATGATATTGATTTTGAGAAAAAGCTGGAGGAATCCCTGAAGGATCTGTGATCCGGCAAAAGTAACCTGACAACAGCAACAGAAGGAGAGGAGAGTTTATGCGGAATATTACAGACATACTGGCAAGATATTTATCAGATATCAATCTGCCGTCTGTCAGTATTATCGATATCATTGAAATAATCCTGATTACATTTTTTGTATATCAGTTCATGGTGTGGATCAAATTTACACGCGCATATACTCTGCTTAAGGGACTTCTGGTCATTGGCGCATTTCTTATTATTGCTTATATATTTAAGATGAATACGATCCTGTGGATCGTATCAAAACTGGCCAGTGCACTGATCACGGCGATCGTTGTAATATTTCAACCTGAATTGCGAAAGGTCGTGGAACAGCTGGGACAGAAAAAAATCATGGCATCCATTTTTCCTTTTGATTCCGGCAAAGAAGTAAAAGAAAGATTTACAGATAAGACGGTCAATGAACTGATCAAAGCATGTTTTGATATGGGTGAGGTTAAGACAGGCGCACTGATCGTGATCGAACAGGAGATCAGACTTGATGAATATGTCAGAACGGGAATCAATGTGGATGCTCTTTTGACCAGTCAGCTGCTGATCAATATTTTTGAACACAATACACCACTCCATGACGGTGCAGTGATCGTAAGAGGAAATCGTATTGTTGCTGCAACCTGTTATCTTCCACTGTCTGACAATATGGAACTGAGTAAACAGCTTGGAACCAGACATCGTGCAGGTGTTGGAATCAGTGAAGTGACAGATTCTGTTACGATCATTGTTTCAGAGGAAACAGGACAGGTTTCTGTGGCACAGAACGGTCGGCTGTTGAGAAATATCAGCAGCAGTCAGCTTCGTGAAGTACTGGAAAAAGCACAGAATAAGAAAATTGTGGATAACAACAAACTGAGACAGTTGTTGAAGGGAAGAGTGAAACATGAAGAAAAAAATAGGAAATAATCTTTCTTTGAAAATTCTGTCTCTTGCAATTGCTATTCTGGTATGGCTTCTGGTTGTCAATATAAACAATCCGATCAGTACAAAGTCATTCATTGTGTCAGATGTGGAATTGCTGAATGAGGCATATATCGATGCAGACGGAAAAATGTGTATGCAGGATGAAGAACAGGTTCCCATCCGTGTGACGATCAAAGCTCAGAGAAAGATCCTGGACAGGATCTCACTCAATGATATTCGTGCGGTTGCGGATCTTCAGCAGGCGGTGAGCCTGAAAACAGATCCGGTCATGGTTCCGATCACTGTATCCTGTGGGCAGATTTCAGCAGACAATATTGAAGTGAGTCCGCAGAATATGAGCCTTCATCTGGAGGATAAAGATACACAGGAGTTTGTAGTAAATGTGAATACAAACAACACAAAACCTGACAGGGGCTATGAAATTGGAGCGCTGACTTCCAATCCGGAGAAAATCAAAATTACAGGTCCGGTGTCTCTGATCAATAAAATAGATAAGGTAAATGCTTCCATCGATGTAGATGGAGCAACGGAAGATGTGACTCAGGAGACCGATGTCAAGATCATTGATAAGAACGGTGAGGAATTTACCGATACAGACATGGGTTATCTGAATGTTTCGAAAGTATATGTAACTGCAAAATTATGGAAAGTTCAGTCGAATGTCAGAATCAGTGCAGAGTATTCCGGTACTCCGGCAGCAGGATATCAGGTGGAGAGTATTATGACAACACCGAATGTGATCAGTATTGCCGGAAGTGAAGATGCACTGGCAGCACTGAAAGAGCAGAATAATACGATCTGGCTGCCGGGTTCTGTGGCGGATATTTCGGATCGAAACAGTGATTTTGAAGAGAAAATCAATATTTCAGATTATCTTCCGGATGGCCTGAAGCTTACCAGCGATTCCAGTGAAGATGTATTTGTCAGAGTAAATATTCTTCCGGAGGGAAGCAATGTATGTGAGGTTCCGACAAAGAATATAATTGTGAATGATTCACCTGAGGGAATGCAAGTTTCATTTGATACTGCAAAGATAGAAATTCGTGTTAAGAAAACTTCCGATGATCTTGCAGATCTCACAGAAGGCGATATTAAAGCGTCAATAGATCTTAAGGGAATGAGCGAAGGAAGTTATGAAGTGCCTGTCAGCATAGAAATACCGAAGGGATATGAGCTGGTAGACGAAGTAACGACAGGGGTGGAGATTTCCAAAATTTCTACAGCAGATGAAAGCAATTAACAGGAGATTTCAGAATGGTAAGTCAGAAGATAACAGTCAATAATCCATCGGGACTTCATTTGCGCCCGGCTGGTATATTGTGTAATGAAGCTATAAAATACAGTTCCGCGATCACATTCACTTTTGAAGGCGGTACAGCAAACGCGAAGAGTGTATTGAGTGTACTGGGAGCATGTGTAAAATGCGGAGATGAAATTGAACTAGTCTGCGAAGGGGCAGACGAACAGGAAGCATTGAAAGCTTTGACTGATGCGATCAGCAGTGGTCTTGGTGAATAGAAACATATGTAAAGAAGTTTAAGGAGGAGTAGTCGTGAAAAAACAAGTTGTAGCAGTAATGTTGAGCCTTGCAATGTGCGCATCTACCGGTGCAGAAGCAAGTATTGTCAGTGCAGCCGAATTTTCTTCTGAGGTGTCAGCAGCAGAGAAAACGGAATCTGATGAAGAGTCCGTTGCGGATGAGAACGATGGTTCTGCAGTAGTGGATGATTCCGCAGTAGTAGATGATTCTGCAGTCGATATCGATTCAGATGCGGCAGCAGATGATGCAGATCAGGCAGAAGATAGCGTTCCGGCAGATACGGAAAATCAGGCAGATGTTGATTTCAGTTCTGGTGAGGAAGAGGTTGTGACTGAAGGGGCAAAGGATGAGGCTCCGGCAGTGACAGAAGAAACTGCAGAAGAAGCTGGTAAAGCAAATGAATCATCTGATGCTAATGGTAAAGTAGCTTCCCTTGAGTATACAAGATGGAAATTTGTAGATGGCAAATGGAAACTGAAAAAGTACTCACCTTCCAGAATACAGGAAACTGCAGCAGCTGTCGGAACAGAAGAAACTGCAGAAGTAGCAGGAACTGATGAGAATGCAGCTGTTGAGACAGCAGCAGAAACTACAGAAGCTGTAGCAGATGAATCACAGGCGGCTGTTGATACAACTGCAGAAACTACAGAAGCTGTAGCAGATGAATCACAGGCAGCTGTTGAGACAGCAGTAGAAACACAGCAGACAGATGAGACACAGCCGGCTGCAGATGAACAGCAGGCAGAGGAAGCAGGTGCAAGTGCTTATTATACATCAGCAGATGGCCTGGTAAAGATTACAACATTGAATGTTAATAACAGTGTTCTGGCTTCAGGATATTATGCATTTGATAAAGATGGATATCTTCTGACAGGAAGAAATGCTGTTGGAAATGATTTCTATTATTTCCGTACAGAAGGCGATGTTCAAATTGTGAATGCGCTTTCTGCAAATATGAAGACGCCTTATAATTCTCAGCTCGGTCAGGCAATTTCCGATACATGGATCTGGAATGCAGGTCAGGGAGTATTTAATTATTATGGTAATGATAATGGTAAACAGGTAAATCTTGAAGCAAACAAGATCTACAGTATCAACGGAGCTTCTTACTATCTTCTGGATGGTGGTAAGCCATACGTAGGAGACCAGAAGATCAGCGGAGGCATCTGCTATTTCCAGCCGGCAGCATCTGCAGGAGATATTCCTGGTAAGATGGCAGTCAACGGATGGTTTGGAAAGAGTACCAATAAGGGTACACAGTGGCGTTATTTTAATGCAAACGGATATTACCAGAAAAAAGGAATCGGAGCATACAAGCTTCTGAGTAACAGCGACAATCTTTATCTGCTGGATGCAAATGGTTATCTGATCAGAAACAGAAAACCAGTCAAGGGTGCTGACAGATATTATTATATGGCTGACGGTAATGGTGTTGCATACAGAAATAAACTGATCAAATACGGTAAATACAGATACTATTTCACCGGCAACGGACGTCGCGCTACCTGGAAAAATCGTTGGGTGAAACTTTCCGGAGCAGGAAACCGCTATTATTATTTCGGAAAAGTAGCAGGACGTGTTCAGGAACAGAAGGGAATCAAGAAAGTTACTGTCAATGGTAAATTTGTCGGATGGTTCTATTTCTCTTCCAAAGGTAACTCTTTTATAAACTGCTGGAAGAGCGGAAGATATTATCTCGCAGACGGACGTATGGCAAGTGGTGTTACCAAAATTAATGGTAAATATTACTTCTTCCAGAGATCCAGTTCCAAATCATATAGAGGTAAAGTATACAAAAGCAAATGGGTTAAGTATAATGGCAGATACTATTATGCTTCCCAAAGCGGTGTACTTGCAGAAAATGGCTGGAAACGTATCAGGACAGACGGAAGATTCTATTACTTCTATTTCAAGAATCTGACAGCTGTAACAAATAAAACCGGTGTAGAACACAATGGAACTTACGGAAGCCTGGATGGCAGAGGTCGTTTCATTGAGGCTGGCTGGGTTGTTGTAAATAACAACAGAAACTATGTACGTTATATCGATCCGAAGACTGGTAAATATGTCAAGAATACAACCAGATGGATCAATGGTATGCAGTACAGATTTGACAGCAGAGGATACAGAGTCAACGACAGAACAAATGAGTTCAGACGCAGCAGCTATTATCTGACCTGTGATCGTGTGAACGGAGTGCTGACTGTTTACACAGACAGCACCATGAGAATCCCGATCAAAACAATCCGCGTTTCTGTTGGTAAAGCCGGTACAGAGACACCTACCGGTACATGGACAATGCACAGAGCAGGACGCTGGCAGGAACTGATGGGACCATCCTGGGGACAGTATGGAACACATGTTGTGAATGGTATTTTTGTTCATTCCGTAGCATGTGGTCAGGCAAACAGTTATAATCTTCCGGTTGGAGAATACCTGAGACTTGGAAATCCGGCATCTCACGGATGCATACGTGCCTGTGTAGCTGATGCAAAATGGGTTTGGGACAACTGCAATGGTTCCAAGATTCGTATCTTTGATGGCACATATACATCCAATGAAGCACTCAAAGGACCTCTGGGCAGAAAAGCACTCACACCTTTAAGAGGCAGCAAGAACTTTGACCCGACGGACCCGGCTTGTAAGTAAATAATAAAATACAGCGCTCTCCCAAATGGAGGGCGCTTTTCAGGAGGAAAGTAAAATAATGAGAACATACCTTGTAACTGGTGGTGCAGGATTTATCGGATCCAACTATATTCATTATATGTTTAAAAAATATGACAACGAGATCCGTATTATCAATGTAGATAAACTGACTTATGCAGGAAATCTTGAAAATCTGAAAGATATTGAGGACCGTGAAAATTACACATTTGTGAAAGCTGATATTTGTGACAGCGAAGCAATCATGAAGATCTTTGATGAAAATGACATTGACAGAGTCGTTCATTTTGCAGCAGAGAGTCATGTAGACAGAAGTATACGTAATCCGGAAGTTTTTGTTAAGACAAACGTACTTGGAACTCTGGTTATGCTGAATGCAGCAAAATCTGCATGGGAACTTCCGGACGGAACATTCAAACCGGACAAAAAATTCCTGCATGTATCAACGGATGAGGTATATGGCTCTCTGGAAGAGGACGGCGGATTTTTCTATGAGACAACTCCATATGATCCGCACAGTCCGTATTCTGCAAGTAAAGCATCCTCTGATATGTTGGTAAAATCCTACATGGATACTTACAAATTCCCGGCAAATATCACAAACTGCAGTAATAACTATGGTCCATACCAGTTCCCAGAAAAACTGATTCCGCTGATCATCAACAATGCACTTCAGGGAAAGAAACTTCCGGTATACGGAGATGGGAAAAATGTTCGTGACTGGCTTTATGTTATGGATCATGCAAAAGGAATCGATATGGTACAGGAAAAGGGAAGACTTTTCGAGACATATAATATCGGTGGTCACAACGAAAAACAGAACATTCAGATCATCCATATCATTCTGGATACTCTGCAGGAGATGCTCCCGGAAGGGGATCCTCGTAAAGAACTTGTCAGTGAGAACCTGATCACATATGTAGAAGATCGTAAGGGACATGACCGTCGTTATGCGATCGCACCGGACAAGATCAAAGAGGAAGTTGGCTGGTATCCGGAAACCTGTTTCGAAGATGGTATCCGTCTGACAATCCAGTGGTTCTTTGAGCATGAAGACTGGATGAAAAATGTTACCAGTGGTGACTATCAGAAATATTACGAAGCAATGTATAAAACAAAATAATATCTCATAAAAGATGAGATTAGAAACGCTGTATATTTCAGGAATTCTCCTGATCTGTACAGCGTTTTTTATGCACAGAGATATGGAAAAAGATTTTAGCGAAAATAGGCATTGAATTTACAGAGCGATTGTGAGAAAATAATATGAGATATGTCTAGCTCTAAAAAGCAGAATCTGACAGGCTACATAAGATAGCAGTTTATGACAATGGAGGTAAATAGATGAACAAAGGAATATACCAGATTGCGGCTGGTGTTGGTGCGGCAGTGATCCTGGTGTCTTCTGCGACAGCACAGGCAGCAACCGTAACTGCCAATGGAACTCCTGCACCGGTAGCGAGTGACAGCATTGCAGGCTGGCCGGCAGCTCCTGCTGTCACGTCAGAAACCGCAGTTCTGATCGATGCAGATACGGGAGCGGTTTTGTATGACAAAGGAATGGACGAATATCGTTATCCTGCCAGCACGACAAAGATCATGACGCTGTTGGTTGCGATTGAGAACAGTTCCCCAAAGGATATTGTTACTTTTACAGAAACAGGAATCAGAGATGTCACCTGGGACAGCAGTAACATCAACGCACAGCTTGGTGAAACGATGACGATGAAGGACTGCTGGATGGCTGCATATATTAAATCAGCCAATGAAGTCTGTGCACAGATTGCTGAGACGGTAGGTGGGACAGAAGCAAATTTTGTTGAAATGATGAACCAGAAGGCAAAAGAACTTGGATGTACACATACACATTTTGCCAATGCCAGTGGGCTGCCGGATGAAAATCATTATTCCAGTGCTCATGACCTGGCAAAGATCATGCGTGCATGCCTTCGAAATAAACGTTTTCGTCAGGTGATGAAATGTTCGAATTATAAGATCCCGGCAACGAATTTAAGCGAAGCAAGGGTTATGCATACGCATATGCCGCTCATGGCAAAAGAGTCCAATCTTTATTATGCAGACTGCATAGGCGGTAAGACCGGATTTTCAACGGATGCACAGCATACACTTGTGACAGCTGCCGAACGAAACGGACGTACGTATATAGCAGTTACCATGCGTGCGGCAGATCTTGGAATCAACTGTACGGACAGTACATCATTATTTAATTATGCATTTGATAATTTTGATACGATCGATGTGGACGGAACAGCAATGACAGTGCCAAAAGGTGTTACGGTTAATGATCTGACAACCGATACAGCAGAGCGAAATGGTAAGACGTTGACCAGATATTACTATAGTGGACAGTTTGTCGGCTATGTGGCAGAAGCACAGCCGACAGAAACTCCGGCCGTGGAAGAGACAGCTGAAACAGCAGCAGAACCTTCAGAAACAGAGGCGGCTGAAACTGTGACAGATTCGCTGGAGACGACGGAAAATGATTCTCAGGCAGAGGTTCAGACTGGACAGAAATCCATGTCCGAGCAGATTCAGGAGATCCGTACCGAGGGATTATCCGGTATGATGAAAGCTCTTCTGATCGCAATGGGAGTCATGGCAGTGATCCTGATCGCATTATTGATCGCACTTCATATAAAGAATGGATGAAAATAAATAAAGAACTTGAAATAAAGGAGGAAACATAATGAAAGGTATTATTTTAGCAGGTGGTTCAGGAACCAGATTATATCCATTAACAAAGGCAATTTCCAAACAGATCATGCCGGTTTATGACAAACCGATGATCTATTATCCATTGTCTACACTGATGCTTGCCGGAATCCGTGAGGTTCTGATCATTTCTACACCAAGAGATCTTCCGGTTTTCCGTGATCTTCTGGGAGATGGAAGCCAGCTTGGAATGAGATTTGAATATGCAGTACAGGAACAGCCGAGAGGACTGGCAGATGCATTTATCATCGGTGCAGATTTCATTGGCAATGATGCAGTTGCCCTGGTACTTGGAGATAATATTTTCTACGGACAGAGCTTTTCCAGAGTCCTTCAGAATGCTTACAGACGCACAGAAGAAGAAAAAGGTGCGACTATTTTCGGTTATTATGTAAGAGATCCTAGAGAATATGGTGTTGTAGAATTTGATGAGAACGGCAAAGCCCTTTCTATTGAAGAAAAACCGGAACATCCGAAGTCAAACTATGCAGTACCGGGTCTGTATTTCTATGATAATGATGTTGTAGAAATCGCCAAAAATGTAAAACCGTCTGCCCGTGGTGAGATTGAGATCACCAGCATCAACAACGAATATCTGAGAAGAGGAACTTTGAAGGTAGAGACTCTGGGACGTGGATTTGCATGGCTGGATACAGGAAATCATGATTCTCTGCTTGATGCAGCAGATTTTGTTGCAGCATTCCAGAAACGTCAGGGACTGTACATTTCCTGCATCGAAGAGATTGCATACAAACGCGGATTTATTACAAAGGAGCAGCTTGTTGAACTGGCACAGCCTCTTCTTAAGACTGCTTATGGAAAATATCTGATTGAAATAGCGGAGGGATTATAAAATGGGAAAAATTACAGTAGAGACATGTCATATTGAAGGCCTGAAAGTGATCACACCGGCAGTATTCGGTGATGAACGCGGATATTTTATGGAAACATATAACTACAACGATTACAAAGCAGCCGGAATCGATATGGAATTCGTACAGGATAACCAGTCCAGTTCCCGTAAAGGCGTACTTCGTGGACTTCATTTCCAGATCAACTATCCGCAGGATAAACTTGTTCGTGTAGTGAGCGGAGAAGTTTTTGATGTTGCGGTCGATCTGCGAGAAGGTTCCCCGACATATGGACAGTGGTACGGAGTTCTTCTTTCTGCAGAGAATAAGAAACAGTTCTTCATTCCGAAGAATTTTGCACACGGATTTGTTGTTCTTTCTGATTCAGCAGAATTTGCTTATAAATGTACCGATTTTTATCATCCGAATGATGAGGGTGGCCTTGCATACAATGATCCGGATATCGGTGTAGAATGGCCGATTCCGGAAGGTATGGAACTGATCCTCTCTGACAAAGACCAGAAATGGGGAAGTTTTAAGGAATATACTGCCAACAGGAGTAAAAAGGATTGAAAAAAGAAGCCTGGCTGCCTGGGGAAATCTACAAAAACCGCAAATTAGTGTTTTCTCTGGCAAAAAATGATTTCAAAACAAAATATGCAGGTTCCTATTTTGGAACAGTCTGGGCATTTATTCAGCCGATCGTAACGATCTGTGTTTACTGGTTTGTATTCGGACTGGCACTTCGCAATGGTTCGGATAAAGGTGTTCCATTTGTACTTTGGCTGATCGCAGGTCTTGTCCCCTGGTTCTTTATTCAGGAAGGCCTGACCGGCGGAACGAATGCACTTCTGGAATATAATTATCTGGTAAAAAAAGTAGTATTTAACATTCGGATCCTTCCGGTAGTGAAAGTGTTTTCAGCGGTATTTGTACATTGTTTTTTTGTTGTGATCGTACTGGTGATTTATACCTGCATGGGATATCCGCCGAGTCTGTATGCACTGCAGCTGGTATACTACAGCTTCTGCATTTTTATGCTGATTCTGGCAATCACATATATGACAAGTGCGGCGGTTGTATTCTTCAGAGATCTGAGTCAGATCATCAATATTATGCTTCAGGTTGGTGTATGGGTTACCCCAATCATGTGGGACTTTAATGATCTTGGTCTTGGAGGCCTTCTGGCAAATATACTGAAACTGAATCCGGTATTCTATATTGTGCAGGGATACAGGGATTCTCTGATCAACAAAGTAGCAATCTGGGAGCATCCGGTGCTGACACTTTACTTCTGGGGATTTACCCTGGTCGTATTTGTGCTTGGAACCAGACTGTTTAAAAAACTTCAGGTACATTTTGCAGATGTACTGTAAGCGGAGAGTAGAATGAGTGAATTTGCAATTCAGGTAAAACATCTGGATAAGATGTATAAATTATATAATAAGCCGTCCGACCGGTTGAAAGAGGCTCTGGGAATGAAAGTTCCTGTAAGAGAGCATTATGCGCTCCGGGATGTCAGCTTTGATGTAAAAAGAGGAGAAACAGTGGGAATTATCGGGACAAATGGTTCCGGTAAATCCACGATCCTCAAGATCATTACCGGTGTATTGAATCCTACCGGCGGAGAAGTCACAGTAGATGGGAGAATTTCCGCTCTGCTGGAACTGGGAGCCGGGTTTAATATGGAGTATACCGGGATTGAGAACGTATATCTCAATGGAACCATGATGGGTTTTTCCAAAGAGGAGATTGATGCCAGACTGCAGGATATTCTGGATTTTGCAGACATCGGCGATTTTGTACATCAGCCGGTCAAAGCATATTCCAGTGGTATGTTCGTTCGTCTGGCTTTTGCCGTTGCAATCAATATCGATCCTGAAATTCTGATCGTTGATGAGGCACTTTCTGTAGGGGATGTATTCTTCCAGGCAAAATGTTATCGTAAATTCGAAGAATTTAAGAAAATGGGCCGGACGATCCTTTTTGTAAGTCATGATCTGAGCAGTATTTCCAGATACTGTGACAGAGTTATCCTTCTGAATAAGGGTGTGAAGCTGGAAGAAGGTTCTCCAAAGCAGATGGTAGATATGTACAAGCAGCTTCTGGTAGGCCAGGATCCGACCAGGAAAGTGGAAAAAGAAGTAAAGAAAAAGGAAAACTGGAGTGAAAAATTCCAGGTAAATCCGAATATGCTGGAATATGGCAGCAAACTTGCTGAGATCACAGATTTTGTTGTGATGGATGAAAAGGGCCGTTATACCAATACCATCGACAAGGGAACAACCTTTACGATCAAGATGAGGGTTGCATTTCATGAGAATATTCAGGAACCGATCATGGCATATACATTTAAGGATATTCGTGGAACAGAAATTACAGGAACCAACACGATGTTTGAAAAAATGCATATTGAGCATTCTGAAGCCGGAGATGTATGTACCGTAACCTTTACACAGGATATGTTCCTGCAGGGTGGGGAGTATCTGCTTTCCTTTGGATGTACCGGCTATAAGGATGGAGACTTTACGGTATTCCACAGATTATATGATGCATGTAATATTACGGTGATCTCAACGCAGAATACCGTAGGATTTTATGATATGAATTCAAAAGTAGAAATTCAGTACGGAGAGGAATAATGGAAAAAATCGGACAGGTAATTCTGGATGATACACTATATCCGGGCAAAGATTTGTATACAGATGGTGCAATTGAGGATGAGATGCTGGAAATAGCACGCAATTACCGGGAAAAACAATGGAACGGAGTTATTGCAGAGCGGGCGAGCTGGCCGATTCTCTATCATTTTTCTCATATCAGGGAAAATATACTGAGCTGGATTCCGTTTACAGGTGAAGAGAATGTTCTTGAAATCGGTTCCGGATGTGGTGCTGTGACCGGCGCTCTCTGCAAAAAAGCCAAAAAGGTTACCTGTATTGAACTTTCAAGAAAGCGAAGCCAGATCAATGCATGGAGACACAGAGACTGTGACAATCTGAAGATCCTTATGGGGAATTTTCAGGAAGTCGAGAAGACGCTTACCGAAAAATATGATTATATTACATTAATCGGTGTGTTTGAATATGGAGAAGCCTATATACAGAGTGAGACTCCTTATGTGGATTTCCTTAAGATCATATTCAGACATCTGAAACCGGATGGTAAGATCGTTCTTGCAATCGAAAATCGTCTGGGGCTGAAGTACTGGGCAGGATGTACGGAAGATCATTTTGGAACTCTCTTTGAAGGTCTGGAGGGTTATCCGACAACGAGTGGCGTTAAGACATTTTCCAGAAAAGAAATGTCAGCAATCCTGAAAGAGGCAGGAGATCTTAAAGCATCCTGGTATTATCCATTTCCGGATTACAAATTACCAATGACGATCTATTCAGACCGTCGCCTTCCTTTGAAGGGAGAACTGAATCGTCTGGAAACAAATTATGACAGACTGCGTTTGCAGCTTTTCCAGGAATCTGCGGTATATGATTCACTTCTTGCGAATGATATGTATCCGGATTTTGCCAATTCTTTTCTTCTTCTGATCGGGAAAGAAAAGAAAGAAGCAGAAACCATTTATGTAAAGTTTTCCAATGAAAGAGATCCGGCATTTTCTGTGCGTACGGAAATCTGTGAAAACTCTTCAGGGAGAAGATATGTCCGTAAGTTACCGACAGAAAAAACTTCTGAAGAACATGTGAAGAATCTGGAAAAAATCTCTAGGGAACTGGGAACCTTTTACGGAAGAGAAGGTCTGGAACTGAATACCTGTACAGTTGAGAATGATGGAGTACGTCTGGAATATCTGCAGGGAGAGACACTGGAAGGAAGACTGGACGAACTTCTGGAGGCAGGAAAGACAGAAGAGCTTGAGAAGCTGTTTTTCAGCTATATCAAAAAGATCCGTCGTATCCATGAAGGAGAGATGTTCTTTAAAACACCGGAATTCGTGCAGGTCTTTGGTGATGCAGAAATCAGTGAAAGCTGTCGTTGCAGCGGCATGTCCAATATCGATCTTGTGCCAGCTAATATTCTGCTTCAGGATTCCGGAGTGTCCGTAATCGATTATGAATGGACCTTCCGCTTTCCGATTCCGTGCAATTTCATCCTTTACAGAATGATCCATTACTATCTGGAAAGTGATGGCAAGCGTGCTGTACTGCGTGATCTTGATTTCTATAAAAAGGCAGGAATCAGTGAGAAAGAACTGGAAATTTATGCAGAGATGGAGCGTAATTTCCAGAAATATATGGAAGGCGGTCATGTGCCTCTTCGGGAAATGTATGATGAGGTTTCACCTGGCAAGGTAGATATCATGGCATATTATGACCGGATCCGTGCCGCATGTGCAACGAGAAGACTGCAGGTATTTTATGACCGAGGAAATGACTTTTCGGAAGCGGATTCAGATATCTATCCAATGACAAAACATGGAATTGATTTCGGAATCACTGTTCCGCAGAATGTGCGCCGACTGCGTCTGGATCCCGGGGAAGCTGCCGGGGGACTGGTCCTTAAAAAACTTGTATTTGAAAACGGAAAAGAGGCGGATTTTTCTTCTAATGGTTTTCCGATAGGAAACGGAAGATACTATTTTGGAGGCGGAGATCCGCAGTTTGTAATAGAGAGTCTGCCAAAGAATACAGGCAAACTTTATATAGAGATTGAAGTGATGAAGGAATCTGAAGCACAGGAGGCGTTCTGGATGAGTTTTTCACGGATCTCAGCAGAAAAAGACAAAGAGATTCAGAAACTAAAACATCAGATTTCTGAAATGAAAAATACAAAGGCATGGAAGCTGTACCGGAGTATTAAAAAGAAATAGGGGAATATTTATGGACAAACTTTGTTTCAGCATTGATGAAGAGAGATACGATGACAGACATGGACATGTGCTGAGCCTTGTAGGTTGGTATATGCATCCTGAAAAAAAGAAATGCATCTTTCAGTTGCTTGGGGATGGTTATGAAGTAATCGATATACCGGAAATCGAGAGATATGAACGCCCGGATGTGGCGCAGTCTCTGGATGTGGAGACAGAAGGATTTCTTCCGGGTTTTACTGTGACGATTCCAGAGGTACTGGAACTTCGCAGAAAATACGATCTGTTAGAACTTCTTTTGCTGGACGGAGAAGAAAAAACACTGCTTTGGGAGTGTGCGGGTGATGACCTGGATGAACTGGTCAAGGATAAACTGGTAGAATTTCATATTGACCGTGTAGAGGTACTTTATGGACTGATGCTGGAAATCCAGGGATGGACAACGGACCAGAGAGGAAATGTGGAAGTGACGGTTCACAAAGAAAACACGGAACTTCTGGACTGCAAGATCACAAGAGGACGCAGACCGGATGTTGTGGAACGTCGTCATCTCGATGATGATTACAAAAATCAGGAGATCGGATTCAGTATTTCAGCAGCTTTTCTGGAAATTCCGGGGAATCGTATCGTACTTCATTTTTGTGGAGATTCCACAACAAAGACTTATGAAATCGATATTAAAGCACTTCGTAAAGAGCAGAAATCCAAAGGATTCTGGGGACGCCTTTTTCATAAAGACAAAGATGGAGAACACAAGGAAGACTATGAAGAGTGGTTCAAACGCCATAAAGCTGACCGGCGTACACTCAGAAAACAGAGACATACACATTTTGAGCAGAATCCGCTGATCAGTATTGTGATTCCGCTGTACTGTACTCCAACCCCATATCTAAAGGAATTGATCGATTCTGTTCGGGCACAGAGTTACACAAACTGGCAGCTTTGTCTGGCAGATGGAAGTCCGGATCAGAAAGTAGAAGAATATATTCAGAAGCGTTATGGAAAAGACAGCCGTATCCTGTACAAACATCTGGAGGAAAATGGCGGTATTTCCATTAATACAAATAAAGCGATTGAGATGGCGACGGGGGAATATCTGATGCTCAGTGATCACGACGATACGCTGGAACCGGATGCGTTATATGAAATCGTCAAAGCCATCAATGACCATCAGGGGCCGGAGATTGTTTATACAGATGAAGACAAGCTGAGTATGGATGGGGAATTTTATTTTGAACCCCATTTTAAATCAGATTATAACCTGTTTCGTTTAAGAGATAATAATTATATCTGCCACATTTTTGCAGTCAAAAAAGCCCTGGTAGATCAGGTAGGCGGTCTGAGACAGGAGTATGACGGTTCTCAGGATTATGATTTTATCCTGCGTTGCTGCGAACAGGCAAAACAGGTAATCCATATTCCGAGAGTATTGTATCACTGGAGATGTCATATGAATTCCGTTGCGGCAAATCCAGAGAGTAAGACGTATGCGTATGAAGCCGGATGCCGTGCAATTCAGGAACATTACAGAAGAGTTGGTATTGAGGCTGAAGTGGAGATGACGAAACATCCGGGCTGGTATCGCAGTCATGTGAAGATTCAGGGTGAGCCGCTTGTTTCCATCCTTATTCCAAATAAAGACCACATTGATGATCTTGAAAAATGTCTTTCTTCCATTTATGAGAAATCAACATGGAAAAATTACGAGATACTGGTAGTTGAAAATAACAGCGAAAAGCCAGAAACATTTGAGTATTATAAAAATCTTTCCTGGCGTTATCCAAAAGCAAGGGTGCTCACCTGGAAAGAGGGATTTAATTATGCCGCAATCAATAATTTTGCAGCAAAGGATGCAAAGGGCAGTTATCTGCTGTTCCTGAATAATGATGTAGAAGTCATTACTCCGGGATGGATCGAAGAAATGTTGATGATCTGCCAGCAGCCAGATGTCGCAATCGTTGGTGCTAAACTTTATTATCCGGATAATCTGATCCAGCATGCAGGTGTTGTCCTGGGAATGGGCGGAATTGCAGGACATATCATGTGCCAGGCATCATGCGAAGACAAAGGATATTTCGGAAGAGCCGTAAATGTTCAGGAAATCAGTGCGGTAACGGCGGCATGCATGCTTATGAAAGTCGAAGATTTTGAAGCTGTGGGTGGTTTTGACGAAGAGTTTGTGGTTGCATTTAATGATATTGATCTTTGCATGAAAGAGCGGGCAGCTGGAAAGAAAGTTGTATTTACACCATATGCGGAACTTTATCACTATGAATCCAAGTCAAGGGGAATGGAAGACACACCGGAAAAACAGTTCCGTTTCGAAAAGGAAACAAAACATTTCGAAGAGAAATGGGGCGAACAGATGAGCAAGGGAGATCCGTATTATAATCCGAATCTGTCACTGAAAGAAGCAGACTGTTCCCTGAGAGAAGACTGAGAAATGAGGTAGGATAATTCTATATGGCAAGAGAAATTTTTGAGGTAACAAAGGACCGATTCCATCTGCAGGATCCATGTTGTTATATTCTGCAGGGCACATGGCCCAAAGAGGCCAAAATGCGTGCGAAACTGGACGGATCTGAGGTAAAGGCAGAAATTCAGCGACTGGAAGTCGTCAGTGCACTGGAACGATTTAAAGATCCAGACCTGATGCGGGGCGAGCGGATCACAGCGGCTGTACAGCTTCCGGAATCTCTGGAGGGATACCAGAAACTTAGTATTTATGCGGAGATGCCGGAAAAAACATTTTGCTGGTTTTCGATTTCAGTAAAGAATCTTGAAAAAAGAAGGGGAAAACCACAGTTTTACATTGAAGAGGAAAAAGTGCAGCAGGGATTTCTGCGTGTCCGGGGATGGGCAGTGGCAGCAGAACCAGTACGTATCCAGATCTTTGATGAAAATAAAGAAAAAATCCAGGCGGAAGTACTTCGGACGGAGCGTGTGGATGTAGAACAGCTTTATGAAGAGATGGAACAGATGGAAAACAAAGACAAATCAGGATTCTTTGTGGAGCTGACAAATCTAAAAGGCAAAGTTGTTTACATTGTTTTTTATGCCGGAAATACAAAATCTGTGCATGTGGTTCCGTTGCAGCAGACAGTGGTGATCCGGAAAAAAATCGAAAAATATGCAAAAAAAGGAATCCGTTACTGGAAAACACAGGGAAGTGCCGCTCTTGTCGGAAAAGTTGCAGCTAAGGTCAGAACGGCATCTACCAGGGAAATTCCATATCAGAAGTGGATCGTCAGACATCTTCCGGGACCGAAGGAACTGGAACGTCAGAGAAGAGAAAAATTTGATTTTCAGCCAAAGATTTCCATTGTGATCCCGCTGTATAAAACACAGGAAAAATATCTTCGACAGCTGGTTGAGACGATCAAAGAGCAGACATATCCGAACTGGGAGCTTTGTCTGTCAGATGGAAGTGGGGCAAATTCACCAATCGCCGGTTTGCTTGAATCACTTGCAGCATCGGATGAGCGGATTAAAGTAGTGTCTCATGAGGAATCACTGCAGATTTCTGAAAATACAAATGCTGCGATTGAGATTGCAACGGGTGATTATATTGCGTTTGCAGATCATGATGATGAACTGACACCAAATGCGCTGTTTGAATGTGTGAAGGCACTGAATAAAAACAGAGATGTGAAGGTCCTTTATTCTGATGAGGATAAGATGTCGATGGATGGACATAAATTCTTCCAGCCGCATTTCAAACCAGACTACAATCCGGATCTTCTGTGCACAGTAAATTACATCTGTCATTTATTTGTTGTTGACAGAAAAGTTATTGAACAGGTCGGAACTCTCCGTAAGGAATTTGACGGAGCGCAGGATTATGACTTTATTTTCCGCTGTATAGAGGCTGTCAGCCCGGAAGAGATCTGTCATGTACCGAAGATCCTGTATCACTGGAGATGTCATGAGGAATCCACCGCGGAAAATCCGGAGAGTAAAACTTATGCATTTGAATCCGGGAAGCGTGCGATTGAAGAGCACTACAGAAGAATGGGTATCGACGCAGAAGTATATCAGGGAGAGTTTCTGGGGCTCTACAGGACAAGATTTCACAGAGACCATGATCCACTGATTTCCATCATTATTCCGAATAAAGATCATATTGATGATCTGAAACGGTGTATGGATTCCATTGATCAGAAATCTACTTACAAAAATTATGAATATATCATTGTTGAAAATAACAGTACAGATGATGCTACTTTCCAGTATTACAAAAAACTGGAAGCAGAGAATCCAAAAGCCCATGTGGTTTACTGGGATAAGGAGTTCAATTATTCTGCAATCAATAATTATGGAGCTGCTTTTGCAAAAGGTGAATATCTCCTTCTGCTGAATAACGATACGGAAATCATTAATGAGGATTGTCTGGAAGAACTGCTTGGCTACTGTATGCGCAGTGATGTTGGAGCTGTCGGTGCCAGAATGTATTATGAGGATGATACGATTCAGCACGCAGGTGTAGTCATTGGTTTCGGCGGAATTGCAGGGCATTGTTTTGTTCTGCAGCCGAGAGGAACGACAGGCTACTGCCACAGAATCATCTGTGCACAGGATTACAGTGCAGTTACTGCTGCATGTATGATGGTGAAGCGCGAAGCTTTTGACAAAGTCGGAGGGCTTACAGAAGAACTTGCAGTTGCATTTAATGACATTGATTTCTGTATGAAACTGCGAGAAGCCGGTTATCTGATCGTATATAATCCATACGCAGAACTGTATCATTATGAATCCAAGTCCAGAGGATTGGAGGATACACCGGAAAAAGTAGCACGATTTAATAAAGAAATTCAGATTTTTGAAAGACGCTGGCCGGATATCATGCGTGATGGGGACCCATATTACAACCCGAATCTGACATTAAAGAGCCAGGATTTCTCACTGAAACGGATATAGGAGGATTTTGTATGAAAGTATTAGTAACAGGTGTAAAAGGACAGTTGGGTTATGATGTTATGAATGAGCTGGCCAAAAGAGGTTATGAAGGCGTTGGAGTGGATGTGGATGAAATGGACATCACAGATAGAGCTGCTGTTGAGCGTGTGATCGGAGAAGTACATCCGGACAAAGTTGTTCACTGTGCTGCATGGACAGCAGTAGATGCAGCTGAGGATAATCAGGAAGTTTGCCACAAAGTCAATGCAGAAGGTACGGAAAATATTGCCAGAATGTGTGGAAAACTTGATATTCCGATGGTGTATATCAGTACAGATTACGTATTTGACGGACAGGGAACACGTCCGTGGGAGCCGGATGATCCGGTTGTAAAACCATTGAACGTTTATGGCCAGGCAAAATACGATGGAGAGGTTGCCGTAGAAAAATATGCTCCAAAACATTATATTGTACGTATTGCATGGGTATTTGGACTTAATGGCAAGAACTTTATCAAAACTATGCTGAATCTTGGCAAGACGCATGATACTCTGACAGTTGTTGATGACCAGATCGGAACACCTACTTATACTTATGATCTTGCGAGACTTCTGGTGGATATGCTCGAAAAAGAAGAGTATGGTAAATATCATGCAACAAATGAAGGTGGATACATTTCCTGGTGTGATTTTGCAAAAGAAATTTTCCGTCAGGCAGGTATGGATGTAAAAGTACTTCCGGTAAGTTCAGCAGAATATCCGGCAAAGGCAAAACGTCCGACAAACAGCCGTCTTGAAAAGAAAAAACTGGAAGAACATGGTTTCACAAGACTGCCAGACTGGAAAGATGCACTTGGTCGTTATCTGAAAGAAATTCAGTAAAATAATTGAGAAGCAGAGAATAAAAGATAAAAAGAACCGGCTGCTGTCTGAAAAGACAGTGGCCGGTTCTTGCATGTTCGTAAGTTTGACAGGAATCAGGATTTCGCAACCTTTACGATGCGGAAAAGGATCAGGAGAAGCAGAAGAAGTCCGATACCACCGATCACAAAGTATGGAACAGAAGTATGACTGACTGTATAATCCTGGGCATTTGTCAGATTCTGTGTGCTGGCTTCAATAACAGCAGTATCTTCTTCCGGTGAAGTTACAGACATAACCGCAGTGCCGACCGGAGTTCCATTAAAGAGAAACTGACGGTTGTACTGTCCATCCTGAACTTCGCCATCCTGTGTTGTAAGTGCATCAGCAGTAGTACCGTTTGGTACAAATACGTTTCCACCGGATGCCATATCAAAATCATTATCTCCAAGAGAAAGGAGCTGGAAGTTGTCAAATCCATAGTTGAGAAGACTGACTGCTTCGGCAGCAGTTGTGCCGGATGCACCCTGGAGAATAACGGCGATCAGAGAAACTCCGTTTTTTTCTGCTCCGCAGACCAAAGTACTTCCGGAAGCTTCTGTGTATCCCTCGCGTCCACCGAGACAATACTGATAATAAGAAGCATTTGTATTGTTCAGCATAGAGAAGTTGTTGGTCAGTACACGTTCACCGCCAGATACATTGGTGGCCGGAATCGTATAGGAAGTGGTTTCTGCAATGGCTCGAAAAGATTCGTTGTCGATAGCCGCTTTTGTGATCAATGCCATATCATGAGCGGTTGTATGCTGATTTTCGTCAGGAAGTCCGGTAGGATTAGTGAATACGGTATTGGTACATCCAAGTTCGACAGCACGGTTGTTCATCATCTGAACAAATCCGTCAACGGAACCACCGATCTGTTCTGCAATCTGAAGAGCAACATCATTGGCAGATGCAAGCATGATCGCATACAGACATTGTTCTACAGTAAAGACTTCATCCAGCTGAGCGGAAATACTTGCACCGCCGTCCGTGACACCGGAAACACCGGTCGCGGTCATAGTAACCTGATCGCTCAGCTGTGCATTTTCCAGAGTCAGAAGCGTGGTCATAACTTTTACTGTAGCACCGGGGTAAAGAACCTGGTCCATGTTTTTGGCATAAACGGTAGTCTGTGTACTGTCTTCCATGATCATTGCAGCTGTGGAGGTTATATCCGGACCCTGTGGCCAGCCGGAGATGCTGTTGGTCGAAATGGAAGAGGGCTGCGTTTCGGCCGTTTCTTCGGCTGCCAGGACAGGTGTCTGGAATATCAGTGTACATGCAAGCCCAAGAGCCATCAGACCACTATATAATCTTTTTGATTTCATAAATCTGTACTCCCATTATATTTCTTATCTTAAGGTTTCAATAGAATCTATCATATCCCATTTTAGCGCTTAATTCAAGCAGAATGACATACGCCCTTGCAAAAACAGGGGCAGGATGATAAAATGATATCCGATTATATATAAAAACAAAGAAAAATAACCTGAGGGTATCAATAAAATATGAGTAAAAATAAAGATGTGGCAGGGCATATCGAATGGGGAAGGATGCTGAAAAAATTAAACCCTTATACGATCAAAAAAGGACTGCGTTATTTTAAGCATTACGGACCAAAAGAATTCTGGATACGCCTTCATGAACGTTTTGAACCGGAAGAAGTGCCATATGGCCCCTGGTATGAGGCCTATATACCGGATGAGGCAGAGCTTGAGAAACAGCGTCATCACAGATTTTCAAGTGCTCCCCTGATCAGTGTGGCGGTTCCGGCATACCGGACGCCGGAAACATTCCTGCGTCAGATGATCGATTCACTTCTGGCACAGACTTACGGCAACTGGGAGCTGTGTATTGCAAACGGCAGTCCGGATGATGAACAGATGAAACAGGTACTTGCTGAGTATACACAGAGGGACAGCCGCATACGTGTACAGGAATTAAAAGAGAATCTTGGAATTGCAGGGAACACAAATGCAGCACTTGCAATGACGGAAGGTGAGTTTGCCGGAATACTGGATCATGATGATCTGCTTGCACCAAATGCGCTTTATGAGATTGCGCTTGCGCTGGAAAAAGATCCGGAACTGGACGCTGTTTATACGGATGAAGATAAGGTGACTACAGACCTGAGCGAGCATTTTCAGCCGCATCTGAAGCCCGATTTTAATCTGGATCTTCTGCGCTCCAATAACTATATCTGTCATTTTTTTGTTGCCAGACAGTCTGTTATACGTAAAGCTGGCGGCTTCAGGCAGGAATTTGACGGAGCGCAGGATCATGATTTTATCTTTCGCTGTGTAGAGGAGGCCGGCAAGATCGGACATGTTCCGGAAATCCTTTATCACTGGCGGACGCATAAAGCATCTACGGCAGATAATCCTGCAAGCAAGATGTATGCATTTGAAGCAGGCAGGCGTGCAATTGAAGCACATCTGAAACGCACCGGTACAGAGGGAACAGTAACACATACACCGGATCTCGGATTTTTCCGGGTACAGTATCCGGTCCATGGAGAACCGCTTGTTTCGATCATCATTCCAAATAAAGATGAGAAAGAAGCGCTTCATGCGTGTATTGCATCTATAAAAGAAAAAACAAAATATCAGAATTATGAGATCATCATTGTAGAGAATAACAGTACTTCTGAGGAGATTTTTGCATATTACGAAGAACTGAAGAAAGATCCGAAGATTCGAGTCATTCGCTGGGAAAAAGAATTTAATTATTCTGCAATCAACAATTATGGAGCACGTTATGCAAATGGGGAGTATCTTCTGTTCCTGAATAATGATGTGACAGTTATTACAGAAGGCTGGTTGACAGAAATGCTTGGAATGTGTCAGCGCAGGGAGGTCGGAGCAGTAGGTGTAAAGCTGCTTTATCCGGATGATACGATCCAGCATGCAGGCTGTGTAATTGGAATTGGCGGAATTGCCGGACATATGTTCGTGAATATGCCGGCAAATCGTACCGGATATCTGCATAAGGCTTCAATCATTCAGGACATGAGTGCAGTGACTGCAGCATGCATGATGATGAAAAAAGCAGCTTTTGAGGAAGTTGGTGGATTTACCGAGGAACTGTCCGTTGCATTCAATGATGTAGATCTTTGTCTGAAGGTCAGAGAGACTGGCAGACTGATCGTTTATGATCCATATGTACAGCTGTATCATATGGAATCAAAAACACGAGGTGCAGAAGACAGCCAGGAGAAGGTACGGCGTTTTCAGGAAGAAATCGAGTATATCCGGTGTCACTGGATCGATATTCTGAAAAAAGGAGATCCGTACTATAATAAGAACCTTTCTCTTTCAAAATGGAATTATTCTCTTCGTCCATTGAAAGGAATGGAGTTAAAAGAGAAAGAAAACAGATAGGAGATAATATGGAAGTATCGGTGATCATACCGAATTTTAATGGAATCGCATTTCTGGACAGCGTTTTGGGAAGTCTGGAAGGGCAGACACTGAAAAATTTTGAAGTGATCCTGGTGGATAACGGATCCGCAGACGGAAGCTGTTCGTTTGTAAGTGCAAATTATCCATGGGTGCATATTATTGAGCTGCCGGATAACTTTGGATTCTGCCGGGCTGTCAATGAGGGAATAAAAGCAGCAAAAGCACCATATGTACTGCTTCTGAATAATGATACGGAAGTAAAGGAAGATTTTGTGGAGCAGATGCTGCTGGCGATAAGAAGACATAAAAATGCTTTTTCGTGTGCGGCACGAATGGTACAGTATCATGACAGAGATAAGCTGGATGATGCAGGAAATTATTACTGTGCGCTGGGCTGGTCTTTTGCGCGGGGAAAAGGAAAAAATATTGATCTGTATCAGAAAGAAGAAAAAATTTTTTCAGCCTGCGGAGGTGCAGCTATTTATCGTAAAAAGATCATGGAAAAGATCGGATATTTTGATGAGGAGCATTTCGCATATCTGGAGGATACGGATATCGGATACCGTGCCAGAATTTATGGATATGAAAACTGGTATGCACCGGATGCAGTCGTATATCATGTGGGAAGTGGTACGAGTGGATCCAGATATAATCATTTCAAGACCAGATATTCTTCCAGAAATAATATTTATCTGATCTATAAAAATATGCCTCTCCTTCAGATCATCCTGAATCTGCCGTTTCTGGTAGCGGGTTTTCTGATCAAGTTTCTGTTCTTTGCACTAAAAGGAATGGGAAAAGAATACCTGGCCGGTATCAAAAACGGATTTTCTATCAGCATGAATCACAGGAAAGTTCCGTTTTCGGTTAAACATCTTCCCAATTACTGTAAGATACAGCTTGAATTGTGGGAAAATATGTTCCGCAGAATTCGGGCATAAAGTCATTTTTACAGTGGTTTATGGAAATTTAATATAATAAAAGATAAGATTTTATTGATTTTGAAGGACAACTATTATAATATAAACGTGTCTGTCCAGACATGGGATTCAGAATGTACGGACAGAGATGCTTAAAACACAATGAAATGGATAGAGGTGGCAGAGATTGATTCAGGACAATCAGAAGAATTTCAGTCGTCTCCAGATGTTAATTGATGCCATTGTCATTGCTGTGACCTATGTACTTGCCTGGATGATCCGTTTTATCGGTCCGTTTGCATATTCAGCAGTCCGGGCACTTGCGTTTGAAGAGTACATGTTTGCATTGATATTTATCATACCGGGGTATCTGCTTCTGTATCAGGCATTTACTTTATATGAGCCTTTGCATATGCAGGGGCGCAGACTGGTTCTGGCAAATATCATCAAGGCAAATGTACTCGGACTTCTGCTGATCGTATTCAGTCTGTATATGATGGGAGAGTCTGATTTCTCCCGACTGACGGTTTACATTTTCTGTGTGATCAACATCTTTGCAGAATGGGGAGTAAGGCTCTTTATTTTCTCCATGCTGAGAAAAATGAGAAAGCGCGGACTGAATCAGAAGCAGATGATACTGGTAGGTTACAGCCGGGCAGCGGAAGAATATATTGACAGAATTCAGCAGAATCCACAGTGGGGTTATGTTGTCAGAGGAATCCTTGATGATAATGTTCCGGCAGGAACTGTTTATAATGGAATCAAGGTTATCGGACGAATTGCAAATCTTTCTGTGATACTTCCTGCAAACAGGCTGGATGAGATTGCAATTACACTGGGACTGAGTGAATATTACCGACTGGAGGAAATTGTCGGAATGTGTGAGAAATCCGGTGTTCATACCAAATTTATACCGGATTATAATAAGATCATTCCTACGAAACCATATACGGAAGATATACTGGGACTTCCGGTGATCAACATCCGTTATGTTCCATTGAGTAATACATTTAATGCAATGGTCAAACGCTTGATGGATGTTGTTGGGGCGATCATGGCGATCATTGTTTCTTCACCGGTCATGCTGCTGATGTGCATACTCATCAAATTGACATCACCGGGACCACTTATATACCGACAGGAGCGTGTCGGACTTCATAATAAGAATTTCTGGATGTACAAATTCCGTTCTATGGAAATTCAGCCGGAGGCCGAAGAAAAGAAGGCCTGGACAGTTAAGAATGATCCGAGGGTAACCGGAATCGGTAAATTTATGAGAAGGACCAGCATTGATGAACTGCCTCAGCTGTTTAATATTCTGAAGGGTGATATGAGTCTGGTGGGACCGAGACCGGAGAGACCGTTTTTTGTTGAGAAATTCCGTGAGGAAATTCCAAGATATATGGTGAAACATCAGGTGCGTCCGGGACTTACTGGCTGGGCACAGGTAAATGGTTACCGGGGAGATACCTCTATTCGTAAACGTATTGACTGTGATCTCTACTATATAGAGAACTGGTCGATCGGATTTGATATAAAGATATTGTTCCTGACGATTTTCAAAGGGTTCATTAATAAAAATGCATATTAAAGATAAGGGGAGAGAAGATGGCAAGACCTAAGTCAAAAACAAAAAAGATACTATTTGCTGTTGAAATTATTGTTCTTCTGCTGTTTATCGGTGGTCTGTATGTATATGGACAGCTGAATTCAAAACTGGACAAGATCAATCAGCCAGTTCTGGATGACAGTAAGATCAAAGTAAACCAGGAAGTACAGGATTCTATTGATTCACAGGAATCAACTCTGACAGGTTATACAACATATGCTCTGTTTGGTATTGACCACCGTGATAAAAATACTGCACTCGGCGGTGAGAACAGTGATACAATTATTATTGCAAGCGTAAATAATGACACAAAAGATGTGAAGCTGGTTTCTGTATATCGAGATACCCTTCTCAATCTTGGTAACGATACTTATTCCAAGGCGAACGCAGCGTATGCTTACGGTGAAGCCGAACAGGCGATCACAATGCTGAATACAAACCTCGACCTGAACATCAGCGAATATGCAACCGTAAACTTCAATGCGCTGACAACGATCATCGATGACCTTGGTGGACTGGATATGGATATGTCTTATGCCGAGATTGTTCATATGAATAACTACTGTGTAGAGACATCCGAAGAAACAGGTAAGGATTATACACCGATCGAACTTCCGGATAGACCGGATGATATCGAGGCAGTTCAGTATCATTATCATCTGAATGGTGTACAGGCAACTTCTTACTGTCGTATCCGTTATACAGCAAGCCTTGATATGGGACGTACAGAGAGACAGAGACGTGTGATCCAGATGATCGTCAGCAAGGCAAAATCTGCCGGTCTTGGCAAGATCTTCAAGATCATGGACGATGTATTCCCGATGGTTACAACTTCTATGACAAAAGACGAAATCCTGCAGCTTCTGCCTACTCTGATCGGTTACAGTGTAGACGATACGACAGGATTCCCGACATCTTATAAGTTCTCTAATGTTAAGGGAAGTATTATTGTACCGACAACTCTGGAGACAAATGTTATCGAACTGCACAAGTTCCTTTATGGAGATGAAGCATACACACCATCTGCGACTGTAAAAGCAAACAGTGAAAAGATTCTTGAAATCGTCGGTGGTGAGAGCAGTCTGGACGATAAACAGGCAACTGTTGAAGAAAATACAACAAATGACACTGTTATTTTTGAAAAGAATGGAAGTGGCTGGTCTGATACAAGCTCTGATTACGGTTCTGACAGCGATAGCTCCGGTGGTGGAGACTATAGTGGTGATGAGACTGATAACAGCGGTGGTTCTTCTTCTGGTGGCGGAGATTACAGTAATGATGGTTCCGACAACAGTGGTGGTGACAGTTCCGGTGGCGAAGACTATGAAGGACCAACGACTCCGGAACCGGATTACGGCGGAGATGACAACGGTGGTGGAGACACCGGCGGAGATGAAAGCGGTGGCGGAGACACCGGCGGAGACGAAAGCGGTGGCGGAGACATCGTTGACGAAGGCAGTGGAGATGACAGTGGAGCGGCTGCAGAGGCGACAGGCACTCCTGATGCTGCTTAAATTCATAAAGATAAGACGATAGTTAAGAAGGGAATTTCTCATTGAAGAAATTCCCTTCTTCTGTTACCATACATTTATAAAGAAATATAGGGAGAAATTATGGAAAATATAAAAGTGGATGTGATCATTCCGGCGTATCATCCGGGAAAAGAATTTTCCACGTTGATCGAACGTCTTACAAAACAGACATTTCCGATACACCGGATCATTGTAATGAATACAGAAGAAACATACTGGAATAAAGAACTGGAAGAAAAGTTTTCAATCCTGGAAGTGCATCATCTGAAAAAACAGGAATTTGATCATGGTGCAACACGTGCATGGGCAGCTGAACTTTCAGATGCGGATGTTATGGTATTTATGACGCAGGATGCATTACCCGCAGATAAAAGTCTGATTGAAAATCTGGTAAAAGCACTGACAGAAGATGAAAAGACTGGTGCAGCGTATGCCAGACAGCTTCCGAATGAAAACTGCAGTTTTGTCGAGAAATACACAAGATCTTTTAATTATCCGGACAGATCAGCTGTAAAAACAAAAGACGATCTGCCGGTTTACGGAATCAAAACATTTTTCTGCTCTAACGTATGTGCTGCTTACAAAAGGGATATCTATCAGAAACTTGGTGGCTTTGTAAGAAAGGCAATTTTTAATGAGGATATGATCTATGCCGGCAGGCTGATCCAGGAGGGCTATGCAGTTGCATATGCCGCAGATGCAAAAGTGATTCATTCACATAACTATTCCTGCATGCAGCAGTTCCACAGAAATTTTGATTTGGGTGTATCACAGGCAGAACATCCGGAAATTTTTGCAGGAGTGCCGTCAGAGGGAGAAGGAATAAAACTTGTAAAGAAAACAATAAACTACCTGATCCAAAAAAGAAAAATATGGCTGATTCCGGGAGTAATACTTCAGTCGGGCTGTAAATATGCCGGCTATCTGAGTGGTAAAAACTATCGTAAACTTCCTCGAAAAATGATTTTATGGTGTACAATGAACCGCGAATACTGGAAGGTGTAAAAAATACAGACGGCTGTCAATGAAACAGCTATAAGCACACGGTTTTTTAAAGGAGTTGTCACATTTTGAACACAATTGATTGTTACACTGTTTTCATAGGATAAAAAAGATAAAAAGAAAGGAGCACAGGCATGGATGATGAAAAAAAATGGAATCTGAATGCTCCGCAGAATGATACAGAAAACAATCGACAGAATGAGCCACCAAGATATGAACATTATTGTATGCATCAGAATACAGAATCAGATACAGTGAAGGAATTACCTGAAAAGAAAAAAAACAAAAAACGTGGCGGAAAAAAACTTGCAGAAACGATTTCGCTGGCAGTTGTATTCGGGCTGGTAGCAGGTGTTGTATTTCAGGGAGTGAATTTTGCGTCCGAGAAATATCTGGGATCAGACGGGAAGGACAGTCAGATAGAGACAGCACAGCTTGCAGGAGATTCTTCGGCAGATGGAAGTGATTCGAATGAAAGTGAAGGAGCTGCTTCAAGTGAAACTGCCGCTTCGGAAACAGCAGCTGCTGTGTCACAGACGGGTTCTGTTGCAGAAGTTGCAGATACAGCAATGCCAACGGTAGTCGCAATTACATCTGTAAGTGTACAGGAAATCCCAAATTATTTCCGGGCATTTGGATTTGGTTATGGCACACAGCAATATTCCAGTGAGGGAAGCGGTTCTGGAATCATTGTCGGAGAAAATGACGATGAGCTTTTGATCGCAACAAATAATCATGTGGTATCCGGTGCGACAACACTCAGTGTATGCTTTGTCGGAAATGATGTAGTCAACGCAGAAGAGGAAACGGTGGATATGTCCGGCAGCGATGGTGATGTCAATGTGGAAGATGCAGTCAGTGCCAAGATAAAAGGTACGGATGAATCAAATGACCTGGCTGTGGTTGCAGTTCAGAAATCAGATATACCGGAAGACACACTCTCGCAGATCAAAATAGCGCAGCTTGGCAATTCCGATGACCTTCAGGTGGGGGAACAGGTTGTGGCAATTGGAAATGCACTTGGATATGGACAATCAGTTACCTCCGGATGGATCAGTGCATTGAACAGAAACATTTCGACAGATGATGGTACCAGTTCAGGCCTGATTCAGACAGATGCGGCAATCAATCCAGGTAACAGTGGTGGAGCACTGCTGAATATGCAGGGAGAAGTGATCGGTATCAATTCTGCAAAGTATGCAGACAGTGCGGTAGAGGGAATGGGATATGCAATTCCAATATCCAAGGCACAGCCAATTCTTGAGGAACTGATGAACCGTCAGACAAGAGATAAAGTTGAATCAGAGAATGCAGCTTATCTTGGAGTCGTTACGGCTGATCTTTCCACAGAGGCAGTACAGATGTATGATATGCCGGAGGGAGCTTTTGTTATCCGTGTGGAGAAAAATTCTGCTGCAGGGAAAGCAGGTGTCCAGAAAGGTGATATTATCGTAAGTTTTGATGGACAGACAGTCAGCGGCAAAGATGATCTGGAGAGTAAGCTTGCGTATTATGCATCCGGTGAGACGGTGGATGTTGTTGTATCAAGAGCAGATAACGGAGAGTATGTTCAGAAGACAATTTCAGTCACGCTCGGAAGCAAAAATTAATTTATAAAAACTTTAGTTTACAGTTTTACTGGTTATGTTATAATGAACGCATAGATTCGAAGATGCAGAATGCACTTTTGATCTGTGCGTTCTTTATATGAGACAGATAACAACTATGCAGAAGGAGTTTACAGATATATGGCAGATAAATACGAGGATGAGATTTTAGAGGGAGAGGTCAGCGATGACGATGATCAGGAAGAAAACAAGAAAGAACCTGAGAAGTACTGTACGCTCTGTCATCGGGCAGAGAGTCAGGTTGGTAAGATGATCGATCTTCCTAATAATATACATATATGTCCGGACTGTATGCAGAGAAGCTTTGACAGTATGAATCAGCAGATGCAGACAGGAAATTTTAATTATGGTGATCTGCTCAATATGCCAAATGTCAGCATGATCGATCTCAGCAGTTTCCAGAATCAGATGGGACAGCAGAAGAAACCCAAAAAGAAAAAAGCAGAAAAGAAAGAACCAGTCCTGGATCTCAAGAAGATTCCGGCACCGCATAAGATCAAGGCTACCCTGGATGAATATGTGATCGGTCAGGAATATGCCAAGAAGGTAATGTCCGTTGCCGTTTACAACCATTATAAACGTGTAGCAACAGATACCATGGATGAGATCGCAATTGAAAAATCCAATATGCTGATGATCGGACCTACCGGGTGCGGAAAGACCTATCTGGTCAAAACACTGGCCAAACTGCTTGATGTTCCGCTGGCGATTGCCGATGCGACTTCTCTTACAGAAGCAGGATATATTGGTGATGATATTGAAAGTGTTGTTTCCAAATTGCTTGCAGCGGCTGATAATGATGTGGAGAAGGCTGAGCATGGAATCATCTTTATTGATGAGATTGACAAGATCGCAAAGAAGAAAAATACCAATCAGCGAGATGTCAGCGGAGAAGCTGTACAGCAGGGTATGCTGAAACTTCTGGAAGGAGCAGATGTGGAAGTGCCGATCGGAGCCAACAGCAAGAATGCAATGGTTCCATTGACAACGGTAAATACAAGAAATATTCTGTTTATCTGTGGAGGCGCTTTCCCGGATCTGGAAAATATCATTAAAGAACGTCTGAATAAGCAGGCGTCTATTGGATTTTATGCAGATCTGAAAGACAAGTATGATGACGATCCACATATTCTGGAGAAGGTGACGGTGGAAGATCTTCGAAGTTTTGGTATGATTCCGGAGTTTATCGGACGTCTGCCGATCATATTTACCATGAATGGGCTTACAGAGGATATGATGGTACAGATCTTAAGCGAGCCACGCAATGCGATCCTGAAACAATATCAGAAGCTTCTGGCACTGGACGAGGTAAAACTGGAATTTGAAGAGGGAGCACTGCATGCCATTGCAACCAAAGCAATGGAAAAACACACAGGAGCCAGAGCTCTTCGGGCAATTCTGGAAGAATATATGCTGGATATTATGTATGAGATTCCGAAAGATGATAATATCGGTCAGGTTACGATCACAAGAGAATATATAGAAGGCAATGGTGGCCCGAAGATTCTTCTCAGAGGACAGGAAGTTCCGCTGCTGGAAGGAAATCACTAAATACAGAGTATATATAACATGGCTTTTTATAAAGAAAGAGAGGTAACTTATCATGGCAAAAGATTTTTTTGGAAGTCTTGGAGAAACACTTACAAAAACTGCGAAGGAACTGAGCGGACGTGCAGAGGAGGTTTATGAGACCCAGAGACTTAAAAACAAAATCTCCGGTGAAGAACGACAGATAGAAAAAGCAATGGCCGACCTTGGAAGAATCATTTACAAACGTTATAAAAAGGAAATTCCGGTAGATGATGCACAGAAAGCACTTTGCGAACAGATTGACCAGCGCATGGAACAGATCGAGAAATATAAAACAGATATATCTGAACTGAAGGTAAAAAATAAACGTTTTTGTCCATCCTGCGGAAGTCTGCTTGCAAAAGATGATGCGTTCTGTTCACAGTGTGGCGCAGCATGTCCGACTGTTGAACCGGAAGAAGATGCCGGAGATGATGTGATCGAGGGAACAGCGGAAGAAGTTGCTGAAGAGACTGCAACAGAGGAAACAGACGAAACTGTTGAGGAAGCAAATGCAGATACTGCTGAAGATGCGGTAACAACAGAAGAAACCGTAGAGGAAGCTGCTGAGGCAGAGGAAGCAGCACAGACAGATGCAGAAGAGCAAACGGAAGCAGAGGGCGAAAAAGAAGAATAATGTCAGTGAAATAAATGATCTGAACAAATAAAAAAGAACAGGCTGAAATGCAACATCATACAGATGCAGCGTTTCAGTCTGTTCCTTTTATTTGTGAAAAACTCTGTCTGGATTGTGGATAACTGATGGCGTCTGGCTTTTACAATGTGTATACAAGGATGCCGGCAATGATGATCAGATTACCGATCAGTTTCCCCTTTGTGATCTTTTCGTTCAGGATGAAACGAGAAAGCAATAATACGAATACATAAGCGGCAGTATCGATCACAGGCCCATAGCGCATGTCTACTTTGGTATAACACCAGGTGTTCAGAAGAAGAATACCGAAGAACATCACATAGGCGAGGATGACACGCCAGTTGAGATATTCTCTTAAAGGATTGTCATATTTTATATTTGCACTTTGCTTCAGAAGAATCTGGGAGATTGCGGAAAAGAAAGTTCCTCCCAGCATGATCAGGATAAAAGTTCTATTCATATCTCTGCACCGTCCATACTCCGAATAATACGATCAGGATTCCGATGATGTTCTGTACGGAAAGCTGTTCATGAAAAATTGCGACTGCCCAGATCTGTGACCACAGAAGATAGACACTTTTGTTGGCATAGGCGGTGGACAGTGAGAATTTTTTGATGACCTGTTGCCAGGCGATCGCGTAGATTCCGCAGTTGGCGATCATCAGGAACAGGAATACATATAGAAGCGGGGCATGCAGTCCGTTTTTATTGTACTGGATCGAGGCAAGTTTTGAAAAAACACTTGTCAGAGAAAACAGCAGAATATTCAGATGGAGCTGCAGATAGTTTCTGAAATTTTTCATAATTCCTCCACAATATTATTTTTTGACCAATATTTATTAATTTTACACCATATACTAATTGTTTACAATGGATTATGAAAATGATATGATAAAAAAGAATGCATAAATTTATTGCGTATTTAGAAAGAAAGGGAAACCTATGAGTTTGTATTCCGTTGTTGTTCCTGTATACAATTCCGAACACACCTTACAGGAACTTTATACACGCCTGGAAAAAGTATTCCGGGAAGTAATAAAAGAAGAGTTTGAACTGATTCTTGTGGATGACGGTTCCAAAGACCGTTCCTTTGAAGTCATGCAGGAACTTCGTGCAAAGGACAATAGAGTTCGCATCATACAGATGGCAAGAAATTTTGGACAGCATCCGGCGCTTCTGTGTGGATTTGCACATGTGAAAGGTGATTTTGTTGTAACCATGGATGATGACCTGCAGCATCAGCCGGAAGAACTTCCGAAGATGATAAATGTCATGAGAGAACGCGATGATGTTGATGCGATCATTGCGAGCTATGAAGGCAGAAAGCATGGATTTATCCGCAAACTCGGAACGAAATTTTCTGTGTGGGCAACTTCTAAGATGCTCGGCAAAGACCCGGATCTTCAGATCACCAGTTACCGTCTGATCCGTCGCTTCCTTGTAGATGCAATGGTGAAGACAAATACATACCTGCCTCAGATCGGAAACCTTCTGGTGCTGACATCCAACAGAATCATCAACGTACCAGTACAGCATGCGGCAAGGGTTTATGGAAAGAGCGGCTATTCTTTCAAACGGCTTGTGAAGGATCTGATCTATGATATCACCGCACATACAGCATTTCCGCTTCTTATGGTGAGAAATATCGGAATTGCCAGTTTTCTGGTGAGCATGGTCATGGCAGTGTATTTTCTTGTGCGTTACTTTGCGTTTGGTGTGTCGGTTGAAGGCTGGACATCCCTGATGATGGTGATGCTGGCATTTTTTGGACTGATTCTTTTGTCGATTGGGATCATGGGAATCTATCTGATGAATATTCTGAACGAAGCAAAGAAAATGCCACATTATGTTGTGCGTCGGGAGGACACGGACTGATGAAAAAAGAAATCGGAGGCTATTTTGAGCTGGAAGATTTTGGAGGTAAAGAGTATTATCCGAATCTTTATAAAGTAAATCTGGGAAGAACAGCACTTCGGTGGCTTCTGGAGGGCCGCGGTTATACAAAAATATATCTGCCGGTATTTTTATGCGAATCGGTAACGGAAGCCTGCGAGCAACATGGAATCCGGATCAGCCGTTATCAGTTGGATGCGGAGTTAAATGTTTTGCTTCCCCGGAAAAAACTGGGAGAAAGTGAATGTCTGTATCTGGTCAATTATTACGGTCAACTGACAGATGAGAAGATCCTGGCATATCAGAAGATTTTTGGAAATATCATTGTGGATCATACGCATGCTTTCTTTCAGAAACCGCTGAAAGGTGTGGATACCCTGTATTCCTGCAGAAAATTCTGGGGAGTCAGTGATGGAGCATATCTTTCCACAGATGCAGTGCTTCCGATGGATAAGCCAGTGGATCATTCCAATAAAAGAATGGGACATATCCTTGGGCGGTACGAAGAAAATGCAGGCGTCTACTATCAGGAGATGCTTCAGAATGCAGCTCGGTATGAAGGCATGGAGATTCGACGTATGTCCAGGCTGACAGAGAATCTTCTGGGAGCAATCGATTATGAGACGGGAAGACGTAAGAGAGAGGAAAATTATCGTATACTTTCCGAGGCACTTCCGTCAGAATTTATTTTTACCCGGGTGACACCGGAGGGGCCATTTGTTTATCCGTATTATCATAAAGAAGGCCTTAAGTTAAGACGCTGGCTTGCAGAACATAAGATTTTTGTACCGACCTACTGGAAAAATATTCTCGAAGATTGTACAGAGGACAGTCTGGAATATCAGTGGGCAGCAGATGTACTGCCTCTGCCATGTGACCAGCGTTATGGAAAAGAAGAAATGCAATATATGGCAGAACGGATCAAAGAATGGGAGGCAGCCGGAGAATGAAGCACAGATTACTGATACTTGGTACACTGGGCGAATTTGTACAGCTTGTTAAAAAATCAAAAGAACGGGGATATTATACGATCGTCTGTGATGGTTACCCAGATGGACCGGCAAGACAGTATGCAGATGCATCTTACGTGATTCCTGTTACGGATATTGATGCAGTGGCAGAGCTTTGCCAGAAAGAAAAGGTTGATGGAATCATAACCTCTTTTTCGGATCTGCTCATGGAATGTATGGTCAAAATTGCAGAGAAAGCGGGATTGCCCTGCTATCTGAAACCGGAACAGCTTTGCTGGTACAGAGACAAATCAGCCTGTCGGGAACTGCTTTCGAAGCTGGGGCTTCCGACGCCTGGATTTGTGAAAGTACCGGCAACAGAACAGAATGAATATAAACTTGCCGAAATAACAGCAGGGCTTAAATATCCATTGATCAGTAAACCGCTGGATAAATATGGTTCAAGAGGAATTTTCATCATTAAAGATCAGGAGCAGCTTGCAGGAAGTGTTCATAAAACCGCAGAGTTTACAGATCTGGATGAAATTCTGATTGAAGAATATAATGATGGATTTGAATTTAATATGATGACCTGGGTTTCTGATGGAGCGGTGAGAGTCATCAGTATTGCAGACAGAGAGAAAACACAGTTTGCGGAGGGAGAGCTTCCGGAGAGCACACGAAATGTGTATCCGAGCTGCCTGATCGATAAGGTGGAAGAACCGGCGGTTTCCCTGCTGCAGTCGTATATTGAGTATACCGGACAGAAGGAAGGACCGCTTTCCATGCAGTTTTTCTGGAAAGCAGGAGAGGGAATCCAGGTCTGTGAGATTGCTGCACGTTTCTTTGGCTATGAGCATGAGCTGACTGATATGGTATATCGCTTTAACATGGAAGAACTTTTGCTGAATTATGTTTACGATAACGAGTATGTTACAAAGATGTTGGAAGCGCAGGATATCCGTAAACCATTGATGTATGGAGCTGTTTTGTATTTTCATGGGAGACTGAAACAGATTCAGGAACAACAGGCTGCATATGAACTCGCGGAAGATAAAGCGGTTGTAAAACCGTGGATTTTCTATGAGGCAGGAGAAGAAGTTGTAGCATACGGTCCGAACCCGTATCTTGCACTGTATTATATAGAGGCAGGCAGCCGAGAAGAACTTGATGAGATAACAAGAGATTTTTTTGAGAAAATGAGTATGACGGATCCGGATGGAGAAGAAATTGTTTTTCAGAATAAGATACCCAAGTATTCTTTATAAAGAAAAGTAGAGGAGTCAGATGATTTATTTTAACAGACCGGCACTTGTCGGTAATGAATTAAAGTATATTCAGGATGCAGTAGCTCAGGGCATGCTCTGTGGTGATGGAAAATATACGAAGCTTTGTTCAGCATGGATGAAAGAACGTTTCCAGGTAAATCAGGTTTTCCTGACAACATCCTGTACGCATGCATTGGAGATGGCGGCATTCCTGAGTGATATCCAGCCAGGGGATGAGGTCATCATGCCATCGTATACATTTGTTTCCACTGCGGATGCTTTTGTACTTCGAGGTGCAAAGATTGTATTCGTTGATATTCGTCCGGATACGATGAATATAGATGAAAATCTTATCGAAGATGCGATCACAGAGAAGACCAGAGCAATCGTTCCGGTTCATTATGCCGGTGTTGGCTGTGAGATGAATAAAATTATGGAGATTGCACGCAGACATAACCTGAAAGTTGTTGAGGATGCAGCACAGGGAGTGGATGCTTATTATCATGGAAAGGCACTTGGTACGATTGGTGACTTTGGCTGTTACAGTTTCCATGAGACAAAAAATTTCACTATGGGTGAAGGTGGTGCTCTGGTATTCCAGAAGAATGAATATCAGGAAAAAGCTGAGATCCTGCGTGAAAAGGGGACGGACAGAAGTAAATTTTTCCGAGGACAGATTGATAAATATCGATGGATTGATTATGGATCATCCTATCTTCCGAGCGAGATGAATGCGGCATATCTGTATGCACAGCTGGAAGAGTGTGATAAGATCAACAGGAAACGTCATCAGGTTTATGATGGATATCATGAGAGACTGGAAGATCTGGAAAAACAGGGAAAGATTCAGAGACCGGTCGTTCCGGAGGGATGTGTACACAATGCACATATGTATTACATTAAGGTGAAAGATATTGATGTACGTACAAGACTGATCGCTTATCTCCGTGAAAATGGAATTGCACCGGCTTTTCATTATGTTCCATTGCATAGTTCTCCGGCAGGTGAGAAGTTTGGAAGGTTTCATGGAAAAGATGTTTATACAACGAAAGAAAGCGAACGCCTTTTGAGGCTTCCGATGTTCTATGATCTTTCAATGGATGATGTGGATTATATTGCGGAAAAGATCAGAGAGTTTGAGTTTTGATGGAGGAAGGTAAGTTGAAACGTAAGAAAATAAGTGCAGAGACAACTGTGGAAATCCTTTTTTTCCTGTTTCTGCTGGTGTTTTATCTGATGTGGGCACGTGTACAGCCTATGGGTGCCGGGCCGGATGAGCAGATGCGCTATCAGATTGCGGATTATATTTATAAGCATGGTTCACTTCCGGTAGGGGATGACCCGTCGGTACGAAATGTTGTATGGGGAATTTCTTATGCATTTTCTCCGATTCTGTCTTATATGATCGCAGCTGTTTTTATGAAAGCAGTAAGCCTTGTGACGACAGCACCGTTTGCGTTGCTTCTCGCAGCCAGATTTGTAAACATTCTGTTTGGACTTGGAACAGTTTGGCTGGTACTTGATATGGGAAAACGGTTGTTTGACCGTAGAAAAGCATGGATAGCTGCGGCTTTTGTAGGACTGCTGCCAGGTTCTTTGTTTGTATTCACTTATGTTAACTGTGATGCACTGGCGGTATTCTCAACGGCAGTGATCGTGTATGCATGGGTGCGGTATCTGGATGAGGGATGGATATACAAAAACTGTGTGATCCTGGCATTGGGTGTGGCAGCATGTGCATTGTCCTATTACAATGCGTACGGATTTATTCTCTGCAGCATCTTTTTCTTTGGGATAACTCTGTTTATGGAGGCGAAAAAGAAAGGAAAGTATACGGATTTTGTGAAAAAGGGACTTCTTGTCTGTGTGATCGTTCTGCTGTTGGCTGCATGGTGGTTCATTCGAAATGCAATTCTCTATGACGGAGATTTTATTGGTATGAATGCATCAACGATCTGTGCGGAAAAATATGCGAAAAAGAATTACAAGCCATCCAATAGACGTACACCGCAGATGGCTGGATATTCTTTACTGGATATGTTGAATTACGGTTTCCCGCAGGAAGACGGATTTTCCTGGGTAGAGCTTGTCAGTGGAAGCTTTGTCGGTCGTTTTGGAAATATGGATGTGTTTATGCCGAAATGGCTGATCAACAATTATCTGGACTTTATTAAAGCGGGATTTCTTCTGATATTCCTGCATCCGGTGAAGACTTTTGCAATCCGTGTGAAAAAACAGTGGAGTGTGAAGGGGATTTTCAACTGGTGCATGCTGGCTGCGATGATCATTCCGAATATATTGAATGCATATTATTCTTATGCATCGGATTATCAGCCACAGGGACGTTACAGTCTGCCAATGATCGTGCCGCTTACGTATTTCATGGTAATGGGATATGGAAATCTTTTTGATGTACAGATCAAAAAAGAGGGAATTCGAAGGAAAGTTTATGCGGCGATTTGTGTGGCGCTGATCGTGCTGGCAATCTTTGTGTTCTTTGCAGTGATCTGGCCAGAGTATAAAGATGTGCCATTTAGTATAAGGGCATTTATATATGGAAAATAAAGGATTCCCGGTGAGAAGGGAATGAGAGAAACTCCAGGTAGGATTTTTGTGAATGTTCCTCTATACCTGGCTCAGTTTATAACTTCTGAGATATCAGGATATACAGAACTTTGCTAAATATGATGCAGAAAATGCTGAACTCGCTGTCGCTCAGACAGCAGCATTTTCTGCATCAACGCAAAAACCTGTATGATCCGATATCTGCACGAAGTTCTAAAGGCGAGCCTTGTATAGAGTAACATCACAGAATCCCGCTGGAGTTTTTTTCTTGTGCCTTCTCACCGGACTTTATCTTAGATAGTGTGGCTAACGAGACACATCCGTCAGCGCGAAGCGCGATCCGTGTCCACAAAATTAAAACGAAAATGTAATTCTGGATATAAAAACTCCTGATCAGAAAATCTCTGCAGGAATTTATAGAAGCACTCAGGTTATTTTCAGGCTGTGTTATGGATTCAAAAGTGCATTGTTTGAGCGTTAGCGAGTTTTGCACTTTTAATCCATGATTTTAGCAGACTGATAATAGCCATAGTGCTTCTGAATTCCGAAGCTGTTTTCAGATCAGGAGTTTTATATATAGAATACGAACTTCGTTTTAATAGCACACCTGTTTTGGGCAAAAAAAATAATGCAGGAGATGGGACTTGAACCCACACGATCTTGCGACCACAGGCACCTGAAGCCTGCGCGTCTGCCAATTCCGCCACTCCTGCATTTCATATATCAGATGTCTCTACCGACAACTGCCTAATTACTATACCTCATGTAGGACGGAATGTCAACAGATAAATCCCAAATATTTGAAAAATTCTGGTTCATCCAATTAATTTATCTCAGATTAACTCTGCTGAGAAAAGGAATTATTTATTTCAAACTGCTTATTATAAAACAGGGAGGGATGCAGAATGGAATATAGAGGAATTGATGTTTCTGCCTGGCAGGGAGAAATTGATTGGAAAAAAGTGGCAGATGTGGGAACAGAGTTTGCAATCATTCGTATAACAGAGGCAGGAAATAATGTAGATGCTTACTTTGAACGTAATTACAATGGCTGTGTGGATTATGGCATTCCCGCAGGTGTGTATAAGTTTTCGTATGCACTGTCTGTTGCTGCAGTAAGACAGGAAGCTGAAAGAGTTGTGGATATTTTACGGGAACGACAATTACGTTATCCAGTTTTTCTTGACCTGGAATACAGCAATCAACGCCGCTTAGGGCAAAAAATGATTGAGCGTCTGGCTGAGGAGTTTCGAAGGATTGTTGTAGATGCCGGATATCGCTTTGGGATTTATTGCAACCTGGACTGGTATAACAATGTGATCAGTGAAGAACTAAAAAAATATGATTTCTGGATTGCCCGTTATCCGTCGGATGATAATGGAACATTGATGGAGCGTTACCGTCCCGATGCAGGAATTGGCTGGCAGTATACCAGTAAAGGAAGAGTTCCGGGCATAACTGGTAATGTGGACAGAGATGTATTTTATAAAGACTATTCAGCAGAAGAACCATCGGATAAAGAAAAACTGAACAAAATTCCGAAGTTTGTGGGGAAAGTTACCGCTACAGTTTTAAATGTCCGGACTGGTGCCGGTACAGAGTATCCTAATTTAAGAGAATATCCGATTTTGGAACAGGGAAATCTTATTGATGTATGTGATACACGAAAAGCTGCAGACGGCACAACCTGGTATTATATTCGTATTGCTGGAAGATATTTTGGCTTCGTTGCCGCCAGATACATTGAGCGGCAATAATATAGATGAAGGATTTCCCGGTGATGGGAAATCCTTAAACTCCAGAGCTTGATTATAAAACTTCTTTGCTGAAATTTTTTCTTTCCCTTCTCACCGGACTTTATTTTAGATAGCGGGGCCAACGAGCCACACCCATCAGCGCGAAGCGCGATCCGTGCCCACAGATTAAAAAGAAGAAAGATTCTGAATATAAAGACATCGGATACAGAAACATCTGCAGGAGTCTGTAGAAATACTTAGATGTATCCTGGCTGTGTTATGGATTCAAAAGTGCATTGTCTGAGCGATAGCGAGTTATGCACTTTTAATCCATGATTTTAACAGACGGGGTATATCTTTAGTATTTCCAGACTCAGAAGCCGTTTCAGTATCCGATGCCTTTGATATCAGAATCAGTTACTCTTTTTAATGCAACCCATTTTAAGGCAAAAAAAATAATGCAGGAGATGGGACTTGAACCCACACGATCTTGCGACCACAGGCACCTGAAGCCTGCGCGTCTGCCAATTCCGCCACTCCTGCATTTCACTATAAATCAGTCAGTCTCGCTGACTGCCTAATTATCATACCTCATAGAAAAAGAAATGTCAACATAGAATTTGAAATTTTTTAAATTATATTTTCAACTTAGACAATTTACCAAAACAAAGTTTTTTAGAACAACTTAATTATTTTTAGCACTTTAACCTGTTGAAAAAAGGAAACGCTTATGATACAATCTTGAAGATTTAGATAAAAACAGAAAGGGAGATTATATGAAAGCATTTCTGATATTAGAAGATGGCCATGTGTTCAAAGGAACCAGTATTGGTTCAACAAGAGAAGTCATTAGTGAGATCGTTTTTAACACATCCATGACCGGATATCTCGAAGTAATGACTGACCCATCGTATGCAGGACAGGCTGTCTGCATGACTTATCCTTTGATTGGAAATTACGGAATCTGTTATGAGGACCAGGAATCCAGGAAACCTTGGATCGATGGTTTTATTGTTCGTGAATTATCCCGTATCCCAAGTAACTTCAGAAGCGTGGATACGATTCAGCATTTTCTTGAAAAGCATGATATACCTGGTATTGCCGGTATTGATACTCGTGCTCTCACAAAAATTCTTCGTGAAAAAGGTACCATGAATGGTATGATCACAGTCAACGAAAATTATGATTTAGATGAAATAATCCCCCGTTTAAAAGCATATACAACTGGAAAAGTAGTTGAAAAAGTTACATGCAGTGAGAAGGAAGTACTGAAAGGAAACGGACCGAAGGTTGCTCTTATGGATTTTGGTGCAAAACGCAATATTGCACGTTCTCTGAATGAAAGAGGCTGTCAGGTAACGATTTATCCGGCACTTACATCTGCTGAAGAAATCCTTGCAGACCATCCGGATGGAATCATGCTCAGCAACGGACCTGGAGACCCGAAGGAATGCACTACTATTATAGAAGAAATCCGCAAACTTTATGCGTCAGATGTACCAATTTTTGCAATCTGCCTCGGACATCAGCTGATGGCACTTGCTACAGGCGGTGATACACATAAAATGAAATACGGACACAGAGGAGGCAATCATCCGGTTAAGGATCTTGCAACAGGACGTGTTTATATTTCATCTCAGAACCATGGATACGTGGTTGATGCGGAAGCCCTTGAGAAAAAAGGTATTGCAAAACCTGCATTTGTCAATGTAAACGATGGTACAAACGAAGGAATGGCTTATGAAGGCAAAAACATCTTCACGGTACAGTTCCATCCGGAAGCCTGCCCTGGACCGCAGGACTCCAGCTACCTGTTTGACAGATTTATGGAAATGATGGGAGGAACAGATCATGCCGAGAAATAAAGATATACATAAAGTTCTTGTAATTGGATCCGGTCCGATTATCATCGGCCAGGCAGCAGAGTTTGACTACGCTGGTACACAGGCATGCCGTTCTCTGAAAGAAGAAGGCATGGAAGTTGTTCTTCTGAACTCCAACCCTGCTACGATCATGACAGACAAAGACATTGCAGATAAAGTTTATATTGAGCCTCTTACTGTAGAGGTTGTAGAGCAGCTGATCCTTAAAGAAAAACCGGACAGCGTACTGCCGACACTGGGTGGCCAGGCAGGTCTGAACCTTGCAATGGAACTGGAAGAAAAAGGTTTTCTCAAAGAACATAATGTGCGCCTGATCGGTACCACAGCAGAGACGATCAAGAAGGCTGAAGACCGTCAGGAATTCAAAGACACCATGGAAAAAATCGGTGAGCCGGTTGCTGCTTCTAAAGTCGTAACAACAGTAGAAGATGGTGTGGCTTTTACCAAAAAGATAGGATATCCGGTCGTTCTCCGTCCGGCTTACACACTTGGTGGAAGTGGCGGTGGTATCGCTAATAACGAATACGAACTGAGAGAAATACTCGAGAATGGTCTCAGACTTTCCCGTGTAGGAGAAGTTCTTGTAGAACGCTGCATCGCAGGATGGAAAGAAATCGAATACGAAGTAATGCGTGACAGTGTAGGAAACTGTATTACTGTCTGCAACATGGAAAACATTGACCCGGTTGGTGTGCATACAGGTGACTCTATCGTAGTTGCTCCATCTCAGACACTGGGCGACAAAGAATATCAGATGCTTCGTACATCAGCACTGAATATCATCACAGAACTTGGTATTACAGGTGGATGTAACGTACAGTATGCACTGCATCCGGAAAGCTTCGAATACTGTGTTATCGAAGTAAATCCTCGTGTAAGCCGTTCTTCTGCACTGGCAAGTAAAGCTACCGGTTATCCGATTGCCAAAGTTGCAGCGAAGATTGCGCTTGGATATACACTGGATGAAATCCCGAATGCCATTACAGGAAAAACATATGCAAGTTTCGAGCCAATGCTTGACTATTGTGTAGTTAAAATTCCGAGACTTCCATTTGATAAATTCATCACTGCCAAGAGAACACTGACTACTCAGATGAAAGCTACCGGTGAGGTTATGAGTATCTGCCATAATTTCGAAGGTGCACTTATGAAAGCTATCCGTTCTCTGGAGCAGCATGTAGACAGCCTGATGTCCTATGACTTCACAGGCCTGGATGAGGATGAACTGATTGAAGAACTGGCAGTTGTAGATGACCGTCGTATCTGGAAGATTGCGGAGGCAATCCGAAGAGATATTTCCAAAGAATATATCCACAGAATCACTAAGATCGACAGATGGTTTATTGACAAAATTGCAATTCTGGTAGAGATGGAACAGGCTCTGAAGACACAGCCGCTTACAGAAGAACTTCTTCTTGAAGCAAAACGCATGGAATTCCCGGATTATGTGATCGCAAATCTTTGCGGAAGAACAGAAGCAGATATCAAAGCTCTCCGTCAGGGGTATAAGATCACAGCAGCTTACAAGATGGTAGACACCTGTGCAGCTGAGTTTGCTGCCGCAACACCATATTACTATTCTGTGTATGGCGGCCCGGATACAGAAAATGAAGCAGTTGCTGCCCATGATAAGAAAAAAGTTCTTGTTCTTGGTTCTGGACCGATCCGTATCGGACAGGGTATCGAATTTGACTTCTGTTCTGTACATTGTACATGGGCATTCAAAAAAGAAGGCTATGAGACAATTATTGTAAACAATAACCCGGAAACTGTCAGCACAGACTTTGATATTGCAGATAAGCTGTATTTCGAGCCATTGACACCGGAAGATGTGGAGAACATCGTAAATATTGAAAAACCGGACGGAGCAGTTGTACAGTTCGGTGGACAGACTGCCATCAAGCTTACAGAAGCACTGATGAAGATGGGAGTCAAGATCCTTGGAACATCTGCAGAAGATGTTGATGCTGCAGAGGACCGTGAGCTTTTTGATGAGATCCTTGAAAAATGTGAGATCCCGAGACCGAAGGGACAGACTGTATTCACAGCAGAGGAAGCTAAAAAGGCTGCCAACGAGTTAGGATATCCGGTACTTGTTCGTCCTTCCTATGTTCTTGGTGGACAGGGCATGCGTATTGCAGTCAGTGACGAGGATGTAGAGGAATATATCGGAATCATCAATCAGATTGCACAGGAACATCCGATTCTGGTTGACAAATACCTGATGGGTAAAGAAATCGAAGTCGATGCAGTTTGTGATGGAGAGGATATCCTGATTCCTGGTATCATGGAGCATATTGAACGTGCTGGTATCCATTCCGGAGACAGTATTTCCGTATATCCGGCACAGACGATCAGCCAGAGAGCAAAAGATACAATTGCTGAGTATACACGTCGTCTTGCAAAAGCACTTCATGTAGTTGGTATGATCAATATTCAGTTTATTGTATGTGGCGAAGAAGTATATGTTATCGAAGTAAATCCGCGTTCCAGCCGTACAGTACCATACATCAGTAAGGTAACCGGAATCCCGATCGTACCGTTAGCAACGAAAGTGATCCTTGGATACAAACTCAAAGATATGGGATATACGCCAGGGCTTCAGCCGGAAGCAAAACATATCGCGATCAAGATGCCGGTATTCTCCTTCGAGAAGATCCGTGGCGCTGATATCAGCCTTGGACCAGAGATGAAGTCCACAGGTGAATGTCTTGGTATTGCAGAGAACTTCAACGAAGCTCTGTACAAAGCATTTATTGGAGCCGGAATCAAACTTCCGAAGTATAAGAACATGATCATCACTGTCAAAGATGAAGATCAGCAGGAAGTTGTTCCGATCGCAAGGCGTTTTGAGGCACTTGGATACCGTATCTATGCAACAAGAGGCACAGCAAGAGTCCTCAAAGAAAATGGAATCAAGGCAATCCGTACTAACAAACTGGAACAGCCGGCGCCGAACCTTATGGACCTTATTCTGGGACATAAGATCGATGTTGTTATTGATACACCTCCACAGGGTGTGGAACATCAGAAAGACGGTTTCGTGATTCGTCGAAATGCGATTGAGACAGGCGTTAATGTCCTTACCAGTCTGGACACCGCAGAGGCACTTGTAACCAGTCTTGAGAATACAGACCTTCACAATCTGACACTGATCGATATTGCAACGATCGCAAGCAGATAATCGAATAAAAATGATTTACTGACCGGAGAAGCCGCAGAAGTTTCTCCGGTCTTGTATGTTGCAGAAAAGAAAAGTTAACCAAAGCTTAAACTTTGAATTAAAATGTATGGAAAGGTTTACGAACCACCGAAACTGTAATATACTGATACATGAAAATAAAACAGAGAGGAAAAGAAACATGAGTGTTTTGGAGTTTATAAAAGTTGTGATCCTCGGCATCGTAGAGGGTATTACTGAGTGGCTTCCAATCAGCAGTACCGGTCATATGATCCTTGTAGATGAGTTTATCAAGATGGATATGACCACAGAATTTAAGGATTTTTTTCTGGTAGTCATTCAGCTGGGGGCGATCCTTGCGGTTGTTGTCCTGTATTGGAGTAAGTTGTGGCCATTTTACATACGACAGATACCCAAGAAGAAAAAGGCACAGATTGCACGTAAGAATCCGTTTTCTCGCATTGTGCTGACTTTTGTGGAGAAATTCTGTGATAAAGATAAATGGATCCTGTGGTTTAAGATTATAGTGGCATGCATCCCGACTATCGTGATCGCGCTTCCATTCAATGATTTTATCGAAGAGAAATTTAACAACTATGTGGTTGTTGCAATTGCACTTATCGTTTATGGTGTGATTTTTATCATTGTAGAAAATTACAATAAACGAAGAAAACCAATCTGTACATCTCTTGAAGATCTGAGTTTTGCCACGGCATTCAAGATTGGTATTTTTCAGGTATTATCTGTTATTCCGGGAACATCCCGTTCCGGTTCCACGATTATTGGAGGTATCCTTGTTGGTACTTCAAGAACGGTTGCAGCAGAATTTACCTTTTTTCTGGCAATTCCGGTTATGTTCGGAGCGAGTCTGCTGAAACTGGTAAAATTCGGCTTCACATTCACTCCGGCAGAGGTTCTTACACTGGTCACCGGCGTTGTGGTTGCATTTTTTGTTTCTATTATCGCCATCAAATTCCTGATGGGATATATTAAGAAACATGATTTCAAGGCTTTTGGCTGGTATCGTATCGTGCTTGGTGTTCTTGTGCTGGGCTATTTTGTAGGAAAAAATTTCCTTGGATAATTGAATATAGAAATGAATCAAATTCTGACCAGGCTGCTGTAAAATATTGTTATGGCAGTCTGATTTAGTTGCTGTTCACTCCGTTCACAGCACTTGGCCAAAATGCATTTTAAATCACCTACGGTGATGGCATTTTGACCTGTATGTCTCGGGATTTTGTCATATATATGACAAAACACCTCGCGGAATATTGACTTATGAACACTGATTTGACTTTTAAGAGCATACATGGGATAATAAAAAGAGCTATAGAAAATAAAAAATGAAATAGAACGGTCTTCAGACCGGAGAGGATGGTAAATAATGAAAGCAAAACATATAATGCTCGTACTTGGCATGACAATGATACTTACCTTTACAGGATGTGGTTCTTCAAAACCGGTTGTTGAAGTGACACCGACTCCGGCAGCAACACCGACACCGACAGAAGTTCCGGTAACAGTAACACCGGTACCGACATCCACACCGGCTCCGAAAGTGATTGGAGCTAAGACTTCTCAGGCGAAATATATTTATATGACCAATGGTCTGCAGGATGATCTGAGAGAAATCTATCTGATGACATCCGGCGGAGATGACTGGGGCAAGAACCTGATTCCGGCAGAAGCTTCTGTAAAAGCATCTGAACAGGTACAGATGTTCTATACTCCGGATGACACAGCTGTTTCTTCAGACAGTACAGATGAATCAACAGATACAACAACTACAACTGTATATGATATGAAGATCGTTACTGCAAAAGGAGATGTTTACCAGATTTACAGCATTGATCTCAGTGATATGGAAAAAGCATCTCTTGCTTATGATGAAGAAAGCTCCACAGCATATCTTACATACACAAGTCTTGCAGACAAGTCTGAAAAAGATACAAAGGGCAACTCACAGCAGACAGCATCCTCTGATGAATCCGATGACAGTGATACAGAAACTTACAGTAGTGATGACAGCAGCGATGACAGTAGTTATGACAGTGGCTCTTCGGACAGTAGTAGCTATGACGACAGCAGTGATGACAGTAGTGATGACAGTAGTTCTTCGGATAACAGTAGTGATGATGATGGCAGCAGCTATGATGACAGTGACGACTATGATGACGGAAGCGATGATTATGTTGATGAGGGAAATGATTCAGATTCCTATGACAGTGGCAGTGATGACTGGAACTACTAAAATATTTTGAGGTTCTATAAAAAATTTCTATTGCAAATTGCAGCTGTTAAATTGATTTGAATTTTTATTACAGTTAAAATATTAGCATGAATATTGAACAACATTTGAGAGAAAAGAAGGGAGATATATTCATGAAGAAAAAAATATTAACTGTAATGCTGGCTGGCGTTATGGCAGCAGGAATGAGTGCAGGAAGTGTACAGGCTGCAACAACAGAGGATGCAAGTGGTGATCTGTATGTATTTATTGCAGCAAGCCTTGCAAATGCAATGGATGAGATCCAGAAAGATTTTAATGAAGAGTATCCGGATGTTAATATCCTTTTCAATGCAGACAGTTCAGGTACATTACAGACACAGATCGAAGAAGGTTCCAGATGTGATATCTTCTTTTCAGCAGCAACCAAACAGATGGATGAGCTGGTAGATGAGGAACTGGCCAAGAAAGACTCTGTGGTAGATCTCCTGGAGAACAAAGTTGTTCTGATCAAACCAAAGGATGGAGAAACAAAAGTTACAGGTTTCGAAAATATCACAGATGCGAAGAACATTGCGCTTGCGGGCGAGGATGTACCGGTTGGACAGTATTCCCGTGAAATCTTCAAAAACCTTGGCATCGAAGACGATGTTAACAAGATGGAGATCAATGAAGGCAAGAATGTAACAGATGTGCTTGCATCTGTCAGCGAGGGAAGTAACGAAATCGGTATCGTTTATGCAACAGATGCTACATCCGTTGCAGACAAAGTAGATGTTATCGCAGAAGCTCCGGAAGGTTCTCTGGAAACACCGGTTCTTTATCCGGTGGGACTTACTGTAGACGCAGAGGCATCTGACGAAGAAGCAGCTGCTGCAGATGCATTTCTTGAGTACCTGCAGACGGATGATGCCATGAAAGTATTTGAAGAGTATGGGTTTGCCGCATATAAAGCAGATGATAAGAAAGAAGAAACTGCAGAAGATGCAAAGGAAGACAAAACCGAAGAAACAGATACTGCAGAAGAAGCTAAATAATTATCGATTACATATAAAAGGGGCGGCATATATGTCAGCCCCTTTTTGTACATACAAAAGGAAAGAAAAGAATGGAATTTTTACAGGAAATAAACTGGAGTCCATTGTGGATTTCTTTAAAGACCGGAGCAGTGGCTACGACAATTGCCTTTTTTCTGGGAATTTTCTGTGCACGTAAGATTATGAAGATGAAGCCGGTATCGAGAGCAATATGGGATGGAATCCTGACTATGCCACTGGTGCTTCCGCCGACAGTTGCTGGTTTCTTTTTGCTGTTGATCTTCAGTCTCAGGAGACCTTTCGGAAAATTTCTCATGGAGAATTTTGATTTTAAAGTGGTACAGACATGGAAAGGCTGTGTGATCGCTGCTGCAGTGATTGCATTTCCACTGATGTACCGAAATGCAAGGGCTGCTTTTGAACAGGTGGATGTGAATCTGATCTATGCAGGACAGACACTGGGAATGAGTGATCGCAGAATTTTCTGGAAAGTGATCGTTCCGGCGGCTGCGCCGGGAATTGCATCTGGAACTGTTCTGGCATTTGCAAGAGCAATTGGTGAGTATGGAGCGACTTCCATGCTTGCAGGAAACATTCTTGGTAAGACTCGTACAGTGTCCGTTGCAATTGCAGCAGAAACTTCGGCTGGAAATTATGATATAGCCGGGTTCTGGGTTGTGGTAATCGTAGTGATCTCGTTTGTGATCGTGGCACTGATCAATATTGTCTCAGGGCGGGGCATGAAGAGTAGAAGGTGGATCTGATGGCAATACAGATAAATATAGAAAAGAATTTTAAAGGCTTTGCTCTCAAGTCAGTGTTTGAGAGCAATACATCAGCAACTGGAATCCTCGGTGCATCTGGAAGTGGAAAGAGTATGACACTTCGTTGTATCGCAGGAATTGAGACGCCGGACAGAGGCAAAATCGTAATCAATGGAAGAACAGTTTTTGACTCAGAAAAGAAAATCAATCTGAAGCCGCAGGAGCGTCGGATTGGGTACCTGTTTCAGAATTATGCATTGTTTCCGACAATGACAGTAAAAGATAATATTCTGTGCGGTTATCGTGGTGAGAAGGGACAAAGAGAAGAAAAAGCCAGAGATTTTATGAAAAGATATCAGTTGGAGGTACTGGAAAACCGTTATCCATCACAACTTTCCGGTGGACAGCAGCAGAGAGTTGCTCTGGCAAGAATGATGATCGGTGAGCCGGAAGCGATCCTTCTGGATGAACCTTTTTCTGCACTGGATGGATATTTGAAGGATGTACTGCAAAAAGATATGCAGGAATTTCTAAAACAGTATCAGGGAGATATGCTGATGGTCACACATAGTCGAGATGAGGCCTTCAGATTTTGCAATGAGCTGATGCTTCTAAAAGATGGCAAGACACTGATATTTGGTGATACAAGAAAATTATTTGAACAGCCACAGCTTCTGGAAGCAGCAAGACTGACCGGCTGCAAAAACAGTTCGAGAATTGAACGTATGGGAGAATATCAGGTATTTGCTCTGGACTGGGGAATATCTCTTCGTACAGAGCAGAAGGTGGAACTGGATATGACACATATCGCAATCCGCGGTCACTGGATTCGTCCGTCAGAGAAGGCGGGAGAAAACTGCCTGGTATTTGAAGCGGCAGAGTATGTGGAGACAACCTTTGAACATCAGTATCTGGTGAAAAGTCCGGGAATGGAAGACGGGGCAGTTCTCTGGTGGATGCGCCCGAAAAAAAGTTTTACGGACGAGCATGATAAGAACCTGCCGAAATATCTCTATCTTCCACCTGAACACCTGATGCTCCTGAAATAAAAACGACTCCCCCTTAGGTTCTGTTCTGATATCGCAGATACCGGGACACAAGCATGGCAAGCTTAAAGGTCATAGCATCTTCGAAGGTACGGAGATCAAGTCCAAACCGTTTCTGTATCTTTTCAAAACGATACACAAGCGTATTCCTATGCACATACAACTGTCTGGATGTCTCCGACAGATTCAGATTATTCTCAAAGAAAGTACGGATGATCGCCAGTGTCTCTCCGTCGATGGAATCCAGTGATTCATCTCCGAAAATTTCCTGGATGAACATTTCACAGATGGAAACCGGAAGCTGGTATAGCAGTCGTCCAATACCGAGAGTGCGATATCCGAAGACATTGCGTTCGGCATAGAAAATTTTACCAATTTCAAGAGCGGTGCGGGCTTCTTTGTATGCATTGGAAAGATCTTTCAGGTCATTTGCCGTGTTGCTGTAAGCAACCCAGGCCTGTGTCATGGCTTCTGTGCCCAGCATATCTACAAGCATATGTGCAATATTTTCCAGATCGTCATATGTTTCTGCAGCTGTCAGTTCACGGACGACGATAATGCCACGATTATCGATAGAAGTGATGAAATCATGCGTGCGTGCAGAAAATATATTTTTGATGGTAGCCAAGGCGTGTTCATCCTTGGACTGACGGGTTTCAACGAGAAAGACAGCTCTCCTTGCACTGGAAGAAATATGAAGTTTGCGTGCCCGGTTAAAGGCTTCTACATCTGTATAATCTCCAAGGAGCAGTTTCTGCATAAAGGCATTTTTGTCATTTTTTTCGGCATAACTTTCCAGGATACTCTCAATCTGGCAGACAGCCAGTTCGCCAATCGTGGAAACAGAATCTTCGCTTCCCCACACAATGAGAAGAAGCTGTTCATTTTTTTCTGTTATTTTGTAGAGACAGCAGGTGGCATTTGACAGACAAAGAGCAGTGCTGTTTCGGAATTCTTCCAGTTTGGATTCTGCTGGAAGGCGGCGGTCACAGGTGGTGACCAAAATGGAATTATCTTCCTGAAGAAGACAGAAATCGAAATGACTGATGCGTTTCCAGTCATCCATATATTTTTGTAGTGTTCTCTGTACTGACATTGAACCATCCTTTCTGAAAATAGTTTTCTGAAAAAAAGACCCGGGGTAAATGCCCCGGGTCTGATATTTTGATTGAATCTTAGTTTGTGATAACCAGTTCGGTATCTTTGTCGAAGAAATGAGTTTTCTCCATGTTGAAATCAAATTTAACCGGATCACCTGTTTTTGCTTTTGTGCCAGGATCAACACGAGCTGTAATCTGAGTTCCGTTTACATCGAAGTACAGGAATACTTCTGCACCAAGAAGCTCGTATACTTTAACAGTAGAAGACATGGAACCGTCAGCTCTGTCTGCAACATCTTCCGGACGGATACCCATAACAACTGTTTTTCCAACATAGCCGCCATCTTTAAGAGCTTTTGCTTTGGCAGCCGGGATAACAAGTTCGTCTTTGCCGATTACTGCAACAAGATCGGAACCTTTTTCTTTGATTTCTGCATCCAGGAAGTTCATCTGCGGGGATCCCATGAATCCAGCTACGAACAGGTTGCCTGGTTTCTGGTACAGATTCTGAGGAGTATCTACCTGCTGAACAACGCCGTCTTTCATAACAACGATTCTGGTACCAAGTGTCATAGCCTCTGTCTGGTCATGTGTTACATAGATGATTGTTGCACCCAGTCTCTGATGAATCTTGGAAATCTCGATACGCATCTGTACACGAAGTTTTGCATCCAGGTTGGAAAGTGGCTCATCCATAAGGAATACCTTAGGATTACGAACGATAGCACGTCCCATAGCAACACGCTGTCTCTGTCCACCGGAAAGAGCTTTCGGTTTACGATCAAGAAGTTTCTCAAGGTCAAGGATTCTTGCAGCTTCACGAACTGCTTTATCAATCTGATCTTTCGGAACTTTACGAAGCTTCAGTCCGAATGCCATGTTATCATATACGGTCATATGAGGATACAGAGCGTAGTTCTGGAATACCATTGCGATATCACGGTCTTTTGGCTCTACATCGTTCATAACTTTGTCACCAATCTTTAAGGTACCGCTGGTGATTTCTTCCAGTCCGGCTACCATACGAAGTGTAGTAGATTTACCACATCCGGAAGGTCCTACGAAAATGATGAATTCTTTGTCTTCAATCTCAAGGTTAAAATCTTTAACGGCTTCAAAACCGTTTGGATATGTCTTATTAATGTGCTGTAAAGATAAACTTGCCATTATTTTTCCCTCCAAAATATTATGTAAGTTTTTTGCTCTTGTTTTGAACTGTTATCAGTATACTGAATTTGCAGTCAGGAATAAAGAGAAGAACCATACAAAGATTTCGGAGGTTTCTTGACAGATTGACGAAAAGCCGGGGAAGCTTTGTCAAATTGTCAAATACGGCGCTCGTTTATGAACATACCCTGCAGAGGTTTTGCGTTAAACTGATACTGGAACCATTTACATTTACACAGGAACAGGTAGTAAATATTGAGTCCACAATCATGAAGCGTTTCGTAGTTGCCCTGTCCTTTGGCAATGATCAGATCAGCAGATTCAAGTGCCTCACGGGCTTCGCTGCTGATATGGGGAAGCCAGGTGCCGCCGACTTCGTTTCCATTTCCGATTACGGTGGTCAGTTCGGTAAGCCCTATATCCTGTGCATCTTCCATTGTCGCATCATTGATTACAGGAAAACCTCTGACGATCACGGTGATATCTAGTTCCGGACAGAGTTCTTTAAGAAGTATGATAACCAGTTTGTCAAGAACGATTTCTCCGCAGTTATCAGTCAGATAGACAAGGCGGGAGGCAGCGCTTAAGTCCTTTCGAAAATGCAGGTATTCCTGCGCATTAAGAGGTTCTTTGTTGTCTTCTTTGAGAAGAGACAGAACTGTATCGGAATTTACATTTGACAGAGCTGCAAAATCAATATAGTTGCCAATACGGGCATAAAGAAGTGCAGTTTCCAGCGGATCTTCAGAATTCCGGATGGTCTCTTCAAGAGAAGCTTCCATATCCAGCATAAGCTGATTGTATTCTTTTTTGACAGAAGTGTAGTCTTCCACAGGCTGTTCCCAGAAATCACGGAACATTTTTTTTAATTCGACAGAAACGCTGGGGGCACAGTCTTCTTCTGCAATATTTGCCATACGGTCCATGACTTTCTTCATATATTCTACCTTTTTGTCCATGTTCTGAAAGGAACGGATATTCTGTTCCTGTTTGCTGACAGCACAGCACATACAGAATGGATTGAATTTCATGCTGTTACCTCCTGAAATTATGATTTGATACAGGTAATTTCTATTATATAGCTTTTGTCGAAACATGGCAAGATTGACGGAGAATGACAGATATGTTTAACCTGAATGAGGCGCGATGGTGCAGGGCACTTATGAGAATGTGCGGCATCATATAGGAGTATTCAATTGTGAGAAGGTACTGGATGATATAGATCAATAGAGGCAACGGTTTACCAGGGATATTACGAGAAGATTAGGCATTGATTTTCTGCAATATCGCTTCCAGTAAATCTCCCTGGAGATAAAAGGTTGTTTCAAAATGAAGATACGATAAGGATACCTTATCCCACAACAATAAGATTTTTGCAGGGAATTCCTCATCAGCGTCCCAGAACTGGAACAGCACAGAGAAATCTCCCATAACAGGCATTTCAAAAGTCAGATCAGCCCCGGCCAGGCGTTTCTGTAATTCCCCTCCTAGACAGAGACAAGCCTGGCTGACGACATTTACTTTACCGGAGAATGCTGCTTCATATTTAGGGGTAAACACATCTCCGGACGGGCTGCTTCCGGTGGGAATAAATCTGGTTACAGGCTGCCATTGTCCTGTAAGCGGAGGAAGCGGTTTATCTTCTGAGTAGCAGAGCAGGTCGTAGATCGTCATAACAATTGAATATTCTTTGCAGATTTTCCAGATGCCTTTGGCCATATATTCGATGGAACCATCTGAGCGGCTGATTCGATATTCTGTTCCGATATAATTCAGGTACAGGTATGCGTGGTCATTTTTTAATTTATATTTCTTTATCAGCATATCCTGATCATATCTCAAAAACAAATCTCTTCCGATATATATCTGTTTTTCGTAATTGTCTGTAAGATTTTTTTCCATATAAGTGCCCCTTTGTCTGAGTAATATTATTTTCGAAATTCTTCTGATAGATGGTGAGCTGTGATTCTTTCAGAAAATTATAACAAATTATGAATGCCTTCACAATCTTCTATTTTCTGCATACTCTAACAGAAGAAGTCTGTAAAGGAGAATCTGCATGAAAAATAGAAAATGGATCTCACTGGCGGCAGCAGTTGTTCTGGCGGTGACTGCACTGCCAATGGGAGTATTTGCTGCAAAGAAAGACAGCACGGAGGAGAAGCTTACAAAGGTTACACTGAATGAAGTGGCACATTCAATCTTTTATGCACCACAGTATGTGGCAATCGAAGAGGGATATTTTAAAGATGAAGGGCTGGACCTGGCACTTGTGACCGGTTTTGGAGCGGATAAGACAATGACTGCCGTAATATCCGGTGAGGCAGATATCGGATTTATGGGAGCGGAAGCATCTGCCTATGCCTATCAGGAGGGAGCTACGGATCCTGTTATAAACTTTGCACAGCTTACCCAGCGAGCCGGAAATTTCCTTGTGGCAAGAGAAGAGATGCCAGATTTTAAATGGGAAGATCTGAAAGATAAGAAAGTTCTTGGCGGGCGTAAAGGTGGCGTACATATATCAATGTAAATTACGAGACGATTGTGATTTTGTGTAATTGGGTGGATGGGTTGAATAGTGCGAAGAATCTATAAAAGAAGTGGCGGAAATACCAGCAATGATATTTCCGCCGTTTTACAACTCCGAATATCCTATCCAGAGCTACTTTGTGTTCATAGTATATGTTATAAAACCAAATTTTATGAAATGTAAAAAGGAACTCATCCAGAGCCCCTTTCCTTTGAATAAGTAATAATATCTTTCTCACTCCGGAAAAAGACTTCTTTGTACTTATATAATACTGGTTCACTTACTCCTTGTCAATATTTATTTTTATCTTTGTAATATGTTCTGTCAAGGAAATATCATCTGACAATTCAAGAATTTTCCTTAGTTCAGCAAGTTCGTCTTGTGCCTTATTTCGTTCTTCTTTTATTTTTGAAATATATTGCAATTTATCATTCAATCGTTTGTTTAGATCAGAGTAATATCCCATAAGACCGACTGTTTTAGCAATCGCTTCATCAATTTTTTTCATATCTGTTTTTGGCAAAGAGCCTACAAGATCACCTAATCTTGCTTTGCTGACACACATCATATTGGATGTGTTTGCCTGACCATCAAGAATCATATTACCTGCTGCATCTGTCTGCGGTGTAATATTTGCTACACAAGGTAAAGTACTGGTATCATGTGTAATTGGAATTACAATAGTGTTACCAGAACGGGAGTTAGCAACGTCATTTTGAATAATAACCGCTGGCCTCTCCTTTTGCATTTCACTTCCAATTCCACAGCCGAAATTGCAACGATATACCTGTCCTCTTTTTATGGCTCTGGAACGGGCATTTTGTGCAATAGAATCTAAATATAGTTTGGTTTTTAGCCATTCCAACATTTTTTGAACTTGTCCAAGTTCAATTTTCATTGTTATACCTCCCTTTTGCAAGTAAAAAATATTTTTATTAAATATGTTACTATTTACATAATTGAAACATTTATTGCCCTTTTTCTTGCTTCTAACTGTGTGATGTATCTTAAAACTTTATGGTTTAAACATGTTAATTCTTTGTCCATATCCTTGAATAATTCTCTTAGTTCATTAGATGTAATATTGTTTAAATCTAGTATCAGGATTTTATCTCTCAATTTTTCGTTTTTTTCGGAACAATTTTCAGCATCATATTCTAATTTGTCTTTTATATATTTATATGAATTGAATGGCAGAGAATAATCAAATCTTCCCTGACTTATTTTCACATTTATATTATTTCCACAACATAATGTATCATAAATGTGATTATAAAATACTTCCTCGTCAACAAAATCACTCTGATTTTTGAGAATCATCTTTTGGTACATTTCTATATACTCTAACAAGTCTTTTTGTAATGAAGTTAGCCATTCAATTAAACATACAGTTCGATATAGTGTAATTGATTTTATCGTGGAAATCAAGCTAATAACCACGCCAGTTACTAATCCGGCAAAAATATTTGCAAATATAGATGATAGAAAAGTATTAGTTTTCATATATATAACAGAACATATACATGCTATTATTGAAAGGATTAATATTATTCCGAATACCCAAATATGAGGTAAACTAGTATATATTTTAATACTTTTCCAAGCTTGTTTGATTTTATATTTCATATTCTTCCTTTTCTATTTTACTCTGGGTCATCCAATAGGGGCGAGTAGCATCCCTGTTGGCACACGATTTTCCGTCAGGAAAGTCTAGTGTGTTATACCTTTATGAAATTGTGGCTGCCGGGAAGAAATTCTATATCCTTGCGATTATCCAAAATTCCCGGCATTCTGTGCTGCAAGGTACTCCGTAAAGGAGTTGCCTGAAAGAACAGAACTGAGTCTGCATATTAGCATGACAATGCTGTTATTCAGACGATGCCACATTTAAAGAAAGGTATATCCATACTTCCGTTAGCCATCCTCTGAATTTTTCTCAGATACACTATTGTCACAGATATATTTTGCCAAATTCTGTACCATTGCAAGACCTTCATCATTCAGATTTGTTGTCTGTCCCATATAAAACGCTACTGCATTTGCTACGTCAGTACTTGTAATATCAGAAGCCGGCTTATCAGGCAATGCGTCCCGAATCATCTGTACCGCTTCGGCTGTAGCAACCGCTTTTGTTGGTTCTTTTTTCTGCATACCAGATTTAATATCACGTAATATTGCCATAAACTGAATCTTGATTTTTTCAATGTCTGCTTCATTCGCTCCTAATTTCTGTGAACTTAAAAACTGCTTATCTTTTATAATCTCTTTTCTTTTTGATGGCTCTGCAGTCATCAGATCAGTCAGCTGATTAACAGCAAAATCGATCACCTTATTTCGTGCCATGATGCCTTCAGCAATGGTATCATCAAAATAATTCCGAATCATAATACATAATTTTGGAAAGTTTTCATGCTCCAATAATCGGTTTAAAATATCTACATCTATTCTTCTGGTAATCAGTCTCGTTACCGCTTCTTCCGACAGTCCAAGTTCCGATATATCATAACTTTTTGGCGAAGTAATCTGAGTGATTCCAAGCAGATAATCTGTAGAAACATGAAAAAACCTGGCGGCATCTATTACAATACTTATATTAGGATTTTTGGTTTCACCACTTTCAATACGACTAATTTGCGAATGAGTCACATGAAGCTGATCGGCCAGTTGCTTTTGACTTAAATCGTGATCTTTCCGCAAATTACTTAACCTGTATGCGAAACTTGTTTCATCTTCTATTAAATCAGATTCCCCCATTGTTTGGTCACCTCCTAAACTACTTCCATTATATCTGTGCCTGTGCAAATTTGCAATTTTTTATCGAATCGTATTCTTGATTTTCATTGTGCGTGAATAAATCAGGGGTGCGATTTTTTCATGCTAAACTGTCACCATGATCGATCAGACAGAACATTGAAAACTAAATGACCGTTCCGGAACTCTATAAACCGCCACGATTTTCTGATTAGAAAAGAGCGCTCAAAAGAGACGACACAGCGCCGAGAAGGGTTGCCTGTCAGGAAAGGAACTGGATAAAACGGCACAGCTTTAAATTCAAACTTAAATCAGGAGGAAAATAGAATGAGATTATTTGAAACAATAAAAGAAACTGTAACAGTCGAACAGGCTGCCGAATATTATGGCATGAAAATTGGAAGAAACAACATGATCTGTTGTCCATTTCATAATGACCATCACCCAAGTATGAAACTGAATGCAACTTATTACTACTGCTTTGGCTGTGGTGCTACCGGAGATGTAATCCAGTTTGTTGCAAATTTGTTTGGACTGAGTAACTATGAAGCCGCCAAGAAAATTGCTGTAGATTTTGGTATTACACCAGACAAGCCACCGGTAATAGCAGCGCTGAAAAAGCCAGAGTACATGGAAAACAGAAACAGACAGAAAGATTTACGGGAATGCCAGAAAATGATATGTGAATATCTTCACCGTCTGGAAAAATGGAAAGTACTATATGCACCGGAACATCCAGATTTACCTATGGATGAACGATTTGAAGAAGCCTGTGAAAATCTGAGTTATATTGAATATCTGGCAGATTATCTGACCTTTGCAGACGAAGAAGAGGGCTTTGAAGTCGTAAAATCCATGAAAGAAACAGGCTATCTGGAAGATTTGAAATATCTTTCAGGGGCTCGTGATGAGGAGGATGCATATGCAGAAGAAGCAAAAGCAGCTTAGTAACTATCCAGTTTGGTTTGACGGAACCAATATCAATGAAGCAGCCTTTTGTGAGGAATTTCTCCATACACATAAAATACTCTTTGCCAACAATGCATTTTTTACTCCAGAAGGGCGGATCACAGATGATCTCCCCCTTCGTGGGGAAATATTTGAAAGTCTGAAACATTATGCCATCAACAATGTTCCTCGCAAAGTAACCAATATTCTGGAAGTTATGAAACTGGCAGCTTATATAGAGGATTTTCCACCAGAAGCCAATAAAATCCATCTTGCAAATGGAACGCTATATATAGATGGCTCATTTATCCCTGACAAATCGGATATTGTGCGAATGCGTCTTCCGGTCAACTATAATCCAGATGCACCAGAAGCTGCCACATGGCTGGCATTTTTAGAACAACTGCTCTACCCGGAAGATATTCCAACTTTGCAAGAGTTTATTGGGTATTGTCTGATTCCAAGTAACAAGGGACAACGCATGATGATTATAAAAGGCAATGGTGGCGAGGGAAAATCACAAATTGGTGCTGTTTTGAACAGCTTGTTAGGCACGAATATGAAAGACGGAAGTATCGGTAAAATTTCTGAAAACCGCTTTGCCAGAGCTGACCTTGAGCACATTTTATTGTGTGTAGATGATGATATGCGAATGGAAGCCTTGAAACAGACCAGTTATGTGAAATCTATCGTTACTGCTCAGGGGAAAATGGACTTGGAACGTAAAGGAAAGCAAAGTTACCAGGGATGGCTTTTTTCCAGATTACTTGCATTCAGTAATGGTGATTTGCAGGCATTGTATGACAGGAGCGATGGATTTTATCGTAGACAATTGGTGCTGACAACAAAGGAGAAACCTGTTGATCGTGTAGATGATCCCTATTTGGCAGAAAAAATGATGAATGAAGCTGAAAGCATTTTTCTCTGGGCATTTGAAGGGTTACAACGGTTAGTTCGTCAGAATTTTAAATTTACAGAAAGTCCACGCATCAGGGCAAATCGTGAAAATGTGAAACGGGACAATAACAATGTACTAGAGTTTTTAGAATCAGAGGGGTATATTCGCTTTCAGGCAGAGGCAAGTGTAAGTTCCAAGGAACTATATGAGAGCTATCGTCTCTGGTGTGAAGAAAATTCCATGACCGCATTAAAAAATCGAAGTTTCTCAGACGCTATGATTACTGTTCAGACAAAATATAATCTGGAACATTGCAATACAATAAAAAATTCTGCTGGGAGACGAGTATGGGGATTTACGGGGGTAGAAGTTATTACAAAACCGTCCTATACAGATGGTTTTATGGACGCTTCTCAGTGTACGTACGTACCAAAAGAATGGACAAATTAAAATCTGGTACGTATGTACATAGTAATTCACTGCAAGTTGCACATTATATATTTTTTCAGGCTGGCTGTCGGATATGACATGACAGTTAGCTGTTTTTTCGGAAAGGAGGAGATAAAAATGCAGAAAGCACAATATGGTATTTTAAGGTTTGCAAAATACAAAGGACCTGAAATCAGCAATATTGAAGCACACAATGAACGGAAAAAAGAAAAATATGCCAGCAATCCGGATATAGACAACAGTCGAAAAAATCTGAATTATCACCTGATTGAACCAGTCGGGAAATACCGGGCAGAATCGAATCGACTGATTGAAGAATATGGATGCCGGACACGCAAAGACAGTGTACGCGTTGTTGAAGTCTTGATTACTGCTACACCAGAATTTTTCAAAGGTAAGAAAAAGAGTGAAATCAGAGCGTATTTTCAAACCGCTTTGGAATTTATAGAAAAGTATCAGGATGCAAAGACAATCCTTTCGGCTGTGGTGCATATGGATGAGAAAACTCCACATATGCACCTTTCTTTTGTCCCGATAACTCAGGACGGAAGACTTTGTGCAAAGGAGATTCTTGGAAATAAGAAAAAACTGACTTGGTGGCAAGATGAGTTTTGGAAACATATGGCAGAAAAGTATCCAGATCTGGAACGTGGAGAATCTGCCAGCATGACCGGACGCGAACATATTCCGCCACGACTTTTTAAAGAAGCAGCGCATCTTACCCGGCAGGCTAAGCAGATTACTGATTTACTGGAAAGTACAAATATTTTTAATGCTGGTAAAAATACAGATAAAGCTGTGGAACTTTTGCAGAAATTTTTTCCTGCAATGGAGAACTTTCAGACGCAGGTTCGGAAATATGATAAGACAATCAGTTCCTTAAAATCAGATAAGGCAACATTGCAAAAACAGAAACAGGATTTAACCAGACAGGTAAAAGAAGCAACCACCAATAGTATACGAAAGAAAATGGACGATGCCAGACTCAGAGCTGATTATGAAAATCTCCAGAAGCTGGTGAATCGTATCCCACCAGAAATACTGGAACTGGCAAAACGAGGACAGTTAAACCATTCAAATCGTGAACGATAAAATCATTTTTAAGTGGACAGACACAAAAACTGTCCACTTTTTATATGATAGTTATAGAAAATTTAAGAGAAAGGATGTGATAACCTTGCGGAAACCGACATATTATCTCTGGCGTAACGATTTTCCGTCACAGGAAGAATTTGAAGCGGAACGCAAGAAATATGCTGACATCGGCTTTCGGGTTGTCACATTTCTGGATGGAGATTCAAATATCAATATTCATGACGGAATCAAAGCACTGGTTAAAAATCACTGGGATAGTCTAAAATGAGTTTTGACAAATGCTTTACTATAATTCTTTTTTTATAAATTGTGGAAATGGAACTAACATATTTTTACATTCTTTGCCAATAAAACTTACAGTTGCACTGTAGCTATCAGTATTTCCAAATGTTTCAGAAGAACAATTTAATATTAGACCATGCCCAAAACTCTTATGAAAAATACGATCTCCTACATTAAACACATTATTGTCGAATTTTTCTCTCTGGATACACTCCTTATTCTCAAGTGGAATTGCACTTTGATGATAAGAGTCTAATGACAATCTCAGATACTGCATTATTTTTAATTCGTCCATAGCATCAAAAAGGGCATTATGTGATTCTGTATAATCATTTTTTCCACTTAACAATTGAATAATAGATTCTGCACTATATCCACGTTTTAACCGACCACTTTTAAAACATTCCATATCTTCTGAAATAAATTTATTATAATTTTTATTAGCAGCTATTCCCATAATATCATACCATGAATAATTATCTAATTCAGGTAATTTACTTTTATCAAAACTCATATTATAGGCATAAATCGTTGTTACATTATGTTTTTTCAAACATTGTTGCAAATCGTAAAGAATTTCTTCTCTAGTACCTTCAGTGGTAATATCATTGTTGGGAAGAGAGGCTACTGCACCATATAATCCACCTTCCTCAAATTCTGGGTGGAGAACATAATATTTAAAAACTTCAGGTTTGTAAGTCTTTTTATCGGCTATAACAATTCCAATGGTCATAACTTTATTATCCCATGTTGTCTCCGTATCTAAAACAGCAAAGCAATTCTTATTAACTTTTTTAGTATCTGAACTTTTCCAAAAAATAGCTTCTTGATGATCAAATGCAAACGAATTTTTTGCATCTTCCAAATATTCCTGAATGTCTATATTTTGTAAATGCTTTTTTGCAAGTTCAAATAATTCAAGTAAAATTTTTTTTGCTATACGTTCATTCTCATCATGAATATCCACTCCCATAAAAAGAATACATGCATAAGAAGCCGCTATTTCTGAACTGTTAGGATAAATTTCATATAGTGTCTTTATTTCCTGTATAGCACTTTTGTAATAGGATTCCTTTACACCTAAAAATGTACATAAAGCTTCTGCGTATAAAACCGCTAATTCTAATAAAGGATTTTCTTTATAGATATGTTGTATTTCTTTGAATAAAATCACAGTTTCTTTCCCAGTAGTATTTTCGATTAATGCAGTATCAATTTTCAATAAGTTTCTTTTGTAGTTTAAATTTTCGGACAAGCGATTGTAATAATTAATTACAATGGCTCTAATGTGTCGGCATTGATCTTCATCAGTATAGGGAGCGTACATACCTAGAGTTTCTATATATTCCAAAATTAAGTCTGTTGAATCTGGATTTTGGGCTACTTTTTCAGATAATATTTTTGCATGTAGTCCAAGTTTTTCATATTCGATTTTGTTTTGATAAACATTATTAACTTCTTCTAAATGTTCTTTGATTTCTGATTCATCAGGAAAATGCTCACATATTTTTTGGATACATAAAATAACCTTATTACAATCATTAGAATCAAGTTCGTAAGATCGCATCATTAGTAAATATGTTAGATTTATCGCAATTTCTCTATTGTTTGGATATTGATGATAAATTTTCTCTACCATTTCACATGCTTTCTTTCCTTTTTTTCCTTTTTCGATTCCATCTAATGATGAAAAACAACTTACATATTCTTCAGCAATTAATTCATTTTCTGGAAAGGCTAAAAATATTTGTTCAATTTCACGAAATAATTTTGTTTTTCGAAAATCTTCTTTATTAAGATATTCGAATGCAATATCTGCAACATATTCTTCAAGTTCTTTTATAATTTGAGAATCATGTTGCATTTGTGATTTTAATTCTTCCAGATCATACATGCAAATTTTCTCCTTTAACGTATATTTATTCTTTCTTATGATTTTACCATTTTGCTTTTATCGAAACAATATGTTATGTAAATATTAAGAATAATTTGAAAATGAATTTACAAATGCAATATCAAAATATATAATATAATTACATAGTGCTTGATAATTATATTTACATTGCAGAAAGGAGCATCTATGAATGCAGGATACGTCCGTCTCTCCAGAGACGATGATAAAAGGAATTATGTTTCCATAGAAAATCAAAAGTTGATTATCAACCAGTATGCAGCAGATCATGGTATGGTTATTGACCGCTGGTATGAAGATGATGGCATTTCCGGCTATATCTTTGACAGACCGGGATTTCAACAAATGATGGCTGATCTGGATAGGGACATTGATACCGTATATGTCAAAGACTTTTCACGTCTTGGCAGACATAATGCAAAAGTTCTGCTTCTTCTGGATGAATTTCAGGAACGTGGAAAGCATCTGGTTGTGATTGACGATAATTATGATTCTATGGATTCCAGTGACGATACCATTGGCATTAAAACATGGTTTAATGAGCGATATGTAAAAGACACCAGTAAGAAAATCAAACGTGCCATTGGAGCCAGACAAAAAGAAGGAACACTGATTACCAGACCACCGTTTGGGTATTGCCGTAATGAAAAAGATAAAACGATTCTGGAAATTGTACCGAAAGAGGCAGAATACATTAAGCAAATTTATGATTTATATCTTTCCGGTTCCGGCTACCGCAAGATTGCCACCTATCTGACCGAACAGGGCGCACCCACTCCCTCTATGATACAGCGTGAACGTGAAATAGAAGAAGGCAGACTGTCTAAAAGACAGGTGGCTTCTAAATGGTCTGATTCAATGATAAAAGAAATACTGGATAATGATTTTTACATTGGTACTTTTCGTTTGAAAAAACGTGCAAGAAATACGGTTCATGGAAAAGATAAACGTGTGCCAAAGGAAGAACAATGTATTTTTGAGAATCACCACCCGGCAATTATTGATAAGGCTACCTTTGCGCTGGTACAGGAATTAAAAGAAAAACGGAACCGTACTAATTATCGGGGAAGCAGGGGGCAATGGTTAGGTTCAGAGATTCCGAATCCTTTTGGCAGTTGTCTGTTCTGTAAGGACTGTGGCAGCCGCCTTACACCTATTAAACGCCAGACTTCCAGTCGGGAACGGAAATATTACATCTGCACTACTTATAATACCAAGGGCAGGCGTTATTGTTCCAAGGCACATTTAATTGAAGAAGATGACCTGATGGAAGATGTTCTGACCTATATCAAAATGTGCCGAAATGCTCTCTGTGAAGTTATTTCCACCTATGATTTAAAGGATTTTGAAGCAGAAAAGAAAACAATAGCGGAAAAACGACAGGAACTGTACACAGCCATCAATGAGCGAAAAAATCAACTGAAAGTTCTGCTTACCCAGAAAGTAAAAGATCTGGCGATTGCCGCAGGAAATGAAGATTTAATCAATGAGACTTACGATTCTATGCAAAAAGATTTATTTGCTCAGATTCATGGTCTGGAAATGCAGATTAAGGAACTGAATGAAACTGCCATAGAGACACCGGATGTAAAAGATAAACTGAAAAATGCTCTTGAGGTAGTAGATAAAATCATTGCAGGAGGCAGCCTTGACCGAAGAGATATTGAACTTTTGATTGAAAAAATTGTTGTGGACGAAGACGGGATGCCGGAAATCACATTGAAATATGGCTTATCCAATCTGATCAGTTACAGTCCTGCCGATGAAATGAACCGCAGAGAAAATACCATGATTGCGATTGTGATGAAACTGATTGTAGAGGATGAACGGGGATATACTTCTGCGAAATATCTGTCGGAGCATATTACTGATCTGGGATTCAAGAAAACAAAACAGAGTATCCTTCCATATATTGAGCTGATGAAAGAACTTGGGATTCTTGAATCCACAGATAATCCATTGAAGCCATACAATATTGTAAAGTCAAAAGAAACAATAGAACAGCTTGCCAGAGACTATCTGCCGGATATATCAGCAGAAACTACCGCGAAACAACTATCAGACGATTATTTACATAGTAATAGTGATGACAGGTGGCATGCCTGAAATGGTGTTCGAATATATTCTCCGTAAAAACGGACTGGATCCACAGAAAGATCTGACGATTGACCAGAGCATTGATTTTGGGTCTACAGCGGCGGCTTTTACAGGCGATACTTCTGCAGATTTTACAGTAGAGTTTGAGCCATCCGCGACAGCGCTGGAAAAGGAAGGAGCCGGATATGTTGTTGCTTCACTTGGCGTAGATTCCGGTTATGTTCCATATACTTCCTATAGTGCAAAGACCAGCTACATGGAAAAAAATCCGGAAATCATCCAGAAATTTACAAATGCTCTTCAGAAAGGAATGGAATATGTCCAGAGTCATACGCCAGAAGAAATTGCAGAAGTTATTGCTCCGCAGTTTGCAGAAACTGACCTGGATACAGTCACGGCCATTGTAAAGCGTTACTATGACCAGGACACCTGGAAATCTAATCTTATCTTTGAAAAAGAAAGCTTCGAACTTCTGGAAGACATTCTGGAAGATTCTGGTGAACTGAGTGAACGTGTATCTTATGAGGATCTTGTAACAACAAAATATGCCAGGGAGGCAGCTGAAAAATAGCAGGTTAAATTCTACGCATCATTTTGTAGTAAACCGGGATCAGCAGGGAGCAGGCTCCGATCCAGGCAAGAGGGCTGGCAATGCAGACGGAAGTGTATCCGATCATACCGGAAAGTCCTACGGTAGCAGCAATACGCATAACAAGTTCTATCATGCAGGCTGCAAAAGGTGCACGTCCGTTCTGCATACTCTGGATGGAAGTACGATAAACGGCAAGAAGACCGAGGATAAAGTAAAACGGTGCAACGATGGTCAGATACATATCGGAATAATGGTAAATTTCCTTTGTCGGATCGGACAGGAACATCTGTACGATCGGGTGGCGAAGAAGCAGGATACCGATACACATGATCAGATTAAAAGTTTCTGTCTGGATCAGACATGCCCGTACACCCTGACGGATCCGTTCTCTTTTGCCTGCACCGAAATTCTGGGCAACATAATTGGAAATTGCAGTCATCATAGCATTATTTACAAGTACCGAAAGTTGATCGGCTTTGGAAGCTGCTGCATATCCGGCAACAGCAGCAGTACCAAGAGAATTCACAACTGTCTGCATGGCAAGCTGCCCGATGCACATGACAGACATCTGAAATCCCATAGGAAAGCCTGTTTTCAGATGCAGGCTGATGGTTCCTATGATGTCATGAAAATCTTCGCGGCGTAAATGCAGTACCGGGAAGTTTTTCAGACCGACGAGCAGACTGAACAGTGCAGAAAGAAACTGAGAAAGAATCGTAGCCCAGGCAGCACCGGCAACACCCATATGGAATGGTACAATAAACAGGATGTCCAGAAAAATGTTCAGGACAGAGGAAAACACCAGAAAATAAAGCGGTGTTTTACTGTCGCCCAGCGCACGAAGCATATTGGAGATCATATTGTAAAAAACAGTTGCTCCCGTTCCAAGAAGAACGACAAACATGTAATCGTAAGCTTCGCCGGAAATATCCTCCGGAATCTGCATCCAGCGGAGAATCTGGTGAGCCAGCAGGCAGCAGATCAGAGTCAGGACAATGGTAAAAATAATACTGAGCAGTGTAGATACAGCAACACTTTTGCGCATACCTTTTTCGTCCTTTGCACCACACCGTTGGCCAAGGCAGATACCGAATCCACCGGTAAAACCATTGATAAAGCAAAAGACAAAATAGATAATGATACTGGTGGCACCGACTGCTGCAAGGGAATCAGCACCAAGCGTTTTGCCGACGATCACAGAGTCAGCAAGTGTATAAAAAAGCTGAAAAAGATTTCCGAGAATAACCGGAATTGCAAATTTTAACAGTGACCAGAATGGATTTCCGACAGTGAGATCCATTTCTTTTGATTTCGGTCTGGACATAAGAACAGCCCCCTTAGAATTATTGCGTGTTTTTTACTGCACGCCCAATTATAGAGAAACTGATAGTAAAATGCGATTCTGGTATTGCTGTTTATGATACAGATATTGACCAGATCAGCAAATTTATTTATGATAATAAAGAACATTTTTTGACATGAAAGCAGATAAAAATTGGAGAGGGTAAAATGGCAAAAAGAACAATTCTGGTAGACAGTGCAAGAAGAGAACTTGAAAAGCATGGAACAGAAACTTTTCCGATGACAGTGAACCACGATGATCTCTGGTCATTTGAGGGCAAAAATGTGCCGATTCACTGGCATAATGATCTCGAAATCAACCTTATAAGGGAAGGAGAGGCCGTCTTTCAGGTATACCAGAAAAGCTACAGGGTCAGAACGGGAGAGGGATTTCTGCTGAATCGAAATGTACCGCACAGCTGCAGTTCACCTGGAAATGAACATGTACGTTACAGTACGATACTTGTAAGACCAGACTTTCTGTATGGCGATTTTGGAAGTGATGTTGAGCGAAAATGTTTTCAACCATTTCTGCAAAATTCAGCGATACCCTGTATTCATTTGACTGAATTTGATGAAAATGGAAAAGAAATTCTGTGGAAACTAAACCAGGTAGAAGAAGCTTTTGATCGGAAACGATTCTGCTATGAATTAAAGATCAAGGGACTTCTGTGTGAAGCATTTGCTATGATCCTTTATGGGCACAGACAGGAATTGACGAAATTCGTCCCGGCAAATCTGCAGGAACTGGAACGTCTGGAAAAAATGCTGAATTATCTTAATATGCATTTTACAGAAGTAATTTCTCTTCAAGACCTGGCAGATCAGGTGCATTTGTCAAGAGAAGTCTGCTGCCGCCTTTTCAAAAAAATGACAGGCAAAACTATCACCGGATATCTGGAAGAATACCGTGTCAACAAAAGCTTTTCGCTGGTGCAGAGTGGACAGTATTCTATGACACAGATCACAGAAATGGTGGGATTCAGTAATCCAAGCCGTTTTGCCAGTGCATTTCGTAAGCGATTTGGATGCAATCCGGGAGAATATAATTCTGTGAAACATTGATAGATTCAAATGAGATTCCAAAGGAAATCTCACGATTACAGGATGGGGAATGTTGATTGGTGGAAGTGTACTTTTTTTCTTGACCAGGGCGTGGATTTTCCCGACAAATCTGGAGCTTCCAGCCTGGATCATCATTGCAGTTATTGTTATTATTGGCACAGCAGTTGGTTTTTCTGTGTTTCTTGAGAGTGTGAAATATATAGGTCCGGTGAAATCTACACTGCTTGGCTGTCTGGAACCTGCATCGGCAACGTCTGCAGGAAAAGAAAATGGAGAATTGTTTACAGAAGAAGTAATTAAAAATATTATCGAAGAATTTTCTTTATCCGATGAAGAAGCGGAGAAATATATGAAAATGTATTGGTAATACAGCCTATACGAAAAGCATAGGAGAAAGGGCATATTGCCTTTTCTCCTGTTATTTTATAAGCGGGGAGAGCTGCTGGGATTCATTTATCATTTGGGTAAGTATCTTTGATTTGGGGTGGCTGATAATGATATAGCGCTTCATAGGATTCCAGTTCATCCTCGTTCACCGGCCCGGATGGAATTAATCCAGTGCAGTCCTGAGTGGATGCTGCATTTGAGGGAAAATCACAGGAATCAATGATTCCCTGGCTCGTAGGAGTCTTTGGCTTTTCAGAAGAATTTTTTGACATAAATAACCTCCATGGTATACAAATTCAGGGTTTATAGAAGTTCTGAAGATTAGTATATCCAGGAGGTTGTTTTTTTATTATGGTATTTTAGGGTTGTCAAAAATTTTTGAAAATAGTGCAATTAGTTCTGGAAAAAAAAGTCCCTGGATATATATCAGATGTGAGATGACTCCCACCTCTGCAGGTGGTGAGCAACAAAATTATATCAGTGGTGGGATTTTATGGCGGATATCATGGAAACAAATCCGGATAATAGTCCTGTATGTGTGGATCTGCGCCCGGTTTTTCATTTGGATTAAGAAAATATCTTCAAAATTTAACATAAACAATCAATTCTGAACATTGACGATTCCCACCTTTTTATGTCAAAATAAGTATAACGGACGAAGTAGGACTGCCGGGCGTGAAACACCGCCTGGTTTTCCGTGTTTACAAGAGAAATAGAGGGAGGAAAGAAAATGGCAAAGAAAAGAAAATGCGGCGTGCTGCTTCCAATCAGCAGCCTGCCTTCAAAATATGGAATCGGATGTTTTGACAAAAAAGCATATGAATTTGTAGATGCACTGAAGGCTGCCGGCCAGAGTTACTGGCAGATCCTGCCGCTGGGGCCGACCAGCTATGGAGATTCTCCATACCAGTCCTTCTCCACTTTTGCTGGAAATCCATATTTTATCAGCCTGGAAGAGCTGATAAAAGAAGGGGTTCTCACCAAAAAAGAATGTGACAGTGTTGATTTTGGAGATAATGAGTCAAGTGTTGACTATGCAAAATTATACGAAGGCCGTATGATTCTTCTTCGAAAAGCATATGAAAGAAGCAATATTTATATGGATCCAGAATTCCGTAAGTTCCAGGAAGAAGAGGCATGGTGGCTGAAAGATTATGCACTCTTTATGGCAGTGAAGAAGCGTTTCGGCGGTGTACAGTGGAGTGAATGGGCAGAGGATATCCGCCTTCGCTGGCAGAATGCACTGGATTATTACAGAGAAGAAATGTATTTCGAAATTGAATTTCAGGAATATATGCAGTTTAAATTCCGCCAGCAGTGGATGAAACTGAAAGCTTATGCCAATGAAAAAGGAATCCAGATCATTGGTGATATTCCAATCTATGTAGCAATGGACAGTGCGGATACCTGGGCAAACCCATGGCTCTTCAAACTCGATGAGAAGAATTGCCCGACACAGGTGGCCGGATGCCCTCCGGATGGATTTTCCGCGACTGGTCAGCTCTGGGGAAACCCGCTGTATAACTGGGAAGTGCATCGCAACTCCGGATATGAATGGTGGATCAAACGAATTGCCAATTGTTTCCGTCTGTATGATGTTGTAAGGATTGATCATTTCCGTGGATTTGATGAATACTATGCAATTCCTTATGGCGATGCGACAGCAGAAAACGGATGGTGGGAAAAAGGACCTGGAATCGATCTGTTCCGTGCAATTTCCGCAAGTCTTGGTGACAGGGAGATCATCGCAGAAGACCTTGGATATATGACAGACAGTGTTAAGAGACTGGTAGAAGAGAGTGGCTATCCGAATATGAAGGTTATTGAGTTTGCCTTTGATGAGCGTGATACCGGAAATGCCAGTGACTACCTGCCACACAACTATCCAAGAAACTGCGTTGTTTATACGGGAACACATGATAATGAAACACTGCTTTCCTGGCTGGAGGATATCACTCCGGCAGAGAGACGGCAGGTGCGTAAATATCTGAATAATTTCAAGGACTCCGGTAAGGAACTGTGTGACGACCTGATCTGTCTGGTAATGCAGAGTGTTGCGAATCTCTGTATCGTGCCGATGCAGGATTATCTGGGACTCGATAATTCCGCACGAATGAATCAGCCATCCACACTTGGAAAGAACTAGAAGTGGAGATTAAAAGAAGGACAGTTCACGGCAGAACTTCAGAAAGAAATGCTGGAACTGGCAACACGCTACGGAAGAAGATAATAAAGATCATTCAAGAACGTCAGGCAACTGGCGTTCTTTTTTCTTCTGTAAATGATACAGATGACAATAAAATTATACTATGCTAAAATGAGCACAGAAGATTGTAGCTATTCGGAAACGAGGAATAATAGAATGAAAAAATCCATAGAAAAAATAACATATTGTTTTGTAATAATAGCTGCATTGTTTGTATCATTTGTGTCATTTGTTGAGCCTCTTGTTATGAAAGATATAAATATAACAAAAGTAATACTGGTGTTGCTATGCTATGCAGCAGTATTTGCAGGAAGCCTGACACTGTTCCGGCGATTATCGGAGAGAACACTGTACTACCTGACCATAGCAGGGATATTCGCAGCGGTTATTGTGCAGACATATATTGTTTTTCATATGCGACTGGTTCCGGAAGTGGATCTGAATCATATTTATGATTATTGTGTAGATATGGTGGAGACAGGGAAAATCAGTTTTGGCGAATCGAAGTACTTTGCTTATAATACAAATAATATTCCACTGGCAATCGTAATCTACTATGTATTCCGTATGGCAGCATTTACAGGTATGGATTACCGGATTGCGGCTGGATTGTTTAATGTGCTGTTGATCCTTGTTATGTATGTATCTGCATTCCTTATTTTAAAAAAAGTTACTACGATTCGAACAACCGCGGTATATATGGTATTACTTCTTACGAATCCTTCTTTTTACGCATACGCGTCTTATTATTATACTGATACGATATCAGCCGGACTGGTTATGGCCGGTGTAGGTTTTATTATTTACGGCTGTTACAAGAAAAAAAATCACTGGAAGATGATACACTTTCTTGTTGCCGGATTTCTGATCGGGTTTGCAACCTGCATTCGTGTAACCAGCATTTTTATAGTACTTGCGGCTGGCGTCTGGATCTTGCTGAATAAGTATTGGAAAAAGTTACTTACATTTGGGATTCCACTGGTATGTGGTCTGCTGATTTTTCAGTTGGCATGGGGTGGAGTATATCGTTACCATGTAGACATGGATACTTATGATTCGGCGATTACGATTGAGCATTTTCTGATGATGGGAAGCCATGGCAATGGAACGTACAATGTAAAAGATATGAGGTTTACACGCAGTTTTCCGACACATGAAGAAAAAGTGGAAAATAATAAAAAGGTCTATCTTGAACATCTTCGTGAGAATGGAGTGCTGGGGAATCTGAAGCTTGCCATAAAGAAAGAAGCAATTGTATGGGGAATCGGTACACATGGATATACTCAATACACAAAAAATGTAGTGGAAAAAACAACCTGCTATGACTGGCTCGTTGGTAAAAAATCCGGTTTGTTCAGAACATATATGCAGGCTTACAATATAGTATTGTATGTTCTGATCCTGTCTGGCGTGTGTTGCACATTTCGTAAGAAAAAAACAGACAAATACAGCTGGATCCTGGCAATCTACTGGTGTGGTGCGCTTGTCTTTTATATTTTCTGGGAGGCGCATCCGAGGCAGTCAGTAAGTATATTGCCTTTATTGACTATGCTGGCTGTTCCATGGATAGAAAGAAGTTGTATTGTCCGTGATTAAGATTTATACTTAAGATATTTTCAGAAGATTAAAGGAGTAATTCTCATGCAGACAGCCAAAGATTATTTGCATGTTTTTCTTGATATGGGCGATGCACTGTTAAACAGCGGTGCAGAGATCTTCCGGGTGGAGGATACACTGAATCGAATGGGCTATGCCTGTGGTGCTACTCAGATGAATGTTTTTGTGATCACATCCAGTATTGTCATTACGATGGAATTTCCGGGAGACGGAGCGCGTACACAGACTCGCCGGGTACGGGAAGATGGCGGAAATGATTTTACCAAGCTGGAGCAGTTAAATGACTTGAGTCGTCGTTTTTGCAGGCAGCCTGTTTCTGCCACAGAACTTCGAAAAGAGTTTGATAAGATCAATGCAGACAGACCAAAGCCACTCTGGAAACTTTTGGGAAGCCTTCTGGCGGCCAGTAGTTTTGCACTTTTTTATGGTGGAAGTATTTCGGATGCGATTGCGGCAGGACTTGGGGCTGTTTTGATCTGGGCATTACAGCAATATTTTCGACCAGTGTGTATGAATGAAGTGACGTTTCAGTTTGCTGCTTCTTTTCTGACAGGATGTGTTATTTGTGGACTTGTTTTGTTTTGTCCGTTCCTTCATATGGATAGGATTATGATTGGGGACATTATGCTTTTGATTCCAGGCCTTATGTCAACAAATGCTATCCGGGATGTGCTGATTGGTGATACACTTTCCGGAATTATCCGTCTGATTGCGGCATTGCTTCTGGCGGCCGCACTGGCACTTGGATTTATGGGGGCAATTCTTCTGTTTAGGAGGCTGGGGCTTTGAACACAACAATTGTAATACAGCTGATTACCGGAGCCCTTGGTTCCGTGGGATTTGGAATTCTCTTCCATATGAAAAAGAAATACCTGCCTTTGGCAGCAGCTGGTGGATTTATAAGCTGGATGGTGTTTCTTCTCGGAAAAGGACTTTGGGGAAATGTCTTTCTTCCGTCATTGCTGGCAGGCTTTATTGTAGATGTGTATGCGGAAATTCTTGCAAGAATCTGTAAAGAAACGTCTACATCCTTTTTTGTAACTTCTGTTATTCCGTTGATTCCCGGAAGTACACTTTATTACTGCATGAATAGTATAGTGGAAGGGAACACGGTACAGGCACTGGAATATGGAAGGGATACTTTTCTCTTTGCATTTGGAATTGCAGCGGGAATGAGTATTGCGTGGGCAATCTGCTATTTCCTCAGAAGTATAAAGAAGAAATAGAATCAGGGCTGCGGTCACTGTCAGGTGATTGCGGCCCTGTAAATTTATAATATTATTCAGCAAGATAATAAACAGAAGAGTATGGCGGCAGGGTAAGGACGATCTTGCCGTCTTTTATTGCCTTTGTGGCACTTTTACGTTTCTGGGTTCCGCCATAAACAGCGAGATTGCTGTTCAGGAGTTCTTTTAATTTCTGTGCATCAGAAATGTGCAGTTCATATACCTGCTCCTGGTCGGAAAAGTTAAAAAGAGAAATCATACGCTCTTTTTTACTGCGGCGTTCAAATACATAGATGCAGCATCCTTCCTGATGGCAGTCGATCCACTGGAAACCATCTGCTTCATAATCTTTTTCCCAGAAAGCAGAGTGTTCCAGATACAATTTATTCAGGTCTTTCATGAAACGGGCGAATCCAGCATGAAGTGGATAATCCAGAAGCATCCAGTCCTGCTCGCGTTTTTCATCCCATTCACGGAACTGGCCGATTTCATTTCCCATGAAATTCAGCTTTTTGCCCGGATGCGCATACATGTACATATACAGAGAACGCGCCTGTGGGAATTTGTATTCATAGTCGCCGCTCATTTTCTGCATGATCGTTGCTTTGCCGTGAACAACTTCATCGTGAGACAGTGGCAGCAGGAAACGGGCATCATAATAGTACATCATGGAGAATGTCAGTTTGTGATAGTTTTCCGGGCGGTATTCCGGTGCGGTACGGAAGTAATTCAGCGTATCGTTCATCCATCCCATATCCCATTTATAATCAAAACCAAGGCCGCCCTGATCGACAGGATCGGTTACTTTGGGGAAAGAAGTGGAATCTTCGGCAGCAAGAATCACAGAAGGATGCATGCACTTCAGTCCCTGATTCATATACTGCAGGAATTCTACAGCATTGAGGTTGACGCCTCTTGCCGGATCGCCCTGCCAGTAGATGGCACGGCTGATCGCATCCATACGGATACCATCCATATGGAATTCGCTGATCCAGTAGTTTGCACAGGACTGCAGGAAGCTTCGGGTCTCGCCGCGGGAATGCATGAAGTTGCAGCTTCCCCATTCACTGACACCAACCGCAGAGTTCGGATATTCATAAAGTGCGGTTCCATCGTAATTCGCAAGGCCATAAGCATCTACAGCAAAATGAACCGGAACAAAATCCATCAGTACGCCGATGTTATGTTTGTGACAGGCATCGATGAAGGCCTTCAGCTGATCAGCTGTTCCGTATCGGGAAGTCGGACTGAAAAAACCGGTTGCCTGATAGCCCCAGGATTCATCACATGGATATTCATTCAGAGGCATGATCTCCAGATAGTTATAGCCATTTTTAACCAGATATGGAATCAGAATATCAATCATTTCTTCATAGTTATACCAGTCATCTGCTTTGTCAGAAGGCTTGCGAAAAGAACCAAAATGAATTTCGTAAATGTTCAATGGTTTTTTTCGGCAGTCGCTGCGGCTTTGCAACCACTGGCTGTCTTTGAATTTGTATTTTGACATGTCACGAATGATAGAGGCACTGCCTGGGCGAAGCTCCATGCCAAATCCATACGGATCGCAATGATCGACTGGATTACCGTTACGGTCATAAATCTTATATTTATACATCTGACCGGCTTTTGCCTGTGGAACATAGCATTCCCAGAAATTACCGTCAGAAACTTTGTTCATTTCCCATTCCTGCCAGTCATTGAATTCTCCGATCAGGGTGATGCGGGAGGCTGAAGGTGCAAAAGTACGAAAAGTTACGCCTTTTTCTTCAACATGGGCACCAAGATATTTATAAGCATCAAAAATTTTTCCTGTATAAAATCCATAAAAATCCATCATATTCTCCTTGTAGATAATAGACATTAGTTGCTTTTTTGAGTATACTAAAAGGTAAAAGTGCGGAGTAATCCGCAGGTATTATAGTTACTTTATACTAAAGAAACAGGGGGATTGTCCACCGACGATTTGGCATAAGCGGTGGATAACCGACGATTTATAAAATCTGTCGGAAAAAGGAGAACAGGAAACATGGATATCAGAATAGAAAAAACAGAGAGAGCGATCCGAAATGCATTTCTGGAATTGCGTGCAGCGAAGCCACTGGAGAAAATTACGGTGAAAGAGCTGTGCAGCCTGGCATGCATCAATAAATCAACTTTTTACAGTCATTATGAGGATATTTATGCACTTTCACAGATGCTGGAGTCAGAGACGATCACGACAGTGATCAAAAATATTTCCAGTCAGCAGGAATCACCGTTTAAAGATCCGGATGTGTTCACAAGAAATTTATATATGGCTCTGGTATCGAATCATTCACTGATCAATATTTTGTTTTCCGGAACAGAAAAAAGTCATCTAGGTGACTGTCTGGAAACAGAATTGAAACGGCTGATCGTGGAAAAATATCCGCAGTATGAGACTGATCCGGAGAAAGATATCATGCTTTCCTTCTGTATTCAGGGATGCTTTCATGCGTATCTGAATAATCAGAAAAATGATCTGGATACACTGATCCATGTCAGTGAGACGATCGTGCGAAAACTGGCCCCTTTGTATATAGAAGAAAGAAGAGAAGATGAATGAAAAAACTGGTTATTGGAATTCTGGCACATGTAGATGCCGGAAAGACAACTCTGTCAGAAGAACTTCTGTATCTGTGCGGTGAGATCCGAAAGATTGGCCGTGTAGATCATGGAGATGCTTTTCTTGACACATATGAACTGGAAAAAGAACGAGGGATTACGATTTTTTCCAAGCAGGCGCTGCTAAAAACAGAAAATATGGAAGTGACGCTTTTGGATACACCGGGACATGTGGATTTTTCAGCTGAAATGGAACGTACGCTGCAGGTCCTCGATTATGCGATTCTGGTGATCAATGGAATGGACGGTGTGCAGAGTCATACGATGACTTTGTGGAGACTTCTGGAGCGATATCAGATTCCGACATTCCTGTTTGTCAATAAGATGGATCAGCAGGGGACAGATCACGATGCATTGCTGAATGATCTGAAACAGCATCTTCATGAAAATTGTGTGGATTTTGGGAGAACACAGGATACGGATTACGGAATGTATGAACTTACTCCAGAGCAGCTGGAAAACATTGCAGTCTGTGAGGAAGACATTCTGGAAACATACCTGGAAACAGGCATCGTCGAAGACCGTGACATTGCACGACTGATCGTACAGCGAAAAATCTTCCCGTGTTATTTCGGATCGGCACTTAAAGAAAAAGGTGTAAAGGATTTCTGGAATGGCGTGCAGAAATATACGGCAGAACCAAAGCGGCCGACGGAATTTGGCGCAAAAGTGTTCAAGATTGCAAGAGATGAACAGGGAAATCGTCTTACGTATATGAAAATCACAGGAGGCAGTCTTAAAGTAAAGACACTGCTTTCTTCAAATTCAAACGGACAGAGTCTGCCGGGGCGTAAAGCAGAAGAGGCTGATTGGGAAGAAAAGGCAGATCAGATTCGTCTGTACTCTGGAGCAAAATATGAACTGACATCGGAAGCTGAAGCCGGAACAGTCTGTGCGGTGACAGGACTTACGAGAACCTATCCGGGAGAGGGACTGGGAATTGAACAGGAGTCAGAACTTCCGATACTGGAACCTGTCCTGAATTACCAGATTATCCTTCCGGATGACTGCGACCCACATCAGATGCTCCAAAAGCTGCGTCAGCTGGAGGAGGAAGAACCGCAGCTTCACATTCTGTGGGACAGTCAGTTTTCTGAGATTCATGCACAGCTTATGGGAGAAGTGCAGATTGAAATCTTGAAAAAATTGATCTGGGATCGTTTTCATGTAGCTGTGGAATTTGGTGCCGGAAGTATTGTTTATAAAGAAACGGTTGCAGAGCCGGTAGAAGGTGTGGGACATTTTGAACCGCTCCGTCATTATGCAGAAGCACATCTTCTGATCGAACCGGGGGAACCAGGAAGCGGATGCCAGTTCTTTACTGCATGCAGTGAGGATGTACTTGCACGAAACTGGCAGAGACTGATTCTGACGCATCTTGAAGAAAAGGAGCATATTGGTGTATTGACTGGATCGCCACTGACTGATGTGCAGATTACGATTCTTACCGGAAGGGCACATGCGAAACATACGGAGGGTGGTGACTTCCGACAGGCAACTTACCGTGCGGTACGTCAGGGACTTCGCAAAGCAAGAAATATTCTTCTGGAACCGTATTATGAATTCCGACTGGAAGTACCGGCAGAGATGATAGGACGAGCAATGTCAGATGTCCAGAAGATGCAGGGAACGTTTGATGCACCGGAGGTAGAGGGCGAAACTGCAATTCTCAAAGGGACTGCGGCTGTCGCTCAGATGCGGGATTATCAGAAAGAAGTGGTTTCCTACACACATGGAACAGGAAAACTTTTTTGCAGCCTCAAAGGATATGCGCCATGTAAGAATCAGGATGAAGTGGTACAGAATATTGGATATGATCCGGAAGCGGATCTGGAAAATCCGACAGGATCTGTATTTTGCGCGCATGGAGCTGGTTTTGTTGTTCCCTGGGATCAGGTAGAAGCTTATATGCATCTGCAAAGTGGTGTGGATATGGATGAACTGGACAGTGAAAGCTGGTATGAGGATGTGGAAAGTGCGCAAAATCCGGGTACAGCGGTGGATAACGCAAACATTTCCAGAAATATCAGTGGAAAAAACGGAAAGTTTTCTTACAGCGGAAGCTATGAAGAAGAGGAAGAACTGCAGGCTATTTTTGAACGTACTTTTGGGCCGATGAAGCGTGACCGCACTGCTTTCCAGAAAAAGACCGTACACAGTTCGATGCCGGCTACCCGTTACAGAGCAGGGAAACCGCGACAGGAAGAATATCTGCTGGTGGATGGATACAATATCATCTTTTCCTGGGAAGAACTGAATGAACTTGCAAAGGAAAATATTCATGCTGCATGCGACAAATTGATGGATATCTTAAGTAACTATCAGGGGTATCGTAAATGTACGCTGATTCTTGTTTTTGATGCCTACAAAGTGGAGGGACATGCAGAAGAAGTCATTCCGTATCATAATATCTATGTGGTTTACACGAAAGAGGCCGAGACAGCAGACCAGTATATTGAAAAGACGGTCCACAGGATCGGCAGACAGTATCAGGTAACGGTTGCGACTTCTGATGGGCTGGAACAGGTCATCATTATGGGACAGGGCGCCCACAGAATCTCTGCACAGGGATTGAAGAAAGAGATAGAAGATACAGAAAAAACTGCCAGAGAAGAATGGCATCAGCGCAGACAGAGCAGCAAAACGTATCTGTTTGATCATATGTCAGAGGAGATGCAGGAGCAAATGGAAAAAATCCGTCTGGGAGAAAATAAATGATCTATTTATATAAAAGAAACAAAACAGGAATCTGCATTGACCGTGTATATGGATACGATACGATCGTAGAACTTCCGGATATGCTGGAAGGCTTTCCGGTGACGGAGTTGGGAGCGTATATTTTTTCGGACCATATCGATTCGACAGAATTAAAAATGATGAAGGAAAAAGAAAATTTTTGCACAGAGAACGGCAGGGCGACACGACCTGAGGATGATATGCCGCAAGCTGCGGGAAATCGTGTAGAAGAAATCCGTCTTCCACGTCAGCTCAGGAAGATTGGCCGGTATGCTTTTTATAATTGTTTTCATCTTAAGAAGCTTACGTTCTATGGAAAAATGCAGGACCTGGGTGCAGGAGCACTTACCGGCTGCCACAGGATGGAACAGATTGCGGTGGAGACCGATGAAAAGGGAGAATCCAGTTTACGGGATTTCCTGACAGAGCTTCCGGAGACACTATGCGTTGACATAACGATAGATGGGGAATATGGAAGATTCTGGTTTCCGGAATTTTTTGAAGAAGGTGTGGAAAACACGCCTGCCAGGATCCTGGAAAATCATGTGCATGGAAGCGGAATTCGTTATCGAAACAGTTTCGTACATAAAAAGATCAATACGTTGGAATACGACCGGCTATTTCCATATGCAGTTGCCTGGGAACAGGAGCGGATCGTATTGAATCTGGCACTGGACCGAATTCTTTATCCGGTAAGCATGACAGATGAGGCAAAAGAAAAGTATCTCATATATATAAAGGAACACATACAGCAGGCAATAAGGCTTCTGGGAGAACAGAAAGCATATGATTCCATGCAGCGTATCCTGAGGAAACTTGCGCCAGATCGGGCAGAAACAGAAAAGATGCTTGAAACGGCACAGAGTGCGAATGATTCCAGATGTGTCAGCATTTTAATGAATGAACTACAGAAACATGGAAGAAAACAGAGAAAGGCATTTGAACTGTGAAAAAAGAGTACAGGGGCAAATTTGGAAATTTTGTTCACGAAGAGAGAAAAAAAGAAGAAGAAACTTTGGAAATCTGCGAGGACATTCTGAAAAACTCCAGAAATGAGATGGCTGTTGCCATGCGTTTTCTCCAAAGTGCATTCGGGGCACTGCGTCCGACTGTTTCGGGTGAGACAGATGTTATGGGAACTGACGGGAAACTGCTTTTTGCTTCGCCGACATGGCTTTTGAATACATTTATACAAAACAAAGTATGGATCAATCGTATGTATCTGCATGAACTGCTTCATTGTCTGTTTTGTCATCTCTGGAATCGCAAAGTAAAAGAAGAAAGTGATCAGAGACTCTGGAACCTGGCGGCAGATATTGCAGTAGAGAATGTCATGGATGACCTTTATGAGAAAGCGGTCTATATCCGACCGAACAGTTTCCGAAGAGAAAAGTACCGCCAGTGGAAGGAAAAAAAGAACGTTCTTACAGCCGATGCGATGTTTTATCTGTTGATGGAATGCGAAGAAAACGAGATTATCCGATTGGAGCAGGAATTCAGGCGTGACGATCATCATTTCTGGTATACACCGCAGAATCGCAGTGGAATGGCGAGTCACCAGAAAGAATGGGAAGAGATGCGACGCAAGATGCAGACGGAGATTGAACTTTTTTCAAAAGAAGCGGCAGGTGATTCTCCGGGACTTGTGGAGCATTTACAGGCAGAGAATCGGAAGCGTTATGACTACCGGGAGTTTCTGCGGAAGTTTTCGGTTCTAAAAGAAGAGATGCAGGTGGATATGGATTCCTTTGATCCGATCTACTATAATCTGGGATTGGAATTATATGGAAATATGCCTCTGATCGAGCCTTTGGAAACAAAAGAGATGAAGAAAATCGAAGACTTTGTGATTGTTTTGGATACATCGATGTCCTGTAACGGCAGCCTGATCCGTCGTTTTCTGGAGGAAACGTACAGTGTGCTGTCTGAGTCGGAGAGCTTTTTCCGTAAGATTCAGGTACATATCATTCAGTGTGATGAAAAGATTCAGGATGATCAGGTGATTCATGATCAGCGGGAGATGGAGGCGTATCTCCAGGACTTTACAATCCGGGGATTTGGCGGGACAGATTTTCGTCCGGCATTTGCCTATGTGGATCAGCTTCTGAAAATGGGCAGCTTTCAGCGGCTGCGAGGACTTCTGTACTTTACAGATGGATATGGGATGTTCCCGGCGAAGATGCCGCCGTATGATACGGCATTCATTTTTATGAAAGATGATTATCGGGATGTGGATGTGCCGCCATGGGCGATCAAGTTGATACTGGATACCAAGGCACTGGAAAGAGAGAGGACAGCAGAGCATTATGAATATTAAACAGGCAAAACAGGAAATCATAGATACTGTACAGGCGTATCTTCTGAAAAACGAGTATGATGAATATGTGATACCACGGGTACATCAGAGACCGGTACTTCTTCTGGGAGCACCGGGAATCGGAAAGACACAGATCATGGAACAGGCAGCCAGAGAGTGTGGTGTGGCACTGGTCGCTTATACGATCACACATCACACCAGACAGAGTGCGATCGGTCTTCCATTTATCTCTAAGAAAGAATATGGAGGCAGGGAATATTCAGCGACAGAGTACACGATGAGTGAGATTGTGGCGAGTATTTATGACCGTATGAGAGAAACCGGACTTACCGAGGGAATTCTGTTTATCGATGAGATTAACTGTGTTTCAGAGACACTGGCTCCGGCGATGCTGCAGTTTCTGCAGTGCAAAACTTTTGGAAATCATGAAATTCCAAAAGGCTGGGTGATCGTAGCAGCAGGTAACCCACCGGAATACAACAAATCCGTCCGTGATTTTGATGTTGTTACACTGGATCGTGTCAAGAAGATCACAGTAGAACCGGATTATCGTGTCTGGAAAGAATATGCATTCAAAGAAAATATTCATCCTGCAATTCTTTCTTATCTGGAACTTCGAAATAACTGTTTCTATCAGATGGAAACAACGATTGATGGCAAACAGTTTGCAACGCCGCGTGGCTGGGAAGATCTGTCAAGAATCATGGAAGTTTATGAGAAGCTTGACAAGAATATCACGGCAGATGTGGTCGGACAGTATATCCAGCATGAGCGGATTGCAAAGGAATTTGCAGAATATTATGAACTCTATCAGAAATATCAGCAGGATTATCAGATCGCAGAAATCCTGAAAGGACAGCCGTCAGAGGCAATGGTCAAAAAAGTTTCTCATGCGTCATTCGATGAGCGAGTCAGTGTGGTTAACCTGCTATTCTCAGGCGTTCGCCAGGCAGTACGTGATGCTGTTCTTCAGGAAGATGTGCTGGAAAAAGTTTTTGAAGTGCTTAAAAGCCTGAAAGAACCACAGGAAGGTGGAAATCTGGTACAGCGTCTCGGAGATTCTGTGGATAACCTTCGGGCAGAAAGAGAACGTAAACAGACAGAGGGGCTTCTGGAGCGAAGAGAGGATCGCACGATCCGAAAAGCTGTTGAAGTGCTGGAAGGATATGTGACGCTTCTAAAAAAAGAGCAGACAGAAAACTGGGAAGAAGCCTTTGACATTGTAAAGAATGCTTTCGGAGAATACCGTGCGTCCTGGGATGCTGTCTGGGACGAGTCAGGTTCTACGCTGGAATATGCATTTGATTTTATGGAGGCAGCATTTTATAACAGTCAGGAGATGGTAATTTTCGTATCTGGTATTAATACAGATTATTCCTGCGTTCGTTTCCTGGAAACGTATGAATGTGAACGCTATATCCGCTACAACCGGGATCTGTTGTTTGAAGATGCGAGCCAGGAAATCCGAAGAAGGATAGAAGAACTGTAAAACAGAGAGAACAGTAACCTGTAAACATATGGAACTGTTATCTGTAAGATATAAGGGAAGGAGAAGATTATGAAAAAACAAAGTAAACTTATGACATTTCTGATGTCACTTCTGTTGGCATTTATGCTTGCAGTTCCGGGAAATGCAGTTTCCACGCAGGCAGCAGGACAGGGTGATATGGCTGTACATTTTATTGATGTTGGCCAGGGACTGGCAATCCTCGTCCAGTCAGGAGGAGAAAATCTTCTTTATGATGGTGGAAATCGGGCACATGCGGATGAAGTGGTACAGTATCTGAAAAATCAGCAGGTAGAGACCATTGATTATATGATCTCTTCTCATTATGATGAAGACCACCTGGGTGGACTGGTCAAATGTCTGGATAATTTTGAAGTGGAACATGTGCTGGGTTCTGATTATGTACATACCTCAGATCTGTTTAATACATTTATGAATACTGCTACTGCACATGCGATCATTGTGGAGTATCCGTCTGTCGGAGATACTTATGAGTTTGGAACTGGCAGCTTTACTGTCATGGCGCCGGATGGGATTTCCCAGAACAGCAACGATAACTCGGTAGTCATCCGTCTGGTTAACGGAAACAACAGTTTTATGTTTATGGGAGATGCAGAAGAGACCAGTGAACAGGATATGATCAGTACAGGAATGAATCTGGACTGCGATGTGTTAAGTCTTGGACATCATGGTTCTGCATCTTCGACTTCCTGGGATCTTCTGGAGGCATCTACACCGTCCTGGGCAGTGATCAGCTGCGGACAGGACAATTCTTATGGACATCCAGCTGCATCGACCATGGAAAAACTGAGAGATATGAATATTCCGGTTTATCGTACAGATGCTCAGGGAACAATCATTGCTCTTTCTGATGGAGACACAATAAGCTGGAATCAGGAACCATGTAATGATTATGCGGCGGGAGATGCAAAGCAGCAGAGTGCAAACAGCGATACCTCACAGGCAGCACAGTATTCTTCAGAAGATACTGCTTCTGCACCGGCAGTAGAAACAGAGACACCGGATATTTCTTCTGATACACAGGGACGCACCGTATGGATTTCTGCAACCGGAAGCAAATATCACAGCAGACCGGACTGCGGAAATATGAACCCGAACAAAGCGACACAGGAAACAGAGGCACAGGCACTTTCACAGGGATATGAAGCCTGCAAAAAGTGCTGGTAAAAAATTAGTAAGTCCTGTAGAAATCCTGGACAAAACGAATAAACTGGCGCACATGTGGTTTCAGAATACGGTTTTTACTGTAGACAATATAAAAAGTTCTTTTATGAGCAGATTCTTCAAGTGGAAAAAGAAGGATCTGCTTTGTTTTTTGTAGATCGATCGTAGAGCGTGTGGAAAGAATGGAGATTCCCAGTCCGTTCACAATGGATTTTTTGATACTTTCCAGGTCATTCATGCGGGCAATCACATTGAGGTCACTGGATGTAATACCGAGTTTTTCCAGAAAGATATCCATTTCCTTCTTAGTGCCGGAACCTTTTTCACGGATAATGATCGGATCTTTCATAAAATCCTGAAAGGTGATTGCATGATTCTGCATTTCCAGATAATGCTGGGTTACCGGGGTTGCAATGACAAGTTCATCCTGACAGAAAGGAAGAAAGACACAGCTCTCATCGCTGGTATTCTGTCCAACCAGCGCCAGGTCCACAGTGCCGTCAAGGACGCGGTTGATGGACTCTGCACTATCTGTCTGAATAGAGTGAAAATAAGTATCCGGGTGCGTTTTTCCGTAGGCAGCCAGGATTTCCGGCAGCAGATAGGAAGACGGAATCGTGGATGCAGCAAGGTCGATCATATGTTTCTGGACACCAGTGAAATTTTCGAGAAGGTTGTTACGAATCTCCAGCATGCGTACAGCACTGTCGTAGAGCTGGTAACCTTTTGTAGTGATCGTCGTTTTTTTGGTGGTGCGGATGATAAGTTTTGTATGCAGCTCTTCCTCCAGTGAACGTACATGTGCACTGATGGTTGGCTGGGTGAGATAAAGCTTTCGTGCTGCTTCGGAAAAGCTTCCATAATCAACAACGGCAACAAAAGCCTCTAATTGTTTGAATTCCATGATGTGATACCCCTTGATAATGAAAAATTACTGCAAACGGGTGAGTAGTAGCAGATAAAAATGATAGTTTATAAATGATATGGAGAACCTGTAATCTCTGCAAGGGCATGCAGAGCAAGATCAACTTCGTGATGTGTGTTTTCTGGTCCGAAAGAAAAACGAATCGTTCCTTCTGGGTAAGTGCCAAGTGTTTTGTGTGCACTTGGGGCACAGTGAAGTCCGACACGTGTCATGATTCCGTAAGTGTCATCCATTTCATAGGCAACGCGTGCCATATCTGTTTGTAATGTCTGGACAGATACGACAGAAGTACGTTCTATCGTATTATGTTTTCCTATTGCACGAAGAGTTGATTCAGACGGATCCATCTGCATGAGTCCATTGATAAAATACTGCGTTAATTCCAGTTCATGTTGGTGAAGCTTGTCCATATCTGTCTGCTCCAGATCACAGAGTGCTGCATGCAGACCGAGAATTCCGGGAATGTTTGGTGTTCCTGGTTCGAATCGATCAGGAAGAAAAGACGGAACTTCTTCTGTATGGGAAACACTTCCGGTTCCACCGCTTAAGAGAGGCTCAATTTGGGAGGCGAGTTCATTACGGATCAGAAAACCGCCGGTACCCTGTGGACCGCGAAGACCTTTATGTCCGGTGAAAGCAAGAGCGTCCAGCTGAAGTGACTCCATATCGATTGGGACAGTACCGGCTGTCTGGGCAGTGTCCAGGATAAAAAGAAGTCCATGTTTCTTACAGAATTTTCCAAGTTCCTGTACCGGCATTATGGTCCCACAGACATTAGAAGCGTGCAGACAGACGAGAAGCCGGGTGTTCGGTTTAAGAAGTTCTTCTGCTTTTTCTATAAGAAGAGAACCGTCCGCAGAGCATGGAATACGGTCAAAAGTGACTCCATGCCGGGTAAGCTGTACCAGCGGACGCATGACCGCATTGTGTTCCATAGAGGAAACAAGTACATGGTCTCCGGGTTTCAGCAGTCCTTTCAGAAGAATATTCAGACTGGTCGTGATATTGGGAGTGAAGATTACATTTTTGCCTTTTCCGGATGTGAAATGAAACAGGCGGAGAAGCTGTTCACGAGTCTCGAAGATCTGTTCTTCAACAGAATAGGCAGCCTGATAACCTCCACGGTTCACATTGACAGCAGAACCATTCAGGTAATCGTAAACAGCCTGTGCCACGGAGGGAGCCTTTGGATAGGAAGTACTTGCCTGATCCAGATATATTTTTGCCATAACTTAAACCTCTTTTCGAATATTTCAGAAATGGAAATTATAATGACTTATAAAATATTTCTATAAATAGCTATAAAACAAGACTATAATGAATTAGCTTTTTTGTCAATGAAATGTTATTATTTTATACAAAGAAAGTATGCTGGAAACAAAAAATTTTAGCATAAGAGGGAATAAGAGGAATGTTGTAAAGAGAGAAGTCTGAAAAAGGCTTCTCTTTTTCTGTTAAAAGTCATTTTGGCACGGGTATACATTCCAGAGGAATTCGTGTATACTGATAGGCAATCAGAAGTTACAGCAGAAGATCGTTTTTAGCGTATATTCTCTGTATAAAAAAGTTACAGGAGTGACAGATATGGGAGAAAGACTTACAAAAAGAGATATAGAAAAAATAGAAGAAGAGATTGAACATCGTAAGCTTGTTATTCGAAAAGAAGCAATTGAGGCAGTAAAAGAGGCCCGTGCGCAGGGTGATTTAAGTGAAAACTTTGAATATTATGCAGCGAAGAAACACAAGAATCAGAACGAAAGCCGTATCCGCTATCTGGAGAGAATGCTGAAAACAGCAACAGTTGTAGATGATTCTTCGAAGTCCGATGAAGTTGGAATGGATGATATTGTTGAAGTAGAGTTTGAAGAAGATGGAGAAGTGGAAAAGTATAAACTTGTCACATCCATCCGTGGAAATTCCATGGAAAACCGTGTCAGCATCGAATCTCCGATCGGGAAAGCCCTTAAAGGTCATCGAGTAGGTGACCGTGTATTGGTCAATGTCAATGAGAATGTCAGCTATTATCTGCGTGTCAAATCGATTGACAAGACCGGAGATGAAGGTGAAAATATCCGCAGTTTTTAAAAAGGACAGATTTTAAAACCAGACAGAAAGCGGCATTTTTTGACAAAATTCGATTTTACAAAGATTTAACATAATACTGGTGAGAACTTTACAAGATGTCAATATGATGAAAATGTATTAAATTCAGGTAAAGGAGAATAATATGAATTTTTTCAGTATATTGACATTATTAGGAGGTCTCGCCATGTTCCTGTATGGAATGCAGGTTATGGGAGATGGACTTGCCAAAGTTTCAGGTGGGAAGCTGGAACAGATCCTTGAGAACCTTACATCCAGTAAATGGAAAGCAGTTCTTTTGGGCATGTGTGTGACGGCAGTTATTCAGTCCTCATCTGCAACAACCGTTATGGTCGTTGGTTTTGTAAATTCTGGTATCATGAAACTGACACAGGCGGTCGGAATCATTATGGGTGCCAATATTGGTACTACGATTACATCCTGGATTTTGAGTCTGACCGGAATTGAAAGCAGCAACTTTTTTATCAGTCTGCTGAAGCCGAGTTCTTTTTCACCAATCCTCGCAATGGTCGGAATTATATTACTGACGTTTACAAAAAGTTCCCGCAAGAAAGACATCGGTACGATTATGCTTGGTTTTGCAGTACTGATGTTTGGTATGGAAAGTATGAGTGGAGCTGTGAAACCTCTGGCTGATGTACCGGAATTTACGGGCCTTCTTCTGAAATTTTCCAACCCGGTTGCCGGTATCCTTGCAGGTACGATACTGACCGCGATCATTCAGTCATCTTCTGCATCCGTAGGTATTCTGCAGGCACTTTGTATGACTGGCGCAGTACCGTTCAGTTCTGCATTTCCGATCATCATGGGACAGAATATTGGTACTTGTGTGACAGCACTTTTGTCCGCAATTGGAGCGAATAAGAATGCAAAACGTGCAGCGATGATCCATCTGTATTTCAATTTGATCGGAACCGTGGTATTCATGATTCTGTTCTATATGATCAATGCTGTTGTTCATTTTCCGTTTATGACACAGATGGCGACACCGGCAACGATCGCGATCACTCACAGCGTGTTTAATATCACGGCAACACTGGTATGGCTGCCATTCTCTAATCTGCTTGTAAAACTTGCCTGTCTTACAATCTGTGATGACAAGAAAGATGAAGTCAGCAAAGAGGATCAGGAGTTTATGATCCTGGAATCCCGTTTCCTTGAAAAACCTGCTTTTGCAGTGGAACAGGGAAGAAATGCAGCAAGACACATGGAGAAAGATTCCAGAAAGGCACTTAATATTGCTCTGGATCTGATCTATGATTACAGTGAAGAACAGGCAGAACATGTACAGGAGATTGAGTCAAAAGTAGACCGTTATGAGGATGAGCTTGGAACATATCTTGTAAAGCTGAATAACAAAAATCTCTCAGAGAGAGACAGCCATAGTGTATCAACGATGTTGCATTGTATCGGAGATTTTGAACGAATCTCAGACCATGCGGTCAATATTATGGAGTCAGCACAGGAACTTCATGAGAAAAAGCTTACTTTTTCAGCTCAGGCACGAAATGAGCTGCAGGTCCTGATCGCTGCCGTTAGCAGGATCGTAGATACAGCATATCAGATTTTTGACAAGCAGGATCTGAATCTGACAGAGGATGTAGAACCACTGGAAGAAATAGTAGATGAATTAAGCAAAGAATTAAAACGTCGTCATATTAATCGGCTTCGTTCCGGAGAATGTACGATTGAAATGGGATTTATTCTGACAGATCTTCTTACCAGTCTGGAAAGAATTGCAGATCACTGTTCGAATATCAGCGTCTGCATCACGCAGGTAAGAGAGAATCTTTATGATACACACAGTCATCTGGAAAGTATGAAGAATGAACTGGATGATGCATATTATAACCGTCTGGAAGAACTGCAGAAAGAGTATGTACTTCCGTAGAATATTTGCAGGGCTCCCGGACAGAAAGGAATTATGCTGAATGATCTATTGTGTGGAAGACGAAAAAAATATCAGAGAGCTGCTGATCTATACACTGGAAACGACCGGGTTTTCTGCAAGAGGGATGGCAAACAGTAAAGAACTGAAAGATGCACTGAAAGAAGAACTGCCGGATCTGATCCTTCTGGATATCATGCTTCCGGGAGAAGATGGATACAGCATTCTGGAACGTCTGAAAGCTTCATCGGAAACCCAAAATATTCCGGTGATCATGGTGACGGCAAAAGAAGCGGAGTACGATAAAGTAAGAGGTTTGGAAGCAGGCGCGGATGATTATATCACCAAACCGTTTGGAATGATGGAGTTTGTTGCCAGAGTCAAAGCGGTTCTCAGGCGCTGTTCAAGACAGGAAGAAGACAAAGAACTGAAATGTGATGATCTGAGATTGTCTGTGGGCAGACATAAAGTTTACTGGAAAGAGGAAAAAGTAGAACTGACCAGAAAAGAATTTGAACTTCTTCAGTATTTGATGGAAAACAAAGGTCTGGTCATGACCAGAAATCAGATTCTCTGTCATGTATGGGGATATGATTTTGATGGAGAAACAAGAACGGTGGATGTGCATGTCCGTACGCTTCGTCAGAAACTGGGAGAAGCAGGCAACTTGATAGAAACGGTGCGTGGCGTCGGCTATCGGATAGGAGCATGATATGAGGAAAAAAATACTGAATCATACCTGTATACTGGTAGTTGTTTCTGTACTTCTGACATTTCTTGCAGCAGGACTGGTCATGTATGGTAAATACAATGAAGATCTGAAGGAAAGTGTCCGGGACAGCCTGAAATATGTGCAGGATGGCGTAGAAAAGATGGGTAATTCCTATCTGGATGATGCACTTGGAAAGGCTACTTCAGCCCGCATTACGCTACTTGATCCAAAGGGAAATGTCCTGTTCGATTCGCTGGAGAATTCTGCAGAACTTGAAAATCACAGTAACCGTCCGGAATTTATTCAGGCAGAGAAGAATGGATACGCGGAATCACTGAGATACTCGGAAACATTGTCAAAACAGAATTTTTATTGTGCGGTAAAACTGGCTGATGGAGACATCCTGCGTGTTGGAAGAACAACGGATAGTGTGTTTTATACGATGTTATCGAGTTCGGTACTGCTTGGAGGACTGCTGATTCTGATTTTTGCAGTGACATTTATTCTGGTCCGCAAACAGACAAAAGATCTGATCGAGCCAATTAATACACTGAATCTGGAAGAGCCGCTCAAGGATGTGGCATATGAAGAATTACGTCCGCTTCTTGGAAGGGTGGATCAGCAGAATAAACAGATCGCCAAACAGATGGAAGAACTGAAAGAGGCAGAAGCAGTGCGCAGAGAATTTTCGGCAAATGTTTCGCATGAGCTCAAGACACCACTTATGTCAATCTCCGGATATGCAGAACTTATGATGAATGGGATGGTTCCTGATGAAAAGGTGCCGGAATTTTCGGGCAGGATTTATCATGAAGCAAGTCGTCTGAGTGCGCTGGTCGCAGATATCATTCAGCTTTCCAGACTGGATGAAAAAAACAGTGACCTTCCGTTTGAACTGGTAGATCTGTATGAACTGGCAGAGGACATTGTTTTGCATCTGGACAGTGCGGCTTCGAAAAAAAATATAAATGTATCACTTGAGGGGAATGCGGTAACGGTACAGGGGGTACGGCATGTGATCTATGAGATGCTGTATAATATTGCGGATAATGCAATTCGTTATACGGATCAGAATGGTACAGTAAATATTTTTACGGGAACAGTCAATGGACATGCTTTTTACCGTGTGGAAGATAATGGAATCGGTATTCCGGAAAATGAACAGAAGAGAATTTTTGAACGTTTTTACCGGGTCGATAAAAGCCATTCCCGTGCGACCGGTGGAACAGGCCTTGGACTTTCTATTGTAAAACATGGAGCAATCCTTCATAATGCAGAGATAAAACTGGAAAGTGAGCCTGGCAAGGGTACAAAAATGGAGCTGGTGTTCTGAGAACACCGGCTCCTTTTAGCGTTACAGAATTCAAATTCAGAAGTCCATTGCAGAAAGGGCATCTTCATCAGCGATGATCGTGCAGTCCGGGTGGAACTGTAAGATCGATCCTGGCACTTCTGGAGTGACTGGCCCTTGAATGACCTGTTTCAGAATTTCAGCTTTATCTTTACCGTTGACGACCACAAGAATCTTCCGGCACCGCATGATCGTTCCGATTCCCATGGTATATGCCTGTTTTGGAACATCCTTTTCGCTGTCAAAGAATCGTTTGTTGGCCTGAATCGTGGTTTCAGTCAAATCTACGCAGTGAGTCTCGTTTTCAAAATGGTCGGATGGTTCATTAAAACCAATATGTCCATCGTGACCAAGCCCGAGGATCTGGATATCAGCTGGACCGATCTTGTGAAGCAGTTCGTTATATGCCTGGCATGCTTTTTCAGCATCTGGTTCTGTGCCGTTCGGAACGTATGTATTTGCATGGTTGATATTTATTTTGTGGAACAGATGGGTATTCATAAAATAGCGGTAGCTCTGTTCATCAGAACCAGCCAGTCCTTTATATTCATCGAGATTGACAGTCGTTACCTGAGAAAAATCCAGGTCACCGTTTTCGTACATTTCTACCAGATGCTCATAAGTCCCAACAGGAGATGAACCTGTAGCAAGACCAAGAACACTGTCCGGTTTCAGGATTATCTGTGCCGCAATCAGATTGGCCGCCTTTCGGCTGAGTTCCTGATAATTTTTTACTTTGCAGATTTGCATGTTTCCTCCTTCTTGTCCGTTTAGTGGACATGTGCATTTATTATACATATTTTTGTATTCGTCATGTTTAAGATTGAGATTGTGGACGTTCAGATAATGCCTTGATGGATGTGGCGTATTCTGTTGGTGTCATGCCGGACAGCTTTTTGAACTGTCTGGAAAAATAATGGATGGAAGAATATCCCAGAAAATCAGATATCTGTGTAAAATTCATATCATTTTCACGAATCAGCTGTTTGGCAAAGTCAATCTTCATACGGGAAAAGAATTCGATAACTCCGCACTGATATTCTTCACGGAAAAGCTTTTGAAGCTGAGAACGTCCAATCATATTGTCCTTGGAGATATCTTCAATCGTCAGAGACTGCCGCACATGTTCTCCGAGATAGTGGATGATATTCCGGCAGGTTTCAGAGCTTGTCTGACAGGAATCATAAATCCCTGCAGAAGCAGAATAATGTGCGATAGTGTATCTGCGGATCATATGGATCAGAAGTTCTTCGAGATACAGCGTCAGAAGCTTCTGAGAACCAAAAGGGACAGTACTTTTTTTGACCATTTTTTCAAGATATGGATTATCCAGGGGAGAAGCAAAACAGTTTCTTGCTTCCGCAATAATGCGTCCCAGAATACTTCGTTCGGTATCGGAAAATTCGAGTATTTTATTTTCAAAAAATTTCATACATGGGGAATTGCACGCAAAAGAGATTACAATGATATTTGGTGCAGTTCTGCCATTTGCTTTCAAAGTATGAAATTCATTTGGACGATGAAAGATGACCTGACTGCGTGTGAGAGTATAGGTACCATTGTCTGTGATAACTTCGGCAATACCTTTATCTACACATTGAAATTCCCAGAAATCATGACGTTCACCATCGAAATGAAAATCATTTCTGTATTCGTAGTAATGAATTGTATAAATATCTGATACAAATAGTTCCTGATCCAGTTGAATGCTCTGATATGCCACGGGATAACCTCCTTGGTCAGATGATGTTCGTCATTTGTAATATTGCTTGTAAATATTATACTAATGAATTTGTGATAAATAGTCAAATCATTATTGATAATGTGCAAAAATATAATTTTTTTGTGCAAATACTAAAAATGAAAAAAAGGTAATATGGTATGGGAAATAAAATTATTTGTTGTCATATCTGAAATTCTGTTGTACGATTTAAAAGAGTATGAAGAAACAGGAGGGAAAATTGATGAAGAAACCAGTTTTAGTAGTTATGGCTGCGGGAATGGGAAGCCGTTACGGTGGACTGAAACAGATCGATCCGATCGATAAAGAAGGTCATATTATTATGGATTTTTCTATTTATGATGCAGTGAGAGCCGGATTTGAAAAAGTTGTATTTATCATAAAGAAAGAAAATGAACAGGCATTCCGTGAAGCAATCGGAGACCGTCTGAGTAAGCAGATCGAAGTTGCATATGTGTTCCAGGAACTTGATAATCTTCCGGAAGGCTATACTGTTCCGGAAGGCCGAGTAAAACCATGGGGAACCGGTCATGCCGTCTTAAGCTGTATTGATGAGATTGACGGACCATTTGCTGTTATCAATGCAGATGACTATTATGGAGTACATGCATTTAAGATGGCATATGATTTCCTGACCTCTGAGCAGGAAAAAGAAGATGTTTACCATTATATGATGGTTGGATATCGTCTGGAAAATACTCTGACAGAGAATGGTCATGTTGCCAGAGGGGTATGCGTGACAGATGAGGAAGGTCATCTGATCAAGATCAATGAGCGTACTCATATCGAGAAACATGATGGAGGTACGGCATATACAGAAGACGATGGGAAATCTTGGACAATGCTTCCGGAAGGCAGTATTGTTTCCATGAATATGTGGGGATTTTCGAACAGCATCCTTAAGGAATTAAAAGAGCGTTTCACAGCATTCCTGGATGATGCGATCAAGAATAACCCGATGAAAGGTGAATACTTCCTTCCGTTTGTTGTGGATGAACTTCTTCAGGAAAAGAAAGCTACTGTCAAGGTGCTAAAATCCGAAGATAAATGGTATGGAGTCACTTACAAAGAAGATAAACCAATGGTAATGACTGCAATCCAGAATCTGAAAGATCAGGGTCTGTATCCGCAGAAACTGTGGGAGGAAGCATAAGTGGAGACCAGTAATAAAGTGCACGAAGCAATTGATGGATTTAAACTGCCGGGTGAACTGAAAGAATGTATCCGATATGGAAGTGGACATATTAATGATACATACAGACTGACCTACGAGACACCACAGGGAACAAAACGTTATATTCTGCAGAGAATGAGTAAGAGTATTTTTAAGAAACCGGTAGAACTGATGGAGAATGTCAGCGGCGTTACTGCCTGGCTTCGTAAAAAGATCATCGAGAATGGCGGAGATCCGGAGAGAGAGACGCTTACTTTGGTAAAAAGTAATGATGGCCTTCCGTATTTTGTAGATTCTACAGGAGAATACTGGAGAGTATATCTCTTTATAGAAGGTGCGACCTGCTATGATGCAGTAAAGGATGATAATGATTTTTATCAGAGTGCAGTGGCTTTTGGACATTTCCAGAGACTTCTTGCGGATTATCCGGCAGAAACTCTGCATGAGACGATCAAGGATTTTCATAATACACCGGATCGTCTGGAGAAATTTAAGAAAGCAGTTGCAGAGGATATCTGTGGAAGAGCTGCTTCTGTTCAGAAAGAAATTGATTTTATTCTCGAAAGAGAAGAACTGACACATGCACTGTATGATCTGCAGCTGGATGGAAGACTTCCTCTTCGAGTTACACATAATGATACGAAACTGAACAATATTATGATTGACGATGAGACAGGAAAAGCAATCTGTGTCATCGATCTGGATACGGTTATGCCTGGCCTTACTGCAAATGATTTTGGCGATTCTATTCGTTTTGGAGCAAGTACTGCGCTGGAAGATGAGCAGGATCTTTCAAAGGTATCCTGTGATCTTCATCTTTTTGATGTATATGCGAGGGGATTTATTGAAGGATGTGGAGGAGCACTGACCGATTTAGAAATCGACATGCTGCCGATGGGGGCGATTCTTATGACATTTGAGAATGGAATCCGTTTCCTGACTGATCATCTGGAAGGTGATCATTATTTCCGTATTCATCGTGAGGGGCACAACCTTGACCGCTGCAGGACACAGCTTACTCTTGTTAAAGATATGCAGGAAAAACTGCCGCAGATGAATGCAATCATTCAGAAATATAAATAATATTAAATATGATCAAATAAAAAAGCTTCGGAACTTTGTGAACAGCTCCGAAGCTTTTTTAGTGTGCATATCAGCCTTTGACACCACCGGAAGTAAGACCGCCGACAAGGTGTTTCTCGATTGCGACAAAAAGAATAATAACTGGCACTGTTGCAAACAGAGAGGATGCAAACAGATACTGCCATTCCACCATATTGTAGCCATTGAAGATTGTAATACCGACTGTCAGAGGTTTCAGGACATCTGTAGAAATCAATGTCAGAGCAACGGTATATTCGTTCCAGGCGTTGATGAATACGAAAATCAGGGCAGTAACGATACCAGGTGCTGCTACAGGAAGAAGGATACGGATCAGGGCAGAAACCTTTCCGCAGCCGTCTACGGTAGCTGCCTGTTCCATTTCAGGAGAAATGGAGATAAAGGTACCGCGCAGCAGCCAGATTGCAAATGCCTGGTTAAATGCTGCATTGATAAATACCAGCCCTACGAGACTGTCTGTCATGCCAAAAGTGGACATGATTTTGTAGATACCTACCAGAAGGACAACCGGTGCAAACATCTGAGAAATAATGACAATTCCCAGGAAGATTTTTTTACCTTTGAATTTCATTCGTGCAAGTGCATAGGCTGCCGGGATACCACATACGATCGCGATCAGAGTGGAACCACCTGCAACGATCAGTGAATTGATAAAGTATCTCGAAAGTGGAGCCAGAGTCCAGATGTCTTTGAAATTTTGCCACAACCAGTGGATTGGCAGGAGCGTTCCATCGGTGGAATAAATTTCTGCACGGCTTTTGGCTGCTGTTGTGAACATAACAAAGTATGGATACAATGTAACCAATACCACCAGAATTACAAAAAGATAAAGAAGAACTCGAAGGAGTATGCTTTTGGTGTCACGTGTTTTTTTCATTAGTCTTCATCCTCCTTTCTCAGTGAAAGTACCATATAAACAGAAGCACAGATACACAGAATCAGGAAACCAATCACAGAGACTGCAGCTGCTTCACCGGATTTGCCTTTGTAGAAGGCTAGTTTATAAAGGTATGTAACAAGGGTATCGGTACGGCTTGCCGGATCACCCTTGGTAATGGTCCAGATAATTGGGAAGGAGTTGAATACATAAATAATATTCAACACAGTACTTACAGTCAGAGAAGATTTTACCAGTGGAAGTGTGATCTTAAACAGTTTTTGCCAGTAATTTGCTCCATCAACAGTTGCAGCTTCATAATAAGAGTTATCAATGCTCTGCAGACCGGAAAGTACACAGAAGGTAACGAATGGCACGGTAACAAAGATACCTACAAAAATTTCCCATGCAAAATATGCACCAGGGGTAGGAGTCCAGTTTACCGGGCTGGAGATCAGACCGATTTTCATTAAAAGTGTATTCAGTGCACCGTAATCTTTATCAATGATGAATTTCCAGACACCTGCCTGAATGATCAGGGAAGTAGCCCATGGGAATACAATAATTGCACGAACGGCTTTACGGAAACGGAACTTGTTGTTCAGTACAAGTGCCAGGATAAAACCAAACACAGTAGAGATCACAACAACGGCAATGGTCCATACAAGTGTATTTTTGAGAACCAGTTTAAAGGTAGAACCTCTGAGGACTTTTGCAAAGTTGTCAAATCCACAGAAGCCTTTTACAAGTCCGGCCTTACTCACTTCGCTCATTGAAGTACGAAATACTTCAAAGATTGGAAAGAGTATGAAGATTGTCATAAGAAGGATACTTGGGAGCAACCACAGATAGGGCTCCAGAGCAGCCAGAGTTTTCTTTTTTTTCATAATAACACCACCAAATCATTTGTTAAAAATTTTCTGAGAAGTTTTTAACAGAAATTTTCAAAAGAAGCGGGAGCCGGTCACTAATGTTCCGGCTCCCGGTAAAGTTACATTTAATTGTAAGATGATCAGCCGGCAATATCAGCCTGAAGGTCATCCAGAAGTGTCTGAACGTCATCACCGAGAAGTGCGTTCTGTTCAACTTCGATTACGCCCTGTTTAACATCTGCCCATTCGGTCTTAGTTGCCGGGTAGAAGTTGCAGCTCTGCAGGATATCGATCCAGGATGCGAAAGTATCATCATCTTTTGCAAGAAGGTCTGCTGCTGTCTGAGTAGTAGGAAGGAATCCTTCAAATACCATGTAATCAGCGTAACGTTCGTCATCATAGAAGAAGTCGAAGAATTTACTGATGGCAGCTGTACGAGCTTCCTGATCTTCAGCGGAGTCATCTTTGAATACCTCGAGACGGTCGCAAACACCCATTGCAACAGAGTCACATCCTTCGTTAGCCGGGATAGTAGTTACATCGTAGTTGATGTCATATCCGCCATCAGAAAGATAAGTAGGAATGTTGTTCGGTCCGATCATCATAGCAACTTTTCCTGCACCGAACATATCCTGAAGATCATAACGTGTTTCGTTGGCCGGGTCAGAGTTTGTATATCCATCGTTTACAAGACCGATTGCAAAGTTAAGAGCTTCAACGTTCTTGTCACTGTTCAGAGCCCAGTCACCGTTTTCGTCTACAAATCCACCACCGTTGTTCCATGTATAATAGGAGAATGCAGCCTGACCTTCGTCAGTTGTCATATCAATACCCCATGGATAAACGTCATCACCGAATTTATCTTTGATCTTCTGTGCTGTTTCCTGAACTTCAGCCCATGTAGTAGGAACGGAAGCGCCTGCTTCATCAAGGATATCTTTATTATAGAAGAGAGCACGGCAGGATGCCAGGATCGGTAATGCGTATACAGTATCATCGATTGTGCTTGCTTCCCAGAATGCCGGGAAGAATTTTGCCTGGAGATCTTCAGAAGCATATTCTGTAGCAGGCATCAGCAGATCATCAGCCACATAATCTGCAAGAACATCGATGTTCAGAATATCAGGTGCATTGTTGTTTGCAACAAGTGTATTTACTTTTGTATAAAGATCATTCCAGGAAACAATTTCCACATTCAGATCGATATCAGGATTCTCTGCTTCAAAATCTTTCTCAAACTGAGTCCACCAGGTCTGAGTCTGAGTACCATACTGACTGATGATAACATCCAGAGTAGTTTTACTGTCTGCTGCAAGAACAGGCTGAGCCATTGATGCGGTCATTGCCAGTACCATAGCTAATGCGATTTTTCGTTTCATAGATAAGTCCTCCCTTTTGTTTGGTGAAACTGACAGAATCGTCAGTTTGGTTTCGTGGTTAGCACGAAGAATTTAGGTTGATTATATCGTTTATACCAGACAGTGTCAATAAAAATGTATAAAAAAGGCCCGAAATCACAAAAAAAATAATATATATTGCATAAAAATATGGAATGACAGATTGCACAAACATAAGAATGCAGAATTGCAGGTATGCAGGATAAATAAAATTCTTACAAATATTCTGGTAATAGTAAAATCTGAGGGAGTTTTAGTAAAATCTGAGGGATACTTCTGGAATATATTGTGAAAAAAAAAGAATGGTGATACAATGACATCGAAATAAAGCAGAACTAAAGCAAACGTCAGGAGGAGATAAATCATGGCAATTTTAGTAACAGGTGGAGCAGGTTTTATTGGAAGTCACACAGTGGTAGAGCTGCAGAATGCAGGATATGATGTGGTTGTTCTGGATAATTTAAGCAACTCCAGTGAAAAAAGCCTGGAACGAGTAGAAAAGATCACAGGTAAGCCGGTGAAGTTTTATAAAAAAGATATTCTTGATCGTGAAGGACTGAATGAAGTTTTTGAAAAGGAAGACATTGATTCCTGTATACATTTTGCTGGATTGAAAGCAGTCGGAGAGTCTGTTGTAAAACCTTGGGAATATTATGAGAATAATATTGCTGGTACACTTACTCTTGTAGATGTGATGAGAAAACACGGTGTCAAAAATATTATTTTCTCCTCTTCGGCAACTGTATATGGCGATCCGGCAATCATTCCGATCACAGAAGAATGCCCGAAAGGACAGTGTACCAATCCTTATGGCTGGACCAAATCCATGCTGGAACAGATTCTTACAGATATCCAGAAAGCAGATCCGGAATGGAATGTAGTACTTCTTCGTTACTTCAATCCGATCGGTGCTCATAAGAGTGGTCTTATCGGTGAGAATCCGAACGGTATTCCGAACAACCTGATGCCATATATCACACAGGTTGCAGTTGGTAAGCTGAAAGAGCTTGGAGTATTTGGTAATGATTATGATACACCGGATGGAACCGGAGTGAGAGATTACATTCATGTAGTTGACCTTGCAAAGGGACATGTAAAAGCAGTTAAGAAACTGGAAGATAATTCCGGACTCAGCATTTATAATCTGGGAACAGGCAAAGGATACAGCGTCCTTGACATCGTTAAGAATTTTGAAGCTGCGACAGGAATCAAAATTCCTTACTCTATCAAACCACGTCGTGCAGGTGATGTTGCGACATGTTATTCTGATGCGACCAAAGCAAAGAAAGAACTTGGCTGGGAAGCAGAGTACGATATCAAAGATATGTGTGCAGATTCCTGGAATTTCCAGCAGAAGAATCCGAACGGATACGAAGACTAAATCTCAGAAGCATATATCAGATGTGAGATGACTCCCACCTCTGTAGGTGGCGAGCAACAAATCAGTATCAGTGGTGGGAGTCAATCCCCCATCTGATATAGCCTCCGGCAGGATTGCAGAGATGCGCAGAAGAAGTATGTCATGCATTGCATGACGCGCATCTCGCAGCAAGAATGCAGAGGCATTCTTGAAATAAAGATCCCCGATACCATTACGGTACCGGGGATTTTTTGGAATCTGATGAAAGTTGATTGAATTAATGATATATTTTTTCTTTTTCAAATTTTGGCTCGCAGGTCAGTTCAATGCCAAGTTTGCGGAACTCCCAGATATCAACAGAAGACAGCATGACAGAGGTATGCGCCTGGCAGCCACGAAGAGATGGTAACTGTTCCAGTGCCTTGCGTGCTTCCGGATTATTTGCTGCGCTGACGGAAAGTGCGATCAGTGTCTCGTCAGTATGAAGACGTGGGTTTTTGCTTCCGAGATACTGCGTCTTTAATTCCTGAATCGGTCGTATTGCTTCTGGTGAGATTACATGGTTCTCATGAGGAATACCAGCCAGCTCTTTCAATGCATTCAGAAGAAGGGCAGAGGAGGCACCGAGCAGTTCAGAAGTTTTGCCGAAGATCATACGTCCGTCAGTCAGCTCCAGAGCGGCAGCAGGACCTTCGGTTTCTTTTTCTTTCTGAAGGCTTGCCGGAACAACTTTACGGTCTTCCAGAGAGGCATGAGCCTGTTTCAGAAGCAGTTCGATCTTACGGATTTCTTCTTCTGTACCTGTACCGGTGAGAAGCGCTGCACAGCTCTTATAGTAGCGGCGGATAATCTCCTGGCGTGATGCTTCACAGCAGGCTTCATCATCTACGATACAGTTTCCGGCCATATTTACACCCATGTCAGTAGGTGATTTGTAAGGGCACTCGCCCATGATCTTTTCGAACATTGCCTGGAGAACCGGGAAAATCTCCACATCACGGTTATAGTTGACCGTTGTTTCACCGTAAGCTTCCAGATGGAACGGGTCGATCATATTGACATCATTCAGGTCAGCAGTTGCTGCTTCGTATGCTAGATTGACCGGATGTTTCAGCGGAATGTTCCAGATTGGGAATGTTTCAAATTTGGCATAACCGGCAGCTACTCCGCGTTTGTATTCGTGATACAGCTGGGAAAGACAGGTCGCCATTTTTCCGCTTCCCGGTCCTGGCGCAGTGATAACTACCAGCGGTCTTGTGGTCTCGATATATTCGTTCTTTCCATATCCTTCATCACTTACGATAAGAGGGATATTGCTTGGATATCCGGGAATACTGTAGTGGAAATACACTTTGATGCCGAGCTTTTCAAGACGTTTCTTGAAATGATCAGCACTTTCCTGACCGGCATAACGTGTAATGCATACACTGCCTACATAGAGACCACGTTCTGTAAAGGCATCGATCAGACGCAGAACATCTTCATCGTAAGTAATACCAAGGTCTCCTCGCATTTTGTTTTTGTCAATATCTGCAGCACTGATAACGATAACGATCTCTGCCTGATCGCTCAGCTGCATGAGCATACGTAGCTTACTGTCAGGTTCGAAGCCTGGAAGAACACGGGAAGCATGATAATCATCAAAAAGTTTTCCACCGAATTCCAGATAAAGTTTGTTGTCAAATTTGCTGATGCGGTCACGAATATGCTCGGACTGCATGGTCAGATACTTGTCATTATCAAATCCAATTTTCATTTATCGTTTTCCTTTCCCATCACATTTAGCCGGAACAAACTTCCGGCTATCACGTTGATAGTATACTACATTTACTGTTCACAGGCAAGTAATGTACTGCAAACAATCACAGTTTTTCAGTTGATTTATACAGGAAATATCTTTATAATAAAGAAGATAACAAGAGGAGGACAAGAATGAACAATCAGATGGACAATCGGCCGGATCGAAACCGTCCGAATCGAAACAATCCTGGCAATCAGGGACCGAATAAAAACCGCCAGTCTATTCTGGCTTTTTTGATTTGTCTGCTGATTTCACTGGTATGCCTGAGCTTTGTAACAGATATGATGAGCGACAAGTCCAGTGAGATCACATATGATAAATTTATCGAAATGGTAGAGAAGGATCAGGTAAAAGAAGTTACTCTTCAGTCAGGTGTGCTGACTGTTGTACCTAAGATTCAGAAATCCTACTACCAGAATGTAAGTTATAAAGTAAACCAGATGGAGGATGCAGACGCCCTTACAAAACGTCTGGAGGGAACGGATATCGTATTCCATTATGAGCAGCCGGATGCTATGGGAGAATTTGTTTCGACCATGATCAGTGTTCTACTGCCGACAGTAGTTCTGTTTTTTATGCTGATGTTTTTTATGCGGCGGATGAACAAAGGTGGAAACGGCATCATGGGTGTTGGTAAGAGCAGGGCAAAAGCTTATGTTCAAAAAGAAACCGGAGTGACATTTAAAGATGTTGCAGGACAGGAAGAAGCAAAAGAATCTTTGCAGGAAGTTGTGGATTTTCTGCATAATCCGGGGAAATACACTGCAATTGGTGCAAAACTTCCGAAAGGAGCGCTTCTTGTAGGACCTCCGGGAACAGGTAAGACACTTCTTGCCAAGGCAGTAGCAGGCGAGGCGAATGTACCGTTCTTTTCACTTTCTGGTTCAGAATTTGTAGAGATGTTTGTTGGTGTAGGTGCATCCCGAGTAAGGGACCTGTTTGAAGAAGCGAAGAAAAATGCACCATGTATCGTATTTATCGATGAAATCGATGCAATCGGTAAAAGCCGTGATTCACGTTACGGTGGAGGCAATGATGAACGTGAGCAGACACTGAATCAGCTGCTTGCGGAAATGGATGGATTTGATACTTCAAAAGGTCTTCTGATCCTCGCGGCAACCAATCGTCCGGAAGTACTGGATCCGGCACTTCTGCGTCCTGGCCGTTTTGACAGACGTATCATTGTTGATCGCCCGGATCTGAAAGGACGTGTGGAAATTCTCAAAGTCCATGCCAAAAACGTCATGCTGGATGAAACGGTCAATCTGGAAGCAATTGCGCTTGCTACATCAGGGGCTGTGGGATCGGATCTTGCCAATATGATCAATGAAGCTGCAATCCTTGCTGTCAAAAATGGCCGCAGAGCTGTTTCGCAGAAAGATCTTCAGGAATCTGTTGAAGTTGTACTTGTTGGTAAAGAGAAGAAAGATCGTATCTTAAGCCCGCAGGAAAGAAAAATAGTTTCCTATCATGAAGTTGGCCATGCGCTTGTCAATGCATTACAGAAAGATGCAGAACCTGTGCAGAAAATAACGATCGTGCCGAGAACTATGGGAGCACTTGGTTATGTTATGCAGGTACCTGAGGAAGAAAAATATCTTAATACCCAGAAAGAACTGGAAGCAATGCTGGTCGGATATCTGGGCGGACGTGCAGCAGAAGAAATTGTGTTTGATACGGTCACTACCGGTGCTGCCAATGATATTGAACAGGCAACTAAAGTCGCACGGGCAATGATCACACAGTATGGTATGTCTCAGAAATTTGGACTGATGGGACTGGCATCTCAGGAAAATCAGTATTTGTCAGGACGTGCGGTGCTGAACTGTGGTGATGATACTGCAACAGAGATTGATCATGAGGTTATGCAGCTTCTGCATTATTCTTATGAAGAAGCCAAGAGACTTCTGAATGAGCACAGAGAGGCACTGGATAAGATTGCCGGATATCTCATCAGCAGAGAGACGATCACTGGTAAGGAATTTATGAAGATCTTCCGTGCGGTTGAGAAAGGACTGGAGATTCCGGAGAATCTGGATGACCTTCCGGATGAAGTACAGACGACTGCCGACAGGACAGCAGTGGAAAATACAGAAGGGTTGACAGCGGAAGAAACACCGGCAGAACCTGTACATGAAATTTCTGCTGTTGATGTGACTGAAACAGACAACGACGAATCTGATTCTGAGGAGTAATATGTTTCAGATTGAAGAAGAACTAAAAAAACTTCCCGCGAAACCGGGTGTCTATCTGATGCACGATGAACGGGATGAGATCATTTATGTAGGAAAAGCGATCAGCCTTAAAAACCGTGTGCGGCAGTATTTTCAGAGTAGCCGTAACAAAGGTGCCAAGATTGAGCAGATGGTCACCCACATAGCCAGATTTGAATATATCATTACAGATTCTGAACTGGAGGCCCTGGTCCTTGAAAGCAATCTGATCAAGGAACATCGACCGAAATACAATACCATGCTGAAAGATGACAAGAGTTACCCGTTTATTAAGGTGACTGTTCAGGAGGCTTATCCAAGGGTATTGTTCGCCAGAAGAATGAAAAAAGACAAGAACCGTTATTTTGGTCCATATACCAGTGGTGGCGCTGTAAAAGATGTCATAGAACTGGTACGCAAATTATATCAGGTGCGTTCCTGTAATCGAAACCTTCCGAGAGACTGTGGAAAGGACCGTCCATGCCTGTATTATCACATGAAACAGTGCATGGGTCCGTGTACCGGACATGCGGATCAGCGTGCCTATAAAGAAAATATCCAGAAAGTCATTCGTTTTCTGAACGGGGATTTTCAGGAAACGATCGATCAGCTTACTGAAAAAATGCAGAAAGCATCTGAAGAAATGCGCTTTGAGGATGCTGCAGAAGCTCGAGATCTGATACGAAGTATCCAGAAGATCGGCGAGCGGCAGAAGATTACAGCATATGGAGAAGAAGACAGAGATATCATAGCGTGTGATATGGATGAAAGCCTTGATCTGCGAGAACAGGATGCAGTTGTTCAGGTGTTTTTTATGCGTGATGGCAAGCTGATCGGAAGAGATCATTTTTATCTGAGAGTGGCCAGAGGAGATACCCGGTCACAAGTATTGTCCAGTTTTGTAAAGCAGTTTTATGCCGGTACACCGTTTATTCCGGGAGAGATTACACTGCAGACAGAGATAGAAGATGCGGATGTTATTGAGGAATGGCTGACATCCAGAAGAAAACAGAAAGTTCGTATTGTTGTGCCAAAAAAAGGAACCAAGGAAAAGCTTGTTGAACTTGCATGGGAGAATGCGCGAATGGTTCTGGAGAAGGATCGTGAGCGTATTCGAAGGGAAGAAGGCAGAACGATCGGAGCGGTTCATGAAGTGGAAGATTGGCTTGGCCTTAAAGGTCTTAATCGAATGGAAGCTTTTGATATCTCTAATATCAGTGGATTTGAGTCCGTAGGTTCCATGGTTGTTTATGAGAAAGGAAAGCCAAAGCGCAGCGATTACCGTAAGTTTCGCATTAAATCTGTGCAGGGCCCGAACGATTATGCAAGTATGGAAGAGGTTTTGACAAGGCGGTTTACACATGAAAGCAACGGAGAATTTGACAGCTTTTCCAGAATGCCGGATCTGCTTCTGATGGATGGTGGAAGAGGACAGGTTAATATAGCACTGGGTGTTCTTGATAAACTTGGAATACGGATCCCGGTCTGTGGTATGGTAAAAGATGATCATCATCGAACGAGAGGACTTTATTTTGATAATATTGAAATACCAATCGACACCAACAGTGAAGGATTTCGCCTGATCACAAGAATACAGGATGAGGCTCACCGTTTCGCAATAGAATATCATCGATCGCTTCGAAGTAAAGAACAGGTTCATTCTGTTCTGGATGATATTCCGGGAATCGGCGAACGGAGACGAAAAGCTCTGATGCGACGTTACCGTTCGATAGAAGGAATCCGTGATGCAACGGTAGAAGAACTTGCAGAGACGGAGTCAATGAATATAGGAAGTGCAAAACAGGTGTATGAATTTTTTCACCCGAATAAATAAACATTAAAGGAGAACACATTATGAAAGGTGTATTGATGACAAAGATGGTACAGGAGCTTAACCTTACAAATCTGACTCCTGAAATTGATCTGTCCGAGATGCGGATCATGACGGCGGAAATCAACCGTCCGGCATTGCAGCTGACTGGTTATCTGGAGCATTTTGCAAATGAACGTGTTCAGATCATTGGTTATGTAGAGTACACATATCTGATGCAGCTCAGTGATGAAAAGAGAATAATGAAATATGAACGTTTTATTTCAAGTAAGATTCCATGTGTTATCTTCAGTACGATGACCAAGCCATCACAGGACATGATCGATATGGCAATCAAATACAATGTACCGACATTTGTTACAGAGAGAACCACTTCCAGTCTGATGGCAGAGATCATTCGCTGGCTTGGTGTTCAGCTGGCTCCATGTATTTCCATTCATGGTGTGCTTGTAGATGTTTATGGCGAAGGAATTCTGATCACAGGAGAGAGCGGTATTGGTAAGAGTGAAGCTGCACTGGAGCTGATCAAACGAGGACATCGTCTTGTAAGCGATGATGTTGTAGAGCTGCGTAAAGTCAGTGATGTCACTCTGGTAGGCTCGGCGCCGGATATTACCCGTCATTTTATCGAACTTCGCGGCATTGGTATTATTGATGTCAAGACACTGTTTGGTGTAGAAAGTGTTAAAGATACGCAGTCTGTTGATCTTGTCATCAAACTTGAAGAGTGGGACCGCGATAAAGAATATGATCGTCTCGGACTTCATGAAGAATATACAGAGTATCTTGGAAACAAGATTGTCTGCCATTCTCTGCCGATCAGACCAGGACGTAATCTGGCGGTTATTGTAGAATCAGCGGCTGTCAACCACCGACAGAAGAAGATGGGATACAATGCGGCAGAAGAACTGTACAAACGTGTACAGGCTAATATTGCACGTAAGCGTGAAAGCTGATAAAATATTTTTTTATAAAAACAAAAACGACTGGCAAACAGGGAAAGGTGGATGAAAATGGGTTCATATTGTTTTGGGATTGATGTAGGGGGGACAACCGTAAAATGCGGTCTTTTCCAGACAGACGGTAATCTTGTTGACAAATGGGAGATTCCAACAAGAACAGAAAATAAAGGCGAAAACATTCTTCCGGATGTGGCAAAGGCTATTCAAGACAAAATGGCAGAAAAAGGTATTGAGAAAGCTGATGTGGAAGGCGTTGGAATCGGAATTCCGGGACCGATCAATTCTAAAGGGGAAGCTGCATGTGCGGTAAATCTTTACTGGGGATTTACACCGGTAGCACAGATCCTTCATGATCTGACAGGACTTAAAGCATGTGCAGGAAATGATGCCAATGTTGCTGCTCTGGGAGAAGCGTGGAAAGGTGCAGCTGCCGGCTCTGATAATGTCATCATGGTGACACTTGGTACAGGTGTGGGTGGCGGAATCATTGTAGATGGCAAAATCGTTGCCGGAACACATGGTGCCGGTGGTGAAATCGGCCATGTGCTGGTTGTACGTGGCGAAGCAGAAAAATGTAACTGCGGCAATCATGGATGTCTGGAACAGTATGCATCTGCTACCGGAATCGTACGTGTGGCAGGAAGAATGCTTGCTGCATCTGAAGAAGACAGTACTCTTCGCGGACTCCAGAACATCACAGCAAAAGATGTCCTTGATGCATTCAAGGAAGGTGATGCACTTGCAGTGCGTACCATGGAATATGTAGGAGATCTTCTTGGTGGAGCACTTGCTGGTTTTGCGGCAGTTGTTGATCCGGAAGCAATCGTAATCGGTGGAGGGGTATCCAAGGCCGGACAGCCACTGATTGACTGCATTCAGAAATATTATATGAAATATGCATTTCCATCCTGCAAAGATACACAGATTGTTCTTGCAACACTTGGAAATGACGCTGGGATCTGCGGCGCAGCTAAAATGGTTCTTTAAGAATAACATTCTGAGAATAAAAGATCGTAAAATAAGAGATAAATACATAGAAGAAGCTTTCTATAAAAGGGAAGCTTCTTTTTTAATGTCAAAAATGTGAAGTTTTTATTTAGGGCTTTATTTACGAATTCTTATTTGTTATAATAAAACGGACTATTAAGGAGGAAAACCATGAATTACGGAAAAAAATCAGTCTCAAAGAAGCGAAATTCGCTGATTTCCCGTACTGCCATGATGGGAAAAAGAGCGCATGTTTCGTTGATCAGAGTCCTGTTTGTTGCTTTGATCACAATTTGCGTGGTTATAGGATGTACGGGAATCGGGGCTTTTCGAGGAATAATAGACAATGCACCGGATGCGAATGATATTGATATATCACCTCTGGGATATGCGACTTTTTTGTACGACGGGGACGGCAATCAGCTTCGTAAACTGACAGCACCAAGTTCCAACCGACTTCCGGTTTCCATAGACCAGATCCCGCTGGATCTTCAGCATGCAGTCGTGGCAATTGAAGATGAGCGTTTTTATGAGCATAATGGAATTGACGTAAGAGGTATTCTCCGTGCGTTTGTAAAGAATATCACATCTGGAGACCTTTCAGAAGGTGCCAGTACTATTACACAGCAGCTGCTTAAAAATAATGTATTTACGAACTGGACACAGGAATCAACCTGGCTGGAGCGTTTTACGCGTAAGATCCAGGAACAGTATCTTGCTGTTGAGGTCGAGAAGAACATCAATAACAAAAATGTAATTCTTGAAAACTATCTGAATACGATCAACCTGGGAGCCGGCACTTATGGCGTTCAGGCAGCGGCACACAAATATTTTGACAAAGATGTCTGGGATCTGAATCTTTCAGAATGTGCGACTCTGGCAGGAATCACACAGAATCCGACACAGTATAATCCAATTGAGCATCCGGAAGCAAACGCCAAAAGACGTAAAGAAGTTCTGGACCATATGCTGGATCAGGGATACATTACACAGGAACAGTATGATCAGGTGATCAATGATGACGTATATTCGGGTATTCAGGCAGCACAGGTTTTGAACTCCGAAACAGAAAATACGGTTTATTCTTACTTCGAGGATGAACTGATCGATCAGGTGGTCAATGACCTGATGAATATTAAAGGTTATACCCGCACACAGGCACAGAATCTTGTGTACAGCGGTGGATTGAGTATTTATACAACACAGGATGCACGAATCCAGAGCATCCTCGATGAAGAATATGCAGATCCATCCAATTATCCGGATTATGTACAGTATGCACTGGATTATGCACTGACAGTCAAGAATCCACAGGGTGAAGAAGTAAACTACAGTAAAGAAATGCTGAAACTTTATTTTCAGAATGAGGATCCGGAATTTGACCTTCTGTTTGATTCGCAGGAAGAAGGACAGGAATATGTGGATCGTTATAAAGCAAGTATTCTTGCGGATGGCAGCACGGTTGTAGCTGAGCGTGTAAGCTTTGCACCACAGCCGCAGTCTTCAATGAGTGTTATTGATCAGCATACTGGTTATGTTAAGGCCATTATTGGTGGCCGTGGAGAAAAGACAGCCAGTCTGACTCTGAACCGAGCAACAGATACGACCAGACAGCCTGGTTCTACATTTAAGATTCTTTCCACGTATGCACCAGCTCTCAATGAGAAGGGAATGACACTTGCAACAACGTTTGAAGATGAACCTTACAACTATCCGGATGGATCTCCGGTCAATAATGCTTCCAAGAGTTATGGTGGAACAACGACGATCCGAAAGGCAATTCAGAATTCCGTTAACGTTGTGGCAGTAAAATGTCTGGAAGAGGTTACTCCACAGCTTGGTCTGCAGTATCTGGATAATTTTGGATTTACAACACTGGCTCATGGAACAGAAGCGGACAGAGATGCCAATGGAACGGTCTGGACAGATGCGAACCTTCCACTTGCGCTCGGTGGTCTGACACATGGTGTAACGAACGTAGAGCTTTGTGCGGCATATGCGGCGATTGCCAACAGTGGTAATTATATTGAACCAATCTATTATACAAAGATTCTGGATCATAATGGAAATGTCCTGATTGAAAAGAACTCTGCAGGAAGATCTGTGATAAAAGAGAGTACAGCATGGCTGTTGACGAGTGCTATGGAAGATGTTGTAACACAGGGTACAGGTACAGCCTGCCAGCTTGATAATATGACAGTTGCAGGAAAGACAGGTACAACAGATGCGTACAATGACCTCTGGTTTGTAGGATATACACCATATTATACATGTGCAGTTTGGTCAGGATATGACAATAATGAAAAACTTCCGGAGGACGCCCGAAACTTCCATAAGAACCTTTGGAAGAAAGTAATGACACGAATTCATGAAGGCCTTGAGGACAGAGATTTTGATATGCCTGCAAGTGTTGACAAGATAAGTGTTTGTGAAGAGACGGGACTTCTTCCAAGAGCTGGCTGTCCGGTTATTACAGAATACTTTGATATTGGTGATATACCGACTGATTATTGTGATCAGCATTTCTACGGAGATGACGAAAGCGGTATGCAGGAATACACAACGGAAGAAGAAATATACAATCCAGAACCGACACCGGATCCGAATAATCCGAATGGTGATAATACCGGAGATAATACGGGCGACAATACCGGAGACAACACGGGTGATAACACGGGTGATAATACGGGAGATAATACCGGAGATAACACCGGTGGTAATACGGGAGATAATACCGGAGATAACACCGGAGATACCGGCGGTGGAGATGCCGGTGGCGGAGATACTGGTGGAGGAGATACCGGTGGCGATACTGGCGGCGGAGATGCCGGTTATACAGAAGAATAGTATCTGAATATAGGCTGTGATCGTCCTGGACGGTTGCAGCCTGTGTTTTAGGAAGGAGTACTTATGCTGGAACAGTACAGAACAGTATATGAAGGTGGAGAAGGCGAGATCACTGAAAAAAAATCACGCTTCATCGCGACAGTTCATCCAGTGGAAAGTGAAGAAGAAGCGTTGGCTTTTCTGGAAGAGATGAAAAAAAAATACTGGGATGCAAGACACAATTGCTATGTGTATTCGATTGGGATGAATCGTGAATTTACCAGATGCAGTGATGATGGAGAACCTTCCGGAACTGCTGGAAGGCCAATGCTTGATGTGATCCTTGGAGAAGATATTTACAATGTGGCGGTTGTAGTAACAAGATATTTTGGAGGCGTGCTGCTTGGAACAGGTGGACTTGTAAGAGCGTATTCCAAAGCAGTGCAGGAAGGCCTTGCTGCAAGCAAGGTGATTCTTAAACAAAAGGGAATCGCACTTAAGATTACGACAGATTATACAGGACTCGGCAAGATACAGTACATTGCAGGAGAAAGAAACATTCCAGTGCTGGATAGTGAATATACGGACAAAGTGGTCATGAAACTGCTGGTTCCAGTGCAGGATGTAGGAAGCGTACAGAAGGCAATTACAGAAGGAACGAATGGAAGAGCCGGAATCGAAAAAGATCAGGAACTGTATTATGCAGTGATCGACGGAAAAGTTATAACATTTGATCATTAGAATATGGGAATAAAAAAGAAGCCGGAAGGTAACGGGTTCTATCTGAAAAAGATAGATATCGCACCATCAGGCTTCTCTTCATTTACTTGAAGAGCTTGCTGAATCAGCACTTCTCTGGTTCTGGATAATCTACACCAAAGGTTTCGACAGTCATAGATTTGATCTGCTGATCATCCAACGGTCTGTCTCTGAAATCTGTTTCGGTTTCAGCAATTTTGTTTACAACATCCATGCCCTCGATCACTTTGCCAAATGCAGCATAGCTTCCGTCCAGATGTGGAGCAGCTTTGTGCATAATGAAGAACTGGCTTCCACCGGAATTTGGATGCATGGCTCTTGCCATGGAAAGAACTCCTGGGGTATGAGCAAGATTATTTGCAATGCCATTTTGAGCAAATTCTCCTTTGATGCTATATCCCGGACCACCCATTCCGGTTCCGTCCGGGCATCCGCCCTGAATCATAAATCCATTGATGACACGATGAAAGATAAGTCCGTCGTAGAAACCTTTTTTGACAAGACTGATAAAATTATTTACTGTATTCGGTGCGATTTCCGGATACAGTTCTGCTTTCATAACATCACCGTTCTCCATAGTGATAGTTACAACCGGATTTGTATTTGCCATAATCATAGTCTCCTTTTGCAAAAAGTATTGTTTTTCTCTGTGCGCTCTATTATAATATGCAAAGAACAATTCTGCAAGGAAAAAGGTGATTCAACAGATGGTAACAGAGACAAGAAGCCCTGAAGAAACATATGCTCTGGGTGAGAAAATAGGAAAAGCAGCCCAGCCTGGACAGATTTATACCCTGACCGGAGATCTGGGGGTAGGTAAAACGGTTTTTACACAGGGGGTGGCAGCGGGACTTGGTATTACAGAACCGGTAAGCAGCCCGACATTTACAATTGTACAGGTGTATGAAGAGGGGCGTCTTCCTTTCTATCATTTTGATGTGTACCGAATTGGAGATATCGAAGAGATGGAAGAAATCGGATATGATGATTATTTCTTTGGAAATGGCATCTGTTTGATCGAATGGGCTGAGCTGATCGAAGAGATTCTTCCGGATAATGTTATTTCTATTACAATAGAAAAAGACCTGACACAGGGATTTGATTACAGAAAGATAACTGTAGATGGCTTATAGGAGAAAAAATATGAGAATTTTAGGTCTTGACAGTTCCGGAATCGTAGCATCCGTAGCTGTCGTAGAAGATGATGTTCTGGTAGCAGAATATACCATTAATTACAAGAAAACACATTCACAGACATTACTTCCAATGTTGGATGAGATCGTAAAGATGACCGAACTTGATCTGGAAAGCATTGATGCGATTGCAGTTGCGGCTGGCCCGGGATCTTTTACCGGACTTCGTATAGGCTCTGCAACAGCGAAAGGGCTTGGATTGGCATTAAAGAAACCATTAGTGGCAATTCCGACAGTAGAGGGACTTGCTTACAATCTGTATGATACGCCAGGACTGATCTGTCCGATCATGGATGCAAGACGTAAACAGGTGTATACAGGTATCTATCGTTTTACGGATCATAGGCTGGAAACAGTAGAAGAACAGATGGCTGTGCCAGTGGAAGAAATGATCAAAAAGTTGAATGCATATGGACAACCTGTGACTTTTCTGGGAGATGGAGTACCGGTATTTTGTGAACTGATCACAGAGAAAATGGAGGTTCCATATTCTTTTGCCCCGGCACATGTAAACAAACAGCGTGCAGCAGCAGTGGCTGCACTGGGACTTATTTATTATCGTGAAGGAAAAACAGAAACTGCAATGGAACATATACCGGACTATCTGCGAGTATCCCAGGCAGAGCGTGAGCGTGCAGAACGGGAGGCGGCAAAAGCTGACGGTAACGCATGACGTTTCGTGAAATGACAGTGGAGGATCTGGAACAGGTTGTGGAAATAGAAAACAGATTGTTTTCAGATCCGTGGACTAAAGAAGGTTTTTTTACTTTTCTTACCAAAGAAAATACAATGTTTTTTGTCATAGAAGAAAAAGAAAAAATACTGGCTTACTGTAGCATGCAGACGGTTCTTGATGAGGGCGATATTCTGAACGTGGCAGTGAGTCCGGACAGACAAAGAGAAGGAATTGGTTATTTTCTTGTAGACAGTATGTTGAAGATGGCAGAGATGATTGGAATCCATATCGTACATCTTGAAGTGCGGGAAGGTAATGGGACAGCCAGAAGACTGTATGAACGTCTTGGCTTTAAAGAAGATGGTCTGCGTAAAAACTATTATACGGACCCTACAGAAAATGCGGTTTTAATGACGAAAATGCAGGAGTGAAAATATATGTTGGATTTATGTTTGCTTGGAAGTGGAGGGATGATGCCCCTTCCGAGACGATGGCTGACTGCGCTGATGACAAGATATAACGGCAGCAGTCTGCTGATCGACTGCGGAGAAGGTACGCAGGTTGCAGTTAAAGAAAGAGGCTGGAGTTTTAAACCAATCGATGTGATCTGCTTTACTCATTATCATGGAGATCATATCAGTGGACTTCCGGGATTACTTCTTACTATGGGAAATGCGGATCGGACAGAGCCACTTACGTTGGTAGGACCGAAAGGATTGGAACGGGTTGTAAATGCCCTTAGAGTCATCGCACCGGAACTGCCTTTTGAAATTCGATTTATAGAGATTACAAAGCCGCAGGAGGTTCTGGAATTGAATGGATATCGTATTACGGCTTTCAGAGTGAATCACAATGTAATCTGCTATGGATACACGATAGAGATCCTGAGACAGGGTAAATTCTCACCGGAGCGGGCAAAAGAGCAGGCAATACCTTTAAAATACTGGAATCCGCTCCAAAAGGGGCAGACGATAGAAGTAGATGGCGTAGTTTATACACCGAATATGGTTCTTGGACCAGATCGAAAAGGTATTAAAGTTACTTATACAACAGATACCAGGCCTACGGAATCAATTCTACGAAATGCTGCAGAATCAGATCTTTTTATCTGCGAAGGTATGTATGGAGAAGAAGATAAGATTGAAAAAGCAAAGGGATATAAACACATGACCTTCCGCGAGGCAGCAGCTCTGGCGCGAGATGCAAATGTAAAGGAACTGTGGCTTACACATTACAGTCCGTCTTTGATTCACCCGGAGGAATATATGGATATGGTACGAGGCATTTTTCCAAATGCCTGGCCGGGAAAAGATGGAAAAAGTGTAGAATTGAATTTTGAGGAAGACTAGAGGAGTCTGAAAATGAAAGATACATTGATTTTGGCAATTGAGAGTTCTTGTGATGAAACTGCAGCTTCAGTAGTAAAAAATGGAAGAACGATTCTTTCCAATGTAATATCATCACAGATAGAACTTCATAAGCTGTACGGGGGTGTTGTGCCTGAAATTGCATCCCGTAAACATATTGAAAAAATAAATCAGGTAATTGAAGAAGCGTTAAAAGAAGCAGATGTGACACTGGATGACCTGGATGCCATTGGTGTAACCTATGGACCGGGTCTGGTTGGTGCACTTCTTGTTGGGGTTGCAGAGGCGAAAGCAATCGCATATGCGAAAAAACTCCCACTGGTTGGCGTGCATCATATAGAGGGACATGTATCTGCTAACTATATTGAGCATCCAGATCTGGAACCTCCCTTCCTTTGTCTGATCGTATCTGGCGGTCATACGCATCTGGTTATTGTGAAGGATTATGGAGAATTTGAGATACTTGGACGAACACGTGACGATGCTGCAGGAGAAGCTTTTGACAAAGTAGCTCGGGCGATTGGACTGGGGTATCCGGGCGGGCCGAAGATTGACAAACTTTCCAAAGAGGGAAATCCGGAAGCAATTGTATTTCCTCGTGCAAAAATCGGAGATTGCCCGTATGATTTTAGTTTCAGTGGAGTAAAATCAGCTGTCCTGAATTATATAAATCAGGCTCAAATGAAAGGTGAAGAAGTAAATAGAGCGGATCTGGCAGCATCTTTCCAGAAGGCGGTGGTAGATGTTCTTGTAGAACATACAATGCTTGCTGCAGGGGATTACAAGATGACTAAGATTGCTATTGCAGGAGGGGTTGCTTCCAATGGTACACTTCGTGCTGCAATGGAAAAGGCATGCGCAGAAAGGGGATATACGTTCTATCGTCCATCACCGATTTTTTGTACAGACAATGCTGCGATGATAGGGGTAGCTGCATATTATGAATATATGAAAGGTACTCGGCATGGCTGGGATCTCAATGCAGTACCGAATCTGAAACTTGGAGAGCGTTGAATATACAATAAAACAAGGGGCAAAGAGATCTTTTGAACAATAAAACAGGAGGTTACTGAAATGAAAGAAAAAACAACCGCAATCGTGCTGGCAGCAGGGCAGGGAAAGCGTATGCACAGCAAAATACAAAAGCAGTTCCTGGAAATTCAGGGACATCCTGTTTTATATTATTCTTTAAAATGTTTTCAGGAGAGTCCTTTGATTCATGATATTATCATAGTGACAGGAGAAGACATGATCTCTTACTGCAAAAGAGAAATTGTGGAACGTTATCAGCTTACAAAGGTTTCAGCAGTGATTGCCGGAGGAAAAGAACGATATGATTCCGTGTACAAGGGGCTTCTTGCGTGTGAAGAATGTAAGTATGTCTTTATTCATGATGGGGCAAGACCGTTTATTACCGAGGAGATTTTGGAAAGGGGAATGTTTGGAGTGCAGGAAACAGGCGCCTGTGTTGTTGGTATGCCTTCTAAAGATACAGTAAAAGTAGCAGATGAAGCTGATTTTGTAAGTGAAACGCCAGACCGAAAGAGAGTCTGGACAGTTCAGACTCCTCAGATATTTTCTTATGATTTAATAAAGAAAGCGCACGAGGGTATCCGTAAAAAAGATATGACTGCGATAACGGATGATGCCATGGTAGTAGAACAGGAAAGTGGCGTTCAAGTAAGACTTGTAGAGGGCTCCTATCAGAATATTAAGATCACGACTCCGGAGGATCTGGACGTTGCTGAAGTGTTTTTGAAAAAGATCGAAAAAATGTAAAAATTTGTATTGACATCAAAAAGATTTGATGATAGAATACATCTTGCGTCTGACAGAGACGTGGCGAACACTGAAAAGTGTATATGGAGAGATATCGAAGTGGTCATAACGAGGCGGTCTTGAAAACCGTTTGTCCGCAAGGGCGCGTGGGTTCGAATCCCACTCTCTCCGCTATTTGAAGAGAATAAAAAACTTTTGAAAAGTTAAAAAAGTTCTTGACAAATAAAAAACAACGCGATATAATATAAAACGCTTCTGAAAAAAAGAAGCGATTGCGTAGGGCAATTTGGAGAAGTACCCAAGCTGGCCGAAGGGGCTCCCCTGGAAAGGGAGTAGGTCGTTAATAGCGGCGCGAGGGTTCAAATCCCTCCTTCTCCGTTTGAGGTTTTGAATTTTGAAAAATAAAAAACTTCAAAAAAGTACTTGACACAGTCGATAAGATGTGGTAAAGTAAACAAGCTGTCTGAGAGACAGACAAGCAAAGAACCTTGATAACTAAACAGTGAAACACATACGATTCTCGAAAATTCTTTAAGAATCATCATTCAACAGAATGAACTTTTTATAAACAGTAAAACGAGA